>WNFA01000054.1_pt1 | contig 98591 bp, 91 predicted proteins | sample 5400481 | NCBI WGS metagenome assembly WNFA01 (sample SAMN13153340, study PRJNA577476) | soil metagenome | isolation source: 120 cm saprolite under Douglas fir tree site 2 hole 1 replicate 2 | place: USA:California | collected 2015-04-18 | reverse complement strand
ATCTTCGCGCGTGGCGCCGAATGCGGCTTCAGTGGTGAAGTCCTCGATGTCGCTGACGCGATATTCGATGTAGTAAGGCGTTTGCAATTGATCCATCTTCAATTGCGATTTGGAGCGCTCCATTTCGACCAGCAGCGCGCCGAGAACGGGATCGCCCTTGGCTGCGACTTTTGCGGCCAGCATTACGTCGCCGCCTTTGGACGCGGAATCCTTCGGAGTCGAAATGGCCGGCTTCGCGGCTACCAAATAAATAATCGCCAGAGACGCGATCAGAATGTGTCGAGCGATTTTCACGGTTTTGTCTTTCACGGTTTCACCCCGGCTTTCGCCTGCACAGTTTGTTTTGCCGGCAAATTGTCAAATCCGGGAGGAGGCAGAATTGGTGGACGATCGTGTTCGTGCGCGCGCTTTTGCACTTCCATTTCAGAAAAAAGCATTGATGGCGCAACCGCGGAAACTGGAACACTGCCACTCTCCGCTCCGCACACTCCGTTGAAGACGTGCTGCTGGTCGCCGGTAGTGATGATGCGGGTCAACGCGGCCAGCGGAGTGCCGACAATGTCCACGCCGCGAACTAATTCGTCAGGGCGGCCGTCAGCGTAAACTTTGTAAACGATCACGGGAAGTACCTGAAAGGCTTGCGGAAGGGAACGGGTAGTCAGCGTGAAGCCGCCTTGAATGTCGTCAAAATAAAGTCCGTACGGTTTGTTTTGTTTTTTTACTTCGTCGATTAATTTCTGGCGCATATCTTTTTCAGGAACGCTCTGCGAAGAGGTGACGATTAAGTTTCCCTGGCGTCCGGTAGGCATGAGTCCGGGCTGATTGCGGCCGTGACCGTTAGAATGTTCGAAACCCTTGATGGGCATGCGCGAGGTCAGAAAACTCTTTAGTACACCGTTCGTGATTAGTTCTACACGCTGAGCGGGAACGCCTTCGCTGTCGAATTCATAAGTGCCAGCCAATTTTGTGCCGTTGACTTCGCGGATGGTGGGATCGTCCACGATGCTCAAGAATTTCGGAATAACTTCCTGGCCAACTTTTTTGGTAAAGGTCTGGCCTTCGTCTTCGTCGCGCTGCCGATGACCTTCCAGGCGATGACCGAGCACTTCGTGGAAAAAGACAGCTGCGGCGCGGCCACTGAGCAGCGCTGGTCCGTCGTATGGTTCGGCGACCGGAGCTTTGCGCAGCGCGTCCAGGTCGGTGGCCATTTTTTCTGCTTTGGCGGTCAGCCCGGCTTCATCCGGTAAACTTTTCGCAGAGGGGGCTTGAAAAGTTTCCACGCGCAGCAAGTCCATGCCATCGTCGGCGCGGGTTTGCGCTTCCATAATCAAGCGAGTGGAGGCGCTGGGAGTAATAATCGCCGTCCCTTCGCTGGTGACCATGCGTTCTTTGGCGTTTTGTTCCTGCAGGACCACGCTGGCGAAATAAATATTCGGATATTTGCGAAAGATCGCAGAGACGCGGCGAATTTCGCCTTCCCACGCGGTGCGATCGAGATCGGATAGTTTGACTTCTTCGCCGGTGTGCACGACGGCAGCTTCTTTGGAAAAATCAGGTGACTTGTCTTCTTCTTCCGCGCGCACGGCGGTGTTGGTCTTGACGTTCAGGAAAGCGGGCGAGGCGCGTTTGTAACCGCGGTCGGTCAGTTCCCACAAAACGCGGGCGATAGCATCAGAGTCCGTACCAAAAGGAATGCTGCCGGACATCATGCCACTGCCGCGGCTCTGGCCGTGAGTGTTGTCGAGAGCAGGAGAACCGACGCGGGTGGTGATGTCGACCTGGCGGCGGTGGTTGGCGCTATTGGTGAGCAGCGAACCGTAAGCGCCCGCGAGCACAATCTGGCTCTGATCGTACAGGGTGTAGCTGAGGTAGTAGGGAGCGGGATCGGTTTTGGCCAGATCGACGGACGCGCGTTGCAATTCACCTTGCATGGTTTTCAATACCGGATCCGGTGTCACCGGAACGGGCGCCGCGTGATCGTCCGGAGTGTCTGCAAGAATTGCCGCAGGTTGAATCAACAAGACCGCAAGTAGCGATGAAGCGGAGGCGCGTGCCAAGCAATTCCAACGGGTGGGCAAAGGGTGGTGTGCGGGTACACCCCAGATGTGGCGCGATGCGCTAAATGTTTTCAAGTATGTGCTCCCGAGTTGCGTGACGTTCTACCGTGATTTCGTGTGCGAACGCGATGCGATTTCTAACCGTGACCGCGACGAAAGTTGAGTATGCCTGACCGTACAGTAACCTGCAATGCAACGTCAGGTGAAATGTTCTCCAAGCTGCAAACGTGCTCCGTTGGCGAATTCCAGCGCGGAAACGTCGTTTCGCCCCTCCACTTTGACGCGCGAGACTCCCAGAAGAGTTTCACCGCCGCAGCCGACCAGTAATTCGGAGCGTTCGAAGCGAATTTCGCCAGGAGCAACGTTTGATGCACGGTCTTTAGACACCGGTTGGCCCTGAAGTTGGCAAATCGAACCTCTGAATTTAGCGTAGGCGCCGGGCCAGGGAGTAAAGGCGCGCATGCGGTTGAAAATTGTTTGTACGGGAAGGGACCAGTTGATGTGGCCGTCCTCTTTTTTCAGGAGTGGCGCCAGTGAGGATTCGGAACTACTTTGAGGATTCGGTTGCAAAGTGCCATCGCGCAGGCCGCGCAGTGTTTCAGCCATTAGGGGCGCGCTGATTTCTGCCAGGCGTGTTGCTAGTTCAGGCGTGGTTTCGTGCGAAGCGATTGGCGCTTCGCGTTGCAGAAGCATTTCGCCGGTGTCCATGCCGGCGTCGATGCGCATGGTAGTGACACCGGTTTTGCTTTCACCGTTGGCGATGGCCCATTGCATGGGAGCTGCGCCGCGGTATTTGGGGAGTAAAGAAGCGTGCGAATTGATCCAGCCGAGTCTGGGAATGTTCAGGAGGCGTGCGGGGATTATTTGTCCGTAGGCGATGATGACGATAGCGTCGGGATTGGCTTCGCGTAGGAATTGTTCGGATTCGGGAGTGCGGATTTTTTCGGGTTGGAAGACATTTGTTTTGGCGGTTAGAGCCGTCTGTTTTACCGGGGAGAAGGAGACTTCATGCCCGCGACCGCGTGGACGGTCGGGTTGGGTGATGACGGCTACGATTTCGAAGTCTGGTTGGGCGAGGAGATGCCGCAGTGTAGGGACGGCGAATTGTGGGGTGCCGCAAAAGAGGAGGCGCAATGGATTGGTCCGGGTTGGATTATACGTTGAGAATCCTTCGTCCATCCTTATCAGATGAAGTCAGGCTGACAAATATCAGCGGTTGAGGGCGTACGTTGAAAGAAAGTAGCCGATCGCAGAAAACAGATCCTTCGCTACGCTTCAGGATGACAAGCGTTTTAGAACGTGCGCATACATTATCTGATTACACGGCCGCGCACGGAAACCTAGGAAGCATAAGAGGGTTGCGCGGGGCAGGATCACGGCCTCGCGGTTCGATTCGAACGAGGAAGTGAGCTGGATTCCTCGTCGACGGCAGATTCGTTCGTAAATTCCTCGGGCGTGGCTTTATGCATGGTGCGATCAATGAACCGGTACGTCAAATGCGGAGTGGGGGCGGCCACGTCGCCGGTTGCGGATGGTTCGACGACGATGCAAAGGTCCTGCCCACCTGTTTCTTTCATAAGTTCCGAAAGACGGCTAGCGCGTTCGGGCGTGTCGCAGCGGACAGCGAAAAGAACGGCTTGCTGCTTCAGGCAATCTTCGTAACGTTGGGCTTCGAGTTCGGGCACGCCAAGATTAATCAGATATTTCGCGAAGTTGCCTACGGCAGACGCCGAGCCCGGCAAGACCGGCTTTGAGGGTGCCTTCGCCAACGAGAGGGCCGAGACCGGGAAGGGCCAACATACTGAGCCCTGCCAAAACGCCGAGAGCGCCGCTGAAAATCCCGCGAGACGTGGGAACAGTGGGGGTTTGGTTGGCCAATTTCGGTTCCAACGTGGTGTTGTGCGCGAGAGCGGAAACGTGCTCAGGCAACAGAACGGAAATATCCGAGGATGTGACGCCGGATCGGATGAGTTTATTGGCGGCGGATTCGGCGGCCTCGCGGCTTCCGTACAACGCAAAGATGGTCAGTGCTTGGGGCATGGCGGTTCTCCCTTAAGGCAGAGAATTTTGGTCGCGTGGGCTTGGACGCGTGGCTCAGATTCCATGACGAAAGTGCTGCAATGATCAGGCGCCGAAGCGTGGAGGCGTTCTATCGGGGAAAGCTAGTAGGGGCGCGGCAGGGGGCGGATGGGGGTTGAGCGCGGAGTCACGAGGAGGAAGAAAGAGCGGCGGGATAAACCGGGTGCTACGTTAAGGCAAGACTACCACTCGCCTTGTTTTCTTAGTTTTTTGATTTTGCGGCGGATCATGTCGCGCTTCAGCATGCTCAAGTGCTGTAGAAAAAGAATGCCGTTGAGGTGATCGATTTCGTGGCAGAAGGCGCGAGCCAATAAATCTTCGCCGCGGATTTCGAAGGATTCGCCTTTGGCATCCTGCGCACGGATGGTGACGAATTGCGGGCGGACTACGTACCCGCGAAAACCGGGAATGGAAAGGCAACCTTCCTCTTCGCGCTTTTCGCCTTCGAAATGGATGATCTCTGGATTTACCAGCACGATTTTGGCTTCGGGGTTTTTTCCGCCGGTGACGTCGACTACCGTGAGGCGGATGCTTTTTCCGATTTGCGGTGCGGCGAGGCCGATGCCTTGCGCGGCGTACATGGTGGCGAACATGTCTTCGGTGAGTTCGGCGAGTTCGGCGTCAAATTTGGAAATGGCATTGGACGGCTTTTCGAGGATGGGATCGCCGTATTTTAAGATGGTATAGATTTTGCGCGCGGGTCCGCTGGGTGGAGGCGCAGCGTTAGTGTCCGCGGCAGCCGTGTTTGCGTCCTTCAACTTAGAAATGGGCGCTTCAGAAGTCGTGGATTTGTCTGGCATAGCCCTCGAAGTTGCGGCGAAGCTCCTGCAGGGAGTCCCCCCCAAATTTTTGCAGAAAAGCATCGGCGAGGACAAGTGCAACCATGGCCTCGGCTGCGACGGCTCCCGCGGGCACCACGCACCAGTCGGAGCGCTCGTAAGCAGCTTGAACCGGCTCCTTGGTGATCATGTTGGCGGTTCGAAGGGCGCGGCGCAAGGTGGAGATGGGTTTGAGATAACCACGGACGATGACATCTTCGCCGTTGCTGATGCCGCCTTCGAGGCCGCCTGCCCGATTGGAGGAACGCGAAAACCTACGGGTGACATTGTCGTAGAAAATTTCGTCTTGTACTTCGCTGCCGAGCGAGCCTGCGGCGAGAACGCCTGCGCCGATTTCGACACCTTTGACGGCCTGAACGCTCATGACGGCCTGCGCGATCCTGCCATCGAGTTTTTCGTCCCATTGCGCGTGAGAGCCGAGGCCGACGGGAACGTTGTGGGCGACGATTTCGAAGACGCCGCCGACGGTGTCGCCAGCTTTGAGGACGGCGTCCACTTCGGCTTTCATCTTGTCTTGCGCAGCGGGATCGACGCAGCGCAGCGGAGATTCCAGATCGTTTGAGATGGCGTGGATTTCGTCCCAAGAGGGAGCGCGATCGATGCGGGTGTGGCCGACTTGAATAGTGTGGCTAGCGATTTCTGTGCCGAGGGCGCGGAGCAACGTTTTTGCAATTGCGCCTGCTGCTACACGGGCTGCGGTTTCGCGCGCGGAAGCGCGCTCTAGGATGTAGCGAGCATCGTGAAAATTAAATTTTTGCGAACCGGCGAGATCGGCGTGGCCGGGTCGTGGCGCGACTAATTTTTTCGCGGTGGAGTCATCTTCCGGATAGGCTTCGACGGCAAGAATTGTTTCCCAGTTGGCCCAATCGCGGTTTTCGATGCGCAGAGCGATGGGAGCGCCGATGGTTTGGCCGTGGCGCACGCCAGCGAAAATGTCGGCGCGATCTTTTTCTATTTTTTGCCGGCCGCCGCGACCGTAGCCGAGTTGGCGGCGGTGCAGTTCGCGATTGACGAATTCGAGGTCAATGGGCAGGCCGGCGGGGAGGCCGGACAGAAAGGCGAGCAGCGCCTGTCCGTGCGATTCTCCCGCAGTGTAGAAACGAAGCATCTGGCTGAAGTCCTGAAAATAGAAATTGGAAAAGTGAAAAAGAGTTTAACTGGCGAGTGGAGTTGCGTCTAGACGTTTGGACGAAAGGTGTATCGACCTTGGGGTCTCCTTTGGCAAATGTCAGGAGGCGCTGGGATTCCCGGTGTATTCTGTTTTCCACTAATGCTGGTTCGAACGGATTCCTTCCGCAAGATTTTATTGAGATTCATGGTCGCGGTGCTGTTGTTTAGCGGGGATCATGCGGACGCTGCGCCGATCTATGGGTACAGGGTAGTGGCGACGTTTCCTCATTCGACCGAGAGCTACACAGAAGGTTTTTTCTATCTCGACGGAATATTTTATGAAGGAATCGGAATCAACGGGCACTCTGCAATCCTGGCGGTTGCTCCAGAAACGGGAAGGATATTGCATCGTCATGATCTGCCGCCCGAATATTTCGGCGAGGGGATCGTTGATTGGGGTCCCTATGTTTACGAGTGGACCTGGAAGTCGCACGTCGGTTTCGTCTATGACCGATTCAGCCTGCAAGTGGTGAAGCGATTTACGTACGCCGGGGAGGGCTGGGCATGACGCGGACGGCGAAGGAACTGATCACCAGCGATGGGACGGCGACGCTGCGCTTTCGCGATCCGGAGACTTTTCGGGAAACGCGTCATATCGTTGTGAAAGAAGGAAGCAAAGTCATTAGCCAGATCAATGAGCTGGAGTTCATCAAAGGGGAGATTTATGCCAATGTCTGGCACTCGGAAATGATTGCGCGGATTTCGCCACGGGGCGGTCACGTTATCGCATGGATCGACTTGAAGGGATTGCTGCCCGTAGAGCAACGGATTGATGACGAGGCGGTCCTAAATGGGATCGCTTACGACGCGAAGTACGACCGGATTTTTGTAAGCGGGAAGCGATGGCCGACGGTGTTTCAGATCGAGGTTGTGCAGCGTCCTCGCTAATGGTCAATGGTGTGACTTGGGGTTTGCCGCCAACTAGGCTTTTGAGATTCCGAGAGCTCGTTTGCCTTTTTCGGTGATGGCCGATGGAAGAGGGTTGCTTCCGGGCGAGTGCAAATCGATGGCGATGTAGCCCGACAGATACAGCTCTCTGATAGTAAGTTTGTCCAGCTTCTTACCATGCGCGAAGATGCGCAAAAACCATTTCGCTTGTGAGGTGTCCATAGTAAGCGCTTCACTCATCGGCCGGCGCTTGCCAATGATGCATTTCTATCGCCAATGGAAGCGAAAACTAAGTGCAAGAGTTACTTATACTTACGAGAACGCGTTCAATGGGACCTTTCGGAAGGTCAACAATTGGTTACGCGAACCGAACCTCAGCAGAGAGTAGGTCACAGACTCTGCCGGGCTAGGCTTTGATGAACGTTTACAGGGCAGAAAGCTCTAACTTTTCTGACTAGCCTATTAATGCGAGTACAATGGGCGCGTAGAATCGGAGCGTAGAAATGGCTGCGAGAGGTGCGCTGATGGGCGGAAGAGGAGGCGACGGCGAAAACCTGGAACGCTTGTGCCAGGGAGTGTCACCTAACGATGAGCCATGCGATTTTCCGGCGACGGTGCACTGCCCAACGTGCGGAAGGTGGTTCTGCGATGCGCACGCCGAGAATGAAGAGTGGCATTCGTGTACGCTCGCGCCTGGGGAAGAGGGCGGCGAGGGATAGGAATGCCCAGAAAATGGAAATTAGAGAACGTGCCCGTACGAGAAACCTTTGCTGGCGCGAACTCAACTACGGCGCGATCTCAACTACGTCATTGTTTCCTGGAATGGAATGATCGCGGGGAATTGAGAGATGTTTATCGGCTTCGTATTCTGAGCCCGGACCGAGGTAGGTGAATTTGTTGAAGATAAACGGAACTCCTTCTGATTGCAGAACGGAGTTGCCATCGGTCAGCTGAAAATGCAGGTGCGGAGCAGTTGCATTGCCGCTGTTTCCCAGGCGACCCAGGACATCTCCACCATGAACTTGATCGTGGAGATGAACTCTAATGCTGCCGTTTTGTAAGTGCGCGTAGGTGGCGTAGCGATTCGCGGCGATGCGGACAGTGACGTAATTTCCTGCAATGTTGTCCAGAGTAACTGTCTTGGGAAGAACGCGTGGTGTGTTTTCCGGTATTCCGTCTACAACCTTTGTGACTTCTCCGTCTGCGACGGCATGGATCGGTTCGCCGTAACCCCACCAATTTTCGTTGCGAGTAGTTCCGTCATGATGAGAATCCCCGTTGGGGCCAACTTTGACCCAATCGATCGCGAATCTTTGCGCTATGTTGACCTGGCCGTCGACCGCGGTGATGGTGCGACGGTGGTCGGAGTCATTGGAAGGGCCCTCACCGGCAAACCAGCTGCCGCCTTCGAACGGCGAGCGAAGCAATGGAGCTAGATCTTTGCTGACCGTCACCGGAAAGTCGTCGAGCACAGTTTCCGTGGCCGCGCCAGAGTGTGCACCGGCCGCAAAAGTTATTCGGTGCCGCAAGACGTTAGGAGTTTGGCGATCCAGCGGCTGTGTGACGAACATGAAGAGTACAGAACGCTTTCCGGGAGCAATAGTCTGCGAAGATTTGGCGTGCATGTCCGCACCCACCTCAATTATGAGCTTGGACAACCCATCGCCGGAAATCGCGACTAGCGGCTGAGTCTTTTCAGCGTCCGCGAAAACTTCCAGATGATTCAAGGTTAGCGGTACTGAGTCGAAGTTGGTGACATGCAATTCATATACGAAAGCCTGCTGTTCCCCGAGCTTCACGGGAACTGGCGCGGACGGACACCGCACTTCTACGCGAGGGCCGCGTTCTCGTGCAGCTCCGAATTGCCACACCAGAAAACCGAGAATGGTCAGGAAAAAAACGCCTGGGCGGATTCCTGAAGCGAGTCGCATGATCGTTGCTCGAGGTCTGGAATATTAGACGAGGAGTCGCTGTTGGCGTGAGCCAAAACGCGAAGAGCACGCGGGTTTAGCAAATTGTTTACAACTGAGGAGCCTTCAGTAGGCCCAGTAGGGGCCGACACCGCCTGGGGTGTTTTGGTTGTCGATGGCGGTGTACACGTGGCGGCCGTAGAAAAAGGGGAGACCCCAATCGAAGGTTCCGGCGTCGGAGTTGGGTCCGGCAAGTCCATCGGCTACAGCGATGCTGAGGTTACTGGTCAGCGTGTCGGCATTGCCAACCGTGAAAGTGAATGTGCCGCTGGCGCCATTGGCGCCCTGGTTGGTAGCAGAAAGAGATTGCGTCGAGGTTGGGCAGTACCAGAAAGTCAGATCTTTGCAGGTGGGAATTCCCGTGGTGGCGGCGTTCAGGAAATAGATAGCGTTCGAACCGCTGTCCAGGAAGCTGGTGTAGGTGGTGTTGTTGAATCTGGTGGTGATCTCTCCGGTGGAAGGATTGATGGTATAGACGGTCGCGTTGCCTAGCCCATTGTTGGATTGCGTGCCGATGCCGAAGATCAAAGAACCGGTGATGCTGGTTTCTGCTCCGGTGACTGCGGGCAATTCGATGAGGACACCGTTGTTGTCGGAGGCAAAAAAGACCACGGGATTGGCGACCTGGTCGACAAGACTTTCTGTTGTGATTGTGCAGGATGAAGATGTGCATGTGTAATACAAGCCGGGATTCGATGAACCGGTTAAGGTGCAGGCATCGCCGCAATCCTGAGCGAAGCTGCCTACTCCCAAAATGCCATTTGCGCCCAGACTGCTGAGGTCGTCTTCTTCGGCACCGTTGCTGGAACAGCTGGTCGGGATATTAGTGAAAGTGGTGCCGCCGATTACCTGGATGGGCAGATTTTTGGCGTGCTCGCCGGCAATCGTTATATCCGCGGTGTGGACTGGTCCCCAAGTAAAGCCATCAACGAAGGGCAGGCACTCGACGACGGCATTGCCGCCGGCACCGGTCTGTTGGGGAAGCGAAATGGTAAGAGCTGAGGAGAGAATGCGCAGGCCAGGGGAGCCGGTGTCCACGAGGATGCCGCTGATAGTCTGGCAATTCGAAGCGCTGCCGGGTGCGCAAACGATGATGCTGGTGAATGCTGCGTTGATGGAACGGCGATTTGTACCGGCCGTCGGTGCAGCGTTGACGGTGATGGTTTGAACGTTGTTTGCGGCGTTCGAGCCGCCACCGCTGCTGGTGCTGGAGCTGCTGTTGCTGGAGCCACCGCAACCAACTGTCGCTGCCAAGATTCCTGCCAGGAGCAATGAGAAAAATTCATTGAGTCGCGCGGGCTTCATCGAATGTCCTCGACGCGCATGCTTACCGGCAATTGTTGGGGGACATACACTCTGCCTACGAATGACCTGAGATGGCCGGAGACTTGAATCACCAGACCAGGGTGTTGAATCAGGATTGGGCCGCGGCCGCTGCGTTGCGTGCGCTGGGTTCGAACGGCTCGAACATATTCGTCGTAATACGGGCCAAGAAGCTGGCGCAGATCGGGATGAAAAGGGCCCTTCCAGGTTACGGCGAAGACTTTTCCAACGGGCGATGCGTACTCTTTTACAGCGACACCGGTCGGGGTTTGAATTTCGTGCAGGGTATAGGAATCGCCGCTGCTGGTGCGCAGCGTGCCTTGCATTTTGGCGGCGTCTTCCTGGACGGATGTTGCGTCGCGACCCAACGAGGCTGACAGAGAAAAGGGAAGGGTGAGAATTGCGACGATGCCGCAGGTTATTGTCGACTTCATGGCGTGTGCTCTTCTAAGTTGAGTACAAGATGCTGCAAGTACGGCGAAGAACTTAGTATTTCTGAAACCCGACTTGCGGACGGGCTAGCCCTTCGCCGCTTATGCGCGGCGCGGCAAATTCTTTGTATCACGATTCAATAGGCTGGTGGGCGCAGGACTTTGTCACCATCTTGTCACAAGTCGCGCCTGCATCCATATCGATGAACGATATGGCCTGATGGGTTGCTTGGGACAACTTGCCTTGACGGCGATGGACGGCACGGTTACGCTTTCGACGAAGTGGTTTTCTGCGGCTGAGTTACGGCGAACCTGAGCGGAGTTTGCGTAACACGGTCGGCGGGGAAATTGTTGCGCAGCATAGTTATGACGACGGAATAGGGAAACGTGGCAGACACGCCTCTTCAGGTCTCCAGCAACGAAACTCCGGCGCCTCCCGCGGCCTCGATTTCCCAGGTTCTAATTGGCAGCGCCAAGCAAGCTGTGCTGCAAGTTCAGGAATACTCCTTCCTGGCGGCTCAATCCATTAGCAACGTATTTTCCGGACCGCACTATTTTCAGGACACGCTGGATCAGATGGACCAGATTGGCGTGGGGTCGCTGCCGATCGTGCTGCTGACGGGATTTTTTATTGGCGCGGTCATGGTGCTGCAAACGGCGTCGCAATTCGTGCGATTTGGGCAAACTTCGCTGACAGGCGACGCAGTTTCGCTGGCGCTAGTACGGGAGTTGGGACCAACGCTGACAAGTCTTCTGGTTACTGGGCGATGCGCTTCAGGGATTGCGTCGGAACTCGGGTCCATGTTGGTGACCGAACAAGTGGATGCGATGCGCGCGATGGGTACGGACCCGAGCCGCAAGCTGGTGACGCCGCGTGTCATAGCGACAATTATGGTGCTGCCGCTGCTGACGGCAATTTCTGATTTCATCGGGCTGGTGGGCGGATGCGTGGCAGCGGTGTTTTCGTTGCGGCTGGGCGTGGTGCAGTTCTGGACGCGGGCGATTGATGCGCTGGATTTTGCTGACATTATGCAGGGCATGATGAAGCCGCTGATTTTCGGGTTCATCCTGGCGACGGTGGGCTGCTACAAAGGATTGACGGTGCGAGGGGGGACGCAGGGCGTTGGGCGTGCCACGACGCAGGCGGTGGTAGTGTCGTCGGTACTGATCATTGTTGCAGACACTTTTCTGACCAAGCTGGCGCTGTATCTCGCAGGCAAACTTTTCTAATCAAATATGGAAGCGACGATTTCCTTTCGCGATGTCCGACTGAGTTTTCATGAAGGCGACATCTTGCGCGGTCTTTCCTTCGAAGTGTTTCCCAAAGAGACCTTGGTGTTGTTGGGAGAAACTGGCACCGGGAAGACACTAAGCTTGAAAATGGCGGCAGGACTGCTGAAACCGCAAGAAGGCGACGTCAAGGTCTTGGGCAGGCACATATTGGAGATGAAAGAAAAGGAGCTACTGGACTTTCGGCGAGAGATTGGATTTGTGTTCCAGGAAGGCGCTTTGTTCGATTCGATGACCGTGGAAGAAAATGTGGCCTTCCGGTTGCGCGAGGAAAAAGTCCCGGAAGAAGAAATCGCGCCGAAAGTACGCGAAGCGCTGCGCTTCGTGGAATTGGAGCATGCAATCGATCAGGTACCGTCGGAACTTTCTGGAGGGATGCGGCGGCGAGCTTCGATTGCGAGGGCGCTGATCACGCGGCCGCCGATCGTGCTATATGATTCGCCGACTGCGGGGCTGGATCCGGTAACGTCACAGACGATCATCGCGTTGATCTTGCGGTTGCGCGATATTTACGGAGTGACGGCGCTGTTGGCAACGCACCGGTTGCAGGACGGATTCGCGCTGGCAAATTTTCATTTCGATACTACGACGAATCGCGTGTTGCCGAACAGTCACAAACCGCGAGGCCGCGAGTCTGATGGCGGAGAATCAAGCACGCGTTTTGCGGTGCTGCGAGATGGCAAAGTATTTTTCGAAGGTACTCCCGAAGAGCTGGAAGCGGTGAAGGACCCATATTTGAAGCGATTTCTGGTGTGAAGGTAGGGTAGTCTTTAGCGCAAGGAAAAAGAGGTGGTCTAAGAATGGCGCAGCGCAAACAACTGACCTGGACGGAGTTGCGCGTGGGACTGTTCGTGCTGGTGGCACTTTTGGTGATCGCGGTGGGGATTTTTTATGTTACTGGCGCGGGATTTCTGGGTCCGAAATACCGTTTGCGCACCTACCTGCCGGAAGTTGCTGGAGTCACGAATGGAGCGCCGGTGCGGCTGGACGGAGTGGACATCGGCAACGTGGAGTCCATCAAGATGGTTCCGCGCACGCCCGGACATATCCCGGAAAAGAGCCGCAATATTGAATTGATCCTGCGGGTGGACAAGCGGTTTCAACCGGAGATTCTGACGGATTCGACCGCCAAACTGGTCACGGAAGGATTGCTTGGCAATCGTTACGTGAATATCACGCGCGGATTTACCGGAGTGCAGCTGAAAGAAAATCAGGAAGTACCGGGAACCGCGGAACAGGCGTTGTCCGATGTTTTGTCGAGTATGCAAGGATTGACGACAGATGTTCAGGAAGTGATCAGGAGCTTGCAAGCAGGCAAGGGAACGTTGGGGAAATTGTTGACCGACGATCAGGCCTACAACAATCTGAACGGATTGCTGGCCAAGGGCAACGACATGGTTGGAGGCATTCAACAAGGCCGCGGCACGTTAGGCAAATTGCTGGCTTCCGACGAAATGTACGGCAAAGCGAACGCGACGCTGGATAACGTAAATGGAGTGGTGAGTGATGCGCGCGCAGGCAAAGGCACCATCGGGAAACTATTGAATGATCCCACGCTTTATGATGAGGCCAGGAAAGCGGTTGAAAACGGGAATTCGATCATTGGCGACGTGCGAAACGGAAAAGGTTCGCTGGGCAAACTGGCCACGGACGACGAACTGTACAATAAATTGCGCGATGCGAGCGGGAACCTGGCGTCAGCGACGGCAAAACTGAACGACAACACCACTACCGCGGGGAAACTTTTCTCTGATCCGAAACTTTATGACAATCTGACCGGACTGACCGGAGATTTGCGGCTGTTAATTGGGGATTTCCGGCAGAATCCAAAAAAATTCCTGCGCATCAAAGTAGCCGTTTTCTAAGTAAGAGAGATTCACGTTTTTCGTGGAGCCCTTTGCGTGGCACGCGAGGCTTGTGATGTAATCCAGTTGTAACAATACCCAGCCTAAACTGTTTAGCTACAGGACTCGCTAAGCCCACTTATGGAAAGTCAAGATTCGTCGGCAAAACAAGGCAGGCCGGAAGCGCCAAAGTCCACACTGCCACAGCCCGGAAGGCCGGTCCCCAATCGCGCGTATCCCGGAGCGCTGATTGTCGTGGAAGGAACGGATGGCTCAGGAAAGAGTACGCAACTGTATCTGCTGAAACGTTGGCTGGAAATTGGCGGATACCGGTTACATTTTACGGAATGGAATTCTTCTCCGCTGGTGAAATCGGCGACGCGGCGCGGCAAGCAGCGGCGGCTGCTGACTCCAACTACATTTTCGTTGTTACATGCGGCGGATTTTGCGGATCGCTGCGAGCGGCAGATCATGCCATTGCTGCAAGGCGATTACCTGGTACTGGCGGATCGTTATATTTACACCGCGTTTGCGCGTGACGGAGCGCGCGGCTGTCCGCAAAAATGGCTGCGCAACCTTTATCGTTTCGCGCCCGTACCAGACATCACGTTTTATTTTCGCGCGCCGCTGGACGTGGCGGTACAGCGCATCCTGAGCGGGCGGCCAAAGCTGAAATACTACGAAGCGGGCATGGACCTGGGACTCTCCTACGACCGGCCGGAAAGTTTCCGGCTGTTTCAATCGCGCATTCTGGACGGCTACGACAAGATGGTGGAGTCGGATAATTTTGTGGTGCTGGACGGCACTTTGCCAGTGAATAAACTGCAAAAGCAAATGCGCGATATCGTCGCCTCGAAAATCGAGCTGAAGCGTTTTGCGCCGCACGCCGCAGAGGCGGAATAAATGCCGGACCACGAAAAAGAAAAAGAGAAAGAAAGAGAAAAAGAAAAATCCGGCGCTCCCGTGGTCGCCGAGCCTTCGCTGACGTCACCAGCCAATCCAGCACAGCACAAAGTCGCGCCGCCCACGGAAGAAGAAGCCGCGAGCGCCTTTTTTGCTGCGCCGCTTCCGGGATTTGACGCCAGCGAAATTAGCGGTACGTTGATCGTCATCGAAGGCATGGACGGTTCCGGCCGCTCAACGCAAATCAGTCTGTTGCAGGAGTGGCTGGAATCGGAAGGCTTTGCGGTGCAGACCAGCGGACTGCGGCGTTCGAACCTGGTAGGTCGCGACATTGACGAATTGCTGGCCAAGAACGCGGTTACTCGCTTGACGCTGGCGTTGATGTATTGCACCGATTTTTTCGACCAACTGGAGCATCGCATCGTACCGGCGCTGAAATCCGGCGCGGTAGTTTTGGCCGACCGCTATATCTTCACGCTCATTGCGCGCAGCGTGGTGCGCGGAATCAACCGCGACTATTTGAGCGGGCTTTACGCGATGGCGCTGCGGCCGAATCTTACTTTCTGGTTGAATGTACGCCCGGAAACCGCGTTTGGCCGGGAATTCCGCAAGGCGCAAGCGATCAGCTATTGGGAAGCTGGCCGCGATATGTCGCTTTCGCACGACCTTTACTGGTCATTTGTGCGTTACCAGACCATGATCAAGCGGGAATTCGAAGCGGTCGCCAAGCGCCATAATTTTCTGGAACTCGATGGCGAAGCCAGCGTGCCGACGGTAAACAAACTTTTGCGGCAGCGCATTGCCGAACAACTTGGCATTCGAACCACGAAGTACGCGCCATCTTCCGCGCTGGCTCACCTCTGGCGATAGAAAACTGAATGCCTGAACCGGTTCACATCGCCGCGATTGACGCCGGTTCGAACGCCGTGCGGCTCTCTATTGTCCGCGCATACTCCGCCCTGGACATTGAACCGCTGCACAACGAGCGCTATCCGCTGCGTCTGGGCGAAGGAGTGTTCGTCCGCAATCGATTCAGCGAAGATATTTTCAAAAAAGCTGCCAAAGCGTTTCGCCACTTCCGCGATTGCATGGACGAATTTGGGGTAACGCATTACCGCGCTGTTGCCACCAGCGCTACGCGTGAAGCGGCGAACCGTAAAGCATTCGTTACACGCATTCGCGTAAAATCCGGCATTCGGCTGGAAGTTATTAGCGCGCTGGAAGAATCGCGCCTGGGCAGAGAGGGTGTCTTCGCAGCGCTTGGACCCGAAGCGCAAGCACGCTGCATTGCGGACCTGGGCGGCGGCAGCCTGGAAATCAGCGTGTTGCAAGATCATTCCGTGCTGAAAACCGCGCAGCTTCCGGTGGGCACCGTGCGCTTGATGACCACGCTGAACATTCACGGCGAAATGCGCCCCACGCAGGCAGAGCAGGTGCGGCGTTATCTGCGCGCGCTGCTGGAATCGAAGCTGCCAACGCGTCCGAATCTGGCCGACGGATTAACGGTGGCGTTGGGGGGCAACGCCGAAACGCTCGCCAACGTTGCACCCGGCCCGCGGCATCACGGTATTCCCACGCTAGAACTTTCCTTGCTGCGCGAACGGCTGCCTGAGTTGCTGCGCATGGACGTTCGCGACCGCATGAAAGCCTATGCAGTGCGCCGAGATCGGGCCGACGTCATGGGAATTGCGGCCATCATTTTCGTTACGCTAGGGCGGTATTTGAACGTGCGTACGCTGGCCGTGCCTGCGGTCGGTATTCGCGAAGGCGTCATCCACGAAATTGCCACGGAAGCTTTCTCGCGGAAAGAGCCGCATCGCTACACGGCAAAAGCGCGTGAGCTGCTTGCGGGGACGCGCAATTTTTCGCGGCGGCTGGAGCGCGACCAGCGTCACGCTGAGCACGTGCGCGAGCTGAGCTTGCAACTATTCGATCAACTGCAGCCGCTGCATCATCTTTCTGGCGACGCCCGGGTCATTTTGGAAGCAGCTGCGCTGCTGCACGACATTGGACATTCCATCAGCCACAAGGGCCATCACAAGCACGGCGAATATCTCACGATGAATGGTGACATTCCGGGTCTTGAAGGGCGCGACCGAGCGCTCACCGCTGCTGTTGTCCGGTACCACAACCGCAAAGCCCAGCCTGAAAATCACCACGTGGCGTACGCTTCGCTCAACAATAGCGATCGCCGGCTCGCGCGCCGGCTGGCTTCGCTGGTTCGAATCGCGGAAGGCCTGGATCATTCACACCGCCAGCGCATCAATAGAATTCGTGCGGCTTTTCAGCGCGACGCGGTTGGTTTGCAAATAGAAGCGCGCGGCGACGCCAGCGAGGATATTCGCGACGCCAATCGCAGTATCGAGCTTTTCGAAAAGGAGTTTCGCACCCGGCTATATTTTCGGCCGCTAATGGGCTAACTGGAACCAGGTTGATGGCGGTATACGGCTGGCCGAGAATTCGTCTGTATAATGTTGGAGCGTTAAGAGAGGCAATTGGAAAAAATGCTGCTCTACATTGTTCGCCACGGTATCGCCATCGACCGCGAAGATCCGAAATGTCCGTCGGATCCGGAACGTTATCTGACGCCTGAAGGCCACACTCGCACCAAGGAAGTGGCTAAATGCATTGCAGCTTTGATCGACACACCAAAACTTCTGATATCGAGTCCATACGTTCGCGCGGTGCAGACTGCGGAAATATTCGCGGAAGCGTTGGATTCTTCCAAGGCCAAGATCGAGAAGAGCGAACTCTTGCTTCCCGGCGCCGAGCCGTCGGCGTTCCTGCGTGAGCTTTCGCGCAAGAAGCCGGTCGAGAGCGTGATGTGTTTCGGTCATGCGCCGCAACTGGATGAGTTGATCTCCGCGTCGCTGGGCGCAAAAAAGGATCTTACTGAACTAAAAAAGGCGGGTGTGGCGTGCATAGAGATGTCGCGTGTCCATCCCGCGGCTGGCAAGCTGGTTTGGCTGATCACGCCGCGAACCGCGCGGAAACTTTCCAAAGGGAAGTAGTTTGTCGGTCTTTCCGGGTAGACGTTGTTTTAGCGATCGATTGAAATCGGAACGGGCGGCTGCAGTTCGACCTTGGCGGTCGAGTCGGCGGCAACGGTCGGCTCCGCCTGTATCAAAATCGTTTTGCCCAGGCTTCGCTCCAGCTGCTGCTTTGCTGCCGTAAAACGCGCTGCGTTCTTGGGACTGTCTTCTACTCCGGCAACATGCAATAAGTATCCTTGCGGCAAAACCTCTAGCCGGAGAGAAGAGCTATTGGTCACACCACATTTCTGTGCGGCGATGGCCAGGCGCAAAATTCCCGCCAACAAGTAAACTTTCGTCTGCTGTTCGGCTGCCAATTGTGCGAAGCGCTTGTTGCGGCGGCCAGGCTCGGCGCCACGCTGGAACCGGATGGCCCAGGCAACGCGTTCCCATTCGGAATACGACCAAGCGGGAGGAACCGGCGAATCCAGCAAGAAGGATTTCGCCGATTTTTCGCGGGCCTTTTTGGTGCTGGCATCGCGCACTCCGCTGAGCCGCGCAGCTGCTTCCAACGCGCGGCGTTCTTTTTTGTCAAAGAAGATTTCACCGGCTTTGCGAAGGCGCAATTGCGACCACATGCGCATGGCTATGCGCGCTATCACCGAGCTGCGGCTGGGCTTGGGATCCATGGCCGCTCGCGTTGCGCGGATGCGGGCCTTTGCGTAGCGTTCCCATTCTTCGCGTGGGAAACCGCTCTGCCAATGAGTCCAAATGCTTGCCGTGCCCAGCGCCAGTTGCCGGTAGGTCTGCACGTTTAGCTGACGCTCGTTCTCGATGCGCAGTTCCCAGTCCTGGAGAATTGCACCGGACTGGCTCGCGTTCGCTTTGCAAAGCATTTCGCAAAGCACATCCAGATCGTGGATACTTCCCAGCACGTCCTGCACGCGCTTTAGCGTATCGCTCCACTCAGCGTGAGCGGCCGGTAGGAGCGATTCCACCGTATAACGAAAGTGTTTTACGCCAATTCGTAAGGCGTGCCAGGGTTTGGGGCTGTCTGTGCGCATCGCGCGACGGTGAAGTTCTTTTGCTTCTTCCAACCGCTCGAGGGCCTGGCAGTGTGCGGCGTCGCCATCCGCCGGCACGCGGCGAATTCGTGCGCGCAGCGACCGCGACAACTTCTTCCAACGCTTTTGGTCGAAACGTTCTGCTCGATGCTGTGCCTTTTCCTGCGCCGATTTCTCCCCCGCGGCTAGCGACTCCAGCATCTGATGTTTGAGCGCGTCTTCGTCGGGATGCAATTTGTTCAGCCATTCGGTCATTACGTGGGCGTCGCGCAGTTCGCCCAGCGAACGGAAAAGCTTTCGCGCGCACTCGCGCATCTCTTCCCAGTCGGGATGCGCATCGATCTCTTTCATCGTTGCGGCGATCGAACGGCAGCGCCGCAGCGCCACGCGGAGATCGTGGACGCTGTCGTTCGTCAAGTCGGAGCGTAGGTTGGCGAGCTCTTCGAGAGAGCGCTTCATCCAATGCGCCAGGTCGCGATGCTCGGACGGAGCACGGGAAGGTATAGAAACGGCGTGAGCCATAATTAAAATTACCCGTTCCGATCGGACAGCGTCCGAACCCTGTGGAACCGGGGAGCCTCAGGGTAGCGCAGCGAGGAATTCCCGTCCAGTCGGGTCATTCCGGCACGAAGATGGTTGCGGCTAGGTGTTACGGATGTGCAGCGCGTATAGCCGAATGTCGCCGTTCATGTTATTTTTACGTATCCCTGCCGGAGTGGCGGAATGGCAGACGCGGCGGACTCAAAATCCGTTGCCCGCAAGGGCGTGTGGGTTCGACTCCCTCCTCCGGCACCAATTTTGAAAATTCCGCGAAGTTCCAGTTAAACCTCTAATTCATTTCCCTCGGAAAAAACAGTTTTCTCCGGCATTAAATCGGTTTAATCTTTGTCCCGGCAGTGCAGTCAATCTTGACTGCGCTCTTTGTTGCTGTAGCCGCCTTCTGTTTACCCTGAACCTCGAAGGGAGGCGGGCCGTGTAGTTGAATCGCACACGAAATGAGGATCCATGCTCCGGCGTTTCTTGCTGACCGCTTTGCTTGGTTGCACGCTATGCGCGCTTTCGTCATTCGCAGACACTCCAGAATCAGTGACAAGGCCTTCGAGATCCATGGAACTGTTGCGCGGATGGGAGATTCAATCGTCATGCGAGGCGAAGCATCCCGGCGAGCAGATTTCGCAGGTAGGGTATGCGACGGCGGGATGGCACAAAACTACGGTTCCCAATACTGTGGTCGGCACTTTCGTGGACGACAAGAGTTATCCGGACCCCACAGTCGGCAGCAATCTGAAAAGCTTCCCTGGAATGAATTATTCTAGTGCGACGTTTTTCGCGAATCAGGATATGCCGGAGGGAAGTCCGTTCAAATGCTCGTGGTGGTGGCGAAACGAATTTGTATTGCCCGCGGCGTTTGCGAAGAATAATGTCTCCATTCATTTTCCTGGCATCAACTACCGCGCGAACGTGTGGTTTAACGGGCAGAAAATTGCCGACGCACAGGACGTCGCCGGAACTTACCGTATATTTGAATTTGATTTGACGAAATACGCCAAGCCCGGTGCGAAAAATGTGATCGCCTTGGAAATTACGGCGCCTGCTAAGGAGGATCTGGGCATCACGTGGGTGGATTGGAATCCTACGCCAGCGGATAAGGATCTGGGCATCTGGAAAGAGGTCTCGATTACTGCGACCGGGCCGGTGGCGATTCGACATCCGTTTGTGAAGACTCATTTGAATGATGATTTCAGGGCTGCGGATGTGACGATTTCCGCTGATTTGCGAAACGATTCTGGCGCGGCAGTGAAGGGTGTTCTGTTAGCCGAGGTTGACGGAAAATCCGTCAAGCAGCCCGTTGAGATTGCGGCTCGAGAAACGAAAACAGTACGCTTCGAACCAGGGCAGTTTGCCGAGTTAAAATTCTCGAAACCGAAACTTTGGTGGCCGTACACCATCGGAACGCCATATCTCTATAGAGCGAACGTTCGTTTCGAAACCGAGCTAGACCACGAGATTTCAGATTCGGCTGCTGTTTCGTTTGGGATTCGGCAGGTCACGAGCGAACTCACCGACAAAGGGCATCGCCTTTTCAAAATAAATGGCCGGCGGATTCTGATTCGTGGCGCCGCGTGGGCTCCAGATATGTTTCTGCGGCCGATGTCGAGGAAATTGGATGCTGACCTGCGCTATGTGAAAGACATGGGCCTGAACACGATTCGCCTGGAGGGGCGCATCGATCGTGACGAATTGTTCAACAAAACCGATGAACTGGGAATTCTGGTGATGCCCGGATGGACCTGCTGCGATGCCTGGGAATTGTGGGACAAATGGACGCCGGACACGCGCAAAGTTGCTGCTGCTTCGATGGCCGATCAGGCGCGGCGTTTGCGCAATCATCCCAGCGTTTTCGTGTGGCTGTATGGCAGCGACAACCCTCCGCCCGCCGACGTGGAGAAAATGTATCTGGCCATTTTGCATGACGCGGAGTGGGCGAATCCTTCGGTTTCGTCGGCCAGCGCAGCGCCGACAACGGTTACCGGAAACTCCGGCGTGAAAATGACCGGCCCTTACGAATATGTTCCTCCGGTGTACTGGCTGGCGGATACGACCGCGGGCGGAGCTTACGGCTATAACACCGAAACCAGCCCTGGACCTGCAATTCCGACTCTGGAGAGCGTGAAAAGATTTATTCCGAAAGAGCATCTGTGGCCGATGGATGATGTCTGGAATTACCACGCGGGCGGCGAGCGGTTTACTACCGTGAATGTTTTTACTGATGGGCTGAATAAACGATATGGAACGGCGAGTTCGTTGGAAGATTACGAGCGCAAAGCGCAGGCGGTTGCATACGACGGCGAACGCGCGATGTTTGAAAGCTACGGCCGGAATAAATATGTTTCGACTGGCGTAATTCAATGGATGTTGAACAATGCCTGGCCATCGCTGATCTGGCATCTGTACGACTACTATTTGGTGCCAGGCGGCGGATATTTTGGAACTAAGAAAGCGATGGAGCCCTTGCACGTGCAGTATGGTTACGACGACCAAGGCGTGGCAGTTGTAAACGACACCTATCAGGAGCGCAACGGGATGAAAGTTCGCGCGCGAGTATATTCGATTGACGCGAAACTGCTCGCCGACAAGGAAGAAACGGTCGACATTCCCGCGGATGCGGCGGTGAAAGCGTTCGACTTGCCTAAGCCGGACGGTCTGACGATGACTTTTTTTGTGAAATTGAGTTTGCGCGATGCGCGCGGAAAAAACGTCAGCGACAATTTTTACTGGCTCTCGGCGAAAGCCGATACGCTCGACTGGGCTCACAAACAGGACACGGTTTATACACCGCAGGCCGAATTTGGCGATTTAACCGGGCTGAATTCTTTGCCGCAAGTCAAATTGCAAACCAGCGCGTTGCTGGATCAAAAGGCTGGAGCGGCGACGGGCAAAGCGCATGTGCGCGTGAAAAATACATCGTCGAGCGTAGCGTTCCTGGTTCGCTTACGGCTGGCAGATAAAAAGGACGATCACGACGTGGTGCCGGTGCTTTGGGAAGACAATTATTTTTCGTTGCTGCCGGGTGAAGAACGCATTATCGCCGTGAGTTACAACGCTTCGGAGTTGCACGGCACGCATCCGGTGATTCAAGTTGGAGGTTTCAACATTGCCGCTGGAGAAGTCCCTGTGCAAACCAGCCCCACACCCTGAGTCGCTAGCAAAGTTCGGCTTGACCTGCGTTCAAAACGCCGAATTTGCAAAGTGTTGTGGCTTGATGCACAATTCGCGTCGATGAATACAAAAGACTCCCCTCTGAACAATTGGATTTTCAGATTGACACGCGCTGGCATCCTTTTCAGCGCGTGCCTCGGCGTTTGCGCTTTCGCGTTCGCGCAGGATGCCAAGCTCGCCACAGCCGAATCCGCAATTTCAGCACGGATAGCGAAGAGCGGTGCGGACGTTGCCGTGTATTTCCTGAGATTGGATGGAAGAGCGCAATGGTCGGTTCGCGCTGATGACGTATTCCATGCCGCCAGCACGATGAAGATTCCCGTGATGATTGAGCTGTTTCATCAAGTGCAGGAGGGAAAAGTAAAACTGACCGACACATTGCTGGTTAAGAATGAGTTTCACAGTATTATGGACGGCTCGGCCTACGTGCTCAACGCTTCCGACGATTCAGAAGGCGAGTTGTACAAAGCGGAAGGGCAGAAGCGCACGCTGCGCGAATTGTGCGAACTGATGATTACGGTCAGCAGCAATCTTGCGACGAACCTGCTGATTGAAAAACTGGGCGTTGAAAATATTCGCGCTGAAGTGCACACGCTTGGCGCGGATGGAATGAACGTGAAGCGCGGAGTGGAGGACAACAAAGCTTTTCAAAAGGGCCTGAACAATACCACCACCGCGAGCGGCCTCGGAATTTTGCTGCAGGCAATCGCGGAAGGCAAAGCGGTGGATGCCGCCAGTTCGAATGAGATGGTAGCGATCTTGGAGTGGCAGAAATTCAACGAAGGAATTCCAGCGGGCCTGCCAAAGGGGGTTCCGGTGGCGCACAAAACTGGGGAGATTACAAAAATCCATCACGATGCAGCGATTGTATTTGCGAAGCGGCCATTTATTCTGGTAATTCTGGTGCGCGGGCTGGCAGAGAAGATGGATAGCGCGGCGCTGATGGCGGATATCAGCAAGAGTCTCTACGAAGCGATAGAGTAGGAAGCTGCGCGCAACCAGATTAGGGCTTTGGCACATCCAACGCATGAGCGTGAGAGTGTATTGCGATTCGCGTTGAACTTCCGAAGAATTGAAAAAGGATATTGCGAGGGCAAGATGACGACACGAAATATTTCTAAATTCCTGATCGCAGCCTCGGCTGCGTTGCTTTTCGCCGGAATAGGATTTGCAGACACGCTGGAACTGAAAGATGGCCGGGTGCTGCAGGGAAGGTACCTGGGTGGAACGCAGGCGATTTTGCGTTTTGAAGTAAATGGCGATGTGCAGACATTTCCCACGCACGACATTGTGGCGCTGACGTTTACGCGCGGTGGGGGACGGCGCGCGGCTGAACCGCCACCACCTCCTCCTCCCAACAATCCGCCGGATAATCCCCCGAACGATCCGCCACAAGCACCAGCGCAGCCTGCGCCGCCGCAGGGGTACAACGGCGGTGACTTCACACTGCCGGCGGGACAGCCGATGATGGTACGCATGATTGACGGCGTGGACTCGTCCAAGAATCACGTTGGCGATATTTTCCACGCCAGCTTGGAGACGGACTTAAATGTAAACGGCGTGCTGGTGGCGCGCAGAGGCAGCGATGTTTACGGGCGATTGGCAAGCTCGGACGAAGGAGGAAAGTTTTCCGGGAAATCGGAGTTGCAGTTGGAGCTGACGCGGTTGGTAATCGACGGGAGGGATTTTCCCCTCATCAGCAGTGACTATAACGTGCAGGGCAAGAGCCGCGGAGCGGACAGCGCTAAGAAGGTTGGCGGCGGCGCGGTGCTGGGAGCCATCATTGGCGGAATTGCCGGCGGCGGCAAAGGCGCGGCAATCGGGGCTGCGGCCGGCGGCGGAGCCGGCGCGGGCGTCCAGATTTTGACGAAAGGGCAACAGGTAAAGGTACCCAGCGAAACGCTGCTGGAGTTTCGACTGCAACAGCCGGTGACCGTGACGCTTACCGGGAGATAAGCAATCTGAACGAAGACCCAGGTGTAAATCCGACACCTGGGACACCCGCCGATGCGAAATGTGCGCCGCAAGCACAAGTTGTTTCTTAGGAAGCACATTCGCTACATTTCATGGAATTCGTCCTTGCCACTTCTACTGTTAGTGACTAAGCTACCCCCTCAAGCAAAAAGCCCTTTGTTTTTGTGGGGCTCAGATGAGGGGAAGATGCCGAAAGAAAAACCGCAGGTAAACATCGGAGAAGTGATCAAGACCTATCGCGGGCAGCGCGGATTGTCGCAGGGGGATATCGAGCGGCGCACGGGATTGCTGCGTTGCTATTTGTCGCGCGTGGAGAATGGGCACACCGTGCCTTCACTGGAGACGCTGGCGAAGATTGCCGAAGCGATGGATATATCGCTGGCGGACTTTTTCCCCGGAACAGAAACTCCGCGGGACAAAGAGACCCAAAAGATGCTGGGCGAACTTTCGCAGGACGAAATCCGGTTCCTGGTGGAGATCAAGCGGTACAGCTCGACGCTTTCGGATGGCGATAAGCGGCTGGTGCTGGCGATGATCCGGAAGATGGCTACGATGATTCCGCCGCCGGTGCGCAAGCCGTTGATACGGCGATCTGCGGTTTAAGATCAAGCCGATGTGAAGATACAACAGTATAAGAAGAACGAATTCCTCATCGCGTTAAACAGCGAATGAGCGAATCACGCCAAGGTAGTCCCAAACGAGGAACGTCAAGGCCGCTGCAAAAACTAAAGAAGGAATATTCTTCTTTTTCATTAGGCGAGCGACCGCGGTGAAGAGCATCAGTATGCCGTTACAACCGATGGCACCGTAGTGGAAGCGTCCTATCGTTAAGGGGAACGCCAGTCCTAGGACTATCCAGCCGAAGCTCGCGGTGACCAACAAGAGAAGCCCCGCATCGCCTATCTCGAAGTTAGGTTTCGCGCTAGCAATCTCAATCCAGCTCTTGGCAAACGGCAATATCGGGCTAAAACAGAACGCCACTATAACCCAGTAAACGAACGTACGTATCGGATGGGCCATGATCACGAGCGGAGAACCAGGCAGCTGGCGATCATGTCGTGGAGGGCCTGCTTTTTTTCGGTGACACCGGCGAGGATGTAACCGATGCCGAGAGGAATGAGTCCAGAGATGATCTTCGCGAAGAATCGGCCCGAAGCGCGCGCAAAGGAGACGCGGTTGCCGTTGAGGTCGGTGACGACCAGGCCCATCACTTTTTTGCCGATGGTGCCTTGCCAGTCGGAACTTTCAAAGTACGCGTAGTAGAGCCAGCTACCGAGAGTGGTGACGCCTACCAGAAGAGCAATAGAAGATACGAAAGCAGCGATGGCAGCAGGGTCGGGTTCGCTGTTATGGCGGGCCATGCCTTGAATCGCCGCGCCGAGGCCGGAGAGCATCGCGACGGGAATGCAGATCGCGAGAAAAACGGCGCCGAGCAGGAGGCCATCGATCAAATGGGCGACGAAGCGGAGCCAGAAACCGCCATAGGCACGAGTGACCGGAGGAAGCCAGTGCGGAGAGACGGACGCCGCCGGGCTGAGTGAGGCATCCGAAGCAATGGCCGGCGCAGCGGTCGAAGTTGGAGCGGCAGCGCCGCAAACCTGGCAGAAAGCGGTACCGGGGGCAAGGTTGTTGCCGCACTTTGAGCAGAACATTATTTTCTCCTGGGCGAGAGAGAAGCCATGAGTTGCACGGGAGATGTTACAGGAAGTGTCGTGATGAAGTGAAGAAAGGGATTTAGGGACGATGGATTAGGGATTAGGACCAGCGCTTCAGCGTTGTTTGGGAGATGGAGAGAGCAAGAACGCAAAAGAGCAATGAACGGGCTACAAAGTTGGGGCGGCCACGAGCCGGCGCAACGTCCGCGCTTTGCGGCCGAAGTACATGCCATTGAGCGTTTTCCATGGAGCGATGAGGAAATAGAGATAGCCGGTAGCGCCGGCCCAACTCGCAGGAAGAAAGAGACCGACAAGCACAGCGGCCAGGCATGTGATGAGGCCGATGGCGGCGAGGCCAAGCGCGTCGACTATGGAAGAGACGGTTAGCAGGCGTTCGAGACCGTTGAGAGCGAGAGATTCGCGGTGACGCCAGGCGTTCCAATAGAGAGCAGCGATGAGGAAATAAACGGCGGCGAATCCCAGGCCGTATAGAACCATTAGCTCGGTGACTTGAGATGAGGTGGCGAAGTGCACGGTACCTTCGCGACGGACGATTTGGCCAAACAGCGTGGTGAAAAGAAATTTTAACGGATAGACGTAAAAAAGAACTACAAAGAGCAGGCAGGAGTTAAGCAGGATGGTGAACTGATCATGCAGAGCGTAGCGCCGGAAGAAAACGTAGTGCGCATACCAAAGGGTGAGGAGCATCGTGAAACAAATGGCGAAGGGTACAAAGCCGCGCACGATTTCGTGCAGGCCGGAAAAATCTTTGGGAACTTCGAGGGACACGACGAGCAAGGTGAGCGCGAATCCGAATACCACGTCGCTGAAAGCGTCGATGCGCGACATAGCGACGCCGCGCATGCGGAAACCATTTTCGGCTGGCTGGTGATCGGGAGAGTCCACGCGAATTCTCCGGGTGCAGCGTTTCTTAGACTATGGGTCTCAGACTATGGGTCTCGAGACTATGGACCCCAAGGCTACGGGCAGAGCATACAACAAATTGGTCCTAGCGTACTGTGGCGCCATCCGTGCGCGGCTTGGCTATGGCTGGCGTGTCCACATTTAGAACGGAAGTCACGAAATCGCTTAGCGTCATGCCTAGATGGCCTACGACGCGCTGTTTGAGTGAAGTGTAGTCCTGCGTACCGCTGAAAATATCGGCCATGATCTGGCGGAAAATGGTGCTGCGGCGGAGGAATTGCACCATGCGCGTGGTGACGGCGGTACCGAGGAATGTGCCACGGTAAAAGCGGCGCACGATGCGCGCGGCGAATTCGAGTTCGCAGGAGAAGGCCGCGCGAACCCAGTCGGTGTACATCTGCGGATTGCCTTCGGCGATGGCTTTGCCGAGAAGTTCGCCAGAGCGCATGGCGTAGAACAGACCTTCACCAGTGAGGGGATCGACAAAAGCGGCCGCATCGCCGACGAGCGCCCAATTTTTGCCGACGACCGTGCGCTGCGAAAGTGTCGGAACTTGTGGCGAGGGAAGAACATGGCTGTAGAAGCGCGCGGTTTCGGTGGAAAGTTTTTGCTTGCCGATAAACGTTTGCAGGTGAGCGCGAAGTTCGTTTTGATTGTGCGAGGCCATGCTGCCGCAGATGCCGACTGATAAATGATCACAACGGGGGAAGGACCAGATGTAGCCGTCAAAGTGGGGAAGAAATTTGATGATGATGGAATCGGCAGGCTGGGGAATGAAGTAGCCTTGGGTGATTTCGAGTTCGTCTTTTTGCAGCGCACGCGTTCCCGGTAAAAGTTGATTGCGAGCGCCAGCGGCCAGCACCAGAAAATCGGCGGTGCGCCATTCGCCTTCGATGGAGTAGCGTGGTTTTTCACCGGAGGTGTCCACGGACACGATGCGTGAGCGATGCACCTGGCAGCCAGCGTTCTGGGCACGTTCGAGAAGCATGCCGTTCAGAACCATGCGCGAATAAATAACGATGGGGTTGCGCATTTCGAGTTTGGCGCGTTGTTCGTTGCTGGCGATGAGCTCGATGGAGTGAATCAGTTTTTTTGGATAGGGATTGTCGAGGAGAAAAGGAAAGCGCTGAATGGCTTTATGAGTGAGGCCGCCGCCGCAGGGTTTCTCCCAGGCGAGATGCTCGTCAAAAATATTGACGGTGTGGCCGGAGCGGGCGAGTTGTTCGCCACACATGGCGCCGGACGGACCGCCGCCTATGATTACGATTTCAGCCATCAGGTTTCTCTCGCTATGTGGTGAGACCGTGTTCGAGCGCGAAGTCCTTAAGCGATGGGGAGAATCGCCAGGACAAAACCAGCGAGGAGTATAGCACCGAAAATTGCGGAGGCCGGGATGGAGCGTGTCTGGACGCGTATTACATCGCTTGCCATCCGTTGCAAAAGCGAAAACAACGCAAAGTACACGATGAGCAGCACAAAAGCGAACTGCGCCGAGCGCAGATAAAAGATGGCGCCGACAAGAATTAGCCAAAGAATTCCGCGCAATACAAGAAAATGCACGAAGCGGCGGAGACGTGTTGAGGCCGCGGGACTTCCAAGGAAGAGTTCTTCGGCCAGATGCCACGGGAGGAGCGCGAGGAAAAGAATCGGAAAGCGAAGCCAGCGCGAGGGAGTGAGCCAGGCTTCATAGAAAGTGAGTTCGAACCACGCGCCGAAGAGAAGAATGAGCAATACGGCGGCAGCCGCGCTGGCCGCTGTGGTCGTACCGAAGAAGGCATTCAACGATGGAAGGGCCTTGCGACGTAACGCGAGTGTTGCCGGGCCGACGATGAACAGAAATGAGACAAGATAGTCGCCCTGGAAAATGTGAAGAAAGCGAAAAGGTACAAAGAAATGGAGCAGTATCACTGAAAGCACGGAAAAAAGCGCTAGCCCAGATGCGGTGCGAAGAAATGAATATGGGGGATTGGAGTCGAGAAGAGAGTTGTTTGAGGAAACGGTGGTCATTTCGCGAAGAAAGGGCGGCGCCAGAATGACGAGACCGAGCAGTCCGAGGATGCAACCGAGTTCGGGCGTATTTTTTGGCAGGGGCGCAGTGCGATCGGTGCCAAGAATTTGCGATGTCCAAGAACGCATGGCAGCGAAGGTTGCCGGAGCAAACAGGATGCTGACGTGAGAGGTGCGCGGGATGACTTCGTATTTTGTAGATAGGTTCGTTGAGTTGCTGACGAGATCCTGAGCGATTTGGCGGATAGCCGCGGGTTCCCAAGCAGCGCTGAGCACCAGAGAGTGAGCGGCGAGGACGGGCGGCGTTGGAAACAGAAGGAGTTCGGAAGCGACTCCTGGAGCGGGATGCATGGGCGCGGGGGAAATGGCGATGACGCCGGCAACGGGAAAGTCCGCCGCGACGCGAGTGGCGATCGCGCCGCCCATAGAATGGCCAGCGAAAATAGTGCGTTCGGGAATGATGGCTTTGCGCGCAGATAAGTCGCGAACCAGTGCATCGGCGCAAGTTTCCACGCGTTCTGGCGAAAACGGGCCGGGAGTTTTTCCGTGGCCAGGAAGATCGGGAACGAATACGCGCAATTCCTGATTGGCAAACTCTTGCGCGGTGAACGCCATTACTTTTTTGTTGGCGGAAAGTCCGTGAAAAAGAATTATCGAGCCGACGGGAGTGCCGGAGCGAGCTTCGTAGATGTCAGTGGCCATATTGCAGCCGCCCGCGGTGGCGAGCACGGTGTGCACTTCATAGGATTCTCTGCGCGCGAGAATAAATCCGGCGACGCACAGCAGAATACCGACTACCGCCTGAAGCAGTGCGCGACGACTCAACGTTGGAACCGCGAGAGACGCGCTCACGAATGCACTCTCGCTGGCTTGACGCTCGGAGTCAGATCGATTGTGAGCGCGTGATAAACTATGGCGTAGCGTGCTGAAAGGCAATTAAAGAGGGTGTGGAATTGAGCGCCGGGATTTTGAGTCTGCACCAAGCGATTTTGCAATTTGGCCCGACAAAACGCAATGGGCGGCGCGTAGTGTTTACCAACGGCTGTTTTGACCTGCTGCATCCCGGACACATCGAGACGTTGGAGAAGGCGCGCAGTCTGGGCGATGCGCTGGTGGTTGGCGTGAATAGCGATCGCAGTGTGCGCGCGATGAAAGGCGCTGGGCGGCCAATCATGCCGGAACGTGAGCGAGCAGAAATTCTTGCGGCGCTGGAATGCGTGGATGGCGTGGTGATTTTTGATGAGCCGACGCCGCGTGAAATTATTGCGGCGCTGCTGCCGAACGTACTTGTGAAAGGCGGCGATTGGGCGGGCGACCAAATTGTTGGCCGAGAAGAAGTGGAGGCCGCGGGCGGCAAAGTGATTTCAATCCCAGTGGTGGCGGGATATTCAACCACCGCAATTCTTGAAAAGATCCGAAGGCTGGATGAGTCCAGCGGAACGGATCGCCAGTAAGTATTCATGATCCTACCCGTTGTTCGTGAACGATTCGAAGCGTTGTTGCGGCAGCCTGCGCTGCAGGGCGTAGTGTCCGCGCTGCAAGGCGGCGCGAAGGTCGCCGGGTGTGTTGGCCTCACGGAATTGGCCAAGGCAATCGCCGTGGCATATGTCACCTCGCAGTTGCGGAGGCCGGCATTTTTGATTGTAGATTCGAACAAGAAAGCGGAAGCGATCGCCGAGACAGTGCGATTTTGTTTTTCGGTTTTTCCGGGATCAACGGGCGGAGTTGCGGTGCTTCCGGCGTTTGACACGTTTCCGTGGGAGTCGCGCAGTCCGCACGCGGACATTCTGGAACGTCGCGCGGCGACACTGTATCGACTGGCAGCGGGCGAAACTTCGCTGGTGATTGCGCCGGTGGCATCGGTGCTGTGGAGATACCGCGATGGAAGTGATTATGCGGAGCTGACGCGGATTCTGGAAAAAGACAAGGAAGTGCCGTTGCAGGATTTCCTGGCGCATCTTGGCGCTACGGGCTATGCGCGGACGGAAATGGTGGAGTTACCCGGACAATTCGCGGTGCGCGGCGGAATCGTGGATATTTTTTCGCCAGAGGCGCCGCGGCCGGTACGCGTGGAATTGCTCGGCGACACGGTGGAATCGGTACGGGAATTCGATCCGCGGACGCAGCGATCGATTGCACCGGTGAACTGGACGACAATTTTGCCGCTGACCGAGTGGGCGGTCGTGCGGGGCGACGGCGCGGGGGCGTGGGCTCTGCCGACGTATTGGGGGCCAGCAAATATTGCGGCGACCCGTAGCTTGTTTGAGTTGACGCCGAGCTCGCTGGAGCCGGTGATTTTTTTGGATGAGCCTGGGACGTTGCGCCCGGTTGTGGATACGTTACTCCCCGAAGCCACGGAAGCGTACGAAAAAGTGGGAGCGGCAAATGCACCGGAGGTCGCGACGTTTTACTGGCAGGCGGAAGAATTCGACTTGGCGCTGCAATTGGCGACGCGTGTGGAGTTGGAACAACTGGGCATGAGCTTGACCGAAGCCGCGCGATTTAATTTGTCGTCGCGGCCGAGCGCGCGATTCCACGGCGATGTGGTGGCCTGTGTCGGCGATGTGAAGTCGCAACTGGGCAACGGCGGGAAAATATTTCTGACGGCTGCGAGTACCGGTGAACTGGAACGCTACGCGGATATTTGCCGCGAGTATGAAGTGCCGTACGTGCTGGGTGAATCGGAGAACGCAGCTTCAGGATTTACCGCGGAAGGTGCGCTGGAGTCGGCGGGATTGGTGTTGGTGAGAGCGCCATTTGGAGAAGGGACGTCGTTTCCCGATGCCAGGCTGACCATTTTTGGAAACGCGGATTTGTTCGACGTGGCGCCGTCGGTGGAGCGGCCCACGCGCAAGATTCGCACCTCGGGATTTTTCAGCGATTTCGCGGACCTGAAGCCGGGCGATTTTGTAGTGCACGTCGATCACGGCATCGGGCAATTCGAAGGGTTACGGCAGATTGAGTCGGACGGCCGCCGCGGCGAATTCATGCTGCTTCGTTATGCCGAGGATTCGCGATTATACGTGCCGCTCGAACGCATGGATCTGGTGCAAAACTACCGAGTGGTCGAGGGTGCGCCGCCGCCGCTCGATAAACTTGGTGGAACCGGCTGGACGACGCGCAAAGCGAAAGTCCGCAAATCGCTGGAGGACATGGCGGAGAAGTTGCTGGAACTGTACGCGGCGAGAAAAACTGCAACGGGTTTTGCGTTTTCGGCCGACGGCAACTGGCAGCGCGAGTTTGAAGACGCGTTCGAATTCGAGGAGACGCAGGATCAGAACCTGGCGATTGCGGACATCAAACGCGACATGGAAAAAACCGTCCCAATGGACCGGCTCCTGTGCGGCGATGTCGGCTACGGGAAGACCGAAGTAGCTATGCGCGCGGCGTTCAAAGTGATTTCCGACAATAAGCAGGTTGCGGTGCTTTCGCCGACCACGGTGCTGGCGTTTCAACATTTTGAGACTTTCAAGAAAAGATTTGCCGCATTCCCCGCGAAGATTGAGATGTTGAGCCGGTTTCGAACCGCGGCCGAACAGAAGAAAATTTTGGCGGAGCTGGAAGCCGGGAAAGTGGACGTGGTGATTGGAACGCACCGGCTGCTTTCGAAGGACGTGCAGTTTCAGGATCTGGGATTGCTGGTGATTGACGAAGAGCAGCGGTTTGGCGTGGCGCATAAAGAGCGCCTAAAAGAAATGCGAAAGGACGTTGACGCGCTTTCGTTGTCGGCAACTCCGATTCCGCGAACGCTGCACATGTCGCTGGTCGGCTTGCGCGATATGTCGATTATCGAGACGCCGCCGCGCGATCGGTTGGCGATTCAGACCGTGGTCGCGCCGTTCCAGGAAGAACTGATTCGCAAGGCTGTGGAAACGGAACTGCAGCGCGACGGACAGGTTTATTTCATCCACAACCGGGTGGAGTCTATCTACTCGCTGGCGACATTGGTAACGAAGCTGGTGCCACGAGCTCGCGTAGTGGTGGCACACGGCCAGATGGGCGAGAAAGAACTTGAAAGGGTCATGCTGAAATTCATCCGCGATGAAGCGGATGTGCTGGTGGCTACTACCATCGTGGAAAACGGACTCGATATTCCCAGGGCCAATACGATTTTGATCAATCGCGCAGATCGGCTGGGACTTTCAGAGTTGTACCAGTTGCGCGGACGAGTTGGCCGTTCGAATCAGCGCGCTTATGCATACTTGCTGGTGCCGCCGGAAACGATCTTGTCGGAAGTGGCGCGCAAACGACTTTCGGCGATGAAGGAGTTCAGCGAACTCGGCGCAGGGTTCCGAATTGCGGCGCTCGATCTGGAGCTGCGCGGCGCGGGCAACATGCTGGGCCGGCAGCAGCACGGCCACATCGAGGCGGTAGGTTTCGATATTTATACCCAGATGTTGGAGCGCGCGGTCTCGAAACTGAAGGGCGAAGAAGCTGCGCCCGAAATGCGGACCACGCTCAGCCTGGGGCTGGATGTACGCATTCCGCAGGATTACATTCCGAGCGAGAATTTGCGATTGCGGACCTACAAGCGAATTTCTTCCATCAAGACCGACGACGAAAAAATGGATGTGGCGAAAGAGCTTGCAGATCGATTCGGGCCGCTTCCGTCTTCGGTGGGAAACCTCTTGGAGTACGCCGCCCTCAAATCCATCTGCGAGCGATTGCGGATTTCCATGGTGGAGCGGCAAGGAAACCGGGTGGCAGTAAGGTTCCATCCGGAAACGCCGCTGGACCCGGCGATGCTGGTACAGGTGGTGCGCTCGAGGGAAGGGATCAGGCTGGACCCTTCCGGAGTCCTGTGGATGGAGACATCGCGTGGCGAGCCGGTCGTCGAATCGCTGAGAAACGTATTGCTCGGTCTGCAAGGGCAGGGATAAACTGATGTGATGAGGGAATGGATGAGAAACATTGCAATCGTGGCAGCGTTGCTGGCGGCCATGCCGTTAGCTGCGCAAGAACCGACACCGACACCTGCGCCAGCACCGACGCTCGAGAAGCCTGGGATGGCTCCAGCAACCGAGGAGCAGAAACCAGTCGCCAAGCCGAAAGCGCCTGCAGCGCCAGCCAAGGCAAATTCCGACGGTGGAAGAGTGGTCGAGGAAATTATCGCGCGCGTGAACAACGAGATTATTACGCGTTCAGAGTATGACAAGGCTTTGGCCACGGCGGACGAAGAAGTACGGCAAGATTGCGGGGCCAAGTGCACGCCGGAACAATTGCAAGCGGCGCTGGAAGACCGGAAGAAGAATACGCTGAGAGATTTGATTGACCAATCCTTGCTGGCGCAGCGCGGCAAGGACATGGGTATCAGCGTCGAGACCGACGTCGTAAAGCAGCTGGACCAGATCCGGATCGGAAACAAGCTGGGCAGTCTGGACGAACTGGAAAAAGCGGTCACCAGCCAGGGATTGAACTGGGAAGACTTCAAGAACAATATCCGCAATCACATTCTGACGCAAAAGGTGGTCAGCCAGGAAGTTGGATCGCATATCTCGATCGGCGAGAGCGACGCGCTGAAATACTACGACGAGCACAAAGCAGGTTTCGTGCGCCCCGAGCAGGTAGCGTTGCGCGAAATCATTATCAACACCGAAGGGAAGAAAGACGCCGAACTGCCGGACTTGAAAAAAAAGGCGGAGACGGCGCTGAAGCGCGTGAAAGATGGCGAGGACTTCGGCGAAATTGCCAAACGTCTTTCCGACGGCAGCACCAAAGATCAGGGCGGATACATCGGCACGTTCAAGCGCGGCGAACTTGCCAAGCAGCTCGAGGACACCGTTTTCAAAATGAAGCGCAACGAATTAACCGACGTGCTGGAAACTAAGCAAGGCTATTTGGTAATGCAAGTCCTCGAGCACTACGATGAGGGCGAACAGTCATTCGATAAGGTCAAGAACGAGATCATGGACAGGCTCTATAACGAGAAGCTGGAGCCGGCGGCGCGCGAATATCTGAAAACGTTGCGCGAACAAAGCTACGTGGTGATCAAGCCGGGATTCGCGGAATTGGCCGGCGGAGGCAACTCTGAAATTCAGGAAGTAAGCGCCACGCCAGAGGCCAGCAAGAAGAAAAAATCCCACAAGAAATATATTTTGTTCGGCAAGAAGACCTCAGCCTGATGAAAAAGCTGTTTGTTTCAGACATGACCTCCGAGCAGCTGGTCACTGCTTTTTTCCTTGTGCATGCGAAAGAGATCCGCAACACCAAGGAAGGCAAGCAGTATCTGCGGATGGAATTGGGCGACCGCAGCGGCACCATCGAAGCGCGCATGTGGACCAAGTTCGAAGTGATGGTCCAGGATGTGGCGCGCGACGACTTCGTGAAAGTGGAAGGCCGCGTTGAGTTGTATCGCGACAAGCCGCAACTGGCTTTGCTGCAATTCCGTAAAGCGAAACCCGAAGAAATTGAACTGGCCGACTTTCTTCCACACACCAAGGAAGACGTCGAGAAGATGTATGCGCAGTTGCTCGAATACGCGAAAGCGATTCGCAACGCATGGTTGCAGCAACTGGTGCTGAGCATCGTCAACGATCCAACCGTAGCAACGCGCTACAAGAAAGCGCCTGCGGCCAAGGTGATGCATCACGCCTATCTGGGCGGACTGCTGGAGCACGTTGTCGGTCTTTGCGGCCTCGCCAAACAAGTTGCCGAACATTATCCCGAACTTGATTTGGATCTTTTGCTTACCGTAGCGATTTTGCATGATGTCGGGAAGCTCGACGAGCTTTGCTACACGCGTGCCATCGGCTATACCACCGATGGTCAACTGTTGGGCCACATCGTGATGGAATTGGAAACCGTGTTGTACGCCATCGATAAAATTCCTGGGTTTCCGAGGGAGTTGAAAACCGTGGTGCAGCATCTTCTGATCAGCCATCACGGACAGTATGAATTTGGCTCGCCTAAACTGCCGATGATTCGCGAGGCCATGGTTTTTCATTATCTCGACGACATGGATTCGAAGATGGCGGCGGTACGCGCGGCGTTGGCCAGCGAATCTGGCGACGAAGAATGGTCCGCTTATAGCAGTGCGTTGCAGCGCAAGTTTTTGCGTCTCGATCGTTACCTGAAGGGCGCGAACCCGCCCACCGAAAAGATCGATCCAAGCGCTCAAGCTACGCTGGAGTTGAAGTAATGATTCCCGAACAATTCCAGATCCGGGACCTGACGATTCGTCCGGCGGCGGTGCTTGCGCCCATGGCCGGCGTTACCGATACGCTTTTTCGGCGCGTGATTCGTGGTCTCGGCGGATGTGGCCTGCTGATGACGGAGTTCACCAGCTCCGAAGGCATTACGCGAAGCGCGAAAAAGACCTTGCGGTATCTCTATTTTCAGCCGGATGAGCATCCGATTACCGCGCAGCTGTTCGGAGCCAGCCCGAGCGTCATGGCCGAAGCCGCAAAGATGGTCGAGGACCACGGGTTCGACGCCGTGGACATTAATCTTGGCTGTCCCGCAAAAAAAGTGGTGAAGTGCGGCGGCTCGGGATTGCTTCGCGATCTGGAATTGCTGGGAGAGATTTTTCGCACAGTCCGCGCAACAGTGCGGATTCCTTTGACCATCAAATTGCGCGCTGGATGGGATGAGAATTCCATCGTGGCCGTCGAAGTGGCAACACTGGCCGAATCCCTAGGCGTGGAAGCGGTCGCGGTGCATCCGCGAACCCGCCTGCAAGGCTACAGCGGCCAGGCGGACTGGAAAATCATCGCGGCGGTGAAGCAGGCGGTAAAGATTCCGGTCATCGGAAACGGCGACATTCAAAAGCCCGAAGATGCGGGGAAAATTGTGCAGGAAACCGGATGCGACGCGGTGATGATCGGCCGCGCGGCGGCGACCAATCCGTGGATTTTTTCCCAGATGGCGGAATTTCGTAGCGTGGGAAGCTATTCACAGCCGACTGACGAAGACCGCCACCAGTTACTCTCTCGCTACTATAAAGAAATCAAGTTGGCCGATCAGCCCGACGCTGTGGGAAAAATGAAGCAGTTCGCTTGCTGGTTTACGCACTGTGTTGGGAACGGAAGCGAGCTCAGACGAACGGTTCACGAAGCACGGACACCCGGCGAAGTGCTTGATGCGGTAGAACGTTTTTTCGAGCGCCAGGCGTCCGTTGCGAATGAGCCGGAAGCGGTTTTGCAAAACGAGGGACCGTCCGATGATGCCAACGACCACGCAAGTGTCGAGACAGCGAGCTGAACGACGGATTTCCGTGCGCCTGCCGATGCAAGTCACGGGCCGCGACTCGCGCGGCGTGATCTTCACCGAAGAAACTTCCAGCGAGAATTTATGCCGGGGCGGGGCGGCGTTTGTGACCCGTTTTGAAGTGCTGCTGGGCGCCGATCTTGATATACGAATTCCGATGTCGCACCAGGCGTGGCGCCGCGAAGATGCCGACTTCGCTACGCGCGGGCAGGTGGTTCACGTGGCCGCCGCGAGCGGACCCGGCGAACATCTCATCGGGGTGCGATTTACTGGTCCCAGATTTCAGAAAGTTTTCCGGTCGGAATCGGCTGCATAATCAAAAGTAGCAGCCTGATCTGTTCTCGCACAGAAATATTATTCGAGCGGCTCGCCTGAATCTTCCGTTTCCAGATGCAGTTCGTGATATGCGGCGCGCTTGGTGATGCCGCGCTCCTTGGCTGCCAATTTCAACGCTTCCTTGCGATCTAATTTCGCCTGTCGCATCAACTCCTCAACTCGGTCGGCGAGACTCTGTGAGGTATCGCGGTGCGCGGACTTTCCGTCCGCGGGAACCGGTCCGATGAGCAAGGTAATTTCGCCTCGCGCCGGTTTGTCCGCCAGGGAAGCAGCCAGTTCAACCAGCGAACCACGGCGAAACTCTTCGTGGATTTTCGTCACTTCGCGCGCCAGACAAGCCGGACGATCCCCGAGAATCTCGTGCGCGTCGATAAGTGTCTCCTCGATTCGGTGCGGCGCTTCGTAAAAAATAATCGTGCGATCCTCGATACGAAGCCGCTCCAGTGCACGGCGCCGTTCGCCGCCGCGGGCGGGTAGGAATCCAGCGAAAAGAAATTCTTCATTCGGCAAACCGGAAGCGGAGAGCGCGGCCAGCAGCGCGGAGGGCCCAGGAATCGGAATTACCGGAATGTGATGGCGTAAACAAAGCGTCACCAGCCGAAAGCCCGGATCGCTCACCAGAGGCACTCCAGCATCGCTGACAAGAGCGATCTGGGCGCCTTGTTCCATGGCCACCACAAGTTCCGGCGCGCGCGTCAGTTCATTGTGTTCGTGATAGCTGACCAGTGGCTTCTGAATGTTGTAATGATTCAAAAGCTTTTGCGTGTGGCGCGTGTCTTCGCAAGCAATCTGGTCGACCTCTTTCAGGATGCGCAGGGCGCGCAGCGTGATGTCTTCCAAATTTCCAATCGGCGTGGCTACCAGGTACAGGCACGCTTCATGTGCGCTGGATTGCTGCTCCATGCAAGCAGTCTAGCACGCGGGCTCGCGTATGCCGCGCGTGCTATACTGCGGTCTTCAAGACACAATTGGAGGAACTGCATTGCCACTGTACGAGTACAAGTGCCTGAAGTGCGGCAAAAAGACGGAAAAAATCGAAAGCGTTTCTGGGCCGTTCCTGAAAAAGTGTCCGCACTGCGGTGGCAAAGTGGAGCGTGTGCAATCGGCACCGGCGATTCAGTTCAAAGGGTCAGGATGGTACGTGACGGACTACGCAGGGAAAACGAGCGTCAAGGAAACTGGTTCGTCGGATTCGCCGTCGGGGGAGAAGTCAGACAAGACCGACAAGTCAGAGAAGTCGGATAAAAAAGATTCGTCGGAGAAAGAGTCCAGCACAAAAGAGAGCACGACGAAGGAAACCAAAGAAAAGAAACCGGCCAGCAAGAAATAGTTATCCGCACTTCATCGGGCAATTAAAGTTTTAGGTTCTTCAAATAATTCCGGAACGGCTCGCCCAGGTTTTTATTTTGCAGCGCCAGTTCGACCGTAGCGATCAGAAATCCCAGTTTGTCGCCCGCATCGTAGGAAATTCCTTCGTAGATGTAGGCCCAAAGCCCCTGTTCCTTGGCGAGTATCTTCATCGCATCGGTAAGCTGTATTTCGCCACCCGCGCCGGGCTTGGTGCGTTCCAAACAACCGAAGATCGCAGGAGGAAGAACGTATCGTCCCGTGATGGAGAGATTTGACGGAGCTTCTCCGGGTTTTGGCTTTTCGATTAGCTCGCGAATGCGCAACAAACGTTCGCCAAACGGACCTTGTGGCGCGGCTTCTCCGCCGACGATGCCGTACAAATGGGTCTTTTCGCGCGGAACTTCTTCGACGGCGATCGCGCCGATGCCGGTAGCTTCATAAACTTTTATCAGTTGCTTGGTCGCGGGATTTTCGCCGGGAATCAAGACATCTCCGAGCAGCACCGCGAACGGCTCGTCTCCCACCAGATCCTTGGCAACCAGTACGGCGTGGCCGAGTCCCAGCGGCTCTTTCTGCCGCGTATAGCTGACCTGAACCATGTCGCTGATGTGGCGAACAATCTTGAGTTCCTGGTGTTTGCCTTTTGTCTCCAGAAAGTGCTCGAGCTCAGGGCTGAAGTCAAAATGATCTTCGATGGAACTCTTACCTCGGCCAGTAACGATGACAATGTGCTCGATGCCGCTAGCGACGCACTCTTCCACCACGTATTGGATCTGCGGCTTGTCGACAACGTTCAACATCTCCTTCGGTTGCGCCTTAGTCGCGGGCAGAAAGCGCGTGCCCAACCCCGCGGCAGGAAGAACCGCTTTACGAATTTTTTTGATGTGCGCGGGTTGCGCGTTCGAATCGCTGGTAGCGGTCATAAGTTCAGGTTAAAGAAGACTCGTGAATTTACAATCGGATTCTTAATGTAGAGTGCGTGGCCAGAAAGGCCTGATACCTGCCGCGTGATAGCATAAACAATGAGGAGTCAAAAAAGCGAATGAGCGTGCGCATCCTCGGAATCGAGTCCTCGTGCGATGAAACCGCAGCAGCTGTGGTGGCGGATGGCCGCGAGATTTTGTCCAGCGTGGTGGCATCGCAGATTGACGTCCACCGCAAGTACGGCGGTGTAGTGCCAGAGCTAGCTTCCCGCGAACATTTGCGACAAATCGTTCCCGTTGTGCGCGAAGCCATGGAACAGGCAAAACTTCGCCTTGAAGATTTGGACGCCATCGCAGTAACGCAAGGACCGGGACTGGTCGGCTCGCTGCTCGTCGGCATCACCTACGGAAAAACGCTTGCGGAAAGTTTGCGCAAGCCATTGGTGCCCGTAAACCATTTGGAAGGGCATATCCACGCGGTTTTTCTGGAGGCTCACAAATCGGGAATCTCGCCCACATTGCCGGCGGTTTGCTTGATTGTTTCCGGCGGCCATACCGTGCTGTACGAAGTTCAGCCACAGGATGCCTCGCGCACTGACGCTGGTGGGTTGTGGTCCTACCGAAAAATCGGCCAGACGCGCGATGACGCAGCCGGTGAAGCGTACGACAAAGTTTCGAAGCTGCTCGGACTTGGCTATCCCGGCGGACCGATTTTGGATCGGCTCGCGGCCGCCGCTGGAAACGCCGCTGCTCCTGTAAAATTTGGACCAACGAAAATGCGGGGCAATACGTTTGATTTTAGTTTCAGCGGATTGAAGACCGCGGTGCTGTACCACGTGCGCGAAAATCCCGATTACTTGCCGGAGATACAGGAGCGCGAAAAGGCCATCGCCCGCGGCGAACGCAAATTCGAGCAATTATTGCCCCTGTGCGGCCCGAAGACTTTAAGTCTTGTGAGGGAATTTCAGAACGCTGTAGTGCGCGATTTGGTTGAACGCACCATGCGCGCTGCCGAAGAGTTAAACGTGCCGACAGTGCTGGTTTCTGGAGGAGTGGCGGCGAACCGGCAGTTGCGTGCAACTTTCGAAGAACGCGGGCGCAACGCCGGGCTCAATGTATTTTTCCCAAGCCACGCACTCTCTACCGACAATGCGGCGATGATTGCCGCCGCCGCATATCCGCGTTTCTGTAATCACATTTTGGCGGATATTTCCCTGAATGCCTCGGCATCGTTGCCTATTGCGTAAGCCGATCTGCGGTAAAGCTTCTCCGACGTGAATCTTTTCCTTAGCTCAGTGTAAAATGCCCGTTCATGCGCATAGCCCTGGATACTGGCGGCACCTTTACCGACTGCGTGTTTCTGCGCGGTGGTAAGCTCGAAATCCTGAAAGTACCGTCGCAGCCGAAGAATCCTGCAGCCGCGATTGCCGCCGCGCTTTCACGCGTACGCGTAATGCTCGGTGACAAAGCCGAGAAACAATTGGACCTGGTCTGCGGAACTACAGTCGGAACCAATGCGCTGCTGGAGCGACGCGGCGGAAAAGTTTTGCTAATCACCACCGAGGGTTTCGAGGATGTGCTGGAAATTGGCAGACAGGCACGCGCGAAACTTTACGATTTGCAATTCCAGAAAGCGCCTCCGCTTGTTCCTCGCGAAAGAGCTATCGGCGTGCGCGAACGTCTCGCCGCTGACGGGTCAGTCCTGAAGGAGCTAACCCGCGCGGAAATTCGTTCTTTGGTGCAAAAAGTACGCCGTGCACGTCCTGATGCCATAGCCATCTGTTTTCTTTTTTGTTTTCGAAATCCGAAACACGAAGCTTTGCTCGCAAAAGCCTTGCGGCGCGAAGCTTTTCTCGTCAGCGTCTCTCACGAAATCTTGCCGGAGTTCCGCGAGTTCGAACGCACCTCGACCACGGTGATAAACGCGTATCTGTCTTCGGTGATGAGTTCGTACCTGAAGGAAACGCAAGCGCAAGCGAATAAAGCTTGGAGTACCGTAGCAGAGTCCGATTCAACCCAGCACGCGCAAGTTCGCGTAATGCAGTCGAACGGTGGGATCATTTCCGCCGAAAATGCGGTGGCTCATCCCGTTCGAACTGTTCTCTCCGGCCCCGCTGGTGGCGTGTTAGGCGCAGCTTATGCGGCGTCCCTCGCGGGGATGGAAAAAATAATCACGTTCGATATGGGCGGAACTTCCACGGACGTAGCGCAACTTTCCGGAGAAACGCAAGTTACGACCGAGTCGCACGTCGCTGGGTTTCCTATTTCGGTCCCCATGCTTGAAATTCACACAGTAGGCGCCGGCGGTGGATCGATTGCGCGTTTCGATACGGGCGCGGCACTCCGAGTCGGACCAGAAAGCGCAGGCGCGGACCCGGGGCCAATTTGCTATGGCCGTGGGGAATTACCGACGGTAACCGACGCTCACGCGGCGCTAGGTCATTTCGGCGGCCGAGGCCTCCTCAATGGCGGATTTGATCTACAACTGGAGCGAACTCATCGCGAATTAGATAAGCGCAAGGGAAGCTTCCGCACTGTGCAGGCATTCGCGCAGGGTATTCTCGGCGTTTCGAACGCTGTTATCGAAAGAGCCGTGCGCAGAATTTCCATCGAACGCGGCCACGACCCGCGGGACTATACACTGGTGGCCTTTGGAGGAGCCGGTGGATTGCACGCATGCGATTTGGCCGCTGCTCTCGAGATGCGCTGCGTGCTTTTGCCGGTGTTCGCCGGGGGTCTTTCCGCGCTCGGAATCCTGCGAGCCGATGTCGTGCGGGATTTTTCTCGCACAGTACTGCTTCCGGTGCGGGATCCTCTGCATGCGCTGCGCGAAGCGCAACACACCCAGCGGAAACTTCGTAGCGATGCGGACGGCTTTCTACGCGGCGAGGGCTTTGCTGGGAACAAGCGGTGCTTCGAATACCGATTCGACGTCCGCTACGTAGGCCAGGCGTACGATTTAGGCGTTCCTGCCCGCGCGGACTTTGTAACCGCGTTCCATCAAGCCCATGAACTTGCGTATGGCCATGCCGATCCGCATCGACCAGTCGAGATTGTCAACGTGCGTTGTCGCGCAACGGGAATTTCCCCGCGCATTGCACTTCCACGAGTCGGACGCGCCGTAGCCGGAAGGCATCCTCCCGTCGAAAAGAAAATCAAATGCCATCTCGACGGTCGCGCGGTGCAGGCTTCACTGTTCGAACGAGAAAAATTGCGCGCCGGGCACCAGTTTAGTGGGCCTGCGATCATTGTGGAGTACAGCGCTACAGCTCTGGTTCCCGCGGGGTGGCTGGCCCGTGTGGATGCCTTCGGCCAGATCCATCTCGCAATTTCGAACAGAACCGCGAGGCGCGATGCCCGTTAGAAAGTCACAAAGGACTCCCGCGCCGGACGCCATGCGCCTGGAAATATTCAAAAATATTTTTCACTCCATCTCCGAGGAAATGGGAGCCGCGCTTCGCCGCTCGGCATTTTCGTCCAATATCAAGGAGCGCCGCGACTACTCCTGCGCTGTGTACGACGGCGCTGGTCAAGTTTTGGCAATGGGCGATCACATGCCCGTGCACCTCGGTTCGATGCCCGCATCGGTTGGGGCGGCCCGTGCAGCTCTGACGTTCGAACCGGGCGATATCGCTCTTCTGAATGATCCTTTCGCGGGAGGTACGCATCTTCCCGATCTGACTTTGGTGATGCCGGTTTTCGTTGCGACCAAGCGTAGTCCGCGGTTTTTTGTCGCCAGCCGCGCCCATCACGCTGATATCGGCGGATCGTTGGCTGGCTCCATGGGTCCGGCTCGCGAGATTTTCCAGGAAGGGCTGCGCATCCCGCCGGTAAAAATATTTCGCAACGGCGAAGTGAATAGGGAAGTGTTGAGTCTGCTGCTGGCGAACGTGCGAACGCCATTCGAACGCGAAGGCGACCTCGCGGCGCAAGTTGCGTCGTGCCGGCTAGGCGAGCGCCGCTTGCGCGAAGTGGCGGGAAAATACGGCCTGCGCGAAGTCGCACTTTACGCGAACTATCTGCTCGATTATTCCGAGAAGATGCTGCGAGCGGTTCTGCGTTCCCTGCCGCCGGGAATTTATCGCGCTGAAGATTTTCTCGACGGCGACGGTATGGGGTCCCAACGCCTGCGAATCCGCGTTACGGTTCGGATCAAATCAGGGTCGGTCGTGGTGGACTTTACTGGTTCGGCTCCTCAATGCGCGGGAAATGTGAATGCCGTCGAGGCCATTGCCATCTCCTCTGTGTACTACGTTTTCCGCTGTCTGCTGCGTGAGGATGTTCCCGCGACTTCCGGTCTGTTGCGTCCAATCAAAGTGATTGCGCCAACAGGAACGATCATCAACGCTTTGCCGCCCGCCGCCGTAGCAGGAGGCAACGTCGAAACTTCTCAACGTATAGTAGACGCTTTGCTCAGGGCTTTGGCCAAGGCAGCCCCGGAGCGGATTCCAGCAGCCAGCCAGGGCACCATGAATAATTTTACGTTTGGCGGAAAGTATCCTTCGCGCAACGGACTTCCATTTACCTACTACGAAACCATCGCCGGTGGTTGCGGCGCGTCCAGCGCCGGAGATGGCCCATCCGCATCGCATTCGCACATGACCAACTCGTGGAACACTCCAACCGAAGTGCTCGAGGAAGCTTATCCGGTGCGTGTAAAGCGTTATGCGATCCGCGATAATTCCGGCGGAGCCGGAATGCATAGCGGCGGCAATGGGATCGTTCGCGAGATCGAGTTCCTGTCGCCCGTCCAAGTAGGCTTGCTGACCGACCGCAGAGAAACTTCACCGTATGGCTTGCACGGAGGCGGTCCAGGTAAACGCGGCAAGAATACGCTTACTCGCAGAGCCAGGCGCATCGCACTGCCTGGTGAGACTTCTTTTCAGGCTGGCTCAGGCGACGTCTTGCGGATAGAAACTCCAGGTGGCGGTGGTTGGGGAAAGCCGAAGAAATAAATTTTACAAGCGAGCAAAAACAATGACAAGTCGTTGACAGCAGCTATTTCCTAATAGAACAGTCGCATTCCGCACTGTCGTACACTGATTGCATTAGCTCCAAACAAGAAAGGACAGGCACTGGGCCTGTCCTTTCGATCGCTTGCAATTTCTACTGTTCGAAGCCTTCCTGCATGATCGGGAATTGCAATTTGGCTTTCGCCAGCGACTTCAACACCATCGCTTCCGCGGATTCCGAGGACGTGCTGCGCGCGGTCGCCATCTCGCTCACCAGCAAGTACTTGGCGCGTTCCAGCATCTTTTTCTCGCGGAAGGAAAGTGGCTTGCTACGGCTCAGGGAGCACAGACTCTTGAGGACCACGGCAACTTCCAGAAGGGAACCGGTGCGCATGCGCTCTGAATTCTCTTTAAAGCGGTGTTTCCAGTCATGATGGCAATTTAATTTGCCGCGTTCTAAAAATCCCAGAACTTTCGTGGTGTCGTTCGAACGCATCACCGAGCGCAGTCCAACACTCTCTGCATTCGTTTGGGGCACCATCACTCGCAAGTCGCTCGAAACAATGCGAATCATAAAATATCGTTCGGTCTTTCCGTTTAACACTCCGTAATTAATTTGCTCAATGACTCCAACGCCGTGGTTCGGATAAACAACCTTATCACCGATTTTGTAGTCCATGGTTTCGGATGCCCCCTTGAGGTACAGTAAGAAGTGTAGAAGTTTGTGTTCAGAGAGTCAAGATATATCGTTTGAAATGAGAAGGTTAGGGAAGCTTGTACCTTGGTATGGCCCTAAAATTGCCCCTAAGGTGGGTAATGGAACTGGCCCTCGGACCGTCCAACGGCCAGTCTTTTCTCCCGCCTCGACCAGTTCGCCTATACTGAATCCTATGCAGTTCATCGTGGTAGACACGGCAGACGGCCGTGGAAGCATCGCTATTTTGGACGAATGCGAAGTTCTGGCAATGGAAGAACATGCTAGCGAAGAAGACTACTCCGTCTGGCTGCTTCCCGCCGTTCATCGAGTCCTTGCAAAATCGTCGCTAAGTCTTGCTGAACTAGATGGTTACGCAGTCTGTGCTGGCCCCGGCTCGTTCACTGGGCTGCGTGTGGGGTTAACTACGGTCAAGGCGTGGGCCGAAATTTACGGCAAACCTATCGCGTCACTCTCGCGGCTGGAGGCGTTTGCCGTAAGTTCGCCGGAGCCTGAGTCAGCATTTGTGGCCTCGTATATCGACGCCAGGCGGGATCAGGTGTTCGCAGCGTTGTACGCGCGTAGTGGAAGTGGCTTCGCACCGCTCGGAGAGGAATCCGTGATTTCGCTGTCGGACTTTGCGGCGGCGGTACGGGAGAAAAGTGCCAGCAAACCGGTCCGCTGGGTTACTCCCGATCCGGCACTTCTCAAGTCCAGCGTATCTTGGCCCGCGCTCTTAGCGGCAGGCCACATCCTGCAATCAACACCTCCGCCTTTTGCGCCCCGTCTAGGCGTGCTCGCGTGCCGCAAGTTTCGCCAGGGCCAGACGACGGACGCTCTTTCCCTCGACGCCAATTATGTTCGCCGCTCCGATGCCGAAATGCTTTGGAAAGGGAATAAATCCGCGTTTAAGGCGTAATGGTTCGCGCCGAGCGGCAAAGTCATGCCAATCGACTCCCAAAGTCAAACCCACGGCGCTGAGGCGAACGACCCCCGAATTTTCAGACGCAGTCGTCCCTCGGACCAAGCCAGGATTTGCGAAATACTTGCCGATGCAAATCTTTCTCTTCGGCTGGTTGAAACGTCAGCAACCGCAGAGTCAACCGAGGTTGGCTCAACCGTCGTCCACGTGTGCGAACGGGCCGGAAAAGTGGTCGCGTTGCTACAGTGGCGAAACCTTGGCGAGGAAGTCGAAGTCCTGGACGTCGCGGTAGCCGCGAAACACCGCGGCCAGGGCAACGCTCGATTTTTGCTCGAAGAATTTCTGCGTCTCGTACAGGAGCACGGCATACGAGGGGTTTTCCTGGAAGTGCGCGAATCCAACGTTCCGGCCATCGCGCTCTATCGGAAATTCGGATTTTCCACTTCAGGTCGCCGGCCGAATTACTATCAGCAACCGGATGAAGCGGCGATCCTTCTCCATCTGAAAATTTCAGGCTAGTACCAAAATACCTGTCGTACCCTATTGACTCCGCCTTTACACAGCGCTAACTTCGCCTCAAGTCGAGCGGCTTCCTGTCGACGCGCGGCGATTACCGGCAGTACACAATCTAATTTGCAGTATGGAGGAGGAACGCATGGCAGCCATGCAGCGGAACCCTCGGGACATACTCCTCGTGACGGACGCCGATTACCAGCGTCTGTTCGAGCAGCATGAAAAGTACGACTCAGAGTTGCAAAGAATCCTCAAAGAACCCTTCCTCAATTCAGAAGACCTCCTCGAAGAAATCAAGCTGAAAAAGATGAAACTCCACTGCAAGGATGAGATGGAGCGGATTGCTGCGCGTATCGAACGATCGCGCGCGCAACACGCTTGACCTGGCGCGCGCGCCTCGCTTGACAAACTAGTTCCGCATTCCAAGTTGCTGCGGAGTTGTCTCCATGTGCCGCGGCCGGCCCAAGCATGCGGGCGAGGTCTCGCGCCAACGCTGTGGTATCTTCATTACCACATGGTGAAAGAAGGATATTACTTCGGCCTCCCGCCGCTGCTATTGGGCGGGGCAGCGATTATTTTTCATTGGTGGATTCTCGGCGGCGCACTCATAGCTCTCGCGCTCTTTTGTTTTTCTTTTTTTCGTGATCCGGAACGCATAATCTCAGCTGATCCTGGAGTAATCGTTTCTCCCGCGGATGGTCGTGTGGTGGTGATCACTGAAGAAGAAAACTCTGGCCGACCCGGCACGCGTATCAGTATTTTTCTCGCTATCTGGAACGTCCACGTAAACCGCTCACCGGCTGCCGGGGTCATCACCAAGCTGGAGTACCTGCCAGGAAGATTTCTTGCTGCCTGGGATGCCAGAGCCTCCACGCAGAACGAACAAAATATTTTTACTCTGGCCACCACGCAGGGCACCATCGAGTTCAAACAAATTGCCGGTCTAATTGCCCGCCGCGTCGTTTCCTGGAAAAAAGCACACGAATCCGTAAGCAAAGGCGAACGCATCGGTCTTGTCCGTTTCGGCTCACGCGTCGACCTTTGGGTTCCGCATGGCTCTGAGCTTCTGGTAAAAGTAGGAGACAACGTGGCTGGCGGATCCAGCGTCCTTGCGCGTTGGCCGCAGCACGCCGCGAATTCGTCCGGCCAAGCTTCGTTCGCAGCGGCGGAAAGGCAATCCTGAGTATGGCGATCCTCGATCAACAGGAAATTCCATACGAAGGTCGCAGACATCGCACGCAAGCCAGGCTGCGTCGTGGAGTTTTTCTGCTACCGGCGGCGATGACTTCCGCTAATTTGCTTTGCGGATACTACGCGGTGATTGCCTCGCTCATGGGAACTCCGGACGATTTTAATCACGCTGCAAAGGCCATTGGCATCGCCATCGTTTTCGATTCGCTGGATGGCCGTATCGCCCGTATGACCGGCACCAACACCGAATTCGGCGTGCAGTTCGATTCGCTGGCTGACGTAGTGAGTTTCGGAATTGCTCCTGCGGTGCTCGCATATGCGTGGGGAGTTCGCAGCGTCACGAATCTCGCTCCCGATGCGCTACATCAATTAGGACGCTTTGGCTGGCTCTGCTGTCTTGCGTTCCTGATCTGCTGCGCCTGGCGGCTCGCGCGATTTAACGTTCAGGGTATGGCCCCTGGCGGTACGAAATTCTTTGTTGGAATGCCGACGCCTGCGGCGGCCGGAGTGATCGCGTCCATCGTGCATGCTTTTCATGCTGGCGGTCCGCTAGGCGACTGGCGCTGGTCCATTCCGTGGTTGGTTCTTGCCGTGGCCCTCGCCGGATTGATGACCAGCACCATCCGTTTTTATAGTTTCAAGGATTTGCCCTGGGGAAAAAAGCAGCCCGGCGTCCTGATTTTGATTTTGTTGGTATTTCTCGCCGTTGTTTGGAATTATTCCGAAATTGCGCTGCTGCTGATCGCTTGCAGCTATGCCGTAGCCGGCGTGACGCTCCATGTCATCCGCTACGCCCGGCAGCACTCGGCGTCGCGTACCGCAGCTCCTTGATCCATGGCCACTCCCCTGGAATCGCGCAGAATTGTCATCGCCGGCGCTTCTTCACTTCTTGGCGCAGAACTAAAAGCGCTCCTGGAAGAAAGCCGCTTCGCGGCATCCGATTTTCGCCTGGTTGATGAAGAAGCTGTCGCTGCAATCTTGACCGAAGCCGCAGGCGAGCCCGCCATCATTCAGCCGGTCGAAGAAGACAGCTTCAACAAAGCTTGGATTGTGTTTTTTACCGGCTCACCAGCCTTCAGCCAAAGAAATCACGCGCTCGCTAACAAAAGTGGAGCGCGCATCGTGGATCTATCCGGCGAATTTGCCGGACACGCCGAAGCGTACATCTGGCTGCCGAATTTCGACGATCTCGCGGGGACTCCGTTCAAGAAAGACGCATTCAATAAAGCTGCCAGTATTTTTGTAGTTCCTTCAGCGGCTGCTGAAATCATTGTGCGGCTCGCATTCGCGTTGCGCGCATTCAAGCTCAGTGCACTGACCGTCGTCGCGTTCCAGTCGGTATCTTCCAGCGCAGGGAAAGCCGGCGTGCAAGAGTTGGAATCGCAAACCGGCCAGTTGCTTTCGTTTCAACCGCTCGGTAAAGAAGTCTTTGACGCGCAAGTTGCTTTCATTATGCTTGATCGCTTCGGCGCGGCGAGCCGTCACAATCTGCAAACCTCACTGGATATTCTGCGCCGCGAAGTGCACTCCTGCCTGCCGGACGACATTCGAACCCCGGCGCTGCAATTGCTGCACGCCCCGGTGTATTACGGAACCACCGTCACCGCTTGCGCGCAAATCCAAGCCTCCGCTGACGCTGCGGCGCTTGCCAAGAGTTGCGCGTCCGCCGGCTTCAGCATCACCGCGGAAGACGCCGCACCGGATAACATTTCTTCCGCAGGAGAAACCTCGCTGCAACTGGCGCCGCCGCGTCCGGATCCGTCCAGTCCGGGCAAGTGGTGGTTTTGGGCTGCCGCGGACAATCTCCGTCTGCCAGCCGCAAACGCGCTAAAATTGGCGGAGCGACTACTCGAATGAATCGCGCCTCATTCATCAGCTCACTGCTCGCAGCAACCATCTTCGCCGGATGCGGCTATCACGTCGCCGGACGCAACGATGCGCTGCCGAAAACCATTCGCGTGATTGCCGTCCCGGCCATCGAAAACAAAACTTCCAGCTACCGCATCGAGCAGCGCCTGACCGCTGCAACCATCCATGAATTTCTGGCGCGCACCAACTACAAAGTCGTCTCGGCCCCGGAGAGTGGCGACGCCGTGTTGCGCGGCAAGGTGCTGACCGTCGAAGCCGTGCCCCTCCTTTTCACCAGCATTCCGGCAACCGCCACCACTCCGGCGACCACGCGGGCCACCAACATGCTGGTCACCATGAAGTGCGATGTCACGCTGACAGATTCCAGCACCCAGAAAGTCCTCTATCACAACGACAATTTCGTTTTTCGCAACGAATACGAAATTTCCACCGATGTGAAAAGCTTCTTCGAAGAACAAGACCCGGCTCTCGACCACATGGCGCAGGATTTTGCAAAACGCCTGGTCGCCGCGGTAACGGAAAACTATTAATGCCTCCGCTCACTTCGCACGAATTGCTCTCGCGCCTGAAAAAAGGCAAGCCGGTCCCGGCGATTCTCTTACTCGGAGCAGAGCCTTATCTGCGCGACATCTGCCGCGCCCAACTAATTGAGCAATATGTTCCAGAGGCCGCGCGAACCTGGGCCGTCTCCAGATTTTCCGCCGAGCGCGGCGACATCGAGGCCGCTCTGGACCAGGCGCAAACTCTGCCGATGCTCTCGCCACAACAGGTCGTTTTCTTGGAAAACAGCGAAGCTATCGAAGAATTTGCGGACAAGAAGCGCGAAGACGCAGTGGAACTGCTTGAATCCTATCTCGCCGATCCCGCCCCATTTACCGTACTGGTCCTCGAGGCCGCACAGCTCGATCAGCGCATGAAACTTTCTAAATTGTTGGTAGAAAAATCGCTAGTTGTCACTGTTGGTTTAGGGGACGATCCGAATCAACGCAACGCCGCTGCAGTTGCCCTTGCACGATCGCTTGCGAAAGAGCAAGGCGTCGAATTCGAAAGGGGCGCCGCCGAGGATCTGGCCGAATGCGTCTCGGCCGATCTGCAACGCCTGAAAACCGAAATTGAAAAGCTTGCTACCTTTGCCGGAGAACGAAAAACAATTCTCCTTGAAGATGTCGCAGCGATGGTCATATCGGAGCGCACTACCACGGTTTGGGAAATGGCAGATATGATTGCTTCGCGCCAGGGCAAACGCGCTCTGGATTTTCTGGACCGGCTGCTACGTTCTGGCGAAGAACCAATTTTTCTCCTGGGCGGTCTGTTGTTCATGTATCGCAAACTCGTCGAAGCCGGCGAAGTGAAGGGTGTAGTAAACGGCTGGCAGGCCGCGAGAGCTTTGCAGATGGCGCCGGAGAAAGCTGAATTAGCCGTCCGCAACGCCCGCAAAATCTCCAAGCCGCGTTTGCTGGCGGGCATGCGGGCATTTCAACTAGCCGACAACCGCCTGAAGGGCGGCAGCGAGGACCCTCGCGCAGTAATGGAATTTCTGATCGCTGAATTAACCGCGCCAGAAACTAGATGACCCGCAGCGAGAATTCCGTGTAGGGGCGCAGCGTGCTGCGCCCAGCCCGCCCAGGGTTAGCCCCGCAATTTCCTTTGCTGTCGCTCACTGTGGCAAAAAATAAAAAAGGCCGGACCATTGTCCGGTCTTTTCGTTTCTAATCTCGGTCACCCTTCTGCTATTACTTCGACGCTTTGGCCTTCAATCCATTAAACGCCAATGTCAAACGCGACTTGTAACGGTTCGCGGTGTTCTCATGCAGCACGTTCTTGGTGATCGCCTGATCAATCGCCGAAAGCGTTGGGTTCAACAAATTTCCTGCCGCCGTCACATCACCGGCAGCAATCGCCCCGCGCAGCTTCTTGATCGCCGTGCGCACCCGCGTCCGGTTTGCCCGGTTCACTTCCGCCCGTTGCTCAGATTGTGCCGCGCGCTTTAATACTGACTTTTTCTTCTTCTTTATTTTGGTAGCCTGTCCTTGGGCCATCTAGCTAATGCTCCTTTTGCGTATCGCTCAAACATTCAAGTTTAGGGGACGCTTGCTGCTCTGTCAAATTTACGCATCGGTGGCAGATTAACGGGCAGATTAAATTGACTCTCACACGAAACGACGACAAAAGCGGTCGGGCAAACAGCGTGCAGCCCGTCGCATTGCGGCCGGTTCTGAAGTCAGGCAAACGTGACGAGTTGCTGCTGCTTATCAATTCACGCAATCCGATTTTGACCATCGAGACGCCGGAAGAAGAGCGCGTCGAGCAAATGCTTTTCGAAGTCGCTTCTCAGTTGAACGTTCCTTTGTTCACCTGGAGCGTAACCACCGGCCTGGCGCGATTTCACGGCGCTCCTATTTATAGCTCGGAAACGCCGGAAGCCGCTCTTTCCAACATGGCCGTCGTTCAGGGCGACGGGATTTTTCTACTGAAAGATTTCGCCCGCTATTGCGATAACGACAAAGTCTGCCGTCGCCTGCGCGAGCTCGCCGAACAATTCCGTTCCGCCCGCCGCTCCATTGTAATCACCGCGGGCTCGATTCAACTGCCGCCGGAACTGAGCGGCGAAGCCGCACCATTCAATCTCGGACTGCCGTCCGCCGAAGAAATTCTGGCCGGCGTAAAACAGACTCTCGCCGATTTGAATCGTGAGAGCCATGTTCCTGTTTCGCTCGATCTTGCCGGCTTGCAGCAACTCGCAAAGAATTTGGCTGGCCTGCCAGCTGCCGAAGCCATGCGCACTTTGCGCCGCTGCGTACTGTCGCAAGGCAAAGCTGATGCTCTGCTGCTGGATGCGGTGCTGGACGCCAAGCGCGATGCGCTTCGTGGTGACGGTTTGCTCGAGAGTGTACGCAGAGACTCGTCATTCCAGGATATTGCCGGATTGCAGCGGCTACGCGAGTGGCTGGTAAAACGAAAGAGCGCTTTAACTCCGGAAGGCCAAAAGTTTGGACTAGTTCCTCCGAAAGGGATTTTGATTACCGGAGTACAAGGCTGCGGCAAGAGTCTTGCCGCCAAATCCATCGCCGGTGAATGGGGATTCGAATTGGCGCGCCTCGACGCCGGCGCGCTCTACGACAAGTTTGTCGGCGAGAGTGAAAAAAAGCTGCGTAAAGCTTTGGATCTGGGGCAAAAAATGGCGCCGTTGGTTTTGTGGATTGACGAAATCGAGAAAGCGTTTGCGTCTGCGGGTTCTAGCGGCGATGCCGATGCCGGCCTTTCGCAGCGGTTGCTGGCCACGCTGTTGACTTGGATGCAGGACCGCGAAAGCGGCGTGTTCCTGGCCGCTACTTCGAACAACATTTCCGCGTTGCCTCCGGAAATGCTGCGCAAAGGACGCTTCGACGAAATATTTTTTGTGGATCTGCCAAATGTGCCGGTGCGCGCGGCGCTCTTCGCGTTGCACTTGAAAAAACGCGGGCGCGACGCCAGCGCATTTGAGCTGGACAAACTCGCTGCTGCCAGCGACGGCTTTTCCGGTGCGGAAATCGAGCAAGCCATCGCTTCTGGCCTGTATACCGCCTTCGCCGGCAAACAGCAATTGAGCACTGATATTCTTCTTTCCGAGCTCAAATCCACCCAGCCGCTCAGCGTCACGCGTGCAGAAGACATCACAGCCATCCGCGAATGGGCCCGCACTCGCGCGGCCCCCGCCGACTAGCCAACGCTGCCCGTAATTCAACTTCGAGAACGCGCACCTCCTGGGCCGTCATGCCGAGCCTGCGGGCCGCAGGCAGACGAAGCGAGGAATCTCTCTGCGCTTGCCTTCTGGCCAAGCGACATTTCTCAAGGCGCTGCGTCGCGACTCAAAGTAAACTCTCTCCGCTGAGCTGATCCTTGAATTGCCTCATGGAGACTCTTGATGCCCCGACCGTTTGTGCTCGCTTTTTTCTCTACCGCAGCGCTATTTCTTTATCCTGCGTTTTTCAGGTCTCAAGCCACACCGGACGCGACGCCACTTTCGAAACAGGTGGCCAATCTGGAAGAAAGACTAGCGCGCGACGAAAAGACTCTGCTGGACTGGCCGAATCTTGCTCGCTACCGCGAAGCTAACGCCAGCCTCGTTCCGCCAGCTGCCGGAGAGCAGCGGGTGGTTTTCATGGGCGATTCAATAACGGATATGTGGGTGCTTCCGCGATTCGGCGAATTTTTCCTGGCAACATCGGTCGCGGAATCAGTGGACAAAACACGCCACAAATGTTGATTCGCTTCAGTCCGGACGTGCTCGCCTTGCAGCCGCACGTCGTCCTCGTTCTCGCGGGAACCAATGACATTCTGGGAAACACCGGTCCGATGACTCTCGAAGAAATCGAAGGCAATCTCGCTTCAATGTCGCAGCTCGCGCACGCCAACGGCATACACGTTGTGCTGTCATCGGTGTTGCCCGTTTACGATGGGGGTCGCACGCCGGATGGCAAACCCCTAGTGATGACGGACCGCCGTCCGCCCGAAAAAATCCTGGCGTTGAATGCGTGGATCAAGAACTATGCTGCGCAACACCATGACACTTATCTCGATTATTTTTCCGCGACAGTTGACGACCACGGCTTCTTGAAAAAAGACCTGAGCGAGGACGGCCTTCATCCGAATAGAGCCGGTTATGCCGTTATGGCCCCGCTTGCCGAAAAAGCCATCGCCGCAGCGTTGCATACGACAAAATAAACCTGAGCACCGCTGGTAGCGAACTGTTAACCTCGCGCGGCTTGACCGTGACGGGGGGGTAGGTTAGGGTGAAAAGTAGTGCAATGAATGGCGCGCAAGTTGGCTGGCGCCGAGCTTGAAATGCAGTGGAGGTTGGGGTCGGAGGGAACGAAAACTATGGGCGACCGCGAAGCGGTCAATCGGTTTGCAGCACACGCATCAATTCCAGCCATAGGAAAGCCTGCCGCAGTTGCCTCGCCTGAAAAGTCCTCGACGTGGATGAAACGCACGATACACATCGCCGGAAAACTTGAACCGTTTTTTGGAACCCTGGACGAGAACGTGCGCCTGCTGGAAAACACATTGCATGTACGTACCCACCTACACGACTCGAAATTAACGATTGAAGGCGAGCAGCACGCCGTGGCGCAAGCGGTGAAGATCGTCGAAGAATACAATCACGCGACGCACAAGGGCAAGGAATTGACCAGCGAAGAAGTGAAGTCGCTGATGTGCGTGGCGATGGACGCGCCGGAAGAATCGCCCCGCGGCATGTTCGACCCCGGAAAATTGCGGGCTTTCGGCAAGAAAAGCGTCGTTGCGCGTAACGCCGCACAGCGCAACTACATGGAACAGATCGAACGTCACGACATGATGTTCGGCATCGGGCCTGCCGGAACTGGAAAAACTTATATCGCAGTAGCCATGGCGGTGAGCGCGCTGCTGACCAAGCAGGTCAATCGAATTATTTTGGTAAGGCCTGCTGTCGAAGCCGGCGAAAGACTGGGATTTTTGCCGGGCACATTGCAGGAAAAAGTCGATCCCTACATGCGGCCGCTTTACGACGCGCTATACGACATGCTGGATCCCGACAAGCTGGAAGCTTTTCTGGACAAGGGCATCATTGAAATAGCGCCGCTGGCTTTCATGCGCGGGCGCACCCTGAATGATTCCTTCGTGATTCTGGACGAAGCGCAGAACACCACCAGCGAACAGATGAAGATGTTTCTCACGCGGCTGGGATTTAATTCCAAGGCAGTAGTCACTGGCGACGTTACACAAATCGATTTGCCGATCGGGAAAAAGAGCGGCCTCATCGAGGCTTTGGAAATCTGTGGAGAGATCGAAGGCATCGGCGTGTTGCACTTCACTGACAAGGACGTAGTGCGGCACAATCTTGTGCAGCGCATCATCCGCGCGTACGAAGAATATGAAGTGGATCATCCGCACCGCAACAATGGCCAGTACGACGCTAAACATGGCACTAAGCACGAGGAACGGCACACGGAAAGTGGTGCGACTGCTTACGACAAGTAATAGCAACGAATGATCTTGAATCGACAGAAGAAAGTGCCTCTGGCAGAGCAGCCGCTCAGCGAGTTTCTTGGCAAGATCCTGCAAGAGCTAAACTTTGCGCAGGCGGAAGTGTCGATTGCATTCGTGAACGACGCGGAAATGGCCAAGTGGAACCAGGATTTCCGGCACAAAAAGGGGCCGACCGATGTTTTGTCGTTTCCGGCGCTTTCCAAGCGGCGCGCCGAGCGCCATGCCAAGAGAAAACACGCGGTTGTAAAATCGCCTGTAACCACGGGAGGTTTCCTGGGCGATATTGCGATCGCTCCAGAAACCGCGCGGCGTTTTGCAAAAGAAAATGGAAGAACCTTGGACAATGAAATTCGCATCCTGATGCTGCACGGCGTTTTGCACCTGATGGGATATGATCACGAAAGCAAAAGTGACCTCGGCCAAATGAATCGGATCGAGCAAAAGCTGCGGCGGAGGCTCGGACTCGCGTGAGTAATGCGTACCGCTGGTTCTTTGCGTTTGGTGTGGTGCTGCTGGCGCTATTTCTGCCCGTCTATTCCTACCTTACGTTGATTTACCGCGAGCTTGGGCGAATGACCACCGGCCCGGTGCATGAACATTTAGACATTTTTGAAGCGGAAATTGAGCCGAGAATAGGACTAAACCGGCGGAGCGCAGGCCGGGCTTTCCGTATTTTGGGACATTTCTGGCTGGCGTTTCTGGTCCTCCAAACCGCGCGCGGAGTGTGGACCTTCGTGCCGGGAGCCTGGGAGTCCGTCGTTCAACTTGCTGCGTTCATCGGACTCGAAGTAGTTATTGCGATGCATTTTATTCCAGATATTTTGCTGTACCGCACCAGCGGGCGCTGGTTGCTTCCGCTGTTGCCGCTGCTGCGTGCGAGTCTCGTTTTGGTGTGGCCGGTGCGCGTTTTTCTGGAAGGTGCGGAATCGCTGGCGCGCATTTCCGAAGTGGAAAGCGAAAAGAGCGAAGAGCAACGCACGGAAGAGGGAATTGAAGCGTTGGTGGAAGCCGCGGAAGAAGAGGGAATCATCGAGCCGGAGCAGGCAGACTTGATCGAGCAGGTCGTCGAATTCAGTGATAAGCGAGTGCGAGAAGTGATGACCGCGAGGCCGGACATCGTAGCGATTCAGGCCGATGCGACTCTGGAAGAGTTGCACGCGAAATTATTCGAGTCCGGCTTTACGAAGCTTCCGGTATTTGACCACTCGATGGACGACATTGTCGGCGTGGTTGATTCGCAGGACTTATTGCAGGTTGCGGATACGGATCTGTTAAAGCGGCACGTACGGGAACTGGTGAAGCCGGTGCTGTTCATGCCGGAAACAAAAGTTGGTTCGGAATTGTTGCGGGAGATGCGGCAGAAAGATCAGACCATGGCGGTAATTATTGATGAACATGGAAGCGTCGCGGGAATCGCTACGATGGAAGACTTGGTGGAAGAAATCGTGGGCGTAGGCGGAGCAGACGGCACGCATCCGAAACTGGAAATGGTGAGGGAAGGAACCACTTCGCTGGTGATGCGTGGTAGCACGGCGATCGCAGATGTGGAAGAGATGCTGGGCGTGCACTTCGGAGAATCGGCGGATGAAACGGTAACGACGATTGCGGGATTGTTGAGTCACGTGAGCGGGAAAGTTCCAGCTCCGGGAGAGAAATGCGACTTGCAAGGATTTCGATTTGAGGTGCTGGAAGCCAATCAGCGGAAAGTGTTGCGCGTGAAGATTCAGAAGTTGTCGGGCACGGCGATGCACGCCGGGTGAAGTTTTCAGTTCCCGGGAAAGAAGAATCTGCCACCGCGTCACAGAGAGCACAGAGACGGGAAAGGGCGCTGGTAAGACTTGGCGGACACGAAAAGGCAAGTGATGAGCGAAACCGAAAACAAGACCAGAGCTGGACACCGCGCTGGATTTGTGGCGATTGTGGGGCGTCCGAATGCGGGCAAAAGCACACTGGTGAACCGGCTGGTGGGACAGAAGATTGCCATTGTGACTTCGAAGCCGCAGACCACGCGCAATCGCATTCAGGGAATTGTCCGCGGTGAAAATGCGCAGGTGGTGCTGATTGACACGCCTGGACTGCACGACGCAAAAACCGCGCTGAACAAGCAGATGATGCGCGAAGTCGCTGCAGCGCTCGAAGGAATCGACGTCCTGGTGTTGATGGTGGATGCGACGGCGGCGCATCCGCATGTTGACAATTTGCTGATGGACAAAGCGAAACGCTTCTCCGGAAAAACGATTCTAGTGTTGAACAAGATTGATAGATTGCCGCGTCCGAAGCTGGCGCCATTGCTGGAGGCATTCGGGAGAGCGCAGGACTTTGCAGCGATCGTGCCGATTTCCGCGATGAAGGGAGAAGGCTGCGATGCGTTGATGGAAGAAGTGATTAAGCTGCTGCCGGAGGGCGAGGCGTACTTTCCGGAAGATCAGGTTACAGACCAGCCGGAAAGATTTCTGGCCAGCGAGATTGTGCGCGAGAAAGCGATTGCGCTGACGTATCACGAAGTGCCGCACGCACTAGCGGTTACGGTGGAGAAATGGGAAGAGAGGCCGAAAATGTTGCGCATCGAGATGACATTAACGGTGGAGCGCGCTTCGCAGAAGAAAATCTTGATTGGGCGCAAGGGTGACATGTTAAAGAAAATCGGGACGCAAGCGCGTATCGAACTGCAAGACATTCTGAATTCGAGAATTTATCTCGGCTTGTTCGTGAAGGTTGCGGAGAACTGGCGCGAGAATCCGATGGCGGTGCGGGAGTTGGACTGGCACACGCAGATGGAGGCGCTGGGGTCCGAGGAAACGGAATCGTGAGTAGCGAGTAGTGAGCGGCGACTAGCATCAGGCGACTCACTTTGCGATAACCAGGGCCAAAGTCCTCCTCGCCGTTTTCCCATATTAGCTCGAACCCTGGATGCGAAAGAAGCTAGCAGCGATTGTGTCGGCCCCCCACCACCCCCACCCCTGCTGTCGGTAAAGGATTGAAAACAAGAGGGCGGTGTTTATGAGAAAGTGAAGAGCATGAAAGTAGAGGACTTACCGGGCACATTTTCGCAACAGTATCAATTTAACGAACTTACGCTCTTATGAAAGGGAAAGAACACCTGTGGCTGCGGTATCTACAGAAGTAAGTATACAACATAACAATAAAAGTCAAGTAAAAATAAAATAAGGGCCAATATTTGATTAGTGTGCGGCTGCGTCGAGTATCGGAGGGACGAGATATGCGGTAAAGGGAGTGCCGATCTTGATGTCGGCGTCCTTGCCGTGACGGAAAATGGTAAAAGGGCCGACCACCGGGATGAGAACGGTTGCGTTGGGAAGCTGCGTCTGGCCTTCTAAAGTTGCGGTACCGCGCAGAGGCATGAGGCCGAGGGATGTGTGGAGGGGGTCGGCTTGAAAATCAATTTCGCCGGGAGCGCCGCCTGCTCCGGTTTTTTCGACCTGAGTGATGGTGACGTTGGCGGAATCTCCTTTGTGCGCGATGACCACTCCGTTCACGGAAAGATCTCCAGCGAGCGTGAGGAGGACCTTGTCACCGATTTCGGCGGTCTTTGAGGAGACCTCCTGCGCGAAGGCCATGTGCACGGGGATGCAATCAGGATTCTGTGGCGCGGCAGCCGAGGCTTGCTGGGGAGAATGCGGGAAAGTGTAAACAGCGGACGCGACCAGGCTGCGAACGTGATACGGCGCGATAGCGATGGCCTGCAAGTTGGTAGTGGAATCAATTGTGATAGGGCCGACGTAGCGATGCGAGGAGATGGTGGGAGTCCAGCCATTCGTTGTGTAGTACATGAATGCGCCGCGAGTGGAGTCGCTGAGTTTGACGGTGATGGGAGAATCGTGAGCGCCGGGTTTTACGGAGATTTTTGGTTTTGCGGTGAAACCGATGACTGGAGCGGCTTGGGCGTTGCGGGTCGCCTCGTCGAGATTGTTCATCATCTGCTGGGTCATTTGATCGCTGGCTTGCTGGTTGGCGCGCATGGCGTCCTGCATGGCTTGTTGACTGGCTTGCATGGCCTGCACGGAGGCTTGCTGGGCTGCTTGAGCAGCTTGCGCGGCGTCGTCGTCTTGAGCTTGAGCGAAGTTTGCGAAGAGAAGGAAAGAAAACAGTAACAGGGCGGTTCGCATGGGTATCTCCCTTGTCTTGGTATTAGGACGGATAAATTTGCGTTTCGGTTACGTGAGGTAAATTGGTGGTGCGGGCGACACCGCAGCACAGCCAGGAGGTGGCTGTGCTACCGGAGAGCCTGAAGGTCGGCCTCTACAAACCCAAAGAGAAGACGGGCACTACAAAGATCGCGGAATCAGTCGGGGGCGGCGATGCCGAGGGTTTTCATTTTGCGGTAGAGGTGGGAGCGTTCGAGGCCGATGGCGGCGGCGGTTTGCGTCATGTTCCAGCGGTTTTCCTGGAGTTTGCGGAGAATGAATTCGCGTTCGTAGGCGCTTCGGGCTTCGTGCAGGGTGCCGTAGGGTTGCTGGGTGCTTTCGACGACGCCGCGGAAAAGTTCAGGCGGAAGATGATGCGGCTCGATGCGAACTTGCGGGCAGACGATGACCAGGCGCTCGACTAAATTGCGAAGTTCGCGGACGTTGCCGGGCCAGGGGTAGCGCAAGAGGATTTCGAGAGCGCTTTCGCTGAGTTCGCGGGTTTTTTTGCCGTAGGCAGAGCTAAATTCATTCAGGAAGTGGCGGGCGAGGACTGGGATGTCGGCAGTGCGGTCGCGGAGTGGCGCTACGAAAAAGGGAATTACGTTAAGGCGGTAGAAAAGATCCTGGCGAAAGCGGCCGTGCAGGATTTCCTGCTCAAGATCTTTGTTGGTGGCGGCGATTACGCGGACGTCCACGCGGGAAGTTTGGTTGGATCCTACCGGTTCGAAGCGCTGTTCTTCAAGTACACGCAATACCTTCGATTGAGTGCGCAAACTCATGTCGCCAATTTCGTCGAGGAAGAGGGTGCCGCCATCGGCTTGCTGGAATTTGCCGACTTTGTCGTCGCTGGCTCCGGTGAAGCTGCCTTTGATGTGACCGAAAAGTTCGGACTCGATGAGTTCTTCGGGGATAGCCGCACAATTTACTTCAACAAAAGGACCTTTGTTGCGCAGGCTGGCGGCATGGAGCGAGCGCGCGACAAGTTCTTTGCCGGTGCCACTTTCGCCGAAAATTAAAACGCGACCGTTGGTGGGGGCGGTGACAGCTATCTGCTGGCGAAGAGCTTTCATGGGAATACTGTCGCCGAGGATTTGGGTGCGCTGGCCGAGGGCGGAGCGGAGAGACTGATTTTCGTCTTCGAGGCGGCGCTGCTGCACTGCGTTGCGGACCAGGACGATAATTTTTTCCAGGCTGAGCGGCTTTTCGATGAAGTCGAAAGCGCCAAGCTTTGTGGCGCGAACAGCGGTGTCAATGGTGGCGTGGCCGGAAATCATGATGACGGCGGGAGGGTGGGGCATGGTCTGGATGCGGCTGAGAGCTTCGAGGCCATCCATGCCGGGGAGCCAGACGTCGAGCAAGATGACGTCGAGGCCGCCGTGGGCAGTGCGTTCCAAGGCGCGTTCCGCAGATTCGGCGGATTCGGCGACGTAGCCTTCGTCGGTGAGGATGGACGAGAGGGACTCGCGGATGCCGGCTTCGTCGTCAACGATGAGGATGTGCGGTTTCAGCGGCATGGTTTAGAAAAGCGCAAAGTACGTACAAAGGATAAAAGTATAAGGGTACAAGCGTACGTTACAAATTAGCGCAGATTTTCGGATTGAGCAAAGGTGCGGCAAACGCCAGTTTTGGCTGATTTCGAGAGCCGCCACCCGGCATGCGCGAGTACCACGCCATCTTTGTACTGGCGAAGCGGCACTAGAATGACTACTGTTTGCGGGCTGGCGTGACCTCACGCCAGGAAAAACACAGGGAGAGAAATATCATGAACGTGCTGCGATGTGGTTGGAGAAGGTGTGTTTTGAATGTGGGGTTGACGCGCTTCCGGATTACGTTTACGAAGGCGGGAGCATATCCATATATTTGTGCGCTGCACGATGATTGGGGAATGGTGGGGAAAGTGATCGTGCTGCCGTAGATCGAGAAATTGAAGGCGGCGAGTGCAGCCCGGGTTTTCCGATGACATATGATCGGAAAGCCCGGGTTTTAGTTTTTATGGGTGTGCGAGGGAGCGAGAAGAAGGGAAAAATGCAAGATGGCCACCTGAAGGTGGCCGCTGCGAGAGCTAAAGCAGTTGCGAAGCCAACAGCCACGACAAAGAAAGACAGCGGCATAAGGCGTCCCTGCGGCAGGCAGGCCGCTGCCACACAGCGGCGAAGGCGAGGCTATGAAGAGCGGTCGGCGGCGGCGAGGACGTCGGCGGCGGGGAGCTCGAGGATGAAGCGGGAGCCGACGGGAGAGTTGTCTTCTACGCGGAGGCCGCCACCGTGTTCGGCGACAATACGGGCGGCGATGGCGAGACCGAGGCCGGTGCCGCGGTCTTTGGTGGAGAAGTGTGGGAGAAAAAGTTTGTCTTTGTCTTGTGGAGAGATGCCGTGGCCAGTGTCGGAAACAACGATTTCGACAGAGTCGAGATCGGGTTTCGAACGAGTTTCGACGGAGATGTTTTTGACGAGGGATGATTCCAAGGCTTCGGCGGCGTTGTCGATAAGATTGACGATGACACTGCGGAGCAGCGGGGCGTCGGCGCGAATCGAGAGTGCGTGTGCGGCGAACGAAGTGGTCAGCGTGATGCCGTCGAGACGACCAGCGAAAACTTCGATGGCTTCGCGGACGATGTTGTTGACATCGGCGGAATCAAATTTGGCGGATGGGAAACGGACGAATTGCGAGAATTCGTTGACCAGAGCGGCCAGCGTGCCGACTTCACGTTCGATGAGGCGCGAGGACTCTTCAACGAGGCGGGTAAGTTCGGGATCGCGAGCAGCGGAATCGCCGGATTCGGCGCGCTTTTCCAGATACCGAGATAAGCGTTGCGCGGATAACTGGATGGGCGTGAGAGGATTTTTTATTTCGTGCGCGATGCGGCGGGCAACTTCCTGCCAGGCGGCGGCTTTTTGTGCGCGAAGGAGTTCGGTGAGGTCATCGAGGACGAGTACAAAGCCTGAGTTGGCTCGGCGCGGGCCCAGGGAACTGACGGTGACGGCCGCGTGCATCAGGCGGCCAGATGCGACAATTTCGAGTTCGCGAGAAACGACGCCGGTGCGGAGTGCTCGACGGAATAGATAACGGATGGCACGCGCGTCTTCCGCGCCGAAGAGATCTTCGATGGTGCGGGCATCTTTTGCGGACGGACCGAAAAGTTCAATGACGGACGGATTGGCGCGAAGAATGTTGCCATCGGGATCGAGCGATAGAACGCCAGTGGGAATATTTTCCAGAACGGTTTCGATGAGCTGACGGCGACGTTCAAGTTCCTGCACGGCTTGTTGAAGATTGCGCGTGAACTGATCGATCTGCGAGCGGGAATCGCGCAGCTGGGTGGTCATGGTGTTGAAGGAGCGGACGAGAACGCCGAGCTCGTCGTGGGTTTGTTCGGGGACCTGATAGTCAAAATTACCGGTAGAAACTTCGCGGGTGCCTTCGGCGAGGGCTTGTATGGGAACGGTAACTTGCTTTGCGAGGTATAGGGCAAGCCAGAGTACTGAGGAGAGCAGTAAGAGGGTGAAGAGCGACAAGATGAGCAGGAGTTGGCGTTTTACAGTACGGAGACTCTGTTTTTCCTGATCGTAGGCGAAGGATTGTTTTTGAATTTCGTTCAAGCGCTCGAGAAAGTCGCCGGGGACACTACGCGCGACGTAAGTTAGGGCTTTTGTCGAGCCGGCAGAATGGCCCGCGAGAAATAGCATGCTTGCACCGCGCCAGACTTCTGCTCCGCTGGGGAGTTTTTGCGCGAGAGCGGGCGGTTTCTGACCATCAGCGGTCGTCGGCCCGCTGCTGAGGGCGAAACTGTGCGCACAGTAAACAAAAGATTCGATCGTCCCAGCCACATTCAATTGCCAGTATGCGTCGGCGAGCTTGCAACGTTCGGCCTGTGAGGCGTGGGAGTCAACCGTCCATATGTCCGCCAGCCTCGCAAGGCGATCATGCTCGGCACGCGACATTTCTTGCTGAAGAGCGCGGCTCTGTTCGGCGGCGATTTCGATGGGGCGAGGAAACCAGCGCGCGAGGGTGCGATTGAGTAGCGAGTAGCTGACGAAAAACATGAAGAGGACTGGGAGGAGCGAGATGGCGACAGCGCCAACGACCATTTTGGTTTTGAAGCGGGCGCCAAGTTGCTCGCGGCTTCGTTCGGCCCAGAGACGGAAAATTGTACGGAAGAGAATTAGAAGAAAAACGATGAATACGGCGGTGATGAAGGAAGAAACGGCGTAGAGAGTTAGATTTTCGCGCCAGTTGCGTGGATCGAAGGGAGTATCGAGAGAACCCAACGTGAAGACTGCCGCGAAGAGCAGGGTGAGAGCGACTCCTGCGAGGAGCAGTCGGCGGCGCTGGCTGGAAGTGGTGGAAGTCATGTTGCGGACAGCGTTGATTGTGGCAGAAAGCGGGACAAGGAGCACTCTGAGCAGCGTGGATTGTTAGGGCGGCAGAAACTTTTGCCGACGTGCACGATGAGCGCGTGAAACTCGTTGAAGAGTTGGTGATCGGCGGGAAGAGCAGACTCAAACATAGTGCGGATTTTGTCGTAGGCAAGTTTCGGATGGGCGTGACCGTGGCGTTCCAGGATGCGACGAGTGTAGGCGTCGACTACGAAGACGGGATACTTGCCGGCGTAGAGAAGGATGGAGTCGGCGGTTTCCGGGCCGATTCCACGAAGGGCGAGAAGCTGAGCGCGAAGAATGTCCGTGCGAGTGGCGAAAAGGCGGGAGAGGGAACCTGCATATGATGCGTAAAGAAAGTTTACGAAGGACTTGAGCGTTTTGGCTTTTTGGCGGAAGTAGCCGGAGGGGCGGAGAAATTGCGCCAGTCGCGCGGAGCGAACGCGTCGGATGGCTTGCGGCGAGAGCATGCGGGCAGCGCGCAGGTTGCGAATGGCACGCTCGACGTTGGTCCACGAAGTATTTTGTGTGAGGATGGCGCCAACAACAATTTCAAAGCGGCTGCGGCCAGGCCACCAGTGCTGCGGGCCGTGGGCTGCGAGGAGCGCGTCAAAATAGGAGCGCAGCGGTGAGGGCGGCACAAATTCGCGTCCGTACGATTCACTGGGGACGCTTTGTGAGCTGGCGTTGGAAGAATCGGAGAAAACCGGCGGCGACGGGACTATGTTCTGAAGAGTTAATGGTGCAGCATTTTGAGATATTGTCCGGGTTGCAGCCATCTTAAAGGCACGATAACGGCGGAAAAGTGGCAAGTCAAGGAAACTGAGTGGGACGGGGTACAGGCACTGGCCGAGAGGACAGGGGTTAGCGACTTTAGAACGACTGGCGAAAATCCCGACACAGCATGTGACAAGTTTTGTTACTTTTAGCCGTGAGTGAACTACCGTCTGGAGCACCCCGGATGTCGGTCCGTTTGGGCGAAATCCTGGTCAAAGAGAGTTTGATTTCTCAGGAACAGCTGCAAAAAGCGCTCGAATACCAACGAGCGAATGGCGGCAAGCTGGGAAGCTGTCTGACCAAGATGGGCTACATCACAGACGATGACATTACTGGCGTATTGTCGCGGCAGTACGGCGTACCTTCGATCAACCTGAAATATTACGAAATTGATCCGAACGTGATTCGACTGATTCCGCAGGATACGGCGCTGCGCTATCAGGTGGTTCCGTTGTCGCGCGTGGGCTCGGTGCTGACGATTGCGATGACCGATCCGACCAACGTATTCGCGATGGACGACGTGAAGTTCATGACCGGGTTCAATGTGGAGCCGGTAGTGGCGTCGGAATCGGCGATTGCCGATGCGATTTCGCGATTTTACGGCGGGGCGCACGCGAATGGCGAAGAGCTCAGCAACCTCATGCGGGATTTGGTGGAGGATGAGCTGGAACTGGCGTCGGATGAGACGGAGCTGGACGCCGCATCGCTCGAGAAAGCCGCGGAAGAAGCGCCCATCATCAAGCTGGTCAACCTGATTTTGACGGATTCGGTGAAGCGCGGGGCGAGCGATATTCACCTGGAGCCTTACGAGACGGAACTGCGAGTGCGTTTTCGTATTGATGGAATGTTGCAGACGGTGATGACTCCGCCTCTAAAGACCAAGGATGCGATCACCAGCCGTATGAAGATCATGGCCAAGCTGGACATCGCGGAAAAGCGATTGCCGCAAGACGGCCGCATCATGATCAAGTACAAGGCGGACGGAAAGAAAAAAGAACTGGACTTCCGTGTTTCAACGGTGCCGACGTTATACGGCGAAAAAATTGTGCTGCGGTTGTTGGACAAAGAGAATTTGCGGCTGGACATGACCAAGTTGGGGTTCGAACAGGAATCGCTGACGAAATTCGAACGCAGTATTTTGAAGCCGTACGGAATGGTGCTGGTCACGGGACCTACGGGTTCGGGTAAGACGAACACGTTGTACTCGTCGGTGGCGCGGTTGAATCAAGTCGACACCAACATTATGACCGCGGAAGATCCGGTCGAATTTCAGCTGGGCGGAATCAACCAGGTGCAGATGAAAGAGCAGATTGGGTTGAACTTCGCCGCGGCGTTGCGGGCATTTTTGCGGCAAGACCCGAACATCATTCTGGTGGGAGAAATTCGAGATTTTGAAACGGCGGAAATTGCCGTTAAAGCCGCGCTGACAGGGCATTTGGTGCTTTCCACGCTGCACACCAACGATGCTCCCTCGACCATCAGCCGTTTGATGAACATGGGTATCGAGCCATTTCTGGTGGCAACGTCGGTGAACCTGATTTGCGCGCAGCGACTGGTGCGCAGGATCTGTTCGAATTGCAAAGAACAATTGGAAGTGCCGCCGCAGGTGCTGCTGGATGCCGGTTATACACAGGATGAGTTGAAGACCACGAAGATTTATCACGGCAAGGGTTGCAGCATCTGCAACAAGGGTGGGTACAAGGGCAGAACCGGTTTGTATGAAGTGATGGAAATCAATGATGAGCTGCGAGAATTGATTTTGGTGGGCGCGTCGGCGTTGGAATTAAAAAAGAAGGCTGTAGAACAAGGGATGTTGACGCTGCGGCGCAGCGGACTGGTGAAGATGGCGCTGGGAATGACCACGATGGAAGAAGTGTTGCGCGAAACGGTTTTGTAGAGGACAGGTTTCCGGGTTCATAGTTATGGACCCAGATTTAGAGACGAGTTTCAGGGTTCGTACTTGCGAATCGCTGAGCATGAGAGGGTGCGAAGATGTCTGGAATTACGCTGAGCGAACTGCTCAAAAAGATGATCGAAATGGGCGGAAGCGATTTGCACATCACCACCAACAGCGCTCCCCGCGTGCGGGTGCATGGCCACTTGCGTCCGCTGGAGATGCCACCGTTGACGGCGGCGGACACCAAGTCGCTGGCGTATAGTGTGCTCACGGATGCGCAGAAGCACCGTTTCGAAGAAAATCTGGAGCTGGATTTTTCGTTCGGCTTGAAAAATCTGGCGCGCTTTCGCGGCAACGTTTTCAATCAACGCGGAGCGGTGGCAGCGGTATTTCGTACCATTCCCTGGGAAATCAAGGGATTTGATTCGCTCGGGCTGCCGCCAATCGTGAAGAGCATGTGCGACAAGCCGCGCGGACTGATTCTGGTCACCGGGCCGACGGGCTCAGGTAAATCAACCACGCTGGCCGCGATGCTGGACAAGATCAACAGCGAACGCGACGAGCACATGATCACCATCGAAGACCCGATCGAATTTCTGCACAATCACAAAAAGTGTCTGGTCAACCAGCGCGAAGTTCATTCCGACACGCACTCGTTTTCGAATTCGCTGCGCGCAGCATTGCGCGAAGATCCAGACATCGTGCTGATCGGGGAAATGCGCGATTTGGAGACGATTGAAGCGGCCCTGCGTATTGCCGAGACCGGCCACTTGACGTTCGCGACCCTGCACACGAATTCAGCGGCTTCCACCATCAATCGTATTATTGACGTTTTTCCGGCGCACCAGCAGCCACAGATTCGCGCACAGCTTTCGATGGTTCTGGAAGGGGTACTTTGCCAGGCCCTGATTCCACGGATTGACGGGCGCGGACGAGCGATGGTGATGGAAATTCTGGTTCCCAATCCGGCGATTCGCAATTTGATTCGCGAGGACAAAATTCACCAGATTTATTCCGCGATGCAGACTGGCACCGGACAATCGGGCATGCAGACTTTCAACCAGAGCCTCGCGAATACCTATTTTGCGAAACAGATCACGCTGGAAGTGGCGATGGCGCGGTCATCGAATCCCGATGAGTTGCAGGACATGATTAACCGCGGCGTTGCCAGTGCACCGGCAGGTTCGGCAAGGGTGCCGGTCGGCACGAAGCGGTAGAAATAGAGTTTCGAGGCAAGTTTCGAGTCTCGTTTCAAGGCTAGTAGAAACGGGCGAAGATTTAAGCGACCGAGGAGGAAACAATGCCGGTCTATACGTACCGAGGAACAAATCGAGCTGGGAGCAACGTCACCGGCGAGATGATGGCGACCAACAAGGGGGAGCTGCAAAACCTCCTGAAGCGCCAGCAGATCACGGCGACCAAGATGAGCGAAAAGGGCCGGGAGATTAATCTTCCGACCTTCGGCTCCGGGGTCAACGCCAAGGAGTTGGCCATTTTTACCCGGCAATTCTCCGTGATGATTGACGCCGGCTTGCCGCTCGTTCAGTGTCTGGAAATTCTTGCCTCGCAGCAGGAGAACAAGACATTTCAGAAGGTGCTGATCAACACGCGCGCGGCGGTCGAAGGCGGCAGCACGCTCTCCGCGGCCATGAAGCAATCACCGAAAGTTTTCGACCCGCTGTACACCAACATGGTGGAGGCGGGAGAGACGGGCGGTATTCTTGACACCATTCTGCAGAGACTCTCGACGTACATCGAAAAGAACGTGAAGCTGCAGCGGGCGGTTAAATCCGCGCTGGTATACCCGGTTGGCGTGTTAACGGTGGCCGGCGGCGTCATTATTTTGCTGTTGTGGAAAGTCGTTCCAATCTTCGCGACATTGTTTGCGGGTCTGGGAGTTTCGCTGCCGTTGCCCACGCGAATTGTGATGGGACTGAGCAATTTGATCGGGAGCTGGTTCGGGTTTCTGTTCTTGATCGCCCTTGCTGGAATTATCGTGGGTCTGAAAACCTGGTACGGCACTCCCGGCGGCAGACTAGTGCTGGACTCGATCATATTAAAGCTTCCAGTGCTCGGCATCCTGATGAGGAAGATCGCCGTCGCGCGTTTCACTCGTACACTCGGAACTTTGATCTCGAGCGGCGTGCCCATACTGGAAGGTCTGGACATCACCGCGAAGACCGCGGGTAATGCTGTCGTCGAGCAAGCATTGATCAAGGTGCGGCGATCCCTGGAAGAAGGCAAGTCGCTCACAGAACCGTTGAAGGATTCACAGGTATTTCCAGGTATGGTCACGCAAATGATCGCGGTAGGCGAACAAACCGGAGCCATGGACGCGATGTTGCAAAAAATCGCGGACTTTTATGAAGAAGAAGTGGACGCCGCGGTCAAGGACTTGTTGACGGCCCTGGAACCGGTGATGATCGTGTTCCTGGGCGTCGTGGTTGGAGGCGTGGTTATTTCGATGTACTTGCCATTGTTCTCGCTGATCGGAAAACTCAGCGACATGCACTAATCCGGTCGTTATTCGAAACGCGGGGAGCAGGCAGACGAGGGAAGCCGGGCCGGCAACGGCAGTCTTCCCTCGTCTGATTTTGCGGGAAGCGTAGAATCGATTGAGGATGGAATCACAGCGTACAAAACGTGAGTGGTTGCAGTGGCTGGCGCGCGTCCGGCTGATGATGATCGTTTTGATTCTGGCCGTAGGCATGTTCTGGCCGCAGTATGCCGCGGGGCAGGCGACCAGCCGGTTATTTCTTCCTATCATTATTTTCTGGATCGTGCTCGGCAGCCTGGAATTAATCCTGGTGCGCTGGATTCCCGACGCCGGCTGGCACGGCGGCCTGCAGGTAGCGTGCGACATCATCGTGGTTACGGGAGTGGTGTACACGACGGGCATTCAGGACAGCTATTTTATTTCGTTATACCTGCTGGTGATTATCGTAGGCAGCATTCTGTTCACGCGGCAGGGGACTTTCCTGACGGCTGCAGGCTCATTGGCGCTGCTATTCGCGCTGGAGATGCTGGTCTACGTAGGGAAATTGCCGACCTCAGGAATCGCGCTGGGATCGAAGGGAGCGATCGCGGTCTGGTTTGTGAGTCACGGACTGGGATTTCTGGCGGTGGCCTACCTTGCCAGTTTGCTTTCGCACCTGCTGCGCAGCAAAGGTCAGGAACTGGACGCGAAGCGGGAAGAATTGCTGGAGTTGCAAGACTTTACCCAAGATATTATTCACTCGATGCGCGGCGGACTGTTGACGACTGACGGCGAGGGACGGATCGTAGTCCTAAACCGCACCGGCGAAGAGATTTTGGAAAAGACTTTCCATGAATTGCGAGGAGTGTCGTTGCGCGACTGGAACAGTGACTTCTGGCTGCCCGGGCTGATGACTGGAAAGGAAAAGGCCGGTTTACGTAAAGAGATTGATTACAAGACGCCTAGCGGCAAGCAGCGATTTCTGGGAATCAGCGTTTCCCTGTTGCGTTCGCGGGAATCAGGGCGCAGCGGATACGTTTTCAATTTTCAGGATTTGACGGATTTGCGGCGGTTGGAGCAGGAAGTCGCAACAAAAGAACGCATGGCGGCGCTGGGACGGCTGTCCGCGGCGATCGCGCACGAAATACGCCAGCCGCTCACGGCGATGGCGGGCGCGGTAATGGAACTGGGGCGCATGGTGCCGCTGGAAGAAGATGAACAACATCTGGTGCAAATTGTCAGCAGGGAATCAGAACGTTTGAACCGCATCATCACGGACTTTCTGAATTATTCCCGAGAGAAAAATTACGAGTTCCGCGAAGAAGATGTGCGAACGCTATTGGATGATGCGTTGATGCTGATGGAGAAGAAGCCGGAAGTCGGAACCAAGTACCACATTGAGCGTGCGTATAACGGCAAGGTATTGAAGGCTCGTGTGGATGGCAGCAAAATCAAGCAAGTATTCTGGAACCTTTGCGAAAACGCGCTGCGGGCCATGCCGGACGGCGGCAAACTCACAGTGCGGCTGGATGTGACGCCGCTGTGGCTTAGGATTGCGTTCCGTGATACCGGCATCGGATTAGACGCCAAACAGAAGTTAAAAATATTTGAGCCGCTGCAGTCGGGATTCGAGGGCGGCACGGGCTTGGGACTTTCCATCGTGTATCAGATCGTGCAGGCGCACAGCGGGCATATCAGCGTGATTTCAGAAAGAGACAAAGGTGCGGAATTCATTGTGGAACTGCCGCGTATTGTCTGAGGAGCAATGCAAGCGACCAAGATAGCAGCTAAAGAACCAGTTCGTGAGATGGCGCACATCCTGGTGGTGGATGACGAACGCTCGATCTGCGAGTTGCTGGAAATTACCTTTCGCAAGGAAGGGCATCGCGTGGAAATCGCCAACAATGTCGAATCGGCGAAGCGCAAACTGGAATCGCAGATTTTTGACATTGTGATTTCCGATGTGCGTATGCCGGGCGAAACTGGCGTGGATTTATTGGCGTTCACGAAGGAGATTGCTCCGGGTACATTTTTTCTGCTGGTCACTGGAGTGCCCACGCTGGATACGGCAATTGCGGCTATCAATGCAGGTGCCGACCGCTATGTCATCAAGGACCACGATCTGGTGGACCAACTGCGACGCGCGGTGCGCAGCGTTACCGAAAGCTTGAAATGGAAAAAAGAAGCGGGTTACCTGAGAAGAGAACTGCGGCGGCTGACGGGACTCGACAATATCATCGGACAAAGCCCTAAGATGCGGGCAATTTTCGATTTGATCCAGACCGTGGCTCCGCAAACCAGCCGAGTGTTGATTACGGGGGAGAGCGGTACGGGAAAAGAACTTGTGGCGCGCGCGATACACGAGAACAGCCAGCGTTCCCAAGCGCCGTTCATCACCATCAACTGTGGAGCGTTTCCGGAGACGTTGTTGGAGTCGGAACTTTTCGGCTACATGAAAGGCGCTTTTACAGGCGCGAACGAAAACCGCCAGGGACTTTTTCAGGCAGCGCATGGCGGCACGCTGTTTATGGATGAGATTGGAAACATGACGCTGACCATGCAGGTGAAGCTTTATCGCGTGCTGCAGGAAGGCAAAATCCGGCCGCTGGGCAGCAATGATGAGGTCGATGTGGACGTCCGCGTGATCGCGGCCACCAACAAGGACTTTGAAAAAGAGATTGCCGAAGGGCGCTTCCGCGAAGATTTGTACTACCGCCTGAGCGTGATTCCGGTGCAATTGCCTTCGCTCCGCGAGCGAAAAGAGGATATTCCGCTGCTGGCGCGGCACTTCCTGGAACGCTTTCGCCGGATTATGGAAAAGCCGGTGGAGGGAATCTCGCCGGAGGCGGTGCGAAAGCTGGAATCTTACGATTGGCCAGGCAACGTACGCGAGTTGGAGAACACCATGGAGCGCGCAGTTGCGCTTGAATCCGGTCACGAGATTTCTCTTCGAGTGCTTCCCGACCGAATCGCCGGCTACGCAAGCACGCCGGGCATGGCGGGTGGCAATGTTGGCGCGGGATTGCCGGAAGGTGGCGTTGATTTCGAAAAAGAAATTGCCGATACCGAGCGGCGGTATCTTATGGCAGCGCTGGAAAAATCGGGCGGGGTACGGACGCGCGCTTCTGGACTATTGAAGATTACCTACCGGTCGTTCAGACATTACGCCAAGAAACACGGACTGTAACTCCGGTTCAATTCGGCGGCTGCGTTCCTGGTTGGAACTGTGATTTGAATCACGCCAATTAATGGTGGCGGGCACTGCCAATAAAGGTCACATTTTCAGAGGCGAATGGGAAGAAGGGCGTCGAACCAGGCATGGGGCCCTGCTGCGATCACGGCAAGTTACTGATAACACTAGGCATAGCGGCCACCGAACCACTCCGGAACTTTAGCGCAGGAATGGCCAACGCCATGCAGATTGTCTTGGCATAACAGCGTTCTTCGGAACGTAACTATCTAACAGGCTTTTCAGGAGAATAAAAGTGAAGAAGAATCAAAAGGGTTTCTCTCTTATCGAATTGCTGATCGTCGTGGCGATCATTTTGATCATCGCGGCGATTGCCATCCCGAACTTGCTCCGTTCGCGTATGGCGGCCAACGAAGCGTCTGCGGTCGGTTCCATTCGCTCGGTCAACACAGCTGCCGTAACGTATTCGACCACCTATCCGGCGGCTGGTTATCCCCAAACGCTTGCTCAGTTGGCGCCAGCGACGGGTGCAACTTCGTCCTCCGCTGACTTGATTGACAGTGTTCTGGCTGCTGGCACCAAGAGCGGCTACCAGTTCACGATGGCTGCGATCGGCAGCGGCACGCCTTTGACGGGATACTCCGTGAACGGCGACCCAGTTGCGCCGAACACCTCCGGAACGCGCGGATTCTTCTCGAACCAGTCGGGTGTGATCCGTTACTTCTCGGCCAGCGGTGCAAAATCGTCCGACGCTCCTCTGCAGTAAGGGAATCGGCGGTTTGTGGTCGTTCGAAGCTTCAAAGAGCGCGGGACTTCGGTCCCGCGCTTTTTGTCTTGGGAATCGAAGAGATTCATTTGCTGGCCAGTTATTGTGTGTGGGGAAAGATGCGGAGGTTCCGAGGTGACGCACTTGGTCAAGGGCGAGGCGACAGAAACCGTCGCTTTAGCGCGGATGCGTCTGGTCGCTTGTGGCGAGACGTTATTGTTTTGCTGAAAACAAAGGACTTATTCGACGAATACAGGCTAGGTACAACGGTTCTGATTTGGAACTACGCCTGCCCTATTACTAGGGCATGAGAGGCGAAGAATCAGCAACCTGATTCACTATTTTAATTCTAAATTCTAAAAATGAGGTGTTTTGTCTTGAAAAAGCAAAAAGGATTCTCTCTTATCGAATTGCTGATCGTCGTGGCGATCATTTTGATCATCGCGGCGATTGCCATCCCGAACTTGCTCCGTTCGCGTATGGCGGCCAACGAAGCGTCTGCGGTCGGTTCCATTCGCTCGGTCAACACGGCCTCAGTAACGTATTCGACCACCTATCCGGCGGCTGGCTATCCCCAGACGCTTGCTCAGTTGGCGCCGGCGACGGGTGCAACTTCGTCCGCTGCTGACTTGATTGACAGCGTTCTGGCTGCTGGCACCAAGAGCGGCTACCAGTTCACGATGGCTGCGATCGGCAGCGGTACGCCTTTGACGGGATACTCCGTGAACGGCGACCCAGTTGCGCCGAACACTTCCGGAACGCGCGGATTCTACTCTGACCAGTCGGGTGTGATCCGTTATTTCTCGGCCAGCGGTGCAAAGTCGTCTGACGCTCCTCTGCAATAAATCGATTTGCAGAGCTTTACCGGATCTGAACAAACAAAGGCACGGATTTAGAATCCGTGCCTTTTGCTTTTAGTATTAGTGACAAAAAGTGTTGTTCAGTTATCCTGAGCTGACCGAAAGAGTCTACGATCGGCGTCGAGTCTGGACTTGCCCCAAAGTCGCCATCTAAAGGTAATAAAATCAATAAGAAACGAGGGGGACTTCCTCGCCGGATTGGCCCTTCGTATGCTCCCCACTGTCAAGAGTATCAGGCCCACGGTTGGAAAGAATCGTTCGCAACGGTCGGAGTTCATTTTTATGAAACGGGCACAAAGAGGTTTCTCGCTTATTGAACTGCTGATCGTCGTGGCGATTATTCTGATTATCGCCGCGATCGCGATCCCCAATCTTTTGCGCGCGCGCATGCAAGCCAACGAAGCATCCGCGGCCGCTTCTTTGCATGCATTGAATACTGCTGAAATATCGTACTCATCAGCATTTCCATCGATTGGGTTTTCGGCCAGCCTTGCGAACCTGGGCGACGGCGGCGTAAGTCCCTGTTCCGGATCCGCTACGGCCTCTTGTTACATCGACCCGAATCTGGCGAGCGGCACAAAAAGCGGATATATCTTTTCTTATACCCAGGACGCGTCCTCGACCCCTTCGCTGCATTACAGCGTTAACGTGGATCCTCTTTCGCGCGGAATTTCCGGTCAGCGCAGTTTTTATTCCAGTGACACGAACGTGACGCGTTACAACACAACTGGCGTCGCGGGTTCGTCGGACGCGCCGATACAGTAACTCTCTGCGGATGCTAGACTCAGCGTATGAAGCTGGGTCTGATTCTGATTTCAGTGTTGGCAGGCTTGTTCCCGCCGCCGGAAGATAAACCACCGACTGTATCCACGTTGGTGCAACGATTTGAATCGAGATACCGTGCGTCAAAAACGCTGCAAGCGAATTTTCTTGAGACCTACTTTGATAGCGGGAAAGTGGTTCGTGCCGAAGCAGGGATAGCGTATTTCGGCAAACCCGGGAAAATGCGCTGGGAGTATGGTTCCCCCGAGGCAAATCTCTACGTAGTGGACGGCAAGTGGTCGTGGTTTTATGTGCCGGCGGATCACACCGTGACGCGGGCACGCGCCAAACAGAGTTCGGACTCGCGAACTCCGCTTGCACTTTTGGCGGGCGAAATGAAAGTCGCGCGGGTTTGCAAGAATGTCGTTTTTGAAAACTCGTCAAGCGTCGTCCAACCGCGGGGCGTTGTGCTGCGATGTAATCTGCGCGGATCTGACGAAGCAGTCTCGGCCACATCGCCAGCGATTTCTTCGACTGCTCACGGTGCGTACGCGTTGTTCGAATTGAATCCGCGCACCGGAGAACTGCTGCGAATCCTGGTGGTTGACTCCGGCGGCGTGCAGGTTGAATTCCGATTTTCCAACTGGCAGTTTGACCCGCTGCTGCAGGCCTCCAAATTCAGCTTCCAGCCGTCCAAAGGAATAGCTATTGTGGACGGAGAATTCGGTGCAGCTCCCGATAGGCGCGAGCGCAAGCCGGAACGTTAGCGCATATCTCATAAACATGAATTGGGTGTTAGGAATTGTACCTGGGTACATGTATGGAAACGGCCAACCCTTCCAGCCTATCCGGCATATTTTTAAATGAGGTACACTGAGGGTCATGGGGGAATTCGTTTGCCGCGTGGCTGACGCCAACGGCCGAGTCTTTTCGCACGTCGAGGCTGCAGGGACGCAAGCGGAAGCACGGCAGAAGCTTGCGGACCGCGGGCTGTACGTGTATTCGGTCGAAACCCGTGGTGGTGTGCTTGGCGGCTTCCTGCGACAAAGTAATTCTCGCCAGGTCGGCGGCTCCGATTTTCTGATTCTGAACCAGCAGTTCAATACGTTGATCAAAGCTGGATTGCCGATCTTGCGGGCGCTAGATTTACTTACCGACCGGGCCGCTAATCCAAGGCTGCGCCCGATTATCGGTCAGGTGCGTGACCGTGTCCGAGAGGGAAAGTCGCTCTCGGAGGCTGTGCAAGAGGCGGGAGTATTTTCCAAGGTTTACTCGACAGCTATTCTTGCTGGCGAAAAGAGCGGCAACCTCTCCGGCGTTCTTGATTATTACATTGCGTACCAGAGGGTGAGCACCGGAGTCCGAAAAAAAATACTTGCGACGTTGGTGTATCCAGTTCTGCTGATAGTCGTCGCGAGCCTGGTGGTGACTTACCTGGTAGCATTCGTCGTTCCAAAGTTCGGACAACTCTACCGTGACATGAACGTGGAGTTGCCCATAGCGACGAAAATCCTGATCGCACTGACGGTGGATTATCGCGTCGCAATTCTGGGTGTTCTGGCGGGGCTGATTGTTGTTGCGATGGGCGTGTTCCTTTGGTCTCGTTCGGAGGAAGGTGGTGCGGCGTTTGACCGGCTCAAATTCCGTTTGCCTTTGATTGGCGACACCAGTTTAAAGTTTCAGGTGGCGCAATTTTGCCGCACCCTGGCGACACTGCTGACTGGCGGAACTCCACTGGTGGCAGGCTTGCAAACCGCTGCTGACTCCATGGATAGCGCGCTGCTGCGCGGCTCCATCACCCGCGCGACGCAAATGGTTCGCGAAGGCGATTCGCTTAACGCCGCTTTGGCATCCACGCAAATCATGCCTGCTCTGGCGCTCGATATGATTGAGGTCGGAGAATCCAGCGGCGCTCTCGCCCCCATGCTTACCAGCGTCGCGGAATTTTATGAAGAAGAAGTGAACATCAAGCTGTCCGCGATGGTGTCGTTAATCGAGCCGGCCATCTTGATTTTCATGGGTATATTGGTTGCATTCATTTTGATTTCGCTGTACTTGCCGATTTTTTCGTTTTCGATCACTGGAGCCGCCGGTCACTAGGAACTTATGGGAACCACACAAGACAATCCGGTCGTCGCACCAGCCATTTTTAGCGCTGAGGAGCAGCACGACCGCGACAATGCCCGCCGCCTCGCGGAGCGCTATCGCGTGCCGTTCATCGATTTGCGCGAACAACGCATCGACCCCGAACTGTTCCGAACTATCCAAGCAGACCTGATGTTCCGCTACAATTTCGTGCCCATCGAACAGCGCGACAACGTGCTCGTGATTGCGGCGGCCGATCCCAGCCTGGTTCTGCTTAGCGACGAACTTGCTCTGCTGCTGGGAAAAAAACTTGCTCCCAGGGTGGCCACCGCAAAGCAAATTGGCGACCTGCTAAAGCGCACCGAACAATCGCAACGGGTCCTCGAGCAAGCCACGGAAGCGTTTACGCTGCAAGTCACCAAAGCCGACGAAGATAGCGAAGAGACTATTTCAGGTGACCGGCTCACACGCGACACGACCGGCAGTCCCGTGGTCAAACTGGTCGAGACGGTCATCTTCACTGCACTGGAGCGTAGAGCCAGTGACATCCACATCGAAGCTCGCGACGCGGAAGTAGCCGTGAAATACCGCATTGATGGCGTACTGCAGCACGCCATGCAGCCCATTTCGAAGGACTGGCACTCCGCGGTCATCTCGCGCATAAAAGTTCTTAGCGACCTGGACATTGCTGAGCGCCGCGTCCCGCAGGATGGCCGTTTTCGGGTCAGGTACAAAGGCCGCTTTATTGACTTGCGCGTTTCCATCATGCCGGCGAGCCACGGCGAAGACGCGGTGCTTCGCGTTCTCGACAAGGAAACACTTTCAGAAAAATTTCAGAGCCTGAGTCTGGACGTGGTTGGTTTCTCGCAGGACGAAATGGCCCGCTTTCGCCGCTACATTCGCGAACCTTATGGCATGGTGCTGGTCACCGGTCCGACTGGTTCCGGCAAGACCACTACGCTGTATGCGGCCATCAACGAAATCAAATCCGACGAAGACAAAATCATCACCATCGAAGACCCGGTCGAATATCAGCTTCGCGGCATCACGCAGATTCCGGTAAATGAAAAAAAGGGTCTGACCTTTGCACGCGGCTTACGCTCGATTTTGCGGCACGATCCCGACAAAATCATGGTCGGCGAAATCCGTGACCAGGAAACCGCGCAAATTGCGATTCAGTCCGCGCTGACCGGTCACCTTGTTTTTACCACCGTCCATGCCAACAACGTCACTGACGTAATCGGGCGTTTTATCAACATGGGTGTCGAGCCGTACAATTTTGTTTCCGCGCTGAATTGCATCATGGCGCAGCGCCTGGTGCGCATCATCTGCCCCAACTGCAAGCGTCCGAAAAAAACTTCGCAGGACGAACTGCGCGAGGCCGGCATGAAGCCCGAAGATGCGCAGAATGCGCAAATCAGTGAAGGAGCAGGCTGCCTGGAATGCTCCGGCACTGGTTATCACGGGCGCACTGCGATTTGCGAATTACTCGACCTTTCCGACCGGATTCGCGAGATGATTATCGATAGAAGGCCTACATCGGAGATTAAGCGCTTTGCCCGGGAAGAGGGCATGATCACGTTGCGCGAAAGTGGCCTGGCAAAGGCCCGGCTCGGCATTACTACGTTGCGCGAAATCAATAAGGTGACTTTCGTTGACTGAAGGTGGAACATACCGGCAGGGAATTTACCAGAGCTCGTTCGTCCGGAAAATTGCGCTCTGGCTCGAAGCGCCACCGCATCCTCCCATTGCCATCGAGATTGCTCCCGATCGCATTTCGGGCGCGCGCTTTACCCGTACCGGTTCGCTGGATGGTTTTGCCGTGGAGGCGCTGCCGCCCGGCGCGATCGTGCCATCGGCGGTCGAGACCAATATCGCCAACGCTGCCGCGGTGCGCGCTGCGATGCAGGGCATCTGCGATCGTTTACGCGCCAAGAACGAAGTTGCCGCGTTGCTTCTGCCCGACACCGTCATTCGGGTATTCGTACAGCATTTCGATCAGTTTCCGCGCAGCGCCAAAGAAGCCATTCCCATGCTGCGCTGGAAACTAAAGAAGAGTGTGCCATTTGAAGTTGACGAAACGCTGATCTCTTACATGCGGCAGGCGCCCCGTGAAGGTGGCGTTGATGTGGTTACAGCGCTCGGCCGCTTGCGTATTGTGCGCGAATACGAAGGCATAGCGGAACAGTCCGGTTTGCAGCCTGGCGTGGTGTTAAGCGCATCGCTTGCAGCGGTAGCGCTTCTCGCCGATCAGCGTCCCGCTTTGCTCGCCCGCGTTTCCGGATCTTCTCTCACCACTGCCATCGTAAGAGAAGGCGTGCTCTGCGGTTATCGCTGCACCGATCTGCCGGCACAAGGCGCACAGCTCACACCGCAAATGCTGCTCGAAGAAATCTATCCTGTTGCGGCCTATTATCAGGATACCTGGCAGGAAGGCATCCAATCCGTGCGGGTTGCCGGACTGGGCGCGCGTCTGCCGGAATTTGTGCCGCCGCTTGAAACCGAATTTCATTGCGAAGTGCATTCGCTGCTGCACACGGCGATCTCCGAAGGGCGGGTTTCCGCCGATGCCCGGCCGCTTGCGGAACGCGAACTCGAAGGCCTAGTCGGCTGGATGATGCAGAAGAACTGAAACAGACTGAGGAACCGATCGGATGCAGGTACGTTTAAATATCGCGACCAAGCCGTTGGAATCGCACAGGCGATTTCTCGCCGGAGCTGGCCTGCTGGCCGTGCTGGGTGGAATTATTTTTCTGGCGCTGGGTTGGCACGTTTATTCCACACTGCGCGCGCAGGAAGCTCTGCGGCGCAAGGAACAAGAGAATAATAACCGCGCGGCGCTTCTGCAGCATCGGCGCAAGGAACTCGACGATTTTTTTTCCAAAACAGAAAATGCCAGGCTTAAGGAACGCGCGGGTTTCGTTAACGGCATCATTGACGAACGCAGCTTCGATTGGACGCAGATGTTCATGGATCTCGAGAAGTTAGTGCCGGTTGGGGTTCACGTGGTCAGTATTCAGCCGCAACTCGAAAAGGGCCACATGTTTGTCCGTCTGCTGGTTGCCGCCAATACCGACGAATCGAAGATCAAGTTTTTGCATGCCATGGAAAATTCCACGGCATTCTCCAACGTCGAACTATTGACCGTGCACGGCGCGCAGAATAGCGGCGACCAGGCGCTGGAAGTACACGCAGTTTACGTGAGGAGCTGATGGATCGTACGTTTTCAGTCAAAAGGCGGCTGATTCTGTTTGGGCTCGGCGTATTGCTGGTTGCCGATCTGGCGCTCGCCGGCTACAGCTGGCAGACCTCCACCGCGCTACGAACGCCCATGGCGCAGCTGAAGGAAGATTCGCATAAGCTGGATTTGCTGAACGGCGACATCGAACGCGCGGAAAGAATCCGGCACGATTTGCCGGCGACCGTTGCCGATTATGACCGCTTTGACGCGTCGCTGTTAACCACAACCACCGGCGATTCTGCGATCACCGCCGAACTGGACGAACTGGCCAAGAAATCCGGCCTGCAGATTGAGACTTTAACTCTGCGTCACAAGGAAATTGTAGGGCGCAATCTCACCGAGGTGGATTTGGATACCGCCGTTGACGGGGATTACGCCAATATCGTCAGGTTCATGAACAATCTGCAGCGCTCGCATAATTTCTATATCGTTGAATCGTTGAATCTGCAGGCCCAGGGGCAGGGAACCGGTCCCGGCACCATGCGCATTGGCTTGAAAATGAAGACATATTTCAGGACCGCGGCATGAAAGAGAAAAATCAGATCATCGCGCTGGTCGGGCTGGTGGTGGTCGGCGCACTGGTGTGGTTCTGGAATAGCCGCCAGAATCCAGCTGCGGCGGGCGCAAGCACGATCGCAGCTAGCTACACTCCGATGACCGTGGAAAATCCAGCCATTCAATCCTGGAAAATCGCCAAAGTGCAGAAGACTGAATATAAGAGCACTGGCCGTAATCCGTTCAGTGCGGTGGCGCCGCCGCCTCCGGCTCCCAAGGTTCTGCAGCCGGGCGACAAGAACTATGTAGCACCTCCGCCACCTGCGCCGCCTCCGCTCGAGTTTCCGGCCAACATGAAGTTCTATGGCTACGGCACAGTCCCTGATGGCACAGCGCGGCGCGCTTTTCTGAGCGATGGAGAAGAAGTCTATATCGTCGCGGAAGGCGATACTTTTCTCGGACGCTTTCGCATTCTGAAAATTGGCAACGCCACCATCGAATTTGAGGAAATTTCGTCCGGGCGCCAGGGCAAATCCAATCTCGAAGAGGCAGGACCGAACACGTGAAGTCGATCGTCGCAAACAGCGTCTGTCGTCCGTTGTCGCGCAGCAGAAGAAACCAGGACGGTTACGCCATCCTGCTGGTTCTTTTTTTTGTGACGCTGATGCTTTTAGCTACCATTTCCATCGCGCCCAACGTTCTTACCGAAGGCCGCCGCGAAAAAGAAAAAGAAATGATCTGGCGCGGCAAACAATACGCGCGCGGCGTCAAGATGTATTACCGCAAGACCGGGAAATTCCCCACTTCGATGGACGATCTGATCAAGCCCAAGCTGGGCAGTCTGCGTTTTATGAGGCAGGCGTATAAAGATCCCATGAACGCCAAGGACGGTGATTGGCGGCTCATTTATGTAGGACCGACGGGGCAGTTGATCGGCAGTCTTAAGCCTCCGCAGACGATTCAGATGTCAGGAGTGGGCGGAGCGCTCGGCGCAGTTCCGGGTACACCTGCCGCGCAGCTTGGCGCGCAATCTGGCGGGCAGGGATTTGGCCAAGGATTCGGGCAAGGTCTGGGCCAGGCTGTAGGACAGGTTTTCGGAAATGGCGCAAGCAACAATTCGGCGTCCACCGCGAATGGCCCGGGCCAACAGGCTGTGCCCGCTCAACCAAATTCCAACGGTCAGCCAAACAATGCAACGAACGCCGGCGGCAATCCCGCGGCGGGTACTGACGCTACATCGATGGGAGTAACGGCAGCGGACTCTTCGGGAAGTCCTACGACCGCCGGCGACGCCGCCAACGAGGCTCTGCTGGCTTCCGACTCGGCCACGGTCATTGGCGGAAATATCATTGGAGTTGGCAGCAAGATCAATCACAGTTCAATTCTGGTTTACGAAAAGGCCAAGAACTATAAGCAGTTTGAGTTTATCTGGGATCCTGCGAAGGACACCATTACGGTTGGCGGCGCAGCAGGGCCGCAGATCGGCACGCCAGCTGGCCAGCCCGGCCAATCAACACCGTTTGGAACCAGTCCAACGTCGAATCCTGGCACGCAGTTCGGACCTGGGCAACCGCCGCCTGGACCGCCCGAAACAACGCCGACCCCTCCGCCATCGCAACCGTAATATTCGACTGTCGAGTAAATAAACTACGGTTTTTCTGCATGTTTCTTAAGTGGACCGCCAACGGGTTCTAGCGCGCTTTATACGGTAACGGACCAGTCTTACTCTTCAACAGTTTTCGTTTCCGTTTTTGCTCCGGCTGTCACGGTGGCGCTTGCTGCGGTTTTCGCATGGCTCTTCAATTTCCTCTGCGCATAGGTCTTACGAATGGCCCGCACGTAGGAAATCGTTTCGTTGTACGGCGGCACGCGCCCGTAATGCTGCACGGCGCCCGGGCCCGCATTGTAAGCTGCCAGGGTCAGCACCAGATCGCCCTGATAACGGGTCATCAATTCATGCAGGTACTGCGTTCCCGCATCTATGTTCTGCGCGGGATCGAAAATATCTTTGACGCCGAGGCGAGCAGCGGTCGCCGGCAAGAGCTGCATTAATCCGCGTGCGCCGCGGCGTGAAATCGCTTTGCTATTAAAATTCGATTCCGCCGCAATCACGCTGAAGAGCAAATCCGCGTCCACGCCGTATTTCTGCGAAGAGTTGCGAATCAGTTCACCGAAAGGCGCTTGTGTCAGCGGCATAGGGGGCGCCGGGACAAAAATTTCTTCCGGCTCGATCGCCACGACGTCCGTCACCGCAATTTCCGCCGAACCGCCGTTAATCTGGATGTGATAGTGATCGCCTAGTAGTTGATAAGCGGATACGCTCAGCCGGGCGCCGCTGCGCAACACAAGATAGTCCGCACGAGCATCCGCGGCGCACACCGTCAGCGCCACGCCAGCGAAAAGGGCAAGTGTCAGGCGCATGAAGTCGCCTCGCTCAGCGCAAACCGCTCAATCGCCGCGGCCACGCCGCTTTCGTCGTTCGAATGCGTTTCGTGCCAGCCATATGTTTTTAGTTCCGGAACGCAGTTCTGCATCACCACGGCTATGCCCGCAAACTCCAACATTTCAAAATCGTTGTGATTGTCGCCGACGGCAAGGATCTCGTCGCGGTGCAATCCCTGCGACCTGGCCCAATCGGCCAGCGCCGCACCTTTCGTGCATCCCGGCGGCAAGACGTCCAGCATTGCAAAATCCTTGGATGCATATTTCGTGGAGGCAAGTTTGATTTTCGGTGCCAGCGCCGAGGCGAGCAGTAACAGTTCCAGCTCGTCCATCTCGGCGACCGTTCCGGAAAACATCACCTGCAACGGCATTTCGGTCAGGCATTCTTCGATGGGGGATACAACGGCGATGAAATCCAGGTTGCGAGAGTAGTACGCGTAGCGAATGGAGTCGTCACGATCCAGCTGTTCAAGAATTAGCTGATTCTCTCTTGGCCGGTCAAAAATCACTGCGGCGCCAGCCCGCCAGGGTCGTCCCAGTTCCAGCACCCGACGCGCTGTCTCGACGGGAAGCAGGCGCTTCAGCCGGGTGTGGCCGTTGTTCGAACGAATCAGCCCTCCGTTATTTACAATCATGGTGATTGGGCAGCCCAGGTCCTGCGCCACCGGCAGCGCAAAATCGTACCGCCGTCCCGTGACCAATGCCACTTCAATTCCGCGCCGCGTAGCCGCCTGAATTGCCCGGCGATTGGCGTCGGACACCCGCCAGCGGCTATCAAGCAAAGTACCGTCAATATCGAGAGCGATGAGCCGGACGGGCATGTGTTTATTTTATCCTGTCTTTCCGCTCGAACGGGCATTCTTATCAGCTGTGTGATGAAAATAACGCAATTCGCCTGTGATAAAATCGAGCGATAATGGCCACCCACCGTCTCTACTACGACGATTCTTTTCAGGATAATTTCAGCGCCCAGGTGTTGAGTTGCGAGCCGATGGCGGAGGCTGAGGACACCGGCTTCGCCCCGCATTGGGGAGTCATCCTCGATCAGACCTTGTTGTATCCCACTTCCGGGGGGCAGCCGAACGATCTCGGCAAGCTCGGTGATGCCAACGTTCTTGATGTTCGGGACCACGAAGACCGCATCCTTCATGTGGTGGACCGCCCCGTGGCCCCAGGGCGCATTGACGGCTGCATTCACTGGCCGCGCCGTTTCGACCATATGCAGCAGCACACCGGCCAGCATCTGCTCTCCGCGGTATTTCAGGAGCGCTTTGGACTCCTCACGACTTCATTCCACCTGGGCGAAACCGTCAGCACCATTGATTTGCAAGGTCCGCAACCTTCGCCGCTGATCCTGGAAGGCGCGGCGCGCGCAGCGAATGCGGTCATCTTTGAGGATCGTGAAATCACCGTGCGCTATGGCACTGCGGAAGAATTCGCCGGGCAAGGCGTGCGCAAACAGGTAGATCGCAAAGGCGTACTGCGGGTCATTGAAATCACTGGAATCGATTTGCAGCCCTGCGGCGGAACGCATTTGCGCCATACCGGGCAACTGGGATTCATCCTGATTCGCGGCTGCACAAAAATCCGCCAGGACTGGCGGGTGGAGTTTGTCTGTGGCGGCCGCGCCGAATCCGTAGCTCGCAAAGACGCAGATTTGATCGCGCAAATCAGTGCGCAACTCAAATGTGCGCCGCAGGATCTGCAATCCGCCGTCGAACGTGTGCAGCGCGAAAGGGAAGCATTGGCTAAGCGCGTCAAATCGCTGCTCCCTAAGGTCGCAGAATCCGACGCTGCAGCATTGCTGGCCGCTTCATCCGCAGCCCCGCACCCCGGCGATATTCGCATCGTGGCCGAACTGCTTGAAGGCGCAGAACCCGATTACTTGCAGGACCTCGGCTCATCCCTGGCAAAAACCGAAAATGTAATCGCCCTGCTCGCCGACCGGCAAACCGGACACGTGGTTTTCGCGCAACATCCCAAAGCCGCTAAGGACATGAACTCTCTGTTGAAAAAAGTCTTTCAGCAATTCCCGGGAAAAGGCGGCGGCACCAAGGACTTCGCAAGAGGTGCTCTAGCCGCCGTCGAGAATGCCGCCCCAGTAATCGGCCTGGCAAAGGATCGCCTGTAGCGGCGCGTTTAGTAAGCCATCCTAGGCGCGTTCGCTGGCCGCTCGATTTTCATCGGAGGATGCCGCTTGAGATGTACACGAACCTCGTGTACACTGTGTTCGTATGAAAAACATTACCCTTAGCGCCGACGAGCATTTAATCGAGCAGGCCCGGTTGCTCGCAAAATCCCAGCATAAAACGCTCAACACCCTGTTTCGTGAGTGGCTCCAGCAGTTTGCCGCTCAGGACGGCGGAGGCCAGGAATTTGACGCTCTCATGAAGCGGCTGAAGCATGTGCAGGCCGGCCGGCGTTTCAACCGGGACGAAATGAATGAGCGGTAAGTTTTTTCTGGACACAAATATTTTTGTGTATTCGTTCGATGCGCGTTCGCCAGGCAAAGCGGCCAGCGCCAGCAAACTCATTAAGAGGGCCATCGAGACGCGGCGGGGAATTGTCAGTTATCAAGTGGTGCAGGAATTCTTCAACGTAGCGCTGCGCCGTTTTGCCAAACCCATGGCCGAGCCAGAGGCTCGACAGTATCTTTCCGTCACGTTTCGCCCGCTGCTATCGGTTCATTCCTCGTTAGGTTTGTGCGGGGACGCACTGCGCGTCACCAGCCAGTTTGGCTACTCCTGGTATGATTCGCTGATTATTGCGTCGGCAATCTCGGGGGAATGTGAAACGCTTTACAGCGAAGACTTTCAGAACGGGCAGCGAATCGCGAACCTTACGATTTCGAATCCATTTCTAAGTTGATCCGGGACTTCCGGCATAACGAACCAAACCGTTGCACTTGTTCTGGAAATAGGAGAATTCCGTGGAGAAAATTTGGTGGACGAGACCGGGGTCGAACCGGCAACCTCATCGTTGCCAGTTCGAAAATGAGAGATGCGCCCCGGCGTCGTTCGGATCCAACTCGAGGGCGAGCTTGTATTCGCGCTCGGCGTCGTTCCACTGCCATTGCATCTGATACAGACTCCCCATCAGGGTATGGGCTCCAGGAAGGGCTGGATCCAGTTCCAGCGCCCTACGGACCGCGCTGATTACTTTTGGCTGCACTTCATTCGGAGGAGCCCCGGCAACGCCAGGCTTGCCGAGTTCGGCATACGCCTGGGCCGAGCCGAGGTAAGCCGGTGCAAACGCCGGGTCCCTCTTGATGGCCTCCTCAAAGTAAGCAATGCTTTTTTGCGTTGCAGCTGGCCTGTTGCTTTTTTCGACGAACTGCCCCTTGAGAAAGTTCTCATAAACGTCCGGGGAGACTTGGCGCGCGGCTACAAGTCTGGCGCGTTCTGCACCGGTGACCGTAACCTCCACTCTTCCAGCGATCGTTTGTGCCACGTCGCTCTCCAGGCCGAGGGCGTCGCCGAGTTCGCGGTCGTAGGTCTCCGACCAGAAATGCTCGTCGGTGGCGGCGCGAATCAACTGGGTATCTTTGAAATGCATCGCCGAGGTGCGAGAGATGACGCGAAGACCACGGATCATGGATAGGCGTAGGATGATCTCCTCGGTCATGTCGTCGGCAAAATATTCCTAGGCCGGATCGCCCGAAAGGTTTTTCAGAGGCAATACCGCCAAGGACTTGATCTTAGACCCGGTCGCACCTCTTAAGCGGGTTCGTGTCGTGAAGTAAGCGACGACCAGCAGTGCAAGCATCGCGACCCCACAGACAACAAGCCAGCGACGCGCCCGAAGCCCATGCCGAGCGATCTCCAGGACTGGATTTGCGTCTGCGACATCGGTTGCTGCCCCAGCCCTGCCATCCCGCCACGCATCGAGTTCCGTCGTGTAGGCATAAACGGACCCGAGCTTGCTGTGGAGGATGCGATAGACTGGCAGTCCCTCGCGCCGCTCCCAGCGGCGGACGGTCGTGACATCACGCCCCAGATAGGCAGCAATCTCCTTCCAAGATTCCAGGCGCCGCCCTCGAGGGACCAGATGTGCCACGGATAACTTTTGCCCCACTTTGCCGCAGTTTGCCCGGCTTTGCCCGTTGCCTCGGAGAGTATTACCGGCTCAGTATGCGGCTACCCGCGATCAAGTCTGAGAGGGGCCGGTTCGTCGAGGTGCGGTGACCTTCAGACTGGACGCTGACTCAAGACAGCAAGGAAGGTTCGTATGACCGAAACCCGGATCTCCACAACGGCTCCATCTGGAGGCGTGCAGGCAATTGGCAAGTCTACGGAATGTAATCTGATAGTGGTCCGCTCGGTTGGCCACCAAGGTATTGGTGCGGCTGCGCGAAGCGTGGCGTTTTTGCTGATTACGGCGCTGTTCGCTGTTAGTCCGCCGCAGGTGCCGGCTGCCACGCCCGACCCGGTGCTGGAGTGGATCGGTGTGATGAACACCTCGGTCCTGACAGCGGGGACTGCTCCAAACGTCACCGGTCGCGTCGTCGCGTTGGTCTCGGCATCGGTCTTCGATGCCGTCAACGGTATCGAGCCACGCTTCCGTCCACTGCATGTGAGGCCGGACGCGCCTCATAATGCGTCGCAACGCGCAGCGGCGATTCAGGCGGCGTATGCAATTCTAATGAACCTCTATGGAACGCAGCAGGGCACGATCCTCACCAGTCAGCATGATGCATCGCTCGCGGCGCTCGCCTCCACCGAAAAACCCGAATCCATTGCTGCAGGGGTCGCGTGGGGACAAAGCGTGGCGGACGCCATCTGGGCCTGGAGGCTGACGGACGGGTTCGCCCCGACTCCGCCGCCATTCTTTGGCGTCCAGAGCATCGCCGGAACGCCGAATTCGCTGGGCTTTTGGCGCCCGACTCCGCCGGCGAACGCATCAGGCGCAACACCGCAACTTGCCACAATAACGCCCTGGGTACTGACGCGCCCCTCGCAGTTCCGCTTGCCGCCCCCGCTGGCCCTCAACAGCCCGGAGTACGCGGCCGATCTCAACGAAGTGAGAGAGATGGGTAGCCTCTCCAGCACAAGCCGCTCAAGTGAACAGACGGAAGTCGCATTGTTTTGGGCGCTGAACACTCCACTAGCCTGGAACCGCATTGCAGCGCAGCTTTCGGCGGCGCGCGGGCTCAGTCTGACCGAGAATGCGCATCTATTTGCCGTGCTCAATGTAACTCTCGCTGACGCGATAACGGCGTGCTGGGATAGCAAATACCGCTACATTTTCTGGCGGCCAGTCACCGCGATCCGAGTGGGTGCCGCGCCGGGAGACCCCGATGCCGATTGGAGGCCATTGCTGGACTCTCTGACCGGTACTCCTCCGCATCCCGAGTATCCTTCTGCGCATTCCACGTACAGTGGCGCCGCCGCGTTCATCCTGGCTGCCGCATTTGGAGAGAACACCGCATTCAGCCTCACCTCCGAGATACGTCCAGGCACTCGTTCCTATGCGAGCTTTTCCGAGGCGATCGCCGAAATCGCCGATGCGCGTGTCTTTGGCGGCATTCACCTCCGAAGCAGTTGCGCCCGGGGGAATTCCCTGGGTCGAGCTGTCGCGGATTATGTATCGAGACACGCGATGCGGGCGCGCGGTGACGATCAAGACGAATGAGAAAAGTAAACGCAAAGGGCTCGGTTACTAGGTTGCCGGGCACATAGCTGAGGCACCGATGGGGTGGCCAGAAGCCCGGTTCTGGGCTATACACAATCCAATACCCGTCCGGTGAGAACTGCGCCTCTGCTCCGGGTCCAAAAGGATCGATGGACTGGTTCTGAGCGGAATAGATGCCTAGACAGGGCAGTCCTCCTTCGGTTGTCATGAAAGCCAGATAATCATCGCGCGACCAGCAATTCGGAACCCCGTCACAGTGACGGGGCCACTGACAAATGCAGAGATTGCAGTGCGCAGCTCGGCGGGGTTCTTCCTGTTTGTTCCTAGTCTAGGGACTACGACAAAGATGTGATTGCCCAGTCCCTCCTGCGGCTGCTTGAGTGCAGAGACGTCACCGCGAACATGGCCGCAGTTGCCGAGAAGCGGCGCTCAGCCCGTGAATCGAGGGGCACCGCGGTGCGGCAGATCGAAGGTGACCGGACATACGAGGCGCAGCAGAACTTCCTTGCAATGACCGCCCGCCTTGCTGGAGAAGGCCGGCTGTCCCGTTTTGCATACTTGTCTGAAAAAATCGGCTAGATACAGTGCTTCTTCCCCATTGTCCGTGCAGCTCTTCCATCTCTCTCCCGAAGGTTTATGTGCTGGCCTTCGACTTTCGATTCTCCCCGAATGACGGGCAAACCCGAAGTGACCGCCAGTCGAATGCTCGATCCGACAAAAAGCGAAGTCAGGGGAGATTCAGCCTTACCTCAAAACGAAGGCCGGCGAAAGGGAGTGGATCTCTGTAGCACCCTCGCGAAAATGCTACGAGACTACGTTGGGAATCGAAGGAAAGGATTGCTTTTCATACTTCGACCGGCGCCCAAGTCCTGCAGTCCAACACGCTGAGAGATAGCTTGCATCCGGCGCTCCAGGCCATCGAACACATGAAGGGGGGCTTTAATATATTCCGCCGCTTCCGGATCACTCATTTGCAAAAGTCGGAATGTCCGGAAGCACTTCGGCATTTCTGGTCCGGTCACGCGCCGAAACACGTTTCCGAGCGCTACACCAAACTTCGTGAAGAACGGGATTTCCGTGTGGAATGGGTCGAAAAGATCGGGCTCGGCTTCGATCTGCCGGTTCCACTTGGGCAACTTGGGCAACTGCACATCGTCCCGAAAGTCGCCTAAGTGATTGAAAAGATGGTGGACGAGACCGGGGTCGAACCGGCGACCTCATCGTTGCGAACGATGTGAAAAAATCCATAAGGCGCGGTGCTGCAACCACTTACGTCTTTTGGATATCACCCAAATGGGCAACTTGGGCAACTGCGTTCGCGAGTGATTGTTAAATACCAAACTCCTGAAGGTCGTCGTGCCGCGGGAAGGGAGTAAGCGTCAACCGCAGACCGTCTTGACAGCCTGGTCGGTCGAAATCCTGCTTGGGTTTCTTGGCTATCACCTCTAAACCAAGTCGGGTAGCTCGTCCCGCGAGATCAGCAGATGGATTGATCGGGCCTGCCCGGGCGTTCGCGCGATAAGCCCGCGCGCTTCGAGTGTCAAGACCATCTGATGTACGGCTGGCGGAGAGACTCGGAAGTATTGCTGCATTTCGGCCTCTGAGGGCGAGCATCCGTGGATTTTGCTGTAGTAATGGATGAAAGCCAGGCACTGGCCTTGTTTATCCGTGTACGTTTTCTTCGTTTTCTTCATAGCTACGACAGCAAGACGCTTTGAGGAACTGTAGTTGACTATGCAGCGCGGCTTGATTTTACGGCGAGTTCCGCTGCGAGGTTCCATGGCAGCAGTTCCTCGATGCGGTTAATGGGATGATCGGCGATGCGAGACAGTACGTTGCGCAGGTAGCTTTCCGGGTCGAGTCCGTTTAGTTTTGCCGTTCCGATCAAGCTATACATGGCCGCCGCACTTTCTCCACCACCATCCGAGCCGGCGAAAAGAAAGTTTTTTCTTCCTAGCGCGACAACGCGCAACGCTCTCTCCGCCGCGTTGTTGTCGATCTCCAGTCGACCATTGTCGCAGTAACGCAGCAACGCTTCCCATCGTCCGAGCGCGTAACGAACCGCCAGCGCGGTGTCCGATTTTCTCGACAGCTTCCCTAAGGTTTCTTCCAGCCATTGTTTCAGCGAGTCTAGCAACGGCCTGCTTCGCAGATTGCGGATCTCACGCCGCTCTTCTGGCGAACGTCCTCGGATCTCACTCTCGATGGCATACAGTCCCGCGATGCGTTCGATCGCTTCTACCGCCACCGGAGATTTGTGGGCCGCCTGAAGATCGTAAAACTTCCTCCGCACGTGAGCCCAACAGGCCGCTTCCTGAATGCGCCCGGTCTCATAGATCTTTTCGAACCCTGCGTAACCGTCTGCCTGCAGTGTCCCGCTGAACGAACTCAAGTGCTCCATCGGATGCTCGCCCTTGCGATCTGGTGAGTAGCAAAACCACACTGCCGGCGGTGTTCCATCTCCAGCGGGCCGGTCATCTCGCACATACGTCCACAGTCGCCCGGTCTTGGTCTTTCCTAACCCCGGTGCCAGCACTGGAACCGGGGTGTCATCGCCGTGTAGCTTGTCGGCGACCATCACGTGACGTCGTACCGTTTCCACTAACGGCTGCAACAACCGGCAGCATCCACCCACCCATTCCGCCAGCGTGGAACGATCTAAATCCACGCCCTCGCGAGCATAAATCTGCGCTTGCCGATACAACGGAAGATGATCGCCATATTTCGAGATCAGTACATGAGCCAGAAGTCCGGGACCGGCTACACTTCGTGCGATCGGCCGGCTGGGTGCCGCTGCTTGCACGATACGATCGCAACCTGCACAGGCCAACTTCGGTCGAACCTGCCGGATCACCTTGATTCTCTCGCGCACGTACTCCAGGATTTCCGAGGCATCGCCACCCAGACGCTTCAACTTCCCGCCACAGTCTGGGCAAGCCTCCTCTTTCGGGAGATACGTTTGCACTTCACGCGGTAGATGTTCAGGCAGTGGCCGCCGCGCCGGGCGCGTTACCGCACTTTCCGCCGCCGCTGTTTCTCGCTCCAGCGATTCTTTGCTTCGGTTTTCTTCCAGTTCTACCAGCCGCAGTTCCAGTTGCTCGATCTGGCGATCCACTTTTTCCGAAGAACGTCCGAACTGCATGCGCCGAAGCTTGGCGATCAGCAGCTTCAGATGTTCGATTTCTGCATCGCGTGAAGCCAGTTGCTCGCTCTGCGTAAGGATTCTTTCTTCCTGGGTGCTGAGTTGTTTATGCTGTGCGACGATCAGTGCTTTTAAGGAAGCGTTGCGCGAGAAGCAACCATGCGCAAAGTATGCCAGCAATAAATTTCAGAGCAAATCAATTCTGAATAAATTCTTTACACTGCCATCTGCGGATCGTAGCTGCGCACTGGACGCCGCCAATCAATTCCCTCAAGCAACATCGATAACTGTGCGGGCGTCAGAAAAACCGTTCCACTCGTCGCTTGCGGCCAGATGAATCTTCCTCGCTCCAGTCTTTTCGAAAAGAGACAAAGACCATCGCCCGACCACCACAACATTTTGATCAAATCTCCTCGCCGCCCACGGAATACGAACACCTGACCAGAAAATGGATTCTCCTGAAGTGCCGTCTGCACCATCCCGCTGAGTCCCGTAAATCCACGCCGCAGATCCGTCACTCCTGCAGCAATCCAGATTTTTGTTCCTGCCGGAAGCCCGATCATCCGAGCAAACACTCGATCGCTGCACGCAGCACCACCACGTCCACGTTCCCCGCTACGCGAAGAGTCCCTTGGGAGAGCTTGATTTCCATCGTCCCAACAGCGAATGGTGAAGACGCGCAATCAGCTCGCCCGGATTTACTCAGTGAGTTGTCTGACAAAGTTACCGGCAGGAGCTTACTAGACTGGCGCTTACCCAGCCGTCCTTCACGGAACTTCTTGCGCCAGTAAAACACCTGGTTGGCGTTGACGGCATGCCGCCGCGCCACCCGTGCTACCGACGCCCCAGTTTCCAACGTCTCTTCCACGATGCGGCGCTTCTCTTCGACTGATCGCCGCCGTCTCACTATTTGGTTGGGTGTCTCATCAAGACTGACCTGCTCGGATGTGTCCACTTAGCCCTCGTGGACACTTAGCGATGTGCCCACATCGGCCAGCATCCTTATTTATCCTCACTTCGTCCAGACGGTTTAGACCAGTCGCTTACGGAAGGGAAGCCAGGACATCAATTGCTTCTCAAGCTTCGGACTTGGGTTCGATTCCCATCGTCTCGCACAACCTTGGCGCTGTCATTCAACATCTGCGCGATGCGATCAGGGTCGCGTTCGGCCGCCCACTCTTCCTCGGGCAGGTTTCTGGCGAACTCAGGGGCGTCCTCGAGGACGAACACAAGTCGTACAAAGTGGATGTGTGTGAACATCTCCGCGATGGATGGGCTGCCCTCCATCGCCCTGGCCTCCAGCCCGCCCTCCGGGAGGGCGCGAAGCAGGTTGACCAGGATGGTGTTGTTCCGGTCCCAGGAATCCAGCAGAGCCTCTAGCAGGCGTTGGTCTGGTGCGTCCGACATATCCACACCCTGTTTTTTGATGCGAAAATTGTGACGAGATTTTTATGCTGACGCCGTATTGGCATGCCGGCAAGCCTTGGCCTCGCTCGTCGCCCGCTCCAGAAAACTACAATATTTACATCAACCTGCCGCCAAAGCGTCCCGTGGCCTCGAACAGCGACAACACATTCGTCATAATGAACAAATCCAAAGTCTGCTTGCTCGCATTCATCACTTCCAGCCTGCAACCCCGCGTCCGCGCCGAAACGTGCAGCGTCACCACCGCCCAGCCCTGAATTATCCATCATCGGGACTTCCTTCAAGTCCAGCACGATACGCCCTTTTCTCTCGCACGCCTCGCGCATTGCGTCCTTCAACAGTGGCACATTCTCGCTTGTCAGCCGCCCGAAGCATTCCACCACTGAGCTTGCCCCTCCCGGGTACACCACACTATTCCTTGAGCGCACTGCGTTGTACCTCATTTTCGACCATTTGCCCGGCACTCTCCGACTCTTTTCATTCCGCGCTCAACTTGCGGTTCATTCTCACGCATAACGGTGGCATGGCAGTTGGGGTCTTTGGGAAATAGTCTGTGAGTTCGATCCCCGCCGTCCCCGGCGACACCGTGACAATTAGTCACGTCAGGTCAGTACTGCCTACGACTCTATTGACACCATCTTCTTGAATGGCACTCCCATCACCCGCTCCTCCCTCAACCCGCACAACTGACCCTTCCTTTGCCCTGTCATCCCAAGCCGTAGCATCGCGGTTTTTTGTTTATGCCGATTTCTTGCGAGATGCGCAGTCGAGCTCAATTTTACATTCCGCCAACTGATACGTTCGCGTACTTGCCTTCACTACTTGACATTGCGGCTTCGGGTCTCGATTACACCCTGCCGCCAATGGAGGTTCACAAATTATGCCAGTCCCCAAACAAGCCAAACACGGAGTGTTGCTAATACCCGAAGCGATGGAAGCTGGACATGCCATCGCCTCTTTGGCCACATTCATCGAATGGGCCCGCACTCCGCACTACAACATCACCTTCGATCAAACCCTTGGCCAAAACGGCGAGAATATGGCCGACGCCGTGGCGGCGAACTGCGAACGCGACTATGCAAACCTCCAGTATTTGTTTGGAGGAATCACTCCGGGTAATCTCCCGTTTACCATCCGCATCCAGCCCGGCTCCAGCGGCGCCAGCCACGCTGGTTGCGCCGCCACCGAATTGTTCTGTGACGACTTCAATGGCAACAGCGGGGACTTGGAGAACTTTGTCGTTGTGGCTGAGGCCGACGAAGTCTTTATGGCAAATCAGAATGCCGGGTGGAACTGCAGTGCCAGTAACGGCGAAGCCCTCTCCCGGTGTTTGTCCGCGGAAATCTACCCAGCCCAACTGGGCGGCTTTGCCACCGCCGCATCGTGGCTCGGCAGCAACCGCCAAAACTACGTGGACAACACTGACCCCACCGACCGGAGTGCCATCTCCACCGGCTGCGATGTCTTGTTCATTAACTATCTGCGCTTCCAGCTCGATATCGGCCTCAGGCCTGTCGTGATCTCTGGCGGCGCCACGTTGGAAAAGTGCTACGAAAAATTAACCGGCCAATCGGGCGCATTCGGGCCCTTCTCCCGTCTCCTCGGCCGCTTCTTCCCCGGAACGCAAAACAACGTTCCAGGCGACAACCCCTTCCCGCTGATGTTCAACGACCACTTCTACACCGCTTCGTCCGTCGAGCATGATGCCGCCATTCATCCTGCCGCCGTCAAGTTCTACCGGATGTTCAACAGCGGTAATGGCGATCACTTCTACACCACCTCCGCCGGTGAACGCGATAACGCTTTCGTCGCTGCGGGTTACCGCTTTGAAGGCGCCAGCTTCTTCATCTTTCCGCAGTCCATCGCCGGCACAGTGCCGCTCTTTCGGCTGTACAATTCCAGGTCGGGCGACCATTTCTACACCACTTCGCAGCCTGAACGTCAGAACGCAATTTTGCAGGACGGCTATCTCAGCGAAGGGGTCGCAGGCTACGTTTTTGCAACGCAGCAGCCCGATACCACGCCGGTCTACCGCCTCTACAATCCAACGAACGGCGACCATTTCTACACCACATCCGCCGCCGAACGCGACAACGCCGTCGCTCAGGACGGGTACAACAACGAAGGGACTGCATGCTTTGCGTATGGTTTTGCCAGTTATATCGGTGAGGGCACCGCTTGCCATGTCTTCCCGGCTCAGGCTGCCGGTACCGCCCCGGTCTATCGCTTGGTCAGCTCAACGACCATTGATCACTTCTATACCATGTCGGCCGCGGAGCGTCAGAACGCCGTCGCTCAGGACGGTTATCGTGACGAAGGCGTCGCTTGCTACGCCTACCAGAACCCCGTAGTCGGCTCCGTGCCACTCTTCCGAGCATACAACCCGAAAAGCGGCGACCATTTCTATACCACTTCCGCCGCCGAACGGGACAATGCAGTCAACAACCTCGGCTATCAAAACGAGGGCACAGCCGCCAACGTCCTAGCCAATCCTGGCGCCGGCACAACTCCTCTATTGCGCCTCTTCGGCTCCGCCCCAGCTTGGGCCTGACCAACGTTTTTGACTAAGGGGGATGGCGCTGCGCGCCATCCCCCTTTTTTTCAGTGACTCGGCTCTCGACATAGCGGCGACTTTGCAGTGTCGGAAAATACTACGGCGTTTTTTCAAGTGTTTTCGCAGAACGACATTCCATTCTTTCACAGTGCGATCGCCGGAGACGCGGGCCGCACTCGGCTGGGGTGGCGATCAGAATTTCTTATGCGGCGCAATCGTTATGATCGGCATCTGACATGTGCCGGGCGAGCGCATTCTGCGGATGATCGGCACCAAGGTCACTCCCAAGAGGGTCTGACACCATTTGACACCAATTGGAAGTAGGGCGGCGGTGCACGCCTTTAACAACTCAGGACTTGTTTTTTGGAGATGCAATTTCGATCCCATCGCCCGCTCCATAAACCCTGGTTGATGCAGTTGGCTTTACTGGCTTCCATTCACGAGTTTCACTTTAAAACGCTTGATTTTGGACGCAGTTGGAGTGCGCCGGTCGGAAATCAGAGCGCCGACGCTGTTCCAATGTGCGGAAGGCAACACCGATGAATGCGAAATCGCGAGCGTTGATCGGGCTCTGCGCGGTCGAAGACCCCTGGCATGCATGGAAACTTCACGCGCGAGAACCGGGAGGTCCCGTCAACGCCCGACACGCAGTTGTGCGCGGGCCGGTTGGAGAAGGACATGATCCAGAAGTCCAACATGCACGTTGATGGGAAGTCGGACGGTCGTGCAGTACCGACGAAGTGCCCGAACAAAGGTGGGAATCCGCCGGCGGAGGGCATGGAGGGAAGACGACCGACTGAGGAGAACACCGAGCAGACGACCGCGTCTCAGACACAGAGCTGGGGTGACGCGTTGAGCGGCCTGCGCGGTGTGCGGGAAGCAGCAAAGAGGGACAAGCGGTTACAGTTCACGGCGCTACTTCACCATGTATCCGTTTTACTGCTGGAGAGCAGCTTCTACGCCTTGAAGCGAGATGCAGCTCCCGGGGTCGACGGAGTCACATGGACGGAATACGAGACGGGCCTGGGCGAACGGCTGAAGGACTTACACAGCCGCGTGCATCGAGGAACGTATCGAGCGCAACCTTCGAAGAGAGCCTACATTCCCAAGGCGGATGGACGAAAGCGTCCGTTAGGGATCGCGGCGCTGGAAGATAAAATCGTCCAGCACGCGGTGATGACGGTCCTCAATCAGATTTACGAAGAGGACTTTCTGGGGTTCTCTTATGGCTTCCGACCCGGGAGACGCCAGCATGATGCGCTGGATGCGCTCTGGGTAGGAATCATGAGGAGGAAAGTGAATTGGATTCTTGACGCAGACATTCGGAGCTTTTTCGATGAAATTCGACACGATTGGCTCCTGAAGTTCGTCAAGCATCGCATCGCTGATCGACGGATACTTCGCCTCATCGGCAAGTGGTTGAGAGCGGGAGTATCGGAAGAAGGACAATGGTCAAAGACGGAACGGGGAACACCGCAAGGTTCAGTGGCATCACCGATGCTTGCGAATGTTTACCTGCATTACGCCTTTGATCTCTGGGTCCAGCATTGGCGACAACATCGGGCGACAGGTGAAGTAATCGTGGTCCGCTACGCCGACGATGCTGTGTTGGGATTTCAGCACCGCGCCGACGCAGAGCAGTTCCTCCGAGACTGGAAGGAACGCCTGAGCCGGTTCGGACTAGAGCTGCACCCGGACAAGACACGCTTGATCGAGTTCGGGCGTTACGCAGTCGCAAACCGAAAAGAGCGTGGAGAAGGAAAGCCGGAGACGTTCAACTTCCTGGGTTTTACCCACATCTGTGGGCAAACGTGGAAGTCCGGCAAATTCCTCGTTCTACGCAAGACCATCCACAAGCGGCTCTCTGCCAAATTGAGAGCGCTGAAGGAGGAGCTTCGAAGACGCAAACATCGGTCCGTGGCGGAGCTCGGGAAATGGTTGAGATCCGTTGTACAGGGATACTTCAACTATCATGCCGTACCCGGGAATCTGGCCAGCCTTCGAAGTTTTCGGTTACAGGTGATCCGGCGCTGGATGCGTGCGCTACGGCGACGCAGCCAGAAGAGTCGGATGACTTGGCCACGACTCGTGGCTCTCGCGGAGCGTTGGCTCCCCAAACCTAGCATCCTTCATCCTTATCCCAATTTGCGCTTCGACGCCAGACATCCGAGGTAAGAGCCGCATGCAGCAATTCTGCACGTGCGGATCCGTGCGGGGGGCGTCAGGTCAACTGGCGTCCCTACCGCGACC
>WNFA01000039.1_pt1 | contig 100397 bp, 90 predicted proteins | sample 5400481 | NCBI WGS metagenome assembly WNFA01 (sample SAMN13153340, study PRJNA577476) | soil metagenome | isolation source: 120 cm saprolite under Douglas fir tree site 2 hole 1 replicate 2 | place: USA:California | collected 2015-04-18 | reverse complement strand
GGCCGCCCGGAGGAGATCGCGTCGACCGCCTTGTTCCTTGCGTCTGACGAAGCAAGCTTCATCGCAGGCGTGGACCTTGCGGTCGATGGCGGCATGACCGCGATTTGAGATTGGCGGCTGCCGCCCTCGGCAATTCCTTGCTGAGGGCGGCAGACGCTAGCTTGTCCTTGATGGCGACGCCGATCTGGGCCGTCGCTTCCCGCGTACGATCACCCGCTCCTGCGAGCGGATTGAGGCTGCAGAGGTCGACGGTCAGTTCTTCCGCTTGTTCGGCAGCTTCGGCAGCGAGGCACGACCACATCGGGGAGCGCCGGTGGCGCGCCGAGGACACGCAGGAAGGACGGATGAAGCGGGTTCCCTCGCCTTCCTCGCTCTTCCCTGGAACCAGCCACGACAAGTTGCGTGGTCGCCGCCGTGACGTGGACATGGGGCCGCGACCAAATCCGCCTTCTGTTCAGCGCAGACCAGGGTCGATCAAGCGGCGATCGAAGGCGAACGGAACCGGGTCGCCGATCACGAGCTGCGCAAATTCAGGATGCGCGGGATTGATGAGCACGCTGGTTTCAGTGCTCGAATGCACCGACGGCACCTCGAGGCCCAATGACGAACCGCTTTGCAACCATGTGTCGCCGACAGAACGGGCTGCGCCACTGTCGGGAACGTCATTCCAGCCGCCCGTCGACGGACATGCCCCCAATACCGGTGAACGCGGCAGGTCCTGACGTCGCATGCGCGGCGCGGGCAACGCGCCAGAGTTTCACGCGAAGAAGCCGTGGTCGATCTTGCCGAGCTCGTTCAGAACGACCTCGGTACCGATGTCGGTCGCGAGCAGATCGATGGGCTTGCGCCCGCCCAGCGCTGTACTCGGTTCTTGCAGCCATTGCTTCGCGGCGTCTTGGCTCTCGAAGACGTCGATGGCGCGCGTGAGCACTCGCGCGAGGCGCAGCACGCGCTCGCTCTCGGCCGTCGAGAGAGGCTCCCTGCGCGTCAGTCGACGTGCCGCGGTGCGGGGGGCGATGCCTAGCTGCTCGATCAGAGCAGCCCGGGTCCATCCAAGAAATCCGGACAGTCTGGAGAGAGTCGCGCTGGGAAGACCCTCCCTCGCCATGTCGGCGAGCTCGAGCTCGTTGGCAGGGACACGCCGGAGGCCGAGGACGCGAGCGGCTTCCTGGAGGCTCGTCGGGGGGCTCTTCTCTGCCGGAGCCTTGAATGCGGGTCGAGGCATATGGCCAGCATAGCGCTGCCATATGGCGGTTGCAACCTCATGCCTCCGGCTTGTGAGCCGAGCGCGGTTACATCTGGGTGACAGCGCGTCACTGAAGAAGCCGGCGAGCCGGAGTCCCTTCGCGAATTCCACTGCGCGGCCGGTGCCTGGCACGGCCGCGGGCTGGTCTGCTCCGCATCGTCCGGCAAGGAAGGGAACCGCAGGTTGCCAGAACAGATCCTATCGGACGCCGATCCGCAGCTTGAATCTCCTACGGCCTCGGACCCGCGCCGGCCAAGCCCGCCGATTGCGATGCTTCGGCCAGCAGCATCAACTGTCTCGCGGGTCCGCCTTTTCGCCGAGCAGATTCCGGCGCGGATCGGCGCGACCGATCGCAACCTGCGCATCCTCTGGGACCTGGGAGCGGGTCTGCGCCTCGCCTCCTTTCCGACCGCGAGCACCTTCTTGCCGCCGCGCGATGCCTGCTGCACGGCCACCACGCTGGGGTCGTTGGAGACGATGCCCATGCCGCGGACGTAGATGAGCGTGTTCGCGGTGCCGAGGTCGATTGCGAGGTCCCGTGAGACAAGCCTGTACATCCCATTGAACATGGAGCGCTTTGAACCTTGGGGGGCGGGGTGAGCGAAAGCAGGCGGGTGTTCAGCCCTTCCGTGGCGGGAGCTGCCGCGCGGTCGGCTGGGCGGGGGTCCCGTCGGAAGCCTCTTCCTCGTCGAGCAGGCCAGTGCGCACGTCCACGGTCACGCCCACTCCGATAAGCTCGATGCCAGCGACAGAGACGCCGAGACGGCGCTCGGTGTGCTCCAAGAGGTCATCTTGGCGTCTGCGCTTGCGGCGCGGCTTACTCGTCGGTGCCGACCGGGCGCGCGAACGTGCCGGCGAGCGGCGGCCCTTCTTTTCCGCCTGGCGCCACGACTCGCCGTAGCGGTCGTAGAGCGCGCGTTTCTCGGGATCGCTGAGGACGGTGTACGCCTCGGTGATCTTCTTGAAGCGCTCGGCTGCTGCGAAGTCCTCGGCTTTTGCGGCTTCGACGTTCGCGTCCGGGTGGAAGGTGCGCGCAAGCTGTCGGTAGACGGCCTTTACCTCTTCCGTCGTCGCGTCGCGCCCGAGGCCCAATACAGCGTAATAGTCCCACTTCCCCATGCGCCCAAGATACCGTGGGCGCATGGGCCCCGCCACCGTACCCGCGGCCGCACGTCGTACGGCCGCGAGCGCGGGTTCCGTGTGCGCATCGGCGTAAACAGCAGCGAAACCATCGACGTGCCGTGGAGCATGCTACAGACCTGCTACGACGAACTGGTAGGCGGTGGCTACGACGGCGAGGCGTTCCGACGGCATACGGCGAGCAGGCACGCGTACACTCATGCCACGTCCACGTCGTCGGAATGATGTTCGTTGCCGCGGGGCTCGCGACGAACGCGCGGCGACTTGACTTCGGGATCGCGCGACGCGTAACGCCGCCAACGGACTCGATTGAGGGATGCACCTCCCTCCGACGCATGTCCCGGCGACGCTGCTGTGAGATCGCTCCCACTTCTCGCTGTCCGCCGCGCCTGGCTCGGCGGAGCCAGCGCCGGGCTGCGGCATTGAGGAGCGCCGCCTCGGGGCCCGCGCGCGCCTTCTACATCCCGTATGAGTCGCTCGCCACCTTTTCCAGCAGCATGACGAAGCCCAGGATGGCGAGCCGCGCCTGCTGGCGCTTCTCAATGTCGTCGCTCTCCGCCTCGCTCCCCAGTTCGTCGAGCTTGGCGAAGAGAAGCAACCGAGCCTGCTCCCCGGTGGCAGCGTGAATGTCGTAACGCTCCGTCAGCACCTTCATCGCGCTTTCCAACTGCAGTTGGCCGCCACGGCGCTTCGAGATTGTCTTGAGCGCGGCCTCGGTCCGCTTTCGCGCCTCCCTGATCCTCATGGAGATACCGCCTTTCTTCGGCGGGACGATCGATCGGCGGGGGCGGTTCAATCCGCTCCCGATTCCAGTCTGTGCGCGGCGATCAGGAATGGGAAGCACGATCCGTTCGCCTGTCGACGAAACACCTGCGTTCGCCGAGGACGGTCAGGCAGTTGCGAACCATTTGGGTCGACGCCACATCCCTTGAAGTCTGTCGTCCTGAGAGAGGCCGAGTCCCGCGCGCCGGATGAGGCCGAGTCGAACCTAACAATCAGTACCAAATCGGGTGCAACCCAGACACGGAATCGATACTTCTTACTGGAGATCCCAAGCACCATCTGGATCGGCGCGCAGCCCAACAGAGAAAGCCATTAAAATTCCTGTTGTTGCGCGTCCGCGACCCGGCCGCGGCGGACTGGCAGGCGTGTTGCTAAGGCGATGTCGTCAGGAGCCGCGCGGAACACGTGGCGGCCAGCCGAGCCGTCCGATGCCCTACCGGATCGTCAACACTCTGAGAGTCCTCACATTCGGGAGCAGTCCGGCCGCCCTCGCACTGTGGCAGGGGAACGGCGCCGCCCCCGCCTCGACCCCGCACGACCATCTGCTGTCCCTTCACGTCCAGGTCCACGCTGGCCACTGTCCGCGGGGATCGACCCGCACGAGAAAGGGGATGATATGAACACGGTCTTCCTCGATTCGAAGATGTCCGACGACGCCCGGCGTGGGTCTCTCTACGCTGGGCAGCTTTTCGTCTTCTCGCCCAGCCAGTGCTCGCTCGAGCTGTGTCGCTTCGCCCGGGAGATGGCCCAAGAAGCTTTCGGCTCTCTCGATCCGCAATCTGCGCAGTTCAGCCTCCCGGTCGAGCAGTACGTCGCGATCCTGGCCGACCTCAAACCCCGGTTCATTCACCACCCGACGTGCAAGGAGCTGCTTTCCAGGATCCTCGGTGAGCTCGGCTGCGATCTCGAGAAGACGTACTTTGATGTGCCCCGAATGCGGACGGCCACCCACGGGGGATACCTGACGGCCGGCATCGCCTACGCCTATCACCCCCATCGCGACACTTGGTACGCGGGGCCGATGTGCCAGATCACCTGGTGGATGCCGGTGTACGACATCGAACCGGAGAACGCGATCGCGTTCCATCTTCGTTACTGGAATCACGCCGTGCGGAACGGCTCCGCGGAGTTCAACTACGGCGAATGGAACGGAGACGGCCGGCGGAACGCGGCGCAGCACATCACGGTCGACACCCGCAAGCACCCGCGGCCGGAGGAGCCGGTCGAGCTCCACCCTCAGGTCCGTCTCATCTGCCCGCCCGGCGGTCTCATCGTCTTCTCGGGGGCGCACCTCCACTCGACGGTGCCGAATACATCGGGACGCACGCGGTTCAGCATCGATTTCAGGACAGTGCACCGCGACGACGCGATGAACGACAGGGGAGCTCTCAACGTCGACTCGGCGTGTACCGGCACGGCAATGGGGGACTACCTGCGGTGCAGCGATCTTACGCACCTTCCCCCGGAGCTGATCGATCGGTATGAGGCGGGCAACGCCGTCTGCCTAGAGCCAGAACGAAGGAGGAGCGTCGGAGCGCGGCGCCGCTCGCGGAGCAGCGTTCGCCCACGTGCCGGCGGGAAGAGGTCGAGCGCAAGCGCATCGATCTGAAGCGCGATCCGAGGGCTGCTCTTCAAACGAGGCCCTGACGCTCCCTGCGCGGCCGGTGCCTGGCACGGCCGCGGGCTGGTCTGCTCCGGTTCATCCGGCAAAGGAAGGGAACCGCAGATTGCCAGAACACGCCTTATACGACCTACGATTCACGATCTGCCGCTTCTGATTGAGAGCCGTCTCGAAGACTTGCCGCAACGCGTCCATCTCCTTGCTACGACCGATCAGATCGGCCGCGAGGGCGCGCACCTCGACCGCCTTCGATGGGCTCACCACCTGCTTCTCGACCTGAACATCGAGCAGAAAGCGATAGCCGCGGCCTACGACGGTCTCGATGACACCGTCGCCGAGCAGCCTCCTTAGCTCGCTCACGTGCGTACGGAGAAGACTCTCGCTCATCGCGATCTTTCCCCAAACGGCTTCGACCAGCTCCTTCTGAGTCACGAGATGGCGAGGGTTCGCGGTGAGGTACTTGAGGATCGCAAACGGCTTACGACGGACCTTCAGCTCTTCGGTACCCTTCCAGAGTCGCTCATCCCTGACATCGAAGCGAAAGGGCGGAAACAAGCGCACATCTGCTTCTCGGCCACCCAAGTAGCGCGCCATCAGCGGAGTGTGACACCGGAGATGTTGGACAGGTGCAGCGTCCCACCGTCCAGGTAGATGGCTGCCAGCAATCCTGTCGACACCCAATAAATCCATTTGAGCTTCATTCCGCGTATCCTTGGTGAGGGCGAACCGTCGATCCTGCCTGCCGACCCCAGCCCGGCAAGAGATCGGTTCGGGTGCAAGCCTTCAGGCCGAAGGAGATTTCAGCGCCCCAGCAAGCACGTCGCGGAGAGGCTTGGGCGGCCGGCCGCCAAGGCGCTCGACGTCGCCGGTCACAATGTCGAACGCACCCGCCGCGAAGCTCGCTTGGATGCTGATGACGGTGTTGACGACCTCCACCGGCAGACCCGCCTGCGTCAGTCCGGCGCGCAGTTGCTCTTCCGTGATGGCAAGGAACGCGAGCGGCCGGCCAGTGATTTCGGCGATGAGGACCGCGCGTTCCGCACCCGACAGGCGCTCGGGGCCGGTAGCGTTGTAGATCGCGCCTGCATGGCCGTCGCCGATCAGGATTCCGGCTGCGGCGGCCGCCACGTCACCGCGCGCAACGAAAGCAACCCGGTTCTCGGCCAGCCCGGTCAGCACGCCCCGGTCCAGCGACGCCTGCGCCTGCTGCACGAGAGCTTCGGCATAGAAGTTCATGCGCAGGATGGTCCACGCCGGCGCCGTGGCGATAAGATGCTGCTCGCCCCGCCAGTAGGAGGCGCCGAGCGCCGGCTCCTCCTCCTGCCGCGTGCCCGCGGCCGACATGAAGACGATATGCTTGACGCGCGCCCTCACGGCCGCGTCGATGGCAGCGACGTTCTGCGCCCCGCGCTTTCCGGGATCGACGGTCGGGATGATGAGCAGACGATCGAGACCCGCATAGGCCTCCGCAAGGCTTTCGGGCCGGTTGTAGTCCCCGAATCGTCCCTGAGCCGGTCCAGAGACGGTTTCGGGCGTGCGCGTGATAGCCACTACCTCGTGCCCGTCGGGACGCTGCAGCAGTTCCGAAACGACGGCTCTGCCCAAATGACCGCTGGCGCCACTCACACCGATTTTCATGTCAACCTCCAATACTTCTCTAACGAACAACGAGTATTGAGTTTCCGGCGACCTTCGCCGTGATCTCAATTACCGGCTTTACGGGCTCGCGTGCGCCTGCAGCCTCTCGGTAAGGAAAGCACCGACGGCATCCAGCGCTTCTCCCAGGGTCGGCCTCTATGCGCTCTGCAGAAGCGCATTCCAATCCTGCGTCTTCGCCCAAGACTCGAAGTCGTGGAAGGCGACGTCGGGAAACTCACGGTGGAGCGTGGCGCGATCCACCGTATAGCCGACGCGGTCTAACCATTCGTACGTCCTGGCGCCATCCTCGCCCATGCGCTGGCGGATGACATCGAGCGGGACCTGGTAATAGGCGAAGGGGCGGCCGGTGACGCGCGAGAGAATGGCGACGACGTCATTCCCCGTAAGCTCGTCGCTCGCGAGGTCGAAGCGCTTGCCCGTGAAGCGACCGGCGTCCTCGAGGACGCGAACGGCGACCGCCCCGATGTCCGCAACGGCGACTTGCGCGAGCGTCCTCGTCGGCGGGAGCGCCGCCGCGTAGATCCCTTTAGCGAGCTGCTCTTTCGCGAAGTAGAGGTTCTCCATGAAGTAAACGGGCGCGAGAATCGTTGCGCGGACGCCGACCTTGGCGATGTGCTTTTCGACCTCGTACTTGCTGTCGAAGTGCGGAATGCCCGTCTGTCGGTTGGCGGAGCCGACGGAAGTGAAGACGAGATGCACGCCTGCTGCCTTGGCCGCGTCGGCGGCGGCGACACCTTGTCGTGTCTCGGCGTCCGTACCTCCGGACGGCGTCGTCATCGCGAAGAGAGAGGTCGCTCCTTCGAGCGCCTTCGTGATCGCCGCAGTGTCTTCGAGCGACGCCGCAACGAGCGTCGCCCCGGCGTTCGCGAGCGACTTCGCCTGGCTTGAGTTGGGGTCGCGCGTGACGGCGCGGACCTTGTGGCCTCGCTCGAGGAGGCCCCGCGCGACGGCGCCGCCTTGTTTACCCGTGGATCCCGTGGCGACGACGGTGAGCTCTTGCGCCATGTTCTGGTTCCTTTCTCCTGCGGTCATACTCCATCAGATGTCTTGCGCCAGCCCGGGGCTCGTGGAACTATGTGTCCCATGCACGGGACAATCGAGGTTGGCGCCGTCGAGCTCTTCGTACGCGTGGCGGAGCTTCGGAGCTTTCGGGGAGCTGCGGATGCATTGGGGGTGCCGCGCTCGACGGTGAGCCGCCGGATCAGCGAGCTCGAGCGCGCGCTCGGCACGCGTCTCCTCCAGCGCACGACGCGCCGCGTGGAGCTCACGAGCGCGGGTAAGACGTACCTGCGCGCCTGCAGTCCAGCGCTCGGGACGATCCTGGAAGCAGGGCGCGCGCTCTCGACCAGCTCCGAGGAGACGGCCGGACGACTGCGCGTGACGGCACCGGTAACGCTAGGCGAGGGGCTTCTCGGTGACGTTGTCGCGGAGTGTCTCGCGCGGCATCCCCAGATGAGCATCGAGCTGGTGCTCACGGACCGGCAGGTGGAGCTCGTGGAGGAGAAGTTCGACCTCGCGTTCCGCACGGGCACGCTGAAGGACACCTCCCTCGTGGCGCACGAGCTGTGGCGCGCACAGCCGCGCTGCTTTGCGGCGCCCGAATACCTGCGCGACCGCGGAACGCCGCGTACGCCACGCGACCTGCTTCGGCACGACTGCATCCTCTTCACACCGCTGGCGCCACGGGGACGCTGGACGTTCCGTTCTCGCGGCCGGACGGTCGAGGTCCCGGTGCGTGGACGCCTCGTCGTGAACAGCATTCCGCTCGCGCTGGACGCCGCGATGCGAGGACTCGGCATCGTCCGTGTTCCGGGAGCGCTCGTCGTCGAAGGGCTCGCGGCGAAGCAGCTCGTCGAGGTGCTCGACACCTACGCGCCGCCGCCACGACCGGCCTATGCGGTGCATCCCAGCGGTGGTCGCGTAGCGCCCGCCGCGCGAGTGTTCCTCGAGATCGCAAAGAGGCACCTGGAGCGCAAGGGCTGGTAGACAGCACCCGGTCGGAGAAGCGTCGGTTCCGACGAGATCCAGATGCTCGACGCTCCCCGCCTCGGGTTCATCCCAGTCGCGCAGCGAGGTGTTTCCCCGTCAGAGACTTGCTCGCTTTCAGCAGCTCGCGCGGCGCTCCCTCGAACACGACTTTGCCACCTTCGGCGCCTGCGCCAGGCCCCATGTCGATGATGCGCTCCTGCGCGGCCGGTGCCTGGCACGGCCGCGGGCTGGTCTGCTACGCATCGTCCGGCAAGGAAGGGAACCGCCGGTTGCCAGAACAGATCCTATCGGACGCCGATCCGCAGCTTGAATCTCCTACGGCCCGTCCGGGACCTGCTTCATGTTCCGCGTCGCGAACTGCGCGAAGACGATGAGACCCAGGGCCACCACCCAGCTCACGACCATCGAGTTCGTGATCGGAAAGCCGAAGGGCCGGGCGATCTCGATCGCGCTTCGCGAAAGGCTCTCCACAGCAGCGAATTTTGCACGGTGCGTGCCAGCGTCACTCGCCGGCGGCCGCTCGAGCGCGGGATGTGCGAGGCGACCGACAAGCTCTCGCCCAGCGCGGGCAATCTTTGACCAGTTCGGCGCGATCGATCGAACTGTGCGTTGCATCGTAGCGGCATGGCGCTTAGCGTCGCGCCACGCCTGGGGACGAGACGAAAGGCTACCGTGACAGACACCGTCGCGATTCTCCTCCTCGCCATCGTCGAACTGGCCGGCCTCCTGATGGTGCCGCTGGGACTGCCCGGCCTGTGGGTCATGATCCTGGCCCTGCTGGGCTACGGCTGGTTCACCGACTTCCAGACCGTGGGCCTCTGGACCACTGCGCTCGTCCTCGCGCTCGCACTTCTGGGCGAATTCATCGACACCTGGCTGGGGTTCCGGTTCGCGCGGAAATACGGCGCCTCGAAGCGCGCGGCCTGGGGCGCGTTGATCGGCGGATTGGTCGGCGCGGTGGTGGGCGTTCCCGTGCCCGTGATCGGATCCGTGATCGGCGCGTTCGTCGGGTCGTTCGCGGGCGCCGCCGTGTTCGAGTACACGGTGTCGGCGCACACGGGATCCGCCGTGGCGGCCGGCTGGGGCGCGGTGCTCGGCCGCGCGGCCGCAGCCGCGGCGAAGATCTCCCTCGGGATCGTGATCGGCGTGATCAGCGTCATCGCCGTCCTGCGCCGCATCGCGGAGACGAACTAGCCGCTTACCTGCAAGAGATGGGCGGCTATCGGAAGAAGACCGCGGGCAGCGAGGTCATCCTTGCGCGTTGACAGCCCGTAACGCCGGGGCGCGATAATGTATCTTTCGGTATGGGAACACCACGCACTGCCTTCGTGCTTGCGGGTGGCGGCAGCCTCGGTGCCGTCGAGGTGGGAATGCTGCAAGCGCTCGTCGAGCGCGGCATCGCTCCCGATCTGGTGGTGGGCGCCTCGGTGGGTGCGATCAACGGCGCCTACTTCGCGGGTCGACCGGACCGCGCGGGCGTGGAGAGCCTCGTCGCTATCTGGCGCGACCTGCGCCGCGGCGACGTCTTCCCGCTCGGTCTCGTCAGCGGCTTCATTGGCTTCATCGGCAGGCGCCCGTATTTGCTCGCTCCGGACCGGCTGCGCGCGCTCCTCGAACGGCACCTCGCCTTCGCGCGGCTGGAGGAGGCGAAGGTCTCCTGCCACGTCGTCGCAACCGACGTGCTCTCGGGCGAGGAGGTCTGCCTCTCGTCGGGTCCCGCGGTCGAATCGGTGCTCGCCAGCGCCGCCATCCCCGCCATCTTCCCGCCGGTGCGGATCGCCGACCGCCAGCTCTCGGACGGCGCGCTGGCGAGCAACACGCCGCTGTCCGCGGCGCTCGGACTCGGCGCGGAACGCCTGATCGTGCTCCCAACCGGCTTCTCTTGCACCCTCAAGCATCCGCCCCGCTCCGCGCTGGCGATGGCGCTGCACGCAGTGAATCTCTTGACGACGCGGCAGCTGGTCGTGGACATCGACCGCTTCTGCAGCACCTCGGAGATCGTGGTCGTGCCGCCGCTCTGCCCGCTGAACGTCTCGTCGGGTGACTTCTCCCACTCGGCCAAGCTGATCGATCGCGCGGCGAAGAGCACTCGCCAATGGCTGGACGGAGGCGGGCTATCCATTCGCCAGGTCCCCGGCGCGCTACGGCCGCACACCCACCAAAAGAGAGGCGCCATCGGCGGCATGCCCACCCGGTCCACGGTTTAGCGTGATGGCTACAAATCTCTCGGCGCGCCGTGGCCTGCGCCCTGGAGGTGGGTGCGACAATCGAGTCGTGGCGACGCTTGCGTACGATCCGCAGTTGACGCTGCGCGAGGGGCGCCAACGGTAGGAGAAGGAGCTCACGCGGCGCAGCGACGAGCTGGCGCGGCGGCGGCAGGAGCTGGCGGAAACAGCGAAGCCGGCGGCGATGTCGCCCAGATGGCGGCGATGACCGGAACCGACGCGGCCACGTACACGCGCGAGCGGCCCTGCGCGGCCGGTGCCTGGCACGGCCGCGGGCTGGTCTGCTACGCATCGTCCGGCAAGGAAGGGAACCGCCGGTTGCCAGAACAGATCCTATCGGACGCCGATCCGCAGCTTGAATCTCCTACGGCCGCGAAACTCAAGGCCCGCAGATGAGCGCACCAGCTGACAAGTGGGGACAAAACCCCGCATCGCGCACCCCTTCGCATCTCGAGCGAAAGTACCGATTCGCGAGCAATCGTGGGGTGGTTTTCGGTAGGCGAAGCGCCTCTGTCCCGGAGAGGAACTTGGAGGTGTCTAGGGTTTGTGAACCCAAATGCAGCGGAGGGAGAAATGCACTCGAAATGGTTTGCAGTGGCGGCGATCGCTCTGGTCGCCTGCGGCGGAAACACTGGTACGGCGGTGAGCCACAACAACGGCGGCACGGGCAGCGGCAACCTGTCCGTGAAGGCTGACGTCGACGCCGTCATCAGCTCGACCGGCTCGCCCACCGACCTCGTCGTCAAACTCCTCGACGGAGCGGGCAACAAGGTGACCGGCGCCACCGTGACGATCTCCAACCTGGCCTGGGGCCCGGTCACCTTGACCGAGACGGCCCCGGGGGTCTCTGGCGACTATCGCAAGACCCAGCCTACGTTCCCCTCTGGAGATTTCGGACTGACCGTCGTCTGCAGCCCCTGCGGTGTGCCGCAGATCTCGCCGACCGCGACGATCATCGGCGGCATCCAGGGCGTCGTGCTCGGCGGTCCGGGAGTGCACACGATCAACTATCCGCAGGCCGGCGTGGCGGTCGCCATGAACCAGCCCGTGGCGATCAGCTGGACCACGCCGATCCAGGCGGCGTCCGCCTCCGTCACGACGAGCAACTTCGGCCCCGTCCTGGCGGCCGATACCGGGTCGTACACCATCCCGGGAGCGAGCAACCCGCCGGCCACCAGCCAGTCCCTCAACCTCGCTCGCTACAACGAGGTGGCGATCGCCGGCGGCCTGACCGGTTCCCGCCTGCGCGTGACGGTGGAGGCGAACGTCACGTATCCGGTGCAATGAGCCTTCGGGGACGGCCCCTTGGAGGGCCGGCCCTCGAGTGGAGGGTTCCTAGCCAGAAGGGTTAGCCTGTCAGGCGTTCGAGAAAGAAGTCCGCAGCGCGCGCTTGCGCTTCTGGGCGAATTGATCGAGACGTGGCTGGGTTCCGGTTGGCGCGGAAATATGGCGCCTCGAAGCGCGCGGCTTGGGGCGCGCTGATCGGTGGGTTGGTCGGCGCGGTGATGGGCGTTCCCGCGCCCGTGATCGGATCCGTGATCGGCGCGTTCGTCGGGTCGTTCGCCGGCGCCGCCGTGTTCGAGTACACGGTGTCGGCGCACACGGGAACCGCCGTGGCGGCCGGCTGGGGCGCGGTGCTCGGCCGCGCAGCCGCAGCCGCGGCGAAGATCGCCCTCGGGATCGTGATCGGCGTGATCAGCGTCATCGCTGTCGTGCGCTGATCTCAGGCGCTCCTGATCGACTTCCAATGCCTCAGACGCTCAGCGATCAATTCCACGCGTTGCGGATCGTTGCGTCCGTCGAGGATGGTCACATCCTCCGGTTCGGCGCGCAAGTAGACACCGGACGTCCGCGCGTTCACTTTCGGGTCCGTGTCCGCATGGGTCGTGAAGTACCCGGCAGCGCGATCGGCGGACTCCATCCGGATCTCCCCCGTCCCGTCCAACTGCGGCGCGTTCGGGTGCAGGGGCCGTTCTCCCCTCCAATAATAGAAGACGCCCGAAGGCTCCTTCCTCTCCTTCGCGGCCTCGCTCCAGTATCTCGCTGACAGGCTGCCGTCTTCTTGCCATGAGTGGCCCACCAGCTCCAACGCGCCCTCGCGGTTTCGAGAGATCCGCAAGAGGCTCACGGCGGAAGGCTCCCGCGGGTCGCGTTCCGTCAGGGAGAACTGCCACCACGCGCCTTCGATGCGGGCGATGAGGCCTTCGTTCTCGATCGCCTTCCGCAGCTTCTGGTTGACGGCCCTCATCTCGGGAGCGGTCAACGCTTCGTCGTACCGTACACAGGTGAGGCCGAGGAGATCGCTCGGAAGCTTCGAGCCGCTCGCATGGATGATGAAGGTCCGGCGCATCCCGAGGGCTCCACCGAAAAGGCCCGCTTCGAAGACGACGTTGTCTCGCGGAGCAGCCTGGCCGGATTCCGTGGAAGGGGATGCGGGCGGGCTGGTCGTCGTCCAGTCGTCCCGAGCGAACGCGAACGCGGCGAAGTCGACTTCATGCGCAAGCTCGACGAGGCGGTCCAGCGTGGTGGTCCCAGGATGGAAGGATGTCGTCCAGGGATCTACGTGCGCGACGGCTTCGAGACCGCGTGTCAGCGCCTGCAGGAGCTTCGCCTGCTTTCCTGACGAGCCAAGGAAGATGCGAGGCTTGTCCATCCCTTTCTCCAGAAGCACGTCGGGGTGACGCCCGTGGTCGTTACCGCTGCCCCCACGATATCTGGAAACGCGGCCGGACCGCTATCGATGCCGGAAGATCGCGGCCAACGAAAGAAGCGCGGGCAGACTCCACGTCCACGGACCGACACGAGCCAGCCCGCTGCTCCCAACACACAGCCGGCAAGAAGCCGATCACGAGCGGCAAGGTTCGCCTGAGCGTCTCGTTTGCTTCAGGACGCGTCCACGGGCCAGACCAGACCAACGCAAACGCAGCGATCAAACCCCTGCGCGGCCGGTGCCTGGCACGGCCGCGGGCTGGTCTGCTACGCATCGTCCGGCAAGGAAGGGAACCGCCGGTTGCCAGAACACGCCTTATACGACCTACGATCATTTTGACTTCTCCTCGACGAAGCTCCATTTTTTCGCCCGGCCAGCACGGAGGCGGAACAGGCGGCCGACAGGGCCAAGGACATGACCTCCGTTGCGCCGCCGCCACCGGTTACCAAGCAAGGCACGCCGCCCATCGTCAAGGTTCAGCGCATCTGTGAGCGCTTTCACGCCGTCGCGCGACAACTGCGGCATCGGCACGCAGAGCGACCGACGTTGGAAGTCGTCGACGAGTACGACCTGCAGGATCTGCTGCGCGCGCTTCTTCTTGACCGAGAGGACTCTTCGGTTCTCAGGCGTCAGGTCTCACCGACTCCTCTCTTCGAGGAAGGTCACGCACGCTGCGCCGCGGTCGGGTCGGCCTCGGACTGCGGCAGCGACCGCTGCAGTGCGAGCCTCTGCTCCACCTCGGCGAACGCGGCGCGCTCGTCGTCCCCGATGCACTCGAGGGGCGGGATTCCCGCGCGCCCGTCCGCGGGGGCGTAGGTGAGGAATGCGCGGACGGTCTCCTCGTGCTCGCCGGCCAGCGGTTGCTCCGCGTCCACGTTGACCAGCACGGTGAGCGAGTTGGCATCGGTATGCGCCACCGCGGAGCGCATGTGCACGAACACGTGCCGCCGGACCGGCCGGATGAAGGTCAGCCCATGGAGTCCGGTGAGCCGGACCGGCGCGCCGTCCAGGTAGGCGCGCGCCGAGAGGTTTGCGCTGGTCTCCAGCCATTTCATCAGGGTGCCGCCGTAGAGCGTTCCGTGGAAGTTCAACTTGCTGGCGCGCACCGGCTCGATCTTGTGGACGTACGAGACATGGCGGCGGCGCGGCTCGAGCCCGTCCGTGCGATCGAACGGCACCCGCAGCGTACGAGGAAGCAGCTTGAGCAGTTCGCGCGTGAAGAGCGTCTGCTCGCGTTCACTGGGCGGTTGCGGCGAAGACAGCTGGCCGGCGAGCAGTTTGCTGCGGAACTCTCGGCGCAGGCTGCCTTCGCGGAACCTCGCGACCGCTTCGGGAGTCTCGGGCCGCAGCTGGGGAACGTGAGCTGGCTCGCCGCGCTCGTCGAGCGCGACGAACGTCATGTAGGCAGCCAGCGACCTTCGAACGGCGCCGGGCAAGCCATGCGTCATGGTCACCGACACGCCCAGCGAACGCGCCGAGGTGAAGCCCACCGCGGCCTTCATGGTGACTCGCTCACCGACGCCGATCGGGTGGAGGAGCTCCATCCCGTCGACCGACGCGGTGACCACTGGACAGCGGCAGTGGCGGCTGGCGGCTAGCACGCCGACCACGTCCATCCACTCGAGGATCTTGCCGGCCCGCAGGAAGCCGCGCTCGTCGGCGATGTCCGGCGCGACCCATTCGTCGAGGTGTGCCTCTGGCCCTGGACGGTGGCCCTGCAACGTCGGAGCTGCGTCGGACGCTACATCCATCGGAATGTCGCCGTCGTGAGAGTTCATGGCGCCGGACGCTAAGCAGTACGGACCGGCGACGCAACGCACAAATTCGTAACACCATGTAGGCCTTTTCAGTCGAGATCCGTCCGCACTGTCGAGGTTCACACGCGCCCCTGCACCCCGTCGCGCGCGGTGGCATCGAACCGGCGTGTTCAAGATCTGGCTGATCACCGGAAGCTCGCGCGGCCTCGGTCGCGATCTCGCAAAGGCCGTGCTCGATGCCGGCCATCGCCTCGTGGCCACCGCGCGCAAGGTCGAGACCTCCGCGATCTCGCTGCCCGGTACGAGGAGCGCGTGCGACCGGTCGCGCTCGACGTGACCGATTCCGCCTCCGCGCGGGCAGCCGTGGCCGTCGCGACGCGGCGAAGGCTTCAGGCCCCCTGGACAGCTTGGCGAAGCCGTGCTCCATGAAACCACACCCAACAACCAGCCGAAGCGGAATGGGAGCCCAACGAGCTACCGAAGGTCGTTTCAAGAATGGAAAACGGCTGCTGCGTTCCCGTTCCGAGTCCGCCGATCCAGTGACTGAGATCAATTCACGCGCTCCGCTTCCGGGAATCTCCATGTGCCGTCCAGGGCTTCGGCGCGCGGGCGATAGAGCCGCACCATGTAATTCCAGCCCGGCATGGTCGGCAAACAGTTCGAAATCTTGCCGTCGCAGCCGCCGAACTGGACGGCGACCGAGCCGTCCGCACTTTTCTTGGCCGTGATGTTGTTCACGGAATAGGCGTTGTACTGGTTTGGCTCCAAATAGCCCTTGGCGTTGTAGACGGTGACTGACCAGAAGCCGTCGACGGGCACGTCCTGGACGATGAGCCTGTAAACGGCGGCGCCGTCGGCGTTGCCCGGCGTGATGTTGAGATAGATGGCGTCCTTCTCGGGAAGGCCGCCCCAAAGCATCGCGCTTCCGATCAGGTGGCGAACCGGATCGACCTCGCCGCGGCTGCCGAACATGCGCTTCGTATCGGGGATGGTCGTGCCCAACACAAGGAGAGCGTCGCGAACCTTCCTCTGGCTGACCAGGTCGAAATTTGGGACGTCATACTTGCCGGAACTCTTCTGCTCTACCTTGATAGCGTCTTGCAAGGCGTGCACCTGTTTCATGTCTTTGGTGTCTTGTGGATTGACCAGAATGCGGATTACCACCGTACCGTAGCGCGTACCCATCTCTTCAGGGGTCACCGTGTAGCGGCCAGCGCCGTAGTAGACCGCATGGGTGTACTGATCCTCATCGATTACCTGCATCGACATGAAGCGATTGCCTGGATCGGGCAGCGTGATGGTCACCGGGCCCGCGTCGAAGTCGAACACCGCCAGCGAATAGAGAGTGTCGCGGTTGGGACGCACGACAGGCGAGTCGCTTAAATATAGCTCGCGGCGATGCGAGAGGTTGCCGATGCCACCGCCATTGACAATCTTGCCAAAGTACATATCGGTCTCGGCGCGATTGAAGTTGTCGGCCGTGACGGGGACGGCACTACCGCCTGGCGCTTGCGGAACAGGCTGCACCTGGGCGAACGCGGCATGGTCGGTCTTGATGGCGCGTGTCTTCGCCAGCGCCGGGGACGCCAGTCCACCTGACAGGCCAAGAAGCCCCATCGCCGCACCCCACTTCAGCATCGTTCGGCGCCAAGTTCTTCCGGTGGCAGAGCCGTCCATTGCGTGTCTCCCGTGCGCAGCGGTTGGATTCCGTCTGCCATCGAATAGGTAGCTTTCTCGGATTTGGTCCGGCAGAGCCATTTCTGGCAGCATCCTTCCAAAGATGGAAGGTCACGAATGGACCTGAACGCCGTTGGGATCTTCATCGCCGTCGTGCGAGCGGGGAGCCTTTCGGGGGCCTCGCAGAAGACGCGGGTGCCTCTGAACGTTCGTCACCAAGAAAGAGCCGGGTGTAAACAGACGCACCCGGCTCTGCTTGGGTACGCAAGCCCTCCTATTCGGAGCTCACAATAGGGCAGTTGACGATGAAGCCGGATGCCGCGAAGGACGCACCACCGGGCCCGGTAACCAAGCCGTGGCTCACCAATCCGAGGATGTCGCCATAGTCCATCTGACGCAGGTTCTGCCCGGTGGAAATCGCCTGCGCGGTCCACTCGGTCAGATGCACGTCCCAGAGGGGGCTGTAGCGACCCTGACTCGGGTTCCACCGCAACACATTCAAAGGATCGAGCCCGTCCAGCAGCGCCGAATTGAGGCCCTGCCGCTGCGGGTTGTTGGCGCCCGTCTGACCATTGACGAAAGCAGCCAGGCTCGCTCGCGAGGAGTCCGTGCCATCGCCGTCCAGAAATGGCGCCGCGTCCAGCGCCGGTGCGAGAGTCGCGTTCTCGAGCGTGGCGGCCACGGGGTTGGAAGATTCTGTCGACAGGTAGCGGACCGCCTTGCCGCCCTGAAAGCCGTTGGTCTCGCGCATCGTGACGGTCAGTCCCACGGTATCAAGGGCGACGACCTTGTCCGCCCGGCCCGAGGCGTTGGCGATCTGGGGCGCGTTCTCGATGGTGCCATCCGGCAGCTGGATGAGAGGGCTGTACCCGGCCTCCCCGGTCGCTCCGGGGCTGGCCTGTGCAGGAGGAAACCCTTGCGGACCAGGGGCCACCTGCCGGACAGGGGTGAAATCGACCGAGGCCGGGAAGTCCACTACGCCGTTCACGATCGCCACCTTTTGCACGGCCGTGGTGCCTCCCGCGTTCGCAAGCTTCGAGGACTGGTTGACTCCCTTCGCCTGTGCGTCCGCGCCACTCGAGGAGTCGAGCACGATGTACCACACGGTCCTTCCCTTGCTGGTGCCACGATAGAGCGGGAACGTGGCCGTTCCGTCCGGGTGCTCGACCGCGCTCACGATGAACAATGTGCGACCGCCGTCCGCCCTCGCCTCAGGCGGCAACGCGAGGACGGCCATCGCCGTGAGCACAAGAACTCTGCAGATCATCTTCATTTTGGCTCCTTCTAAACGACTGCGGCCCGATCAGGCGCGCATTTAGTTTCGTCGTTGGTCTCGCCGCTCCTGAAAGCGTTACACTGCCGCTGGACCGCGTCAGCCCGCGGCTCGAACACCAGCTCGGGTGCTGATCGCGATTTGAGGATACAGCGAGCGGTAGATCGGGCAGTTCTGCGCAAACAACCCGTGCGCCCGCTCGGCGGTCGAACGCTGCAACTCGTCCGCCTTGAGATGCGGAGTCATAGCGTGAAGAGCACGCGAGGCGGAGTGACCATCAGCGATAGGTCGAGCGCCACCGAGATCGACACTGTGGGAATTCCCCTTCGCTCGATGTCGCGCTGGACCGGCCCAGGGTAACGGAGTCGGGGATTCGGGGACACCATACGCAACCCACCGGGCCGATTCGCCACGGGCAGCGGGATCGGGTTGGCATGGGGAGTTGCGTATGGTGTCCCCGATCCCCGAGGTCGGCCACGCACCGCAGATCCAGGATCCCGCGCAGTTTCACGAGGCCCTGCTCAAGCGGCTGCCGCGCTGACTCAGCCTCACGCAGGGCAGCGCGTTCTCGCCGACGGAGATTGTGGGATAATGACGCGCCGGTTGACAGGGGGGCCGACACCGTGGCGGGCCCAGCCTCGCAAGCGCTCTCGACCGAGGCTGTGCTCGACGCACTGAAGATGATCCTCTCCGGTGCGCCTGTTGTGCGCGCCAGTTGATGAGCAGCTGAGCAGGACCGATATCGCTTAACTCCGCCATCTCCGATCCAGCAGACAGCAGCAGCTGGGAGGAGAAGACATGAAGCGGAGCAAAGAGAAGCAGGGTGGAGCGAGGCGCAAGACACACCCGCTGGAGCTGAAGCTACAGGAGGCACACCCGATGAGAAGACCCACCACGGCAGCGACGACTCCGACCTTCATCGTCCCCGCCTCGATTCGCTCAATTCGTCAATCCGGGTTTGCGGCGCAGATAGGGGCGCCTTCTCGAACTGAAGGGTCCGCGCGCGGTCACTGGTGCCGCTCGAGGCCGATGGAGCCGGCGCTGGCAGTGTGATCGATGGGGACCGGCGGCCGCTCGTCGAACGCCGCTTTCGCGATCTCCGAAGTCCGGGTCGCCCGGCCGTCCTGGACGAGGTACGCGGCCTCCTTCCTGCAACCTCGGGCGAGCCACCCGGCCTGCAATCGGTGCACGACGATCTCGTCCTCCGGGCACCCGAAGTCCGTCGCGGCGCGCTTCCGGACCAGCCCGTCGGGAAAGGCGCATCCGACGAGAAGCGCCAACGCGGCAGCGACCACTGCGGCCCTCATGCACTGCTGCCTTTACCGCGCCTGAAATCTGCGTCAAGCCATGTCGCGTCGCGCAGCTCAACGACGCGGAACCTGAAGCGCGCGACGGTCACACCACAGCAGCAGCACGGGCGATGCCGTCCAACTCCGCCAACGCCTGCGATGACAGCGTCAACCGCCCGGCGGCCAGGTTCTCTCGGAGGTGGGCGAGCGACGACGTGCCGGGGATCAGCAGGATGTTGGGCGACCGGTGCAGGAGCCACGCCAGCGCGACCTGCATCGGCGTGGCTTCGAGTCGGCCCGCGACGGCCGACAACGTGGACGACTGCAGCGGCGAAAACCCGCCGAGCGGGAAGAACGGCACATACGGGATGCCCTGCCGCGCCAGGTCGTCGATGAGAAGGTCGTCATCGCGGTGGGCCAGGTTGTAGTTGTTCTGCACGCACACGACGTCGGTGATCGCCTGCGCCTCGGCCACCTGAGCGGCCGTGACATTGCTCAGGCCGATGTGGCGGATGAGCCCTTTTTCCCGGAGCTCCGCGAGCACCGTCACTTGCTCGGCGATGGAACCCTCCCCCAGGCCGTGGCCAGATCCCATGAAGCGATAGTTGACGATGTCGAGGGCGTCTACGCCGAGGTTGCGGAGGTTGTCGTGGACGCCAGCGATCAGCTCTTCACGGGAAGTGGCCGGCTGCCACGACTTGTCGGGCGGGCGACGGCCCCCGAGCTTGGTGACGATCACCAGCCCCTTCGGATACGGGTGCAGGGCCTGCCGGATGATCTGGTTGGTGACGTGCGGGCCGTAGAAGTCCGAGGTGTCGATGTGGTTCACGCCGGCCGCGACGGCCTCGCGAAGGACGGCGATTGCGCCGTCTGGATCCTTGGGCGGCCCCCACGCGCCGGGGCCAGCCAGCTGCATCGCCCCATAGCCGATCCGATGGACCGTCAATGAGGTGCCGGGGAACGTGAACCGCCCACCAAGCTTGATTTCAACCATTTGTGTTCCTTCCGCCCGTCGAACTTCGGCTCACGATCAACAACCTGCCACACCGATTCCGTCGGTCACGTCGAGGTTCTTCGGCATTCCTGAACCAGGTACAGGTCAGTGGTCGCGTTCCTCGATCTTTGAGACAATCATCGGAAGTGTCGGGTCTTGGTGCGCCTGCTAGGTTGCGCTCGGACGGCAACGGCCGCGTGCGAGGTGGCCGTGATGGATTTGTCGGAGTACGTCCTCGAGCCGGTTCATGCCGACGGGGCGCTCGCGCTCTATCGAGGCCGGGGCCGAGTACCCGACTCCTCGATCCTGTCGATTCGACCCGTCTCTGAACATCCCGCGCCGGCGACGCTCAAGAGGCTCGGGCATGAGTATTCGCTTGCGGGCGAGCTCCCATTCCGCATGGGCGGCTCGGCCGGTCGCTCTCACGGAGCACGAGGGCCGGACCACTCCTGCGCGGCCGGTGCCTGGCACGGCCGCGGGCTGGTCTGCTACGCATCGTCCGGCAAGGAAGGGAACCGCAGGTTGCCAGAACAGATCCTATCGGACGCCGATCCGCAGCTTGAATCTCCTACGGCCGCCCAATTGATTTGGGCAGACCTTGAACACCGTGGGGAAGGCGGGTGCGCGACGAGCGGAGTCCGGCGTAAGCTGCGCTGCGTGCGGGGCTTCATGCTCGACCTCCGGCAGAGCCTGCGCGGGTTCCTCCGCGAGCCCGGCTTCTGCTCGATTGCGGTGCTCGCGCTGGCCGTCGGTGTCGGCAGCAGCACGGCCATGTTCAGCATCGTCGACACGGCGTTGCTGCGCCCCCTGCCGTACACCGCGCCGGAGCGGCAGCTGCTCGTCGCCTCGGTGGATGGGAACCACCAGCGCGTGCCCATGGGCAACGCTGAATTCCTGGAGCTCCAGAAACCCACCAACACGTTGGATGCGTTCGGCGCCTTCTACCCTCATACAGCGACCGTCATGTCGCCTTCCGGCCCCCGCCAAGCCTGGGTAGCCAACGTCAGCGCGAGCCTGTTTCGCACACTCGGCATCCAGCCCGTGCTGGGCCGCGCCTTCGAGCCCGCCGAGGACATCGCGGGCGGCCCGCCGGTGGTCATCGTCAGCGACGCCTTCTGGCGCCGGGAGCTCGGCGCCGACCCGGCCGTCCTCGGGCGCACTCTCGAGGTGGATAGCTCGGGCGGAGGGGCCGGAGGCGCGGTGTACCAGTTCGCCACCATCATCGGCGTCCTGCCCCGCGGAGTCGCGTTTCCTCGGCTGCCGGGCCGGGAGCTGTTCCTTCCCCTCGGCATCCCACCCGAGCAGGCGGCAATTCCCGTCACGGCGAGAAACGGGCTGTACGGCTTCGCGCGCCTGAAGCCGGGTGTCACCGCGGCAGCGGCGAAGGCCGAGATGAGTTCCATCGTGCACGCGCTGACCGGGTACGACGTCGACGTCGAGCCGTTGTTCCAATGGGTCACCGCCGATGCGGCACCGGCGCTGCGCGCGGCATTCGCCGGAGTGCTCCTCATGCTCGTCATCGCCTGCGCGAATGTGGCGCTGCTTCTGCTCATGCGCGGCACCGCACGCGGCCGCGACCTGGCGATCCGCGCGGCGCTGGGCGGAGGCCGCGGCAGGGTCGCGCTGCAGCAAGTCTCAGAGGGAGTGCTGCTGGCCCTCGTCGGCGGTGCTCTCGGACTCGGGTTCGCCGTCGTCGCGGTTCGCGGCGTGGTCGAGGTCGCCGGAGTCGGCATCGCGCGGCTGCATGAGGTGCACGTCGATGCGCGGATGGCGGCATTCGCGCTGCTTGCGTCCGTGCTCTCGGGCGCGCTCGCGGGCGCTGCGTCGGCTGGAGTCGCGCTGCGATCGGATCTCTTCCTGCTGCTCAAGGACGGGGGAGTGGGCGCGACGCCAGGCGCCGCGCGATCGCGCGTCCGGGACGGCCTGGTGGTCGCGCAGCTCGCGATCGCCCTGCTCCTCGCGACCGGCGCAGGCCTTTTGCTCCGCAGCCTGGAACGGCTCTCGGCAGTGCCGCTCGGTCTCGAACCGAAGCATCTTTTGGCGACGTTCGTCCGTACCCAGGGCGTTTCTTCGGCGCCTGCGCTGGCTCAACTCCTCGCCGCCGCCAAGGCGATCCCGGGGGTCCAGAACGCGGCCGTGGCCGGCACCATCCCTTTCGACGCGGGGCGCGGATGGGGCGATAGCGTCATCGTCGAGGGAAGAAATCCGACCGCCACGATGCCCGATTACGCGTCGCTCAATTGGTGCAGCCCGGGCTTTCTCACCACGACGGGTATCCGCTTGATCAAAGGCCGTGACCTCGCGAACACGGACACCGGGCGCAGCAATCCGGTGGCACTGGTGAACGAGACGTTCGTGGCCCGGTATCTCCCGGGACGGGAGCCGATCGGCGCGCTGTTCAGGTCATACGACTGGCCGGAGACCTCGATCGCCATCGTCGGCGTCGTCCAGGACGTGCGCCAGTGGGGACCCGCCGAAGCGGCCATCCCGGAGGTCTACTTGCCCGAGCTCCTCTTCGCGCGGAACGAAGCTGCCTACAGGGACGGAGCGATGCTGGTCGTCCGGAGCCGACTACCGCCGGGGCGAGTGGAGGCCGCGCTGCGGTCGGCTGGCGCGCCGCTCGAGTCGCAGCTCCGGCTCGGAGCGACACGCCCCATCGACGAATACCTGGGCTTGTTCTTCCGGAAGCGTCGCTTCCAGCTTCAGCTCGCGATGACCTTCGCCGCGGCAGCCCTGGGTCTCGCGGCTCTCGGCGTATACGGCGCGATGGCGTTCTCCGTCGTCCAGAGGCGCCGCGAGCTGGCGGTCCGCGCGGCTCTCGGTGCGCAGCGGCGGCAACTCTCCGGGCTCGTGCTCGCGCGCGGAGCCCGCCTCGCGGTCCTGGGCATCGCCTTCGGAGTCGGAGGCGCGCTGGCTCTCGGCCGATTCCTCTCGGCGCTTCTCTACGGAGTGGGCCAACGCGATCCGCTGACGTTCGCAGTCGCAACGCTGACCCTCGGCACCGTCGCGCTCGCGGCCAGCCTCCTGCCGGCGCTCGCCGCATCGCGGCTCGATCCGATGACGGTGCTCCGGAGCGAGTAGTCGACTTGAAACGGCAGAGATCGGGACCGCTCTACCCGTATCGTTGCAGCGACTCCTCCAGCTTGATCCGAGGCAGCCGCAAGCTGCCGTCCCCTTCAGCCTTCGCGCGCTCGGGATCCACGAAGTCGATCTCGTACCGGTACGGCTTGCTCCGGTCCAGGTTGTCCACGATCACGTCCAGCGTGTACGCCCGCTCGCTCGTCGTCACGAACCAGTGCACGTTGTCGCGCTGGTCCGAGATGGACGAGAAGTCGCCGGTCCGGAACACCTTGTCGATCGTCGGCCGCACCACCATCCACCCCGGTTCGTCGCGCAGCCGCTCGTAGTGGCGCCCATGCATCTCGCCCTGCAGCACCAGGTGCTGCGACACCATGTTCCGGTGGCCGTGCGGCACGATGGCCCGACCCTTCCCCATCGCGAAGATCTTCGGCGTGAAGGCCTGCCCGTCGAGCAGATGGAACGCCTCCGCGCTGGTCCCGCGATCCAGCAGCGGCAACTGCGCCGCCATGTGCTCGAAGTCCGCCGCGCGGCAGAGCTCCTGGACGTCGAGGCCCTCGCAGAATTCCGCGCCGGCCCGCTGCCACTCCACGGGCTGGATCTTCCCCTGCGCCAGCGCGCGCGACGCGTCGTCCAGCTTGCGCAGCCGCTCCTGCAAGTCCGACCGAAGCGCTCCAGGGACCGCGCCGGCCGCGTGCACCGCGCGCGCAAGCCACAGCGTGGTCAGCGCTCCCAGGAGCTGCCGCCGAAGGAGCATCCGCTCACCTCCGCGACAACCGTAGCGTCCGCTAGAAGCCGTCGTCAAGAACGCGGAGGCTCGCCGTCACGGTCCCGTCAGCGCCGCACTTGTACGTCTCCTCCACCTCCGGCCCATGCCCCAGCCGCTCCACCTCGACCTGCGCCAGGTCGCGGTCCCGCAGCTTGGGATCGAACGGAAACAGCACCTCGTTCCACGCCGCCAGGTTCCCCTCGGGCCTGCCCGCATCCACGCGCCCGCACTCCACGAACCGGTAGTGCCCGACGTTGTGCGCCGCCCGGTACCGCCGCGAAACCTCCGCCGGGAGCGGCGTGTCCTTCGGCACCAGCACGTCGAACGAGATGCGCTCACCGTGCTCGTCCTCCCGGAACACGCCGAAGTGCCGCGTCAGCCGCTCCTTCAGCTTGTACCCGGCGCTCTCGTCGAGATGGATGGCGAGCCCGATGGCGCAGGAGCCGAACGGATGCGGCGCGCGCACTGCGCGGCTCCGTCCTTCCTGCGGGTCGTCCTCTTAGTGAATTCCCTCTTCATTGACCATCTCGAAGAGCTTGTGGTTGTCGCGGTAATCGACATGAACACCGACGATCACTGTTCGGAGCGAGGTAGAGGACACTGCGCGGCCGGTGCCTGGCACGGCCGCGGGCTGGTCTGCTACGCATCGTCCGGCAAGGAAGGGAACCGCAGGTTGCCAGAACACGCCCTATACGACCTACGATCTCGTCAACTTCCGTTTCCTGGCCAACACCGTGTGGACGACCGCGCAGGCCACCAGCGCCAGGGAGGCCGCAAAAGTTGCCGATCGGTCGCGCTAGCCGCTGAGGTCGGCGCGATGGCGGACGCGCTCGCGAGGATCTCGCGGGCGCGTCATGCACTCAAGCCGCGGGTCCCTACCTCCTGCGCGGCGGGGTGTAGCGCCCCGCGTTCTGGTAGCTGAGGACGGTATGAGGGAAGAGGGCCGAGGAGACAGAACCGCGCTTATCTGTCCTTCGCCCTTGACCGGAGCCAACTCAATGCTTCTTCTAAGGTCCCAACCAGGTTATTATTTTGTTGCCAGCAAGATTGTGGCTGTTCCATGGTTCATCGAAAAGAATGGGAGTGGATCGTGTCCCAATTCCGATCACTACTCTGGCTTTTCGTCAGCTGCTTTTTGACAACCTTTGCGTCGGCTGGCTCAGAACGGCTTACCGTGGCCTATCCGCAGTGGCCACCCTACAAGGTCGTCCAAAACGGCACGATTGGCGGTATCGATGCCTTGGTGCTGGACGAGATAGCCCGTCGCACCGGGCTAGAGTTCGACTACGTCGAGTGCCCTTGGGCGCGCTGCCTCATCATGTTGCAGAACGGCAGCGTCGATATGATCACTAGTATCGCGCAGACAGAAGAGCGCAAAGAGAGCATGGACTTTCTTGAGCCGCCGACGCGAGACAATTATGCGATCTCTTTCTATACGAATATCAAGGCCAAGCACGCCATAAGCCGATACGAGGATCTTTACGGACTCGATATCGGAGTGATTCGTAGCTCGGCCTATTTCGAGCGCTTCGACCAGGATCACAAACTCCAAAAGACCTTTGTCACGCAGGAGACGCAGTTGGTTGATATGCTGGCTCGCCAGCGCCTCGATGTGATCGTGGGGATCGGCGCTAATTTGGATTATCTCATTCACGAGACGGGGCGCAGCGGCGTCATCAAGAAGTCGTCTTTCGAGATTGAGACGAAAGATCCAGCTTACATCGCCGTATCCAAAAAGTCGAAACACAAAGGCGTCGTCCCTCGGCTCGAGAAGGCGCTGAGCGATATGCGTCGAGCTAACAAGATAGAACAGATCGAACGGAGCTTTCTCGAGGCGCTTGCCCGTGACAAACCATGACCCGACGCGCCCCGACCTACCTGAGGCAGCCGGGCGACGGTGAAGGTCTTATGCCGCGTCAGGCATCGATCATCGCTCAGCGTGGGCTTGGTGAATAAGCTCTTCCATGTGCCGACGGTGAACCTGAAGCGCTCGTTCCGTGAGGGGCGAGCGCTTGATTAGGTCCAACTTGTGCGCCATCTCTTTGCGCTCGATCCATGATGACGGCGACGCAGTCTTCCCGATCGACCTCGTTCGTCTGATTCTGCGACGTACAGCCCGTTTGACAAGCCAGAGCTTGGGCAGCTATAGTTAGCAAACTCATCTTTCGCTGGATTGCTGATGCTCTCTCAGATCAGGGCGACATGGCGCTCCGTCAATCGGTTGCGCCGCGGGATCGGTGCGCGCCTCCTCGCCAGGGTCCTCCTGTTCAGCGCTGCGGTCACGCTGATCCTCACGCTGTTTCAGCTCTATTTCGACTACCGCTACGATGTCGGGGCGATCGAGAGCCGGTTGTCTGAGATCGAGGGTAGCTATCTTCAGAGCCTCGGCGAAGGCCTCTGGAACCTGGACAGCCGACAGCTCGAGCTGCAGATCGAGGGGATTCTTCGCCTGCCGGCCATTCGCTTCGTCGAGGTGCGCGAGACAACCGATCGTGCCAATCCGATGGTGGTGAGCGGCGGTCGCCACCAGGACCATGCCGCTGTGAGCCGCGCCTTCGCGCTTTTCCATACGTCTCGCGGCTCGCAGCAGCGGCTTGGCGTGCTGTCGATCGAAGCCACGTTCGACGAAGTCTATCGCGCGCTTCTCGATAAGGCCATCATCATCTCGATCAGCCAGGGCACGACGATCTTCCTCGTCTCCTTTTTCATCTTCTATATCACCCACCAGCTCGTCACGAGGCACCTGACCGCCCTGGCCGGATTTCTCGGCAAATACGATCTGCGCCAACCGCCGCCGCCACTGCGCCTGCAGCGGCGCGCGCCCAAGGACAAGGACGAGCTCGACCAGGTCATCGCGGCATTCGAGATCATGCGTCAGAGCCTGGAGCGCGCCTACAATGACCTCCGGGAGAGTGAACAACGGTTTCGCGACTATGCCGAGACGGCGTCGGATTGGTTCTGGGCGACCGGCCCGGAACATGACTTCGCCTATTTCTCGGCGCAGGTCGGCTTTGATACTGATTGGGGCAAGCTGATCGGGAAGCGCCGCTGGGATATCGCCGCCGACGTTGCATCGGAACCGGAACATTGGCGCGAGCACATGGCAACCCTGGAGCACCGCGAGCCGTTCCACGACTTCGTCTACACGGTCCGACGCGTCGACGGTGCGCTTGGCTTCGTGTCCATCAGCGGCAAGCCAGTGTTTGATGCCGCGGGCCGGTTTGCCGGCTACCGCGGCGTCGCCCGGGACATCACCGAGCGAAAGAGGGCGGAGGAGGCCCTGTCCGTAGCGCAGGCCGAGCTGGCGCACGTCTCTCGCGTGATGACCATGGGCGAGATGACCGCCTCCATCGCCCACGAGGTGAACCAGCCTCTGGCCGCGATCATAGCCAACGGTGATGCCTGCCTGAATTGGCTCGAACGGACGACGCCGGATCTGGAGAAGGTTCGCGCTGCCGTGGAGCAGATCATCCTGGCAGCGAAGCGCGGAGGCGAAGTGATCGGGCGGATCCGCGCGCTGGTGAAGAAGACGAAGGCTCAGAAGACGTCGCTGGACATCAGCGAAGTCGCCGAGGAGGTTGCCTCGCTCGTCCACGGCGAAGCACGCAAGCACGGCGTTTCGCTCCGGACCGAGCTGGCCCCCGCGCTGCCGCCGATCGAGGGCGACAGGGTCCAGTTGCAGCAGGTCATCCTCAATCTGCTGATGAACGGCATCGAGGCGAGCGAAGGCGTGGAAGATCGGCCGCGCGAGCTGATGATCCGGTCGCAGCTGTACTCATCCGACTCCGTTCTCGTGGCCGTGCAGGACGCCGGGGTCGGATTCGATCCAGACCAGATGCCGCGCCTGTTCGATGCGTTCTTCACCACCAAGCCCGGTGGAATGGGCATTGGGCTCTCGATCAGCAGATCGATCATCGAGGCCCACCGAGGCCGTTTGTGGGCCTCGCGCAACGCCGGCCCTGGCGCGACGTTCCAGTTCGTCCTCCCGGCCCGGAGTCGGCCGGCAGCATGACGTGCTCAGCCGCTCGCGACGGCGCGGATCCAATCTGATCCGAACCACCACCGATCTGCCTGGAACCAGCTCTTCACGTCCGCGCCGACCGGCTGCCTTTTCTACTGCGCGGCCGGTGCCTGGCACGGCCGCGGGCTGGTCTGCTACGCATCGTCCGGCAAGGAAGGGAACCGCCGGTCGCCAGAACACGCCCTATACGACCTACGATCGGAACACTGCGCTGAAGAACACGCCCTGGGTCACAGAGAGACCGGCATGGAGCCCCATCGTGTAGGCCAGCGCTGCGGAGACATCGTGGAGCTCCGACGAGATCGGAGGATCGGTGTGAGCCACGAGTGCTAGCGTCTTGCGTTCAATCCATTTCACGCGCCAGGCGGTGAAGCCGGCGTAGACGAGACCGAGGACGATGAGAGCAAGTCCCAACGGCCGGCGGTATCGTTCGGTTCGCCACGCGCGCAGCGTCCAACTCCGCCCGGCAGCGGTCGCAGCCGGCGGCGTGCGCCGCTGCGCTCCGGGCCTCCTCTTCGGAAGCCTTGCCGAGAAGGATCCTGGCAATCTCGACGTCGGAGGGGTGCGTTTCCGTGCTGCTCATGACGACCTCCCGATGATCTTGCGGGCCCGCTGGTGGAATACGGCGAGCCGATTGGCCACGGTGCGCCGGGAGATTCCCAGCATCCGTCCCGCCTCCGTGTGCTCGAGCCCGTCGACGTAGTGGGCCCAGGCGACGGCCCGCAGCTTCTGGTCCACCCGCGCGATCACGCGGGCGACCAGCTGGCGGTCGGAGAGGACCTGTTCGAGCCGGACGTCCGCAGGCAGGTCCGGCAGCTCCTCGCGCGGCTCGGGGCGGCGCTGGCGGTTGCGCACCTCGCTGAGGCAGTAGTTCGTGGCGATTCGCCAGATCCAGCGCAGCGCCTCGTCGGTGTCGGGCGCAGCGTCGAGGTGGCGACAGACGCGCAAGAACGTCTCTTGCGTGGCGTCCTCGGCGGCCCACCTCGTCGCGCAAGAGCTTCGCGCAGCGCCAGTAGATCACCGGGCCGTATTCGCGGTAGAGGGCTGCAAGGCGCTGTCCCGTCATCCCGACCCAATCAACCCCCGACCGCGCCCAGGTGGCAAACCTCGGGGAGTGACAATGAGAAACCGTCTCGGCATCGCCGCTTTTTCCCTTTGCGCCGCGCTTGCAGGCCATTTCCCCGCCGCCGCGCAGGACATCGTCCTCTTCAACGGCAAGATCGTCACGGTCGACGATCGCTTCACGATCGCGCACGCGGTCGCGATCAAGGGACAGCGCATCGTCGCCGTCGGCAAGGACGCGGACGTGCTCAAGCTGAAAGGCGCAGGCACGAAGACGATCGATCTCCGGAAGCGGACCGTCATCCCCGGGCTGATCGACAATCATGCGCATTTCATCCGCGCGCCGGAGCACGACGAGCTGCGGTTCGACGGCGTCACCTCACGCAAGCGGGCGCTGGACATGCTCACCGAGCGGGTGCGCGCCGCGCGTCCAGGCGAATGGATCGTGACGCTGGGCGGCTGGTCGGAAGAGCAGTTCATCGACGACTCGCGTGGCTTTTCGCGGGAGGAGCTCGATCGCATCGCGCCCGCCAACCCGGTGGTGCTGCAGGCGATCTACGACCACAGCCAGCTCAACACCGCGGCGCTCAAGGCAGCGGGGATCGACGCCAACACGCCCGACCCGCGCGGCGGCAAGATCGAGAAGGACGCGACCGGCCAGCCGACCGGCCTGGTGCGCAACGCGGGCGGGGTCGCCTTCGTCGCCTCGAAGATCCCGCTCCCGGAGGACGAGCAGTGGCTGGCGAACATCCGCAAACTCGTTGCCGAGCTGAACGGAATGGGCCTCACCGCCTGGTACGACGCGGGTGGGCGCGGCGTCACTGCGAAGCACTACGAGCGCTACCGGGCCCTGGCCGAGCGCGGCGAGCTGGACGCCCGCGCATTCTGGACCACCATCCGGCAGCCGGCGACGCCCGAGCAGGTGGACAAGGTGCTCGCGGAAATCGCGGAGCAGAAGCCGTTCCAAGGCACTGACCATCTCGACAACATCGGCTGGGGTGAGTCGGTCTACCTGCCGGCGACGACGACGCTCCTGCGGCCGGGTTTCGACGCCAAGCCCGAGGACATGCGGGAAGTCCGCCGCATCGCGCAAGCGGTCGCCGCGCGCGGCATGATGCTGAACGCCCACGTCGAGATGACGCCGGCGATCGACGCCTATCTCGAGCAGTACGAGGCGATCAACAAGGAAACCCCACTCAAGGGATTGCGCTGGGTCTTCTCGCATCTCGGGCTCAGCTCGAGCGCATGAAGAGGCTCGACATCTACGCGGGGTTGCACAGCCGCCCGCTCATTCAGGGGGCGCTCATGCACAAAGCACACGGCGAGCGCGCCTGGGACATGCCCCCCTTCCGGCGCGTCCAGGCGAGCGGCATCGTCTGGGGCCTCGGATCGGACGCGACCGCGGTGACTCCGTCGAACCCGTTCTACACGCTCGCCTTTGCCGTGACCGGGCGCATGATCGGCGGGCGCGAGGTCAACCGGCAGACGATCACGCGCGAGGAAGCGCTCATTGCGCACACGCGAAGCAACGCCTGGTTCATCTTTCAAGAGAGCAATCTAGGTTCGATCCAGCCGGGCAAGTACGCCGATCTCGTCGTGCTCGACCGGGACTACCTGACCGTTCCCGCCGAGCAGATCAAGGACATCAAGCCGGTGATGACGGTGGTGGGCGGCAAGATCGTCCATCAGCGATGAGCCACGGGCTGGCCCGCGACGGCCGACTGCCGTGGGCGCGAATTCATTCCCACGGGAATTGCTCGGCTACTCATGGACTGAATTGGTGGAGCATGACGGGATCGAACCGTCGACCTCCGCAATGCCATTGCGGCGCTCTGCCAGCTGAGCTAAACCTACGATTTCAGAACTTCTGCACGATGCGACCCCAGATGTATCGGCCCACGAAGTCGTACGATGGATCGGTGTACGTGAGGGCCGAGTTGTAGACGGCGGGCGGGATTGCGTCGAACGCGTTGCGCATGCCGGCGGAGAACGATGTCGTGCCCAGAGAGCTCTTCAGCACATAGCTCGCGTACACGTCGAACGCCGTGTACGGGGAGACGTGGTGGGCCGGGTAGGGTACCCCGGTATTCGGGTCTACGTTGTGATCGGAGCAGAGGCCATGGCCGAACCTGGTGCTTCCCTGCGGGGGCGCGCACTCTTCGAAGCCGCCGATGTATCTGGCAGCAACGCCGGCGGTGAACGGCCCGAGACCGTAGTCGATGCCGGTGTTGAACCGCAGCCGCGGCGTCACGCCGAGAAAAGCGCTGAACACGTTGAGGTCGTAGTTGCCAGCGCTGTGAATCACTTTCCCGCTTGGCAAAATGAGGTCCTGCTTGATCAGATAGTTCCCGTCGACCCAAAGTCGGAAGCGGCCGGCGGCCGTCGGTAAGACGGTGCGCAGCAGCACGTCGACTCCACTGGTGATCAACGACCCGGCGTTCTGCTCGACGTCGAGGACTTTTCGGATCATGCCGGTCGCCGGATCGCGCGTGATGAGGCTGCAGTCCTTCGGGTCCGGAGACACGTTGGAGTTGGTCGATGCTGGATAGCAGCCGGCGATGATCAACGGGACTCCGAGACCGGTCGTGACCGCGTCGTCCAGTCGGACGCGGTAATAGTCGGCGGTGAGCGACAGGCCCTTGATTTGCGGCGGCTCGATGACCGCACCGATGGTCGCCGTCGTGGCCGTCTCCGGCTGCAGCGCGGGGTTGCCGCCGGTCGTGGACGCGAACGTGTTGCTGGTGTCGCCGTTGTTCACGGCGCTCGCACCGCCCGGCCCCGCCGCGCACTGTGCTCGCAGCGCTGGGTTCGTGTCGGGAACGCTGGCGCAGGGGTCGCTCGCCCTCTCGACGGTGTTGATCTGGCCGCTGTTGAGCTCGTCGATCGCCGGGGCCCGGAACGCCGTAGACCAGGTGCCCCGCAGGGTCAGGCCGCGGATGGGCCGCCAGCGGCCGCCGATCATGTACGTGAGGTTCGTGCCGAAGGATGAGTAGTGGGACAAGCGCCCCACCGACTGCACCTCGATGTCGTCTGCGAGTGGGACGTTGCTCACGAGCGGCAACAGCAGCTCGAGGTACGCTTCGTGGACCCGGAACGAACCCCTCAGAGGCTGCCCAGCGAAGTCGAATGAATGGCCGACGGCCGCGATCGCGTTGGGCTGGAAGCCGCCGGACTCGCGCCGGAACTGGTAGCCCAGAGCGATCCCTGTCGGCCGGTCGGCGGCAAGCGTAAACAACTCGCGGTTCAGTTCCGCGTCGACAGCGGCGAGTTGCGACCAGCCGTAGGCGCTTCCGCTGAACGCTCCGAGCGCCTGCGTCATTTGAGGCGTGACGCTGTTCATGCCGAAAAGGTTCGCTGGCGTGCAGCCCGCGATCGGCGCAGCGGGGGTTCCGCAGTGCCAGACGCCATTCTGGTCCTGGAACGCCGGGCCGAGCGCTTCGGCTGTCTTGCTCGTGTCGAGCGATCCGATTTCCTGGGTGTTGGTAGAGGTGCGGCCGTATTGGAGGGACAGCGACCAGTGAGTGTTCTCGACGGTGCCGTCGAGACCGGCGGTCGCGTGCACCGTGTCCGAATCGGGCTCCGCGGCGCGCGGGCCGAACTCGGTGAGTCGCCTCGTGGCGGTGGTGATGGGGACGCCGAACGGGTTGTACGGATTGGTCGGGTCGATGGTGCTGCCGACGAAGGCCGTGAAGAGTGGTTCCGACGCGACCTGCGAGCGCGACTCGATGTGGACCCACGATGCCTGCAGCCGAGCGCGGGCGAACTCGGTGAGGCGGTAGTCGCCGTTCGTGAAGATCGAGAACCGATCCGTGGGCGTGATGTGGTAGGTCATCCCGTCGGAGCTGTTGACGTTATAGAGGTCGTTCACGGGGCCGCTGGCGATGAACTTCCGCCACTTCTGGCCCGTCACCGGGTCGGTCACGACGGGGACGCCCATCGCCGGGTTGGCGTCGGGGATCCAGTCGGTGGGGCCCGCGTTGGGATATGCGGCGTTGAGCAACCCGCAGAGCTGCGTCGGGCACTTCGCCGGGTCGACGTGCGCGGTTCCGGCGGGGATGGCGGTCGACCCCGACGGATCGACGCGGCCGCTCGCAAAGTCGTAGGTGACCTGGCGTTGGGCCCACGACCGGTCGGCCGTCAGCACCGATGACTGGTGGAAATAGCCCAGCGAGACGAGAAACCCTCCCCGATCATCGGACAGGCCCGCGGTGCCATTCACCTGCACCTGCAGCGCGTCGCCGTGGGAGGAGATGCCGCTGTAAGGCTCGATCTCGGCGCCGTTCATCCGCCGGCGCGTGATGATGTTCACCACGCCCGCGATCGCGTCGGAGCCGTATACGGCGGACGCGCCGTCCTTGAGCACCTCGATCCGATCCACCGCGGCGGTGGGGATCGTGTTCAAGTCGACCCCGGGGCTGAAGCCACTCCCCGCGCCGACTCCGCCGTTCACCCACCGCTGGCCGTCGACCAGCACCAGGGTGCGGCGCGTGCCGAGGTTGCGCAACGACACCTGCGTCGAGCCGTCGGAGCCACCGTCGAAGTTGTTGTTCAAGCCGCCGCCCTGCCAGGGCGTGAGCTTGAGAAACTCGCCCAGCGTGGCGACGCCGCTCGCGGCAATTTCTTCGCGGCTGTAGACGACGACCGGCCCGGGCGAGGTCAAATCCTTGCGCGGCACTCGCGAGCCGGTGACGACGATCTCCTGTTCGGCCTGCTGCCGCCCGGACTCGGCGTCCGGCGGGGTCTCGCCCAGCGCCGTTCCTGACACTCCGAACGAAACAACCAGAACGAAGGGCCGAAGCCGGAAGCGCATGGCTGCCCCCAAAGCCTCTTCCGCGTAGCAGTCCGAAATGCAAAAGACAAGCTACGCGGGGCGGAAGGGGACCTCCGCGCAAATGGTACAGCCGCAGCCGGGTCGGCTCTCGACGTGGAACGTGCCGTGGAGATACCGAACCCTTTCGCGCATGTTGACGAGGCCCACGCCTCCCGATTCGCTGGGGCGGCCGAGGACGAATCCGACGCCATCGTCGGAGACGGTCAAGCGAACGACCGTGTCGGCGCACACGAGGCGGACGCGAACCTGGTTCGCCCTGGAATGCTTGGCAGCGTTCCCGAGCGCTTCCTGCGCGATGCGGTAGAGGGCCAGCGCGGCTCCTGGCGACAACTCCTTTAGGTTGGACTCCGCCTCGCAGGAGACCGGAATCCCGCGCGTCCTGCTGAACTCTCCGCAATAGGAGGAGAGCGCCGAGGGCAGCCCCGCTTCGTGCAGCACGGCGGGATGCAGCTCGTGCGAGAGCTGACGGATGTTCGTTCCAATCTCGACCAGTCTGTTCTCTACGCTGTCGATTTTGGTCTTTACCGGGAGGCCAGATGGAATCTGAAATGTGACCGTTCCGAGATCGAGGGCCAGCGTGGTGAGCTGCTGGAGGACGCCGTCGTGCAGCTCTCCGGCGATGCGGCTGCGCTCCTCCTCCTGCGCTTTCATCAGGCGTTCATTGAGCGCCGTGATCTCCATCTGGTGCCGTTCGAGCAGTCGCTGATGCCGTTCGAGAACTCCGACGCGGAGCAGGTAGGCGGCCCAGAGCAGCGCGGCCACAACCGCGGCACAGAGAGCTCCGAACCAGGTCGTCTGGTAATAGGCCGGCGGAATCGCGAAATCGAGGAACGCGGCTTCTTCGTTCCAGACGCCGCTGTCGTTGCACGCCTTGACGAGGAAACGGTAATCCTTCGGCGGCAGATTCGTGTACTCGATCCGGCGGTCATTGATCGTCTCTCGCCAGTTTTCGTCCTGGCCTTCGAGCTTGATCCGGAAGTGCACTTTCTCTGGGGCGACCAGGCTCAACGCGGTGTAGTCGATGACGAGGTCGCGGACGTGTGGAGGCAGCCGCAGCCGCCCACTGCCGAGAGCCGTCGTGTCGTAGACCTTGCCGTCCGCGGTGATCTGCTCGATATGCACTGGCGGCGGCAGGTCGTTGCGCCGCAGGTGCCGCGGGTCGATCACCGTGACGCGTTCGGCACCCGCAAACCAGATTTTCCCGTCGGCGGCCTTCGTCACACGTGGCCCGTAGGTACCGACGGCTCCTGTTGTCCTGATGCCGTCCGAAGCGTCGAACAGGGTCGCCTGGATCTTCCGATTTGGATCGCTCGCCCATGCATCCAGCTCGGAACGGGCGACGCGCACGAGGCCGCAAGGCATGTAAAGCCATGCCGAACGATCGTCATCTTCGATCGACCAGTGCACGGTGTCGCAGGGCAGGCCATTCTTGCTCGTCAGCGTGAGAACGTGCCCGTCCTTGATCCGGCTGAGGCCGCCTTCGGTCGCGGCCCACACCGTGTCCTGCTCGGAGAAGCGGAGCTCGTTCACGCGCCCGGCGCCCAACCCGTCCGCTGCGGTGTAGGAAGAGACGACCCGGCCGTTTTTGAGGTAGCTGACGCCGTTATCCAAGAAGCCGAGCCACACGCCGTCCTTTGAATTGTCGGGCAGCAACGCGGTAGCTCCGAGGCTCTTCGTGTCGAATTGAGTCCAGGAAAACTGCTGAACGGCATCGACTCCTAGCCAATGGAAGAGACCCAGGTCCGCGACGCTGACCCACGTGTTTTCGTGACCAACTGGAGCGAGGGACAACACGTTTCCGGCCGGCAACCCGGAAACGCGGACGAATCGATCCCCCTCGAGATAGACCACTCCATTCCGGGTCGCGGCCCACAAGCGACCCTGGAGGTCCAATGCCAGCCGACCAGGGACACCGTCGAGCACGGGGACGGAACCGCTGCTCCTTACCCCTCTTCGCTGGTTCTCGAGTGACCCTGTTTGCTTGCCGTGAAAAGTGAAGCGGCCGTTTTGCCATCGATTGAGGCCGTCGGACGCGCCGATCCAGATGCTTCCATCCCGAGCGGCCGCTATCGCCCAGGTATTCGAGCTGGAAAGACCCTGGTTCGTCGAGATGGTCTGAAACGCATATTCGCGAAAGCGGTCCAGCCCACCTGACGTGCTGACCCAGATGCTGCCCTCGCGGTCTTCGTAGACTCGGATTGCGCTCTCGCCAGAGAGACCGTGCGCGGTCCCGAACACGTCTACCTTTCCCTCGTGCAGGTGTAGCAAGCCGCGAAAGGTGGGAATCCAGAGGCTGCGATCGCTGCTGCGGAAGAATCGAGTGGGCCTCGACACGACGTTCAGGCCCGGTAACTGCAGGCTCTGCAGTTTGCCGCCGGCGAGCCGCTTCACGCCGTCGTTCGTGGCTAGCAGGATTGCGCCGTCGTCGTCCTCGTTGATGCCGTTCGCCTCGAGCGTGCCAGGCGGAAAGCCATAGTGGTCTGGAGGACCGGGCTTCCACCGCCACAAGCCCGTTTGAGCGGAGACCCAGAGGTTTCCGAGGTGGTCCTCGTACGCAGCATAGATTCGTCGGAAACTCTCGTCCCCCTGGCATCTGACTTTCTCTATTTGAACGGCACAAAGCCTTCCGGGCGCGTAGGTCCCAACCCAGATCGTTCCGTCGCGATCCTGGATGGACGCCATAATCGTCTGTCCGGCAAATTCCGGATACTGAGTGAGCTTGCCGTCCTTCCAACTGGCGAGGCCCTTCAGAGTGCCAATCCACAGAGTGCCGTCGCGCGCAACCAGGAGAGCGGTGATGAAACTGGCAGGGAGCTGGCCCTCCTTGGGTTGCCACGGGACGGCCCGGACACCGTCGAAGCGGACCAGGCTGAATTCCGTTCCCAGCCAGAGGTAGCCGTCGGGAGTCTGCGCGATCGCGTTGATCGGGCCGCGAGTAAACCCGTCGCGAATTCTCCAGGCGGTGTGCGCGTACTGGCTGACATCCAGCGACGGATCGAGCGCGACCGCGCTGCGGGGCCAGAGCAGCAAGGTGGCCACCGCGACGGCGTGCGCGGCGCTTCGGGTCGACGCTCGTGATCTCCGCTCGAACACGTCCGCGCGTCCTCCGTGCGCTGCTCTGCGGGACGGGCCGATCGTCCAGGGGGAGGACGCCGGTTGAAGGAACGATACCTCGTCACGGATTCGGTCAGCAATTCCGCCGTTGCGGAACTTCCGCGCAAGTGCGAAAGCAAAGCACGCAATGGGCGGACGGCGACAAATGGCTGAGATCGAGCTCGGGGGGAAGTTCACGTTCCCCGGCACCTCGTTGACGGTCAATCGGATCGGCTACAGCGCGATGCAGCTGGCTGGACCCGGCGTGTGGGACCGTAGGACCGATAAGGGGCGTTCTGCCAACTTGACGCCTCCTTCCTGCAGGGGACCGAGCCTGGCAGAGCCTGGCAGAACAGTCCGCGGCCGTGCCACCGCAACCGGCCGCGGGCTGGTCTGCTACGCATCGTCCGGCAAGGAAGGGAACCGCCGGTTGCCAGAACACGCCCTATACGACCTACGATCTCGTTCGTCTTCAACAGCCAGTGGGATGTGGTGCGCGACGTGTACGGCGCGCTCCCCTACATCTACGGCACCTTGGTGACCAGTCCTGGTCGCGCTGCCGCGCTTTGTAAAGATCCCCCGGCGCCGCCGCCGATCGTGCTTCCGGACCCTCCACCTAAGGCGACTCCGGCACAACAAGCCACTGCCACCATAGGCGTCGCCACGGTTATAATCATCATCGTGATCGTCGGCTCGCCACTCGGTATCTAGAGGTAGAGGACCATCATGCGCGATCTTGAGAGTGCCCTCAACGATATTCGTGCGATTGCGAAGTCGCGTGATACGAAAGCGCTTTCTGCAATCGTGTTTGAGATAGAAGTGATTGTCAACGCGGTTGATGTATTGCCAGACGTGTTCGTGGTCGGCTTGTCGGAAATTCTTCGAGACGTGACGTTCCTAAGCGTCACGGACTCTTGGAAGGTTGTGAAATTCTTCTACGATAGCTGGGAGCAGTTGACCTCCGACCAATGTGAGGGCCTTCGCTCGGTGCTCATCAGTTCCTTCGACAAGTATGGCGATTGGATGGGAGCATTCGTTACGGTTGAAATCCTTGGCGAGCGCTTTGCTGATGAACGCGCCCTGGAAAGTCTCGCCGAGCTTGCAACTACGGCAAAGCTTCCCGAGCGGGCGGCGGTACCTCACGGCATGGAACTTGTTGCCAAGACCGCCCGAGACCAGAGGCTGCGAGCGCTGGCCATCAAGCGACTGGAAGATCTTGCTTCGAGCAGCATCGAAGAGATGCGCGACGAGGCACTTCTGGCTCTTCGACATACGCGTCATGACCCACAATGAGCCACACCAGGCATGCTGCTGATGGCTGGCAGGTGGGAGCATGCCCGAAGTTGGCACGGAGTTGTCAGCATCGCGCCCTCCGGTGCAGGGAGGAAACGGAAAGCTCATCGCCGAATTTCAACCGAGTGAGGGGAAGGCCGTCATTTCGTGGCCCTGCGGGCGCCGGCGAGGCGCCGCTGGACGAATCGGTCCAGCTGCGCACGGATCGCGTCGCCGGCAAACATCATGGGCTCCGACCCAGGGTAGTGCGCGTTGCGCTCGCGCTCCGCGATCGCTTGTTTGGCGATGTCGAACGCCTCCGTGAACGAGTACGTCCTTCGGAGCGCCTCGTCGAAGTAGGCCTTGCCGAAATAGGTGAACTCGGCTTCGTTGCTGCAGCCGAACGAGTTCCTGTCGGGCGCCGAGGCGGAGATCACCAGCGTCCGTTCGTCCTTGAGCGCGTCGACGAACGCGCCCGAGTAGCAGGTGGAGATGACCAGGACGCGCCGCTGGATGCCGGCTCCGTCCAGCATCTCCTTGAGCCGCCGGGGATCGAGCGGGTTGAACTGCATCGGGTAGAAATCGAAGGAGGTCTCGTGCTCCTTCGACCCATGCGAGGTGATGAACAGGAAGAGGATGTCCTCGTCGCGGTCCATCACCTCGCCGACGCGTTGCAGGGCGAGCCGCAGGCTCGTGGGGCTCGCGATGGGCGTCTCGCGCACCGTCGCCGGATTGTTGATGAGCATGAGCGAGCGGCCCTTCGTGTCGAACCGCTCCTCGAACAGCCGCGCCACCGAATGCACTTCCTTCATGAAGACGTCCTGCGGCGCGTAGGCCGCCACGCCGATGAAGTAGAGATCGACGATGCCGCGACGGCCCCGCTGCAGAGTGGCGAGCTGCCGCTCGAGCAGCCTGGGCTGCAAGTAGAAGACGTCTTCGTTTCGCAGGGCGTTGAACCGTTCGATCTCCGCGGTGCGATTCTCGTCGAACGCTGGATACCAGAGGGTATCCTCCCGATACACGACGCAAAGCGGGACCCCGACGAGGGCGACGCCGAGCAGCGTCGCCGGAAGCCAGCGCCGCTTCGGCACTCGAAGGATGCGGACCGCCGCAACCACTGCAGCGAGCGCCAACCACAGCGCAGCGACTCGATCGGGAAGGCGCGCCTCGCTCCATCGCATGGCGACGGTCGCGAGCCGCTCGCCCGACGTCGCTTCGAAGATCGAAGCGGCCAGCTCGATGGGGATGGCCAGGCTGAGGAACGCGGTCAGAAGCCTCAGCGTGTCGTCCGTCTTGCCGGCGAGACGCGCGAGCGCCCACGCCGCCAGCGTCAAGACCGGCAGGACGAACAGCACGCCTGGAAGTGCGCCGGGAGAAAAGGACACCTTCGAACCCCAGCGCACCAGGCCGATCGCAAACGCCGGCAGCACGCCGGCGCAGACGAGCGTCACGAGCAAGGACCACGAAGCCGCCGGGGCGTTCCGCTCATGTCGCGCCGGCTCCTGGAAGAAAGCGAGACGGAGCCCCTCGCGGATGCTGTGGACGAAGTTCGTCCATCCCCGCTCCACTTCCAGCCGCCTCACCGCCGCTGTCGCAGGGGGACCGGCTTCGAGGGGAGCAGTTGCGTCTACGGCCCCGCTCGGCGCAGCCTGGCGCGATCGAAGCAGCGCGATGAACGCAGCCCGCTCCGCGCCATCTGCAAAGGCGCTCGGCGGGACCTGCACGAACGAGAGGTCGTCGGAGTAGATGAGGATCTGGCTGCCGAGCTCCTCGACGGATCGAATCGAGCTCCAGGCGACGAAGACGCCGCCGCTTGCCGTTCCACAGCGCAGCCCGTCGTCGCCGAGCGCCAGAATGCGACGGCCGCTCGATGCCGTGGCAGCGAGGCGAATCAGCGACCGCTGCAGCGACACGAGAGATGCGACGGCCACCACCCCCCAGACGGCGAGCGACAGCGTGAAGACTCGAGGGCCCGCGCCACGGCCGGGGGCGATCACCGACAGGGCGAAGCCAGCGAACGCCATTCCCGCGGCAATGCCCGCGATGGTCGACAGGACGACGGAGCCGCCCCGCCGCGCCCTGCGCACGAGCCGCGCGTTGTGGAAGCGGAGCGCCTCGGCGCACTCGTCCGGGCTGCACTGGAACTCGTACCCCGTCCGAAGCGGAGCTCCGGCCGGGGTCGAGGCTCCCGCTTCCATGGCCATTACTGTGGATCGATGTCCGCCGCGGATCCAAAGAGAGAGACGCGTTCAACGTGTGCGGAGCTACGTCCTTGTGAGCCGCCCTGGGTGGATCCGGTTGCGTGCGCTCAGCGTTCGATTGCGTCGCGCGACCCAGTAGGTCGCGCCATCCGGTCCGTACTTCTCCGAGTGCGGCGTCCCGCTGGGCAGGTAGAAGGTGTCGCCGGCGCGCAAGTGTCGCGTCTCGCCGCCAACCATCAGCCACATCTCGCCCTCGGTGATCAGGGCGTCCGCATCGAAGGGGTGCGTGTGCGTCTCGACAATCTGGCCTGGCGTCCAGCGGCGCTCGAGCACTTCGTCAGCACCTGCCGCCAGGGATCGGGTGCGGAAGCTCGCGAAGGATTCAGCCAAGTCCAATCGCTGGAGAGCGCGCGTTCCCCGATGAGAGTGCTCATGTACCGGGTCAGGAAAAGGCAGTCGGCCAGTCTGCCGAGAGGCCCGAGCGGCGACTCGAAGTCGAAGAGATCGGTCATCAGTGTTCCCGGGCCCTCCACCTCGAAAAGGTGGTCATGATCGAAGCGGGCGAAGGCCCCGGAGACCATCGAATCTCGAAACGACCGTGGCCGGTCGAAGGCGACGATCCGTGAAGTCAGTCTCTGGGTAATCCCGAAGTGCCGCGCCTCCCAGGTGACGGTCTGACCCAGACCGATCAGTCCCGAGGTCACACCTGCGATCGCCCGCTCGTGATGCCGCGCCTGCCCTTTTGCGTGCAAGTCGATGGAGCGCGCCAGGTCGAAGACCCGCTCGGGAGGCGCCTCGATCAGGGTTTCAAGTCGGACTCGAGGCATTCGTCAACGCGGCGATCGAACGGGCGAGATTTGTGCGAGCTTGCGACTCGAGGCGATCGCGAAAGGTCCGCGTACTGAAGATCGAAGGGCGTGCAAGGAACTCCTCGAGAATCCTCTGGCGCTCGCTGCGGAAGAGCAGGTCCGGCACCCACGCATGCTCCTCGCGGATCTGGCGCTCGTACTCGTCGAAGCGCTCCGCTGACGCGCCGAGGATGGACAGGTCGACGTCGACCAGCAGCTGGGCGTCCGCGCCTGCCGGCAGCGCCGCGTGGCGGGTGCTCATCACGAGCTCCCGCACGCGCTGGGCCGCGGCGCCGCTGACGCCGGCGGCAAGAGAGGAATCGCGCGCCCAATCGGCGCTTCTCTCCTCGTTGTCCTGCCGCGTGGTGTCGTAGATCGCGTCGTGGAACCACAGCGCGAGCTCCGCCTCCGATGCGTGCTCTGCAGACGTGTGCGCACCATCCAGCTGCGCAAGGCACTCCTCCAGGTGCTGGACCGTGTGGTACCGCCGGTGCGGCTCCCGGTAGCGCGCGATGAGCTCTTCGAAGAGCCTTGGATCGCACTGCGTCGCACCCAACTCCCGCCAAAGGTTGGTCCAGCGCGTCATCGATGGCATGTGAGCCTCACTGATCGCGATCAGCATAAACGAGCCGGCCGTTCTCGACGCGCAGGAAGTCGGTCAATTTGTGTGGCTCGCTCTTCTGCGCGTCGAGGATGTGCACGACGTCCATCCCGCGTACCGCCAGCGCGTCGGAGATCAACCGGCGATGGCATTGCCACCAAAGCCGCTCGGCGCACATGTACGCGGTGAGGCGTTCGCGCGCGAGGCGCGCCAGCTCGTCGAGCGCAGCCGAGAACGCCGGCGTCTCCATGTAGTCCGCGTAGGCGCGAAAGGACTCGACGCGCCAGCCCGTGTGGTGCGAATCCGGCCGGGGGCGGCGCCGGCCGCCGAGGTCCTTCATCCACGTGTAGGCAATCCCATGCTCGGGCAGGCTGCGCTCGAGCTCCTGACGTCCGAACTGCGGGTGGCGTCGCGACCCGGGAAAGGACCGGACGTCGACGAGCTGCTCGATCCGCTGCGAGCGAAGCGCCTCGACGAGCTCGTCCGAGGTCCGGTTGCCGTGGCCGATCGTGTAGATCCTGCCGGTCACGCTTGCGCCGGACCGCGCTCCGCTCACTTCGTCGTGAGCGTCGCGTCCCGCTTCCCGAGCAGCTCCAGCGCGGACACCGTCAACGTCGCGACGCCGGTGCGGATGGTTCGCTCGCGATCTGGCGCGAACAGGGAGGAATGGTTGTTCGGCGGCAGCTCTCCCTTCGCCTTGTAGGCCGCGAACTTCGCCGGCTCGGTGGCGCCGATCCAGAACATGGTCGACGGCACGCCAGCCCGCCCATATTCGCTGAAGTCTTCCGAGCCCATCATCGGCGGGAAGGGCACGACATTCGATTCACCGAGCGAGCGCGCCAGGGCGGCGGAGAGCCGCCGGGTGAGCGCCTCGTCGTTGAAGGTCGCGTGCGCCATGCTCGCAGCCACGGACACCAGCGGCTCCCGGGGAGCGCCGGCGGCGATCGCCTCGCCCTTGGAGATCCGCGCGATCGCGGCGAGAAGCTGCTTCTGCACCTCGTCTTTGTAGGACCGGACGGTGATCTGGAGCTTCGCCTCGTCAGGAATGATGTTGCTCTTGGTGCCGGAGTGGAACGATCCGACGCTGATCACGGCATGCTCGATTGGATCCACCTCCCGGGCCACGATGGTCTGGTAGGCGACCACCGCCCGCGCGGCCATCACGATCGGGTCGATGGTCGCGTTCGGCGTGGAGCCGTGGCCGCCCTTTCCGTAGAAGATGACTTCCACCGTGTTGACGTTCGCGAGCATGTACCCGGGCACCACGCCGACCTGGCCCGACGGCAGATAGCCGATGTCGTGGATCCCGACCGCGAAGTCGGGCTTCGGGAACCGCGTGAACAGCCCATCGGCCAGCATGGCTGCCGCGCCCGAGACGAGCTCCTCCGCGGGCTGGCCCACCATGATCACCGTCCCGCGCCAGCGGTCCTTCGCCCGGACGAGCAGGGTGGCGGCGCCGACCCAGGACGTCATGTGGACGTCGTGGCCGCAGGCGTGCATCACCGCGACGGTCTCGCCCCCGGGGTTCTTCGCCTGCACCTTGCTCGCATAGGGCAGGCCCGTCTTCTCTTCCAGCGGCAGCGCGTCCAGGTCGGTGCGCAACATGACCGTCGGGCCGCTGCCGTTGCGCAGCACCCCCACCACTCCGTGGCCACCGACTCCGGTGGTCACTTCGAAGCCCAGCGTGCGCAGGCGCGCGGCCATCTTGCCGGCGGTCTTCTCCTCGTGCAGCGACAACTCGGGCGTCTGGTGCAGATCGACGTACAGCGCGTCGAGGTCGCGATAGATGGAGTCGAGCGGCGCCAGCGCGGGCTGCGGGTTCGCTTCTCCCAGGGCCATGGAAGGACCTAGTAGCACGACTGCCCGCAGGATCGCCGCGAGCAGTCGAATGCGGCTGTCGATCATTTCGTCGCCTCCGCCGCCGCCGTTCTCTCGCGGCGCTGGTTCTCGACCATGCGGTAGGCCAGATAGTACTCGGAGATGTTGGAGACGTCAGGTGGGCGTACGGGGCCCCGCGTTTCCGTGCCGGAAGGGGACAGCAAGATTCTCCAAGTCGGGCGGGCCCCGGCTGCTGAAGATCGCCGGCATGTGGAACGCGCTCCATGCGACGGGGCCAGCGCCCGATCGGGCCCGGCCGATGATGCTGTACGGGCAGTTCATTGGGTCCTGGCGCGGGACCGTGGTGGTCCACGAGCCCCAGGGCCGGCGCCGCGAGTCGACCTGCGAGGTCCACTTCGATTGGGTCCTCGAAGGACGCGCGATCCAGGACGTCTGGATCGCTCCCGCACGCGACGGGCGACGGCCTGGCGAGCAGAGCCGGATGTACGGGACCACCGTCCGGGTCTACGACGTCGAGAAGGACTTCTGGCACATCACCTGGATCGATCCAGTGAGGCAGGTCTGCAATCGAATGACGGGACGACCGGTCGGCGACGACATCGAGCAGGAGTATGTCGAGGGCGGCGTGCGCTGCCAGTGGCGGTTCACCGAGATCACCCCGGACTCGTTCCACTGGCTCGCCCGCAAATCGCCTGAAGAGGGCGGCGAGTGGACTCCGATCGCGGACTTCTTCCTGCGGCGGCACGGGACTTGAACGGGTAGTTGACCTGGGGGATCGGGAATCCGAGACTCTCCTTCAGGCGCCGCGCATGAATGCCTTCGATGTGATCGAAGCCGCAACCGAGGCGGATCTCGTCGACGAGGGAGGCGAGCCCATTGCGTGGAAAGCGCTTCCGGGCTTGAGCTCCGAGGCGGTCGCTGCGCTCGAACGCAAGCTCGGGTTCGAGCCGCCCGGTGAGCTACTAGACCTCCTGCCGCGGTGTGCAGGCGTCGAAGGACCGCTCGACGACATCTGGTTCGACGGGCGAATCGGCGGGTTCGGGCAGGATGACATCTTCCCGAAGGGGATTCCGATCGCGCCGGACGGTTTCGGCAATTTCTGGGTGCTCGATGTCCAGGGCAACGCTCCGGCGGGGGTGCCGGTATTCTTCGCCTGCCACGACCCGCCCGTGATCCTCCATCAAGCGGACAGCATCGCGGGTTTCTTGAGCGAGGTCGTGCGAATGTATCAGCCGCCGCACCAGTCGCTCGTCACCGACGTGTACGATGTCCGGTCGTTCGACGTGTGGCGCAAGAACCCCGGTACGCTCACGGTGGCGGAGGCTGCTTCGCGAGACGAGCAGTTGCGCGCATTCGCGGCCAGCTTGGACCGCCGCTTTACGATCGTCGATCTTCGCGGAGCACGCCCCGGGATGGGGTTCTCGTGGGGTCGCCACGGGCCGCGCACGGAGATCCGCCGCCATGGTGACCTGCCCATCTTCGCGTACGCGGCGCCTCCAAGACGGAGCGTCTGGTCGCGGTTGACGGGAGGCTGAACGCGATGGTCCTCCTCGCAAGTCACCCGACGAAGCGGGCGTCCGCGCCTCTGCCAGGATGAGGGGCATGTCGACGCGGACAGGGCTTGCCCAACGAGTCGGCGGCCTTCGCTTTCCTGCCTTCTGGTCCGCGCCCCACTGGCGCCCCAAGCCGGGACGGCGCCGACGGCTCCTGCTAGTGGTCGCCGTGGTGGTTCTCGTCTCCCTCACCGTCGTCGTCCTGGAAGATGTCGATTGACTGCCGGATGTTCGCCTCGATGGCGGCGCGGTTGGCCTCCGTCGGGTCAAGCTGGGCGGCTGAGCTCCCGAACCATCCTCTCGGGTCGATGGAGAGCGTGATGTTGGCCGTGCTCCCGCCCACGACGAATCTGCCTTCCTTCTTCTGCTGGGCGCTCAGCGAGGAGGTGAAGGTGAAGTCGTTGCCGGCGATCGTTCCGTTCACGATCACCGACGCGTTCTGCAGCGCCGCGCTGGGGAAGATATCGAACTTGAACTCCTCGTACGTCCCGGGCGGCACGTCCGCGTCGAAGACCTTCGTCACTACGCCGTTCAAGGCGGCCGCGTCCAGGTCGATCACGAAAGGTCCCTCCCGGACCTCGACTTCGTCCTCCTCGCCCTCGCCCCCACCGTGGCGGTCGTCGTCGGCGCTCATGGCCCCGCCGGCCGCCCGTCCCTCCAGCTTCAGCCGTCCGACGTTCAACCGCACCCGCTGGATGTCGATGTTGCGGGCGACCGAGAGCGCGCGGAAGGAGCGGGACGCCGCCGGCTTCGTGGAGACACTGAGGGAGAGGTTGCTCCCACAAGCGGACAACAGGACGGTGGCGGCGCTGAGGATGAGGCGTTTCATCGGGGAATCTCCGTGTGAATTTCACACAGCCGCCGTCCAACCGTCTGCCGGTCAGGACCGTTCGTCGGCCGATAGTAGATACACCACGTGGGGCGGAGAAGGGACATGTGCGTTGGTCACGTCCGGCTGCGTGTCGTCGCCGGGCCAAGGCGCTTTACCCTGCTGGCCATCGGCTCAGCGTCTGAAATATCACACTCGTCTCGTCGTTCGGCATCGGCGGTGATTGGTGTGGCGTGGTGATGGGGCAATCGGGATCGGCGCCAGCTGGATTCCTGCACCTCGCGCGTCGCGGAACGATCCGGGGATCACCATGCGCTCGCGGTAGGGGAGTTCGAGCCCTCGGGGAGACGGCGCGGTACGAGGAGGCCAGCATGGAGGCTCCAGCGGAAAGAACGCAACGAATCTACGCGAGACTTGCGGGCATTCTGTTTCTATGGCTGATCATCAATGGTCTCGGCGGCGTCCTCATCTACTCTCACATCGGGGCGAGTGGAACCTTTGCACAAACAGCGCAGAGGATCGTAGCGTCGGAACGCCTATACCGAGTGGCGCTCTTCAGTGAGGTGATTGAGACTTTGAGCGTCGTTCGCTTCGCGGCCGGACGGCATCCGGACTCCGACATCCTCGTGATCAGCATCTTCGGCGACGAAGCGAACGTGCTCGCGGGGCGCTCGAGGCGGGCGCGGGCGGCTACCTCCTCAAGGGCTCCCTGCAGCGCGACATCGTCCTGAAGATCCGGGACATCCGCAACGGCGGCTCGCCGCTCTCGCCGATCGCTCGTGCTCGGCGCGTACCGATCTGAGGGTCGTATTGGCTGAGACCGTCGTCGTTTGCGTTCCGGCAGGCTGCGTGGAATGGATGCGGCTCATGAACCGGACCGGGTCAGCGCCACGGGGTCCAGGGATCCTCGTTGCGCTTGCAATCGCGGCCGCATCGCCGGTACGGGCCGCGGAGAGCGTCTCCGAAAACGCCTCCGCCCGCCTCGACTGCCGGTACTTCGGGGCCGACGAGACGCCAACCGTAGGAACTCCGGGTCCAGCGGAAAGCGTTCTCCTGCCCGACAGCGACCTCTTCCGGCCCATCCTGGCGGACCAACGCGAGCCCCGGTTCTACGCGGACTACCGCCGGGTTCACTTCCGGTTTTCGAATTCCCAACAGCTTGCCGAGGGAGAGGGCCCGAACATCAGCGCCGCCATGGTCGCCTTCGGAGGAGAGTTCGGCATCTGGGGGCTGCGGCAGCGGCACGGTTGCGACGGCCTCCAGGTCAGCCTGTTCGGCGTCGTGCTCTCGCAGTTCAATCTCTCCAGCACTTCGTTTGATCTCCTGAACTCCGACTACCTGGTGGGGCCGACGCTGACCTACCGGCGAGGACCTTGGTCGGCGCGGTTCCGGTTCTATCATCAGAGCAGTCACCTGGGAGACGAGTTCCTCCTCAATTACGGCATCGCCAACGGAGTGCAGCGCGAGAACCTGAGCGTCGAGATCCTCGATCTGCTCGTCTCTCTCGAAGACGGATGGTGGAGGATCTTCGGTGGCGGGGGGCTCATCGTTCTCAGCGACAGTCAGTCCGACCTGAAGTCCACGCCGGGAATCTTGTTCTGGGGCTTCGAGCTGCGCGGCAGTGCCTGGCGCCTGCAGGGCTCGACCTTGCGCCCGGTGTTCGGCGCGGCCATGTCGCAGCTGCAGGCGACGGGCTGGAGCCTGAACGGCAGCTTGGAAGGAGGTCTCGAGTGGGCGTCGCCGAACGCCGCGCATCGGATCCGCGCGCTTCTCGTCGGGCAACGAGGCGCGCTGCCGTTCAGCCAGTTCTTTTCCGAGAAGACCGAGAACTTCGGCGTTCAGTTCCAGTTCGAGTTCTAGCCCTGCGCCGAGAGATTCGGGGTTCAGGTCAGGGAGGCAGCCCCCCGGCCGCGCTCTACCCAGCGGTCAGCCAGTTTGCCCATGGTCGGCTGCGCGACAGCGCTCGTCACGTAAAGCGCCGCGATGAGCCATACGGCCTCCGATGCGCTCGCATCGAACGCGCGCGCGATCGGCTCGAGGGCCGTCGCAATCATGCTCGAGTTGATCGGGTTCAAGAGCGACCCGAGCGCGAGCGGCGCTACGAGCGCCACGCCGAATCCGTTGCTCCCCTTGCTTGGGGAGCTCATCGTCCGAGGACCTTCTTGACGAGCGACATCGCTTTCAAGAGATCCCTCTGTTCTGCATCGTCGAGGCGTTCCTCGAGCATTTTGCTCAGCCACGCTTGCCGAGCGGTGCGGCCCGCGAGAAGGGCCTCCTTGCCTGCCTTGGTGAGGGAGGCATTCAAGCGGCGTCCATCGTTTGGATCGACCCTGCGCATCACGAGCCCCTCTTCCTCGAGGGACGCGACTGTCACGCCCATCGATTGCGGCTTGACGTGCTCGGCGCGAGCGAGATCGGCAACCGTCGACGGCCCTAGCTTGTGCAGCCGAGCGAGAACCGACGTTTGCGACATCGAGAGATCTCCGGCCGATTCCGCACGAAGCCGCCGGGTCAACTCCGAGGCGACCTCTCGCAGCTCGTTGGCCAAAAGCTCGCACCGTCGTGACCGCTCCGAACCCATGACCCAATGCTAGCGACGAAAGGAAAACTGGCAAGTTAAACTTGCAAGTTTAGCTTTGAACCGCAGGCCCGTCGGCGGCAGGCCGGGGGGAACCGAAGTCATTCTGACGCACGAGCGGCACTGGCCTGCACGAAGACTCGCCTGTGGGGACGACGACCGGACGGCGTCACGACGTTGAGCATGTAGGCCAAACGGAACACGCGGCGACCTTCGGAACACTGCGCGGCCCTACCGGGGGAAGGGGTCGCGTGCAGACGAGCCTCGGCTGTCCTGCCGACGCGCAGCCATATCCGTGCGTGACAACCAAATGCTGTGATTTGCTGGACTTCCGTACAAACCGACAGCCGTTTCGCCAGGCAGGTCCGCCTCACCGTCGCAAGCGCTGACGGACTCGGCGAACGAACGCCGGCGATTCTGGCCCGACTCTTGCGAGGCTCCTCGGACATGTCGTTTTTAGATCGCCGACAGCGCGAGGAGCACCCTTGATCGCGGACCGCGAGATGCTCGCGTGGTTGCGCGGCGGCGAGGCACGGAATGTGGAGGGCGCATCCCTCGCCGCACCCGCGAACGGCAGGAAGAGCAGCCTGGGCCGCCTCGGCGCCGAGTTGCTCCAGCCCCACCGCGCTTCGCTCGCCATCATCCTCTCCGCAACTCTACTTGAGACAGCGATGAGCTTGGCCGCTCCGTGGCCGCTCAAGATCGTCCTCGACGACGTGATCGCCGGACACAAGTCACCTGGCTGGCTACGCGAAGCCGCGAGAAGGATCCCGGGCGACGGTGCCGTCGGGATCGCCGCGGTGGCCGCAATCGCGGTCGTGATCATCGCCGTGCTAGGCGGGCTCGCCTCGTACGTCGAGAGCTACTACACCGAGAGCGTCGGCCAACGGGTGGCGAGCGACCTGCGCGTCCGCGTCTACCGTCACCTCGAGCACCTGTCGCTCGCCTATCACGATACGCATCCCAGCGCCGCGTTGCTCAGCACCATCACCGACGATGTCGCTACCGTCCAGGACTTCGCGTCGTCGAAGGCGCTGGGCATCGTCGTCGACCTGCTCACGATCGCGGGGATGCTCGGGCTGATGTTCTGGCTCAAATGGGACTTCACGCTCGTCGTCGTGGCGGTGGCGCCACTTCTGCTGCTGTTCGTCGGGCGCTTCAAGAAGGCGGTCAAGGAGGCAACGCGGGAGGTGCGACGGCGTGAGAGCGAAATCATGGGAGTGGTGCAGCAGGGACTGCAGTCGATACGGGTCGTGACGGCGTTCGGCCGGGAGGAGCTCGAGGAGAAGCGCCTGGTGGACGCGAGCCGGGAGGCGGTCCAGGCCGCCCTGAAGACGAGGCGGGTGAAGTCGCTCCTATCGCCGGTCGTGAAGGTGACGGTGGCGGTCTGCATCGCCTTGGTCCTGTGGCGAGGAGGGTCGCTCGTCCGTGCCTCCGCGATGACAGCCGGCTCCCTGACCGTGTTCCTCTCGTACCTCGCCAAGTTCTTCAAACCCGTGCAGGACGTCGCCAAGATGAGTGGTGCCCTCGCCCAGGCGGCGGTGGGGCTGGAACGCGTCTACGGAATTCTCGACATCGACATGAGCATCCCCGAGCGTCCGGATGCGCGCGCACCGCGAAAGCTCGCGGGTGCGCTGGAGTTCGATCACGTTGGGTTCGCCTACCAACCCGCGGTGCCGGTGCTGAAGGACGTGAGCGTCTCGATCGCCGCCGGCCAGTTCGTCGGGATCGTAGGCGCCACTGGGACCGGGAAATCGACGCTCGCGAGCTTGATTCCGCGCTTCTATGATGCCACCGCCGGGAGGGTCCTCATCGACGGGGTGGACGTCCGCGACTACAAGCTCCGCGCCTTGCGCGATCAGATCGGGTTCGTGCTGCAGGACGCGCTCCTCTTTCGCGGGTCGGTGCGCGACAACATCGCCTACGGGAGACCGGATGCCAGCGACGAGAAAATCGTCGAGGCCGCGAGGCTCGCGAACGCGCACGACTTCATCGTCCGGATGCCCGAGGGATATGACACCCAGGTAGGGGAAAAAGGCGTGACGCTCTCCGGCGGCGAGCAGCAGCGCATCGAGATCGCGCGCGCCATCGTCCGCAATGCGCCGATCCTCATTCTCGACGAGCCGACCGCCGCGCTGGATTCCGAGTCCGAGAAGCTCGTCCTGGAGGCCCTCCACCGCCTGATGAAGGGTCGCACCGTCATCACCATCGCTCACCGGCTGAGCACGATCCGCGACGCGGACAAGATCATCGTTCTCAAGGACGGCCGCCTCGCGGAGCAAGGCAAGCACGACGAGCTCCTGGCGCTCGGCGGCGTCTATTCCAAGTTGTACCGGATCCAGGCCGGCGCGGGTCCCGCGATCGGAAGCGAGGGTCGCCCACAGCGGAACAGGGGTATGAATGTCTTCCCGATCGCTCGTCGTTCTTCCTGACGATTCCACCAAACCTGTTCTCCGCGCCATCGGAACGGCGTCGAAGTCGCTGCGGGCCAAGATGTTTGTCTTGTCCGACCCGACAGTGGTTCAGGCCCTCGTCGCCGCCCGCCGTCGCGGCGTCAAGGTGCAGGTCATGCTGAACCGCGCCGCTCACGGCGGCAACGAAAAGAACGAGTTTGCCCGCGCGGAGCTCCTTCGCGCCGGGGTGGAAGTCGCCCACGGCAATCCCGAGTTCAGCGTGACGCACGAAAAATCGATGGTGGTCGACGATGCGATTGCGTTCGTGAAGTCGTTCAACTGGGCGACGAAGAACTTCAGGGCGACGCGCGATTATGCGGTGATCACGTCGCACAAGCGCGAAGTACGTGAGATCGCCGACTGCTTCGACGCCGATTGGCACCGGCAACGCTTCCGCCCCGGCGAGCCGTCCCGCCTCATCTGGTGCCCCGGGGGGCGAGACCGGTTCGTCCGCGTCATCGACGAGGCGAAGCATACGCTCTATATCCAAAACGATCGGTATCGGGACCTGCTGATCCTCGAGCACTTGATCCGCGCCGCTCGGCGCGGGGTGAAGGTTCGCGTGATGGCGCGGCCGCCCCACAGGCTCGAGGACGAGAAAATGCTCAAGAGCATTACGGGCCTGCGGATCATGGACGACGTCGGGATCAGGGTCCGCAAGCTCAAGCACCTCAAGCTTCACGGCAAGGCGGTCCTCGCCGACGGGGTCGTCGCAATCGTGGGCTCGATCAACTTCAGCCCCGGCAGCTTCAGCGATCGTCGCGAGCTGGCGATCGAGGTGCGCGACCCCGACGTCGTGGAGCGGCTGCAGGACGTAGCCCACCACGACTGGAAGTGGTCACGCCCGATCGACCTTTCGGACGAATGGATCCTCGCTGCCTTGGAGGATCGCGACCAGGCAGGAAAGGAACCCGCCGTCGGCGACGCCGTCGCGGACGCGAGACCAAGGAAACTGGGCTAGACGAGTAGCTTCTGCGCTCCGCACATGCCGTGCGATGCTTTGGGGCTCTATTGGGGCTTCGCGAGTGCAAAACCCTGCCAAACCGGGCGAACGAGCGTCCGGGTTAGGATCGCCAGCAGCGAGGGTGGGGCACACGCCCGGCGCAGGCTACAGTCCCTTGAGGTTTGCCTCGATCGCGGCGAACACCTTGTGGTCCGCGGGCAATACCTTCGCGAAACTCTGCCGCGCCTGTACGAAGTCCGCTCTTGCCTCGGCGCGGCGTCCGTTCTGCGCATTCCACTGGGCCCGATGGTAGAGCAGGTTGCCAACGGCTTCCGGATCGTTCTGCTGCTTCCCGAGCTCTTTCGTGAAAAACGCATCGATATCGCGCGCCCGATTCATGGCGGCGTACCCTGTCACCAGGCCGCGCAGCCTCGCCCAGCGCCTGATCAACTGCAGCGGCGATGCTCCCGGCGGAAGCTCCGCCGCCTCGGGAACGAAACCGACTCGGGCCCGCACCTCCGGCGAGTCCGGACGGACGCCGAGGAGGCGCGCCTCGCCCGCATCCGGCGCGATCAAGCCGAGCATCACGCGGATCAGGGTCGTCTTTCCGGCCCCGTTCGGGCCGGCGAGGCCGTAGCACTCACCGCGGGCCACGCGCAGGCTGACCCCGCGAAGCGCCGGCTTGGGACGCAGCAGACCGTACGACTTCTCGACCCCGGCGCTGCACGGCGGGAATGGCGGCATCCTGCGGTGCCGGCCCGGCCGGACGCTCGTCGTGGCTTGCGACCGGTTCCATCTCGGGACGGGCCCCCCTCCTCTTGTCCGGTCCCAGGGTCGCACGGAGACAGCCGGCCGGTCGAACAAGCCGCCCCGGCAAGGGTGAGCGCGGCCGGGCCTTGGCTCAGACCTGGCATCCTCGCCCACGTGGAGACTACTGCCTCGCCCGTTGGTCGGCGCGCTGCGCGACGCGCGAGAGCAGCTCGTCGAGCGCCACCAGCGTGACCGGCTTGGTGAGGTGCTCGTCGAACCCCGCGGAAAGGGCCCGCTGCCGGTCCTCGGCCTGTCCGTACCCGGAGACCGCGATCAGGCGCACGCCGTTTCCCAGCGCGGCGCGCACCCGGCGGGCCACCGCGTAGCCGTCCAGGAGCGGAAGGCCGATGTCGACCAGCGCGACGTCGGGCCGGTGGGCGAGGATGACCGCGAGCCCGGAAGGTCCGTCGGCCGCCGTCTGCAGCTCGTATCCTATCGATCCGAAGTAATCGCAGAGCGACTCGCGGATGTCGGCGTTGTCCTCCACCAGCACGACCCGAAGCGGCGCGCGAGCTGGGCTCGGCGGACTCGGTGCATCGATGGTCCCTGCGGTCCGCGCAGCGAGCGGAAGCCGCACCGCGAACTCGCTCCCCCGGTTGCGACCTTCGCTGTGCGCCGTCACCGATCCGCCATGCAGCTCAACCAGGCTCTTGACCAGCGTGAGGCCGATGCCCAGGCCGCCCTGCGCGCGATCGAGAGACGATTCCGCCTGCACGAACATCTCGAAGATCCGATCGAGCATCTCCGGCGCGATGCCGATCCCGTTGTCGGTGACGCGCACCACCGCGGTATCCCGCTCGGCAGACAGGGACAGCTCCACCGAAGACCCGGCGGGGGAATACTTGATCGCATTGACCAGCAAGTTGCTGAACACTTGCTCGAGGCGGACCGAGTCCGCCTCCACGGTCAGGCCTGCGTGCGACCGCGCGAAACCGACCTGGATCGACTTGGCGCGGGCGGCCGGCTCCACCGACTGGAGGCAGCGGCGCAAGAGCTCGTCGAGATCGAGCGGGACGCGCTTCAACGCCACCTTCCCGGAGGTGACGCGGGAGACGTCCAGCAGATCGTCGACCAGGCGGGCGAGGTGCCGTGCCTGGCGATCGATGACGCCGCGGTGCTTGGCGCTCGCCCCGGAGGGCGTGCGGTTGAGGATCTCGACCGCCAGCACGATGGCGCCGAGAGGGTTGCGCAGCTCGTGTCCGAGCATGGCGAGGAACTGATCGCGCAGGCGGATGGCCTCCTCGGCCTCGTACTGGCGGCGGCGCGCCCGTAACGCGGAGCCGACCGTGCTCAGGAGGGTCGCGACGCGTACCGGCCGATCGAGGCGGCTGACGTTCCCGAGCTCCTCGTGGGAGCCGCCTGGCCTCGCGCAGAAGACGATGAACGGGAAATCGGACCAGGCCTCCTGGGCTGCGAGGCGCCGGCGCAAGCTCGACGTGACCTCGTCCGTCAGCACTTCCTCGGCGAGGACGGCGCAGCCTGCTCCCGCCTCCATCTTCGCCTCGAGGTCGGCGAGGCCTTCGCACCGCTCCGTGGCAAAGCCTCCGCGTTCGAGGATCTGGAGGGCGAAGTCGGCGTCACGGTTGCGAGCGGTCCAGACGACGACGCGTTCCGAGTGGGCGTAGCGAGGCATCCTCAGCGCCTGATCAGCTCGCCCGCGTCGCCGGCCGACTGCGACATGCCGCTGAGGATGCCGCGGAAGTCCCTCAACACCTCGCCGACGCGCACGCCTCCCCGGCCGAGGGTCAGCTCGCGAATCGTGTCTTCGTGCGGCCCGCTGCGCTTCTTGACCACCGAGATGGCCTTGCGGATGCGTCCATCCGCCTCGAAGTAGCGGAGCAGGATCACCGTATCGGAAAGGTAGCTCACGTCGACCGGGGACTCCGTCACGCCGAGCATTCCGTGCTGGGCCATCACCAGGATGGTCGCCACTCCCCGTTGCCCCAGGTAGCTGAGCAGCTCGTGCATCTGCACTGCCAGCAGCCGATGTTCGGGCATGGCGTTGAGATAGCCGTTGAGGGTATCGATGACCACCACGCGCGCGTGCTGGTCCTCGACGGCCCTGCGCACCGTCCAGGAGAACTCCCCGGGGCCCATCTCGGCGGGGTCCACGCCCTGCACGATCAAGCGACCGGCCTTCACCTCGCCGCTCAGATCCATCCCCATCCCCTGCGCGCGGGCGAACAGCGTGGGCAGCGTTTCGTCAAAGGCGTAGATCGCCGCGCTGTCTCCGCGCCGCGCGGCGGCCATCGAGTACTGCAGCGCCAGGGCCGATTTGCCCGTCCCGGCCGGTCCGATGATGAGGGTGCTGGTGCCGCGATCGAGCCCACCGCCGAGCAGCTCGTCGAGCGGGCCGAGCCCGCTGGAGATCGCCTCGCGCTTGAACTCGGTGCGGTGCTCCGCCGCCACCAGCCGCGGGAACACCACCAGACCGCCGGTACGGATGAGGAAATCGTGGTATCCGCCGCGGAACTTGCGGCCGCGCAACTTGACGACGCGCAGCCTGCGGCGGTCCTCGCCGTAGAGCGGGGCGATCTGCTCCATGGTGAGCACCCCGTTGGCCAGGCTCTGGAGCTGCGGATCCCCCTCTTCGGAGGTGCGGTCGTCGAGCAGCAGCACGGTGATCTGCTTGCCGGTGAAATACTGCTTCAGGGCGAGCAGCTGGCGCCGGTAGCGCAGCGAGCTCTGCGAGAGCAGGCGCACCTCCGAGAGCGAGTCGAAGACGACGCGCAGCGGCTTCACCTTTTCGATGTGCGCGAGCAGCGTCCGGGTGGTCTCTTGCAGCTCGATCTCGGAAGTCTCGAAAAGCGAGGCGTCTTGCTCCAGGCTGCCCGACTGCTCCAGCGCGGAGAGCTCGAAGAGCGCTACGCCTTCCAACGACCAGCCGTGGGAGGCGGCGACCGCGTTGATCTCGTCCCTCGTCTCCGAAAGCGAGATGTAGAGCGCGGTTTCGCCTTGCGCCGCTCCGGCGAGCAGGAACTGCAGTCCCAGCGTGGTCTTGCCCGCGCCCGGATCTCCTTGCACGAGGAAGAAGCGATCGCGGGGAATCCCGCCGCCGAGAATGTCGTCGAGCTCCGGGATTCCCGTTCCTGTGATCTTCTCGTCCAACTGCATTCCGCCGGTGAGTCGCACGGAGGCCAATGCTACGCAAGCTCTCAGTGGGTTCAGTGGTCACGAGCGTTCACTCGCTTGCTTCTCGTCCAACTTCTGCTTGCTTCTCGTCCAACTTCTGACGATTCGGCCTACGCGCTGCGCAGGGCCACTACCGGATCCACCTCAGCGGCGTTGCGTGCCGGCAAGAGGCAGGCCGCGGCGCCCACGCCGGCGAGCACCCCGGCGCCCGCGATCCAGGTCACCGGGTCGGTCGCGGCGATGCCGAAGACCAGGCCGGCCATGGCGCGCGAGATGGCCAGGCCGCCGAAGAAGCCGAGCGCCAGCCCGGCTGCGACCAGGGCCATTCCCTGCCGCAGGACCATGCGCAGCACCTCCGCGCGCTGCGCGCCCAGCGCCATCCGGATGCCGATCTCCTGCGTGCGCTGGCTCACCGAGTAGGCCATCACGCCCGCGATCCCCGCGGCCGTGATGCAGAGCGCCAGCGCCGCGAACGCGCCCAGGAGCAGCGCCGTCAGGCGCGGCGAAGCGAGCGCATCGGCGCGCACCTGCTCGAGTGTGCGCACCTCGGTGACGGGCTGCTCCGGGTCCAGCTCCCGGACCGCCGCCCGCACCTCGCGCTCCAGCGAGAGCGGCGCGCCCTTGCTGCGCATCACCAGCCGCAGGTCCCGGAAGACGTCGAAGCCGATCGGCGAGTACACCTCGTCAGCGGGTTCCCGCTCGAGGCCGTGCTGCTTCACGTCGGCCGCGATTCCCACGATCGTCGCCCAGGTCTTCCCGCCGTCCGCGCTCAGCCGGCGCCCGATCGGAGTCTGCCCGGCGAACACGTGGCGCGCGAACGACTGGTTCACGACGACGACGTTCGGCGCAGGCGGCTGGTCGGCCGGGGTGAAGGCGCGGCCAGCCACCAGCGGAATGCTCATGGCGCGGAAGTAGTCGGGCGAGGCGATGTCCAGCTCCGTCTGCGGCCGCGCCCCGCCTTCGTCGCGCGCGCCTTCGACCTGGTACGGCACGGTGAACGCGTCCGCGCCGGTGAGCGGCACGGTGCCGCCGAGCGCCACCGCGACGAGCCCGGGCTGCGACTCCAGCCGCTGGAGCAATCGATTGGCGAACCCGCGGATCTTCTCGGTGTCACCGTAGCGGGACCAGTTGAGGTCGATCCGCGCGGTGAGGACGTTCTCGGGATCGAATCCGGTGTCCACCCGCTGCAGCTTGAGCAGGCTGCGCAGCATCAGGCCGGCGCCGATCAGGAGCGCGAAGGAGACCGCCACCTGCGAGACGATCAGCGCGCTGCGCACCCGCAGGCGGCTCCGGTGGGTGATGGCGCCGGCGCCCTCCTTGAGGTCTGCCGCTAGATTCGCGCGCGCGGGCAGCGCCGGCAGGCAACCCAGCAGGATGCCGGTCGCCAGGGAGATGCCCAGCGCGAAGAGCAGCACGCGGCCATCGAGGGACACGGCGCTGGCGCGGGTGGTGAATCGTGCCGCGAATGCCGCGAGCATCTGCACGCTCCAGGCCGCGAGAAGGACCCCCAGCGCGCCGCCGCAGAGGGCGAGGATCAGGTTCTCGGTGAGGAGCTGCTGGAACAGGCGCAGGCGAGTCGCTCCCAGGGCGGTGCGCACCGCCATCTCCCGCTCGCGCCGGACCAGGCGCGCCAGGGTGAGGTTCGCCACGTTGGCGCAGACGATCACCAGCAGGAACAGGCCGGTTGCGACCAAGACCACCAGCGTCGGCCTCGCGCGCCTGGTCAGCTCGTCGCGGAGCAGCTCCGCGCCGGTGCCGAACCCTTCCGCCGAGGGATACGCGGCGGGATATTCCGAGTGCAGCCGCGAGGCGATCTCGCGCAGGTCGGCGCGGACTTGCTCCAGCGTCGTGCCGGGGCGCACGCGTCCGAACACGGCCAGCCCGCGGGCGGAGCGATCGTTGGGCCAATGCTTGCCGTTGCGGAACGGGCAAGCGACGCTGGGCATGTAGACGTCATTCTCCTCCGGGTACTGCGGAATCCTGGGCAGGATGCCGATCACCTGGTGCACCTTGTCGTTCATCGTGAACGTCTTGCCGACGATGCCCGGATCGCCCCGGTACGTCCGTTGCCAGTACTCGTAGCTGAGCACCAGGACGGCCGGGGCGCCCTGCTCCTCGTCGGCGGGGACGAAGGTGCGGCCCAGCAGTGGCCGCACGCCGAACACCTCGAAGAAGTTGGCGGAGACCACGCCGGTCTGCACGCGCTGGGGCTCGGGGCCGCCCAGCAGCACGAACAGCATCGAGTGGTACTCGACCACGGCGTCGAGCGTGCGCGACATCGCCCGGTAATCCTGCACCTCCAGCGGCGAGAAGGTGACGTTCTCGACGCCGGCCGCCTTGGCCGGCTGGAGCAGGTGGACTAGCCGCTCGCCGTTCGCGTAGGGCAGCGGGCGGAGCAGCACAGCGTCGACGACGCTGAAGATCGCGGTGTTGGCGCCGATGCCGAGGGCTAGGGTGAGCAGGATGGCGAAGGTGAACCCCGGGCTGGCGCCGAGCCCGCGCAGACCGTAGCGGGCGTCGTAGAAGAGTTTCGCCAGGAAGCGGTCACCGCGCCCCTCGCGCGCAGGGCGCTCCAGCCAATCCTCGAACGTTCCGGGCGCCGCGCCCAGCCGGGCGGAGAGGCCGTTCCAGAGGAGATCGCCCGCCGCTCGAAGCGAGAAGCCCGCGCCGTAGACGTCGCGGCAGAGCCTCAGGATCTCCTCGCCGTGAAGGTCGCGAAGCTGCTTCGGATAGGCCCGCAGGAAGAGTCGCAGCATGGGGTTCCTCAGGTGGCCAGCAGCTCGGCGATGGCGCCGGCCAGGACGCGCGCCTCGGCCTGGGCCACCCTCCGGCCCAGCGGAGTGATGCGGTACTCCGTGCGCCGCTCTTCCCCGCTGCCGCGGTGTCCGGCCACCTCGATCAGGCCGCGCTCCATCATGCGGTCGAGCACCCGGTAGAGGTTGCCCGGGCGGATGCGGATCCTCCCCTGCGAGCGGGCCGCCACGTCCTGCACGATCCCGTACCCGTGCAAGGGCCCGGTGCGAAGGACGGCCAGCACGAAGAGCTCAGCCGGCTTCAGGGGAGGTATGCTCGGATCGAGTATGCTCATAATGAGCATACTGCACGACACGGAGGGCTCGGGTCAAGACCGTGAACTTCACCAAACGCGAGTGAATGCTACACTTCCGCGGATGAAGCTGACCGGCGACCCGGACGGGCTCGCAGCTCTGAAGTCGTTCCAGGAAGGGAACCGCGACTATCTCAAGTTCCTCATCCAGGAGGCGACGTCCGTCTTCGAGCACCACGTCGATTTCAAGGGGCCGGACGGCACCCGCTTCCGCCTCATCCACGACGTGAAGACGGGCGAGTTCAGGGTCGAGAAGAAGGCCGAGTGACACGGGGCGGCCTCCTTCTCGCGCGGTTTGAAATCGCGGGCCGGGTGCACGATCAGTTTGAGGCCGCGCGTGCGCCCCGCTTGTGCAATCACCGGCGCGGGGGGAGAGGTCCGGTCCGAGGCCCTGTACAGCTGGTACATGTCAGGTCTGGGGGTATCTTCCCCCGTTCCAGGCGTTCTCGGATGTCATTCCGACCGTCGGATCATCGGGACGGCCGACGGTGGCCTTGTACCGCGGACGGGCCGCCAGCGTCCCTCGGGCGCTGCTGCCTCAGATCCCGCCCATGCGGAGCGACCGCTGCAAGAGCGCCCGCAGGACGGAGGCAGGCACCGCGGTTCCTTCGGCGCTGGTGGGACGCGTGGTCATCCCCACCAGTTGCCCGCGGTCATCGAACAGCGGACCGCCCCAGAAGGGCGGCGGCAGGGCGTGCTCGGTATGGAGCCGCGCGCTGGCGTCGTCGCCGGGCGCGACGCGCTCGAGGAGCACTGCCACGGCCTTGATCGAGTCCCCGTCGACGCCGAGGGCGACCATCGAATCGCCGGCGTTCGGGTCCTCGGTGGCGATCGATGCTCCGGAGAGGCTTCGGGCCTGGTCGGGGAGCAGGAGGATCGCGACGTCGAGGCCCGTATTGCCTGCCAGGAGCCGCGCGGGTATGGGGCCGACGTCGCCGACGAGGACCGCGATCTCGTTCGCCGGCTGCAGCCCGCCGTTCTCGTCTCGCAGCGCCACGGAGCTGAGCGCAGTCAAGACGAGTCCGTCTCCGATCAGGACTCCCGACGACGTTGCGACGGCTTCGTGCACCTTCAACGGCCCTTGCGTCTGCTCCGCCACGAAAGCGCTCGCGCGGACCTGCACTGTGAACGCATGGACCCGGTCCGCCACGGCGTCGAGGTCCGCGCGGTGCGGAAGCGGCATGGTCACCGCGGCGCGCGCGGCGCCGGCTGCGAGCGTAGCCGAAGCGCACATCGCTGCGGCGATCCGGCCCGGAAAGACGATTCGGTCCATGCGCTCCTCCGCGAAAGCAACACCGAGCCTGTACGGCCTCTGTTGCGGCCGCGTTGCGGTCGTGTTTGCGAACATGAACCGCCACCGAGCGTGAAGGTTGATCAGGCATCCACCTGGCCTCCTCCCGGCCGAATTAGGATGCCCGGGTCGTGGAAGCGCTTCCGGCGTCAACCCCGGGCGGGCGTCCACGGGGCGCGGCCGTGAGCGCCGCGCGGCGCCGGCAGATCGGCGAGCCGGCCCTCCGGGGTGAAGGCCATCTCGCATGGCTCGCCCAGGGCGCGCAGCGAGGGCTGCCCGCGCCCGTCGCTCTGCCAGAGCGCCTCGGCCACCCACATCTCGCGCAAGTGCAGGGTGCTCTCGATGCGGACCAGGCGCGGAGCGAGAGGGTCCGTCCGGGGGGCGGTGACGACGGCCAGCGCGATGGCGGAGCGGTCGTCCGGGACCCAGATCGGCGTCTTGCCGTTGGTGAGCTCGGTGGAGGCGACCACGTTCGTCCAGTACTTCTGGTAGTCGACGTTCTCCACTACCGCGCGCGTGGTGACATCGGCCACGCCCAGCCCGCAGGCGTTGCCGTGGGTCAGCTCGGTGAGGCGCAGCACGGCCAGCTTCTTCGGGTTGCGCGGATCGACGATGTGCCTGACGCCGTAGCGGCCCGTGACGTTCGGGTCCATGCCCATGCCGCTGATGTCCTTGCCCAGGTAGTCCACCACCAGCACGTCGAGCCGGTCGAACGGGATGCGCGGCATCAACGAACGGCTCAGCCGGAGCAGCTCGGGCTCGCGCGCCGGGATGCAGTCGCCCGGGACCACTTCCAGATGCGCCACGTCCTCCAGCGCGTTCTCGACGGACGCGATGCCGCCCAGGACGTTCACCTTCTCGAAGACCAGCCGCGCGGCCTCGGGGACGACCTCGTGGAAAGTGTCGAAGCCGCGCCGGTGCACCGTGGCGGCGCCTTTCTGCTTGCCGAACCCGATGGCGAGCATCTTCGAAAGGCCGCTCTCCACTTCGCCGTGGAAGTCGGTGTGCGCCTTGACGCGATTGACGGGGAGCACGGCGTCGGCGCGCAGCGCCGCGCGGCTCCAATGGAGCGGCATCCCCGCCGGCGTGGTGCCGAGCAGCACCGTCTCCATCTCCGGTTCGAAAGGGACGTCCATGGACTCCGGCGTGATCCCATAGCCGGCGAGCACTTCGAGCTGCCCCTCCGGCGTGGCGCCTCCATGAGAGCCCATCGCCGGAACGATGAACGGCCGCGCCCCCAGCCGCTTCAGCTCGGTCACGGCAGCGCGGACGATCTCCGCGATGCGGGCCACGCCGCGACTCCCGACGCCGACCGCGACCGACATCCCCGGGCGCACCCGCCCTTCCAGCTTGCGCAACTCGCGCGCGACCGTCTCCGGGATCGAGCCGACTCGCGGTGCCTCGAAGGTCTGCGCAATCCGCCTCCACTTCGGCAACGGAAACGAGAGCCCGCCTTCGGCGATGCTGAACTCGCGGTCCATGTTCATCCTTTCAGCGCTCCGCTCATGCCCTGGACGTAGCGGTCGACGAAGAGAAAGTAGATCGCCACCACCGGGATGCAGCCCAGCACCGCGCCGGCCATGAGCGGACCCCACTGGTAGATGTCGCCGCGGACCAGCTCGGTGGCCAGGCCCACCGGCACGGTCTTGTGCTCCGGGGCGGACATGAAGACCAGCGCATAGAGGTACTCGTTCCACGACAAGGTGAAGGCGAAGATGAACGCCGAGATGAGCCCTGGCCCGCTGAGCGGCAGCACGATCCCCAGCATGACGCGCAGGCGGCCGGCGCCGTCGACCATCGCGGCTTCCTCGATCTCGCGGGGGATCGATTTCAAGTAGCCCATCAGCAGCCAGGTGCAGAACGGAATGAGGAAAGTGGTGTAGACTGGCACCAGCGCCGCGGGGCTGTCGAACCAGCCCAGCCTGAGCAGGATGTCCGCGAGCGGAATGAAGAGGATCGCCGGCGGGACCAGGTAGCCGAGGTAGATCAAGAGGCCCGCGCCCTCGGCGCCGGGGAAGCCCACCCGCACGATCCCGTACGCCGCGAGCCAGCTGGCGGAGACGCTGAGCAGGCTCGCGCCGGTCGCGATGCCCATCGTGTTCCAGAACCAGCGCGGGAAGCCGGTGCCGGTCAGGAGATAACGCACGTGATCGAGCGTGGGCCGGTGGACCAGGAACGGGTTCGCCGCGGTCGAGACCAGCTCCTGATTCGGGCGCACCGCGGTGAGCACCATCCAGTAGAACGGGAACAGCAAGAAGACCGCGAAGAACGCGAGCGGGATCCAGGTGCCGAGGAGGCGCGACCTCATACGCGCTCCCGGATGGCGCGCAGCGCGGCGAAGGCCAGGAGGCCCAGCGCCGGTAGCGTGACCCCGGCGATGGCGGCGCCCTCGCTCATCGAGCCTCCCACGATCGCGCGTTGGTAGGCGAGAGTGACGAACAGGTGCGTCGCATTGGCGGGACCGCCGCGGGTGATGGTCCACACCAGCTGGAAGTCCGTGAAGGTGAAGATGGCCGAGAAAGTGGTGAGGATGACCGTGAGCGGCATCAAGAGCGGCCAGGTGATCTCGCGGAAGACGCGGACCGCGCGGGCGCCGTCGATCTGCGCCGCCTCGTAGACGTCGGTCGGGATCGATTGCAGCCCGGCCAGGTAGCCGATGGTGAAGAAAGGCGTCCCGCGCCAGATGTTCGCCACCATCAAGGAACCGCGGGCGAGCCAGGCGTCGCCGAGGAAGTCGATGTTGTGATCGATGAGGCCCAGCTTCACCAGCGCCCAGCTGATGAAGCTGAACTGCGGATCGAAGATCCACCACCAGGCGAACGCCGAGAGCACGGTGGGCACCACGTAGGGCAAGAGCAGCACGGAGCGCCAGAAGCGCACGCCGGCGAAGCGCTGGTTCAGGACCAGCGCCAGGCCCAGCCCCAGGGCCAGCTTCAGCGCCACGGTGACGACCGTGTACAGCGCGGTGTTGATGGCGGTCAGCCGGAAGACGGGGTCGTCGAGCAGGTATTGGTAGTTCTCCAGCCCGATGAACGCGCCCGGCGCGCCGATCTTCGCGTCCTGGAAGCCGAGCCAGACGCCCAGCCCCAGCGGATACGCCAGGAGGAGCCCGAGGAGCGCGGCGGCCGGCACGACCAGCGCGGGGCCGAACCAGCTCCCGCGTTCCAGCGCGAAGGCCAGCCGCCGGGCGGCCATCGATCAGCCGCGGTAGATGCGCCGCAGGCGGCCCTCGGCCCTCTTGGCCGCGTCTTTCGGCGTGAGGCCGCTGACGGTGGCGTCGGCGAACATGTCGAGCACCACGAAATCGGCCAGCGCGGCGGCGGCGTGCTGGCCCGGGCTGCCCGCGTAGCTGTTGGGGAGCATGCGGGCGATGCCGTCGCGGAACGGCGTCGCCTTCGGGTCGCGCGTCCAGACCGGCAGATCGCGGTACTTGCGCAGCGCGGGGGTGACGTAGCCGTTCATCGCCTCCACCCAGGGCTCCGCCTGCTCGGGCGAGAGCATGAAGCGCAGGTATTCCTTGGCCGCGTTGGGGAAACGCGAGTACTTGAAGATGAACGCCTGGCTGAACACCGCCAGCTCGGTGGGCTTGCCCACCGGCCCCACCGGGAAGTTGGCGTGGTCCATGTCCTGGGCGATCTGCGGGAAGTCCTTCTTGGCGGCGGCGTAGATGCTGATGCCGTTGTTGGTGAGCGACACCTCGCCGGCGAGGAAAGCGCGGTTGTTGTTCGGGTCGAGCCAGGAAGCTACGCCCGGCGCCATCTGCGCGTAGAGCTCGCGCGCGTTCTCCAGCGCGGTCCAGGTCTCCTGCGTGTTGATGGCGATGGTCTTGTCGTCCGCCTCCACCGCCTTGCCGCCGTGGGCCCACAGCCACCAGTGCGTCCAGCAGTTCCCGTCGCCGACGGCGTGCCCCAGCGCGAACCCCATGGGGTGGTTCTTCTCCTTGAGCGCACGCGCCAGCTTGAGCAGCCCGTCGGTCTTGTCGGGGAACTTGTCGAACCCCGCTTCCTTCATCCAGCTGATCCGATAATTGAGCGCCTGGCACGTTCCGCCGATGGGCACTCCGATCCAGTGCTTCAGCTGCTTGCTGTACCCGTAGGACCGGGCCACGTCGTACCAGCCGAGCCGCTTGCCCAGGTCCTCGGCGACGTCGGAGACGTCCACCAGGCGCTGCGGGTAGATGTGCGGATCGTCGTACCAGCCCATCACCAGGTCCGGGCCGGTCCCCAGGTTCGCGGCCATCGCCGCCTTGGGCCGGACGTCCTCCCAGGTGATGTACTCGACGCTGACGGCGGCGCCGGTCGCCTCCTGGAACTTCTTCGTGTTCGCGTTCCAGGCCTCCTCGTCCGCCTTGATGAACCCGCTCCACCGGAGCAGCCGGAGCTGCGCGTCCTTCTCGACCGGGAACATCGGCGCATACTTCGCGGCTGGGGCCTGGGCGAACGAGCGGGTCGCAGCTCCCGCTGCCAGTCCCAGACCCCATTTCATGAAGCTCCGGCGCAGCGTCATGGCAATTCCTCCGAGCGGGGCCGCGATTCTTGTGCCCGCCAGAGCGAGATGTCAAAGCGCCGCGAGATGGACCAAGAAATTTCACGCAGAGGGCGCGGAGGAGAAAAGAGAGAGCGCGGAGAATTTCTCTTTTGAACAAGATCCTCCGCGTCCTCCCTTTCCTCGGCGCCCTCTGCGTGAAACGGTTGCTGTCCTAACCGCGGCTGGTGCGAGGGAGCCAGGTGAGACTTTCGTCCGTAGTGCCCTGCGGGCGGTACTCCAAGCCGACGGCGCCGCCATAGCCCAGTTCGTCGAGGTCGGAGAGGAATGCGGGGATGGGCTGCTTGCCGGTGCCCGGCTGGTGGCGGCCCGGCACGTCGGCGATCTGCACGTGCCCGATCCGGGGGAAGTGGCGGCGCAGCACGGCGCGCGGATCCTCGCCCATCATGCCGGCGTGGTACTGGTCGAGCTGGAAGCGCACGTTCGGAGAGTCCGCCGCGTCGACCAGGTCGACCGCCATGTCCGGTGTCGAAGCGAAGTAGCCGGGCATGTCGACGGTGTTGATGTTCTCGACGAGCAGGGTGAGGCCGGCCTTCGCCACCAGCGGCGCGGCGGCGCGCAGGTTCGCGACGGCGGTCCGGCGGGCCTCCTCGCGCGAGACGCCCGGCGGAGGGATGCCGGCGAGCGCGTTCAGCCGGCGCGTCCCGAACCGCTGCGCCGCGGCGATCGCGTTGCGCACGGTCTCCAGGAATTCCGACTCGCGGCCGGGCAGGGAGAGAAGACCGCGCTCTCCCTTCCCCCAGTCGCCCGGCCGCGGGTCGAAGAGCACCAGCTCGAGGCGCAGCTCGCGGAGCGCACTTTCGACGGCCGCCGGATCCAGCTCGTGGACGAACAGGATCTCCACTCGCCGGAACCCCGCCTTGGCCGCAGCCCGGAACCGATCCAGGACCGGCAGCTCCTGCCAGAGCATGGTCAAGTTGGCGGCGAAGCGCGGCATCCTCAGCTCCGGGGCTTGTCCACCGTGACGCCGGCCGCCTCCTCCCAGAGGCGGACCAGCGAGGCCATGTCGTTCTCGCCCATTCCGCGGGCGCGCGCCTCCAGAAAGCGCTGCTCGGCCACCGCGCCGAGGAAGAGCGGCACGTTCGCCGCCTTCGCCTCGTCGTGGATCAGCCCCAGGTCCTTGAGGAGCAGCGTGATGCTGGTGGCCGGGCCGAAGTCGCGCGAGATGAAGCGCGGCAGGTTCCGCGTCATCATGGTGGAGCCGCCGAAGGAGGTGCCGATCACCTCCAGCACGACGCGCGGGTCGGCGCCGAGCTTCGCGCCGAATACGGCCGCCTCGGCGACCGCAGCGGTGTGGACGCCGACCAGCAGCTGGTTGATGAGCTTCACGACCTGCCCCGCGCCGGCCGGACCGCACAGCTTGATGTTCTTGCCGAAGGTGCGGAAGACGGGGAGCGCGCGGTCGAACGCGGCTTGATCGCCGCCCACCATGACGGTCAGCGTGCCTGCCTGCGCGCCCGCCGGACCGCCCGAGACGGGCGCGTCGAGGAAGTCGGCGCCTCGCTCGCGGGCTTGGGCGGCGCAGCGCCCGCTTTGCCCCACGCTCACCGTCGAGTGATCGGCGTAGATCTGGCCGGGGTGCGCCCGCTGCATCATCTCGCGGAAGACCTGCTCCACCGCCTCCGGGGTCGGCAGCGCGGTGAGCACTATCTCCGCGCGCTCTGCCACGTCGGCGGCCGAGGAGGCCGGGACCGCTCCCTTGGCGGCGAGCTCCTCGACGGGCGCGCGCGAGCGGTTGAAGACGTGCACCTCGAACCCGGCGCCGAGCAGGCGCTCCGTCATCGGCCGGCCCATCTTGCCCAGGCCGATGAACCCGACCTTCATGGCCATGCCTGGTCTCCCCGGCTACACCCCGAGCGCTTTGGCGGCGTTGGCGAGATCGCCCTGGGCGACCCAGACGATCATCCCGAAGCCGCCTTGCCCGGCGGCCCCGTTCGCGGCGCGCACGTTGATGCCGGCGCTGGACAGCTTCCGCAGCACCTCCGCGGCGGCCCCGGCGCGGTCCGATCCCTCGATGAAGAACGCCTGCTTGCGCGCGGAGAGCGTCAGCCCGGCGTTCTTGGCCGCCCGGGCGAGCGCCTCGGAATCGGTCGGAACGACGTCGATCTGCGCCTTTCCCTTGCCGGAGGGGAACGCGGTGAAGGAGAGCAGGTTGACGCCCGCCTCCTTGAGCGCCCCGAGCACGCGCACGCCCTCGCCCGGCTTGTCCGGAACTTCGACGTAGTAGTAGTCCACTCGGCGGATCTGGTCTGCCATGGCAGCCTCCCCGGTTGTGAGACTTGAAGCGCCGGGGATGCTATCTCCACGGCGCTCTGTCCGCCAGACGATGCGGCCACTCTGGGGGGGTTCGCATTTCTCCTCGGCTTGGGGCTAGGATGCGCCCTCTCCGACCCAGGGGGATTGCCATGAAGAAGGTTCTGCTCGCGATGCTGTGCGCGGCGGCGGGGACGGCTCATGCACAAAAGGACCAGGTGGTGGTGCTCGAGGGAGCACGCCTGATCGACGGGACGGGCAAGGCGCCGCGCGAGAACTCGGTGCTCGTCGTGCAAGGCGACCGCATCACGGCCGTGGGCACGATGGGCAAGGTCAAGGTGCCGAAGGGCGCCCGCGTCGTCGACGTGCACGGCCGCACCATCATGCCCGGGATGATCAACGCGCACGGGCACGTGGGGCTGGTGGCCAACGGAAAGAACAGCGCCGACGCCTACACGCGGGAGAACATCCTGCCGCAGCTCGCCCAGTACGAGCAGTACGGCGTCACCTCGATCCTGGCGCTGGGTCTCAACCGCGATCTCGGCTTCGAGATCCGCGACGAGCAGCGGAGCGGGAAGGACATTCCGGGGGCGTCCCTCTTCCTTGCCGGTCGCGGGATCGGCGTACCTGACGCCGCACCCCCGGTCCCGGTGGCGCCCGACCAGGTCTACAGGCCGCAGACGCCGGAGGAGGCCGTGGCCGACGTGCGCGAGACGGCCTCGCACCACCCCGACATGCTCAAGCTCTGGGTCGACGACATCTACGGCAAGTTCCCCAAGATGAAGCCGGAGGTGTTCCAGGCGGCGATCAACGAGGCGCACAAGAACAAGATCCGGGTGGCGGCGCACGTCTTCTACCTGGCCGACGCGAAGGCGCTGATCTCCGCGGGCGTCGACGCGCTCGCGCACAGCATCCGCGACCAGCCGGTCGACGCGGAGCTGATCAAGATGATGAAGGCGAAAGGCACCTTCTACGTTCCCACCTTCACGGTGGACGAGTCGGCGTTCGTCTTCGCCGAGGATCCGGCGGTGACCAGCGATCCGATGCTGGCCCAGGCCGTACCGGTGGACGTGCTCCAGGCGTGGCAGGGCCAGGAGTACAAGAACAAGGTCGCCAACGACGCGAACACGCCCAAGATCAAGGCCGCGCTCGCCAACGGGATGAAGAACGTCAAGGCGCTGCAGGACGCCGGAGTGCACATCGCCTTCGGCACCGATTCGGGAGCCCAGCCCGTGCGCGTGCCGGGATGGGCCGAGCACCGCGAGCTGGAGCTGATGGTGCGCGCGGGGCTCACGCCCATGCAAGCGCTCACCGCGGCCGGCAAGGGGAGCGCGGGCATGCTGGGTCTCAAGGACCGGGGCACGCTCGAGCCAGGGAAGAAGGCCGACTTCCTCGTCCTGGACGCCAATCCCCTGGATGACATCGGCAACACCCAGACTCTCGTCTCCATCTGGCACGGCGGCAAGGAGATCAAGCCGCGCGCCAGAACGGTCGCCACCAAGTAGCCAGCCGCCGCCGACAGGGCGGCGCCGTGTTCGAGTCAGGACGTAATGGCAATCGTTCGAGAGGAGGCACGCCATGGCTTCGCGCCGCAGCACCCGCCGCACGTTCCTCAAGACCGGGGCCGCCGGCCTGGCCGCGCTCGCAGCGCCGCGCGGCTTCGCCGCCACCCCTGATCTGAAATTGAAGAAGCCCATCAAGGTGGGCTGCCAGACCATCCTCTCCGGCCCGCTGGGCGGGTACGGAGAGTTCATGAAAAAGGGCGCGCTGCTCGCCATGGAGGAGATCAACGCGGCCGGCGGCATCGGCGGAAGCCCGATCGAGCTGAACTTCCGCGACGAGGAGCTGAAGGTCGACGTGGGCGTGAAGAACGCGCGCTACTTCGTCGACGACTGGGGCGCCGACTTCCTCATCGGCATCGACTCCTCCGCGGTGGCCCTGGCGGTGGGCGAGATCATGCCCACCCTCAACCGGATCCTGATCGTCACCCACGGAGCCACCGAGAAGTTCAACGAGGACCTGGTCTACCGCAAGCACCTCAAGCAGTGCTTCCGCATCTCGGTGCCCGTGTACCAGGACGGCATCGCCTCGGCGTTCATCGCCAAGGACCTGCCGGTGACGAAGTGGGCGACGATCTCGCCGGACTACGAGTACGGGCACACCTCCTGGAAGATGTTCCGCGCCACGCTGAAGAGGCTGAAGCCCGAGGTGCAGTTCGTGGGCGAGAGCTTCGCCAAGTTCGGGACCGTCGACTTCTCCAGCCACATCAGCAAAGTGATGGGCGAGAAGCCCGAGGCCATCTTCTCCACCGAGTGGGGCGGCGAAGCCGTCACCATGGTGAAGCAGGCCAAGCTGTTCAAGGTCTTCGATCAGACCAAGGCGTTCATGATCGCCATGGGCTCGGCGATGGACGTGCTGCAGGGCCTGGGGGCGGACTACCCGGACGGCGTCTGGGCCTCGGGCCGCTACTACTTCGGCTATCCGGACACGCCCCAGAACAAGAAGTTCGTGGAGACGTTCCGCAAGCGCTGGGAGAGCTATCCGAGCTACGTCTCCGAGACCTCCTACGCGGCGCTCTACGCGATCAAGAAGGCGGTGGAGAAGGCGAAGACGCTCGACATCGACCCGGTGATCGCCGCGCTGGAGGGGCTGCAGGTGGACCGCCCGGCCGGCCCGTGCACCATCCGCAAGGAGGACCACCAGGCCGTCTACGCGGTGCCCTGGGGCCGCATCAAGCACGACCCGAAGTTCCCCATGCCGGTGCTGGGCGACCTGCGCGTTGCGCCGGCGGACGAGTACTACCGCAAGCCCCCCTTCCCACCCGTCGAGGCCTGAAAACGCGCTGACGCTGCATGGGACGCGTGCTGCTCTTCCAGGGTCTGGTCGGGCTGACCGAGGCCATGTACCTGTGGCTGGTCGCCGCCGGGCTCTCGCTCATCTTCGGCGTGCTGCGCGTGCTGAACTTCGCGCACGGCGCGCTCTACATGATCGGCGCCTACCTCACCTACGCGGTCTTCCGCGCCTGCGGGGGGAACTTCTGGATCGCGCTGCTGGTCGGCCCGGTGCTGGTCGCGCTGATCGGCTGGGCGATGGAGGTGTTCTTCCTCCGCCGGGTCTACCGCGCCGACGTTGCGTTCCAGCTGCTGCTCACCTTCGCCTTCGTGCTCATCCTCGACGATCTGGTGAAGCTGGTCTTCGGGCCGGTGTACCAATCGCCACCCACCCCGCGGTCGTTGTCGGGAGCGGTCCTGGTGTTCGGGTCGGTGCTGCCCACGTATCACCTGTTCATCCTGGGCGCCGGCGGCCTGGTGGCGGTGGGCCTCTGGCTGTTCCTGGAGAAGACCCGCTGGGGCCTCCTGGTGCGCGCCACCGCCGCCGACCGGGAGATGGCGCGCGCGCTCGGGGTCCGCTCCTCGCGGCTCTTCACGGGGGTCTTCATGCTCGGCGCCTGGCTGGCCGGTCTGGGCGGCGCGCTGTCGATCCCCGTCCGCTCCATCTCCCCGGGGATGGGCGAGCTGATCATCATCGAGGCGTTCGTGGTGGTGGTCCTGGGAGGGTTGGGCAGCCTGCGGGGTGCGTTCCTCGGATCGCTGGCCATCGGGCTCCTGCACGCCTACGGCATCGTCTTCCTGCCGGTCTTCGAGCTGGCGCTCGCGTACCTGGTGATGGCCGCGGTGCTGGTGGTCCGTCCCTGGGGCCTGTTCGGCGTGCGCGAGGCCTGAGCGTGACGGCCCCGGACCTCGCCAGGGCAGGGCGGACCGGCGCGGCGGCGGTCTTCTGCGCGGCGGTGCTGGCGGTCCCGGCTCTGTTCGGCTCGTTCGCCCAGTACTTCGCGCTGAACGTCCTGCTCCTGATGCTGCTGGCGCTCTCGTTCAACCTGCTGTTCGGCATGACGGGGCTGCTCTCGTTCGGTCATGCCGCCTTCTACGCCGCGGGCGCGTACGCGACAGCGCTGCTGCTCCGCGCCGGCGCGCCGCTCTTCCCCGCGGTCATCGCCGGAGCGCTGTGCGCAGCGGTGTTGGCAGCCGTGGTGGGCGCGTTCTGCGTGCGCCACACCCGGGTGTACTTCTCGATGCTCACCCTCGCGTTCGGGATGTTCGTCTACGCGATCGTGTGGAAATGGACCGACGTCACCGGCGGCGACGACGGGCTTGTCGGGATCCCGCGGCGCAGCCTGGGCCTTCCTGGGCCGCTCGACGTGAACCTGGCTCCGCTGCGCAACTACTACTGGTTCGCAGCCGTCCTGGTGCTGGCCTCCGCGGCCGTGCTGCACCGCCTGTCCCGCTCGCCGCTCGGGCTCGCGCTGCGCGCAATCCGCGAGAACGCCGAGCGCGCGGAATTCAGCGGCATCCGCGTGCGCCGTACGATCTTCCTCGCCTTCGTCGTGGCCGGCGCGTTCGCGGGACTCTCCGGCGCCTTGCTCGCGCCGCTCGAGCAGACGGTGGCGCCGACCGCCGCGCACTGGACCAAGTCGGCGGAGCCGGTGATGGCGGCGCTGATCGGCGGTCCGCTCTCGTTCGCCGGACCGATCGTCGGCGCCGTGGTGTACCTGGGCATGAAGGAGCTGATCGTCCGCTTCACCGAGTACTGGTTGCTGGTGTTCGGGCTGGTGCTCCTGGGAGTCGTGCTCGCGTTCCGGGGCGGCTTGCTGGGCGCCGCCGAGGCGCTTCTCTCGCGCAGGCCGTGGCGCCTCCCTCCACGGCAGGGCGCCGCGACGCGCAAGGATGCGGCGTGAGCGCGCTCTTGGAAGCGCGCGGTGTGCGCAAGGCGTTCGCCGACTTCACGGCGGTCGCGGGCGTCGACCTGGCGCTCCCTCCGGGTGGCATCACCGCGGTGATCGGACCCAACGGCGCGGGCAAGACGACGCTCATCAACCTGCTCACTGGAAAGCTCCTGCCCGATGCCGGCGAAGTGCTGCTGGACGGGGCCGACGTGACGCGCCTTCCTCCCAGCGCTCGCGTGCGCGCCGGGATGGCGCGCACCTTCCAGGTGACGAACATCTTCCCGCAGCTCACCGCCGAGCAGAACGTGGCCGTCCCTCTCCTGGCGAAGGAGGGACGGGCGCTCGTCGCCCTGCGCACGCTCGATGGGATGCCCGATGTGGGCGAGCGCGCGCGGCGGATGCTCGCCGACGTGGGGCTTTCCGATCGCGCGGACCGGCCAGCCGCGGAGCTGTCGCACGGCGACCGGCGGCTGCTGGAGATCGCGCTCGCCTTGGCCACCGCGCCCAGGCTGCTGCTCCTGGACGAGCCGACCGCCGGGATGGGCTCGGGCGAGCGCGACCGCGTGCTGGCCGAAATCCGCCGGCTCGCGGACGGCGGCCGCCTCACCATCCTGCTCGTCGAGCATGACATGGACGTGGTGTTCGGGATGGCGACCCGCATCGTCGTGCTCCACCAGGGAAAGGTGCTGGCGGACGGCGCTCCGCAGCAGATCCGCGAGGACGGCCGGGTCCGCGAGATCTACCTGGGGCAGCCGACGGCCGCCCCCGCCGCGCCGAGCGCGCCGCCGCGCCCCGCGGCCGAGGCGCGACCGCTGCTCGACGTCGAGCGGCTGAACGCGGGCTACGGCCTCGCGCACGTCCTGCACGACGTGACCTTCCGTATCGCGCGGGGCGAGATCGTCGCGCTGCTCGGCCGCAACGGCGTGGGCAAGACCACCACGCTCCGCAGCCTGGCCGGCCTGACGCCGCCGTTCCCGGCGAGCGCGGTCCGCCTCCTCGGGCGCGACCTGGCCGGGCGGCCTCCCGAGGAGATCGCCCGAGCAGGCGTCAGCTACGTCCCGGACGACCGGCGCATCTTCCCGGACCTGACCGCCCGCGAGAACCTGCGCGTTCCCATGTTGGCGCTGCACCGGCGCGGCGGGCGCTGGAACGAGGAGACGATCTCGGCGCTCTTTCCGCCCCTCGCCGCCGTCTGGGACCGCAAGGGCCGGCACCTCTCCGGCGGCGAGCAGAAGATGCTGGCCATCGCCCGCGCCCTGATGACCGACCCGGTCCTGCTGCTGCTCGACGAGCCGTCAGAGGGATTGAGCCCGCTGATCGTCCGCATCCTGGTGGACGCCCTGGTCCGCATCCGCGAGGGCGGCGTCACCGTGCTGGCCGCCGACCAGAACCTCCAGTTCGCCCGCGCCGTCGCGGACCGTGCCCTGGTCATGGAGCGCGGCCGGCTGGTGCATTCGGCGACGCGCGACGACCTCGCCCGCAACGACCCCACCCTGCAGCGCCTGCTAGCCGTCTGAGGATTCGAGGATCCGGGGACACCATACGTAACTCGCGCTCAGAATTGCAGGCGTAGACCGAATGCGGCCCACGAGAGCGAGGTGACGTTCTCGCGGCCTCTGCCTACGTCGAAGCTCCAGACGGGCAGGTTGTACTGTACGAAGGCGGTCGCGCGGAACCAGCGCATCTGCCGGAAGAGCAGCACGCCGACCTCCCCGGTGAAGCCCATGGCGGCCGCCGCATTGTCGTCGAAGGCACCGTAGGCGAGCAGGGCCGGACCGGCCGCCACGTAGAGCCCATAGGGACCGGAGCCGAAGATGGGTCCGCCGCGCAGGGCCACGATGCGCGGGTCCGAGTGGGTGTCATCGTTCTTGAAGGTGCCGACCGTGATCTCGGCGCCGACGAGGAAGTGCGCTCCCTCGTAGTGCAGGTAGAGGCCGTAAGCGCTGCCGAGCCCTAGCGTGTCCCGGCTGACGAGAGCGCGGCCGAGCGGCTGGGCCAGCTCGCCGGTCAGCCCGATGTAGAAATGCCCCGCCGGGATCTCGTCTGCCCGCGCCGCGCTCGGGATCAGCGCGACGGCTGCGAGCAGGGCGGCGGCGGCGAGTCGCCCCGCCAGGGTAATCCCTGTGTTGTGCATGGCCCCCCCGGGCACATTTCGAGCCTCGACCCGCCGGCGCGGGGGGTGGCCACATCACGGCATCGAGCCGCTGGTCGAGTCGATACAGAGCGGGTCCGGCTGCCCGCCCGCTGACCTGCCGGCCGAGCGGCGACTCTACTTCGCCGCGGTGGTCGCCGACGCGACTCGGGCGGGCACGGTGCCGCCGCACAGCGCCGCCAGCCGCTCGCGGAACGCCTTCGCCTGTTGCTTCTTTCCGGCCCGCTCGGCCGCCCGCGCGGCGCCGTCATAGCTGTTGAGGCGCGCCGGCGCCGAATGGAGCGACGCCTCGTATTCGGCGAGCGCCGCGGCCGGCTGCCCCAGCTCGGTGAGCAGGTCGGCGAGCTGCTCGCGTGCAGGAAGGACCGATCCAGGCGTGACCGGATGCTTGTCGGTCGAATCCTCGAGGTCGGCCGCCGATCGCATGAGCGTCACGGCTTCGGCGTCCTTCTTCTCGGCGCGCGCCAGCCAGCCAGCCGCTGCGCGCCGCTGGATTTCGACCTGGGTCGCCCAGTCGAATCCCTTCTGACCCTTGAGCGAGGCCTGGATCCCGGTCAGCTTCGCTACCTCGCCGCGGGCCATTTCCGGGTCGCCTCCGCGAGCCGCGCCGACTGCGCGCGCAAAATGAACGATCGCCTCGGCATAGGGATACTTCGCCCAGGGGAAGGTCGCTGGCTGCGCCGCTACCGCAGTCGCCTCCTTCCAATCGCGGCGCTCGAGCGCGTGCCGGGCCGGAACGGCCGCCAGCGCGTAGGCGGCGGCGAATTGCGGGACGTCGAAGCTGGTCACCTTGCCGACGTCGTCGACCAGCTGTTGCGCCTTGGAATCCTGTCCGGTCTGCAGGTACGCATACTCCAGGTAGTCCGTGGCGTGCAGGGCGTCGAAGGCCGTCGCTCCGGGATTGGTCTTCGCGAGCCACGCTTGCGCCGTCCGCGCCGAGGCCAGGTTCGAGTCGATCGACTCCTTCCACATTCCCAGGCGAGTGAAGATGTGCGACGGCATGTGCTGCGCATGGGGCGCCGACGGGGCGATCTTCGCGTACGCCCGGGCAGCCGGCAGCGCCAATTCGGCCAGCTCGGGATAGTCGAAGGAGTGAATCATGTAGTGGGCGATCCCCGGATGCTCGGGCTCGACGATCAGGAGGCGATTGAGGATCTTCGCCGCCTCCTTCTGCCGCGCGTAGGTCTTGTCGGGCGGCGAGTTGTAGGCGACGCCGAGAATTGCCAGCGCGTGGAAGATCGCCGCCTCGTGGTCGTCGGGGTTGCGCTCGTGCACGCCAGCCATCGCCTTTTCGAAGGCCACGACGCGCGTCGGATGCGCCACCGCATCTCCTTGGTAGTAGGCGCCGATGGAAGCAATGTAATCGCGCTCCCGGGCGCTCGGCGCGCTCAGCGCCGCCGCCTTCTGCGCCGCCGCTCGGCCGGCGGTGAATTCGTCCTCCGTCGGCGGTCCCCAGATGACGTGGAAATACGTCATCGCCACGCCCCACTGCGCCAAGCCGCAACTTGGATCCTTCGCCGAAACCTCCTGGAAGACCGTCGCCGCATTGGCATAGGCGAAGGAGTGCAAGAGCGCCAACCCGAGCTCGAACGCCGGCTGCACCTGCGGGTTGCATGAGGTCGGGAAATGAACCTGGCCGAACTTCTCTGGCGCGGCGTGCGCATGATCGTGCTCGTGCTGAGCAAGCGCCCAACCGGGTACGAGTACACAGACGGCTGCCAGAACGTGGCTGCCACGGAGTTTCCGCATGGCTTCCCCCTTTGCTGCGGAAGCGTGACTTTCTCACGAACGACCCCTGTTGGCATAGGGTGCGTTCTGGATCAGCGCTCGTCGGCGCGCGCCCGCGGGCGCCAGGTCAGCAAGTGCCGCTCGGCCCGCGTGACCGCCAGGTCGAGCAGCAGCGCGAACGCGGTCAGGACCAGGATGCCGGCGAACACGCTGTTGATGTCGAACGTGCCCTCCGCCTGCAGGATGAGGTAGCCGACTCCCGCGGCGGAGCCGAGGTACTCGCCCACCACCGCCCCTACGAACGCCATGCCGACCGAGATGTGCAGGCTGGAGAAGACCCAGCTGGTGGCCGACGGCAAGTACACATGCCGCAGAAGCTGCCGCCGGGTGGCGCCCAGCATCCGGACGCTGGCCAGGACCACCGGGCTCACCTCGCGCACGCCCTGGAAGACGTTGAAGAACACGATGAAGAAGACCAGCGTGATCCCCAGCGCCACCTTGGACGCGATGCCCAGCCCGAACCAGACCGCGAAGATCGGCGCCAGGATCACGCGGGGCATCGCGTTGGCCCCCTTGATGTACGGGTCGAGCAGCGCGGCAGCCGTCGGGCTCAGTCCGAGCCACAGTCCCGCGACGACGCCCAGCACGGTGCCGATGGCGAACGCGAGCACCGTCTCGACCAGCGTGATGGCCAGGTGCGGGTAGATCTTGCCCGACGAGAACCATTCCCAGGTGCGGGCGAGCACCACCAGCGGCCGTCCGAAGAAGAAGCTGGGCAGCACTCCCGTCTCCGTCAACGCGTACCAGGCGAGGAACGCGGCCGCGAGCAAGAGGACGCGCCAGACGAAGAGCGGCACCCGCCGGCGCGGGCGGCCTTCTGAGCTACCCGAGCCGCTGGCTGACCGCATAAGCCTTGAGCACCTCGGCGCGCAGCGCGGCCCAGATGCGGCCGTGCAGCTCCAGGAAGCGCGGGGTGAGCCGGATTTCGGCCACGTCGCGCGGCCGGGGGAGGTCGATGGTGAACTCGCCGATCGGGTGCGTACGCGGACCTGCAGACAGCAGGACGATGCGGTCGGAGAGCGCGATCGCCTCCTCCAGGTCGTGGGTGATGAAGACCACCGAGCGTCGCTCGGCGGACCACAGCCCGAGCAGCTCGTTCTCCATCATCTGCCGCGTCTGCACGTCCAGCGCCGCGAAGGGCTCGTCCATCAGCAGCACTTCGGGCTGCAGGATGAGCACCTGCGCCAGTGCCACGCGCTTGCGCATCCCGCCCGAAAGCTGGTGCGGGTAGCGGTCGCCGAACCCCCCCAGGCCGACCCGGCGCAGCCACTCCTCCGCACGCTCGCGTGCCTCGGTGCGGCCGACGCCCGCAAAGACGAGGCCGGCCTCAACGTTCTCGCGGGCGTTGCGCCAAGGCATCAGCGCGTCCGCCTGGAACAAGTAACCCGCGCGCCGGTTCAATCCGGAGAGCCGCTCGCCGAACGCGAGCACCGTTCCCGAAGTCGGCGCCAGCAACCCAGCCGATACATTCAGTAGCGTCGATTTCCCGCAGCCCGTCGGCCCGACCACCGAGAGGAACTCACCCCGCCGGACCGAGAGGCTCACGTCCTCCACCGCCACGTAGCCGGGTGTCCCCGGCGCCGCGCCGGGCCACTCGACGCCGACGCGCTCCAAGGCGAGCACCGGCCCCGCCACGGGCGTCACTTGTGCTTCCGCAGCGCGGCCTCGACGTAGCGGTTGTCGAACGTCTGCTTCAGGTCGATCTTCTTTCCTTTCACGGCGGGCTCGAAGGCGTCGAGGATCTTGTAGACGTGCTCGGCCGCCTCGATCGACATGCGCCCGTCGGCGGAGAATCCCTCCTTGTTTTTCAAGAACGCCGCCTTGTAGGTCTCCTTGTCGTCGCCGTAGTACTCCGGCGGGACGGTGGCGATCACCTGGTCGGTCGTGGACCTCTGCAGGAAGAGCAGCGCGCGCACCATGGCGCTCGTCAGCGCGGCGGCCGTGTTGGGGTTCTTCCGCAGGAATTCGGTTTTCGCGTACAGGCAGCCGGCAGCGTACGCGCCGCCGTACACGTCCTTCATCCCTTGCGCCGTGCGCGTATCGACCACCGCGACGATGTCGCCGCCCTTCTCGAGGCGCGTGATGACCGGGTCCAGATTCGAGATTCCCTCCACCTGCCCCTTCTGCACGGCGGCCACCGCGCCGGACGAGGCGCCCACGCCGATGATCGACACGGAGTCAGGAGCGAGTCCGTCGCGAGCGAGCAGTGCATTGACGAAGATGTTGGTGCTCGAGCCCGGCGCCGTGACGCCGATCTTCAACCCGCGGAGGTCCTTCGGCGACTTGTAAGCAGCGGCCTTCGCCTTGGTGAGCCCCAGCACGATCCCGGAGTAGTTGTCCTGCAGCACGAACTCCTGCACCTCGATACCCTTGGCGTGCATGTCGACGACGTGCTCGAACGCGCCGGAGACGACGTCCGCGCTCCCGCCCACCATCGCCTGCAGCGCCTTCGCCCCGCCGGGGAAATCGGCGATCTGCACGTCGAGGCCCTCGTCCTTGAAGTACCCGAGCCTCTCGGCCAGCGTGAGCGGCAGGTAATAGAAGAGGCTCTTTCCGCCCACCGCAATGGTCACCTTCGGCTGCTCGAGCTTCTCGGCCGCGGGCGCGGCGCCGGCGGCGGCGAGGAGCAGCGCTGCTGCTCGGACTGGCAGTCGGTTCATGGCACCCCTCCTGCGGAGGGGACACCATGAAATGGTGTCCCCCAACAGCGTGGACGCACCTTGGCACAGGAGCAGGGCGCCAGGAAACGGCCGGGCTGCAAACCTACTTTCCGTCGACCGTGGCCCCTTCCGCGATCAGCCGCTCGATCTCCGCCGAGGTGAGCCCCGCCTCGCGCAGCACCTCTACGCTGTGCTCGCCGAGCCGCGGCGGGGGCCGGTCGATCGACGGCCGCGATCTGCTCCACCGGCTCGGGATGCCCGTCAGCCGCAGGCGGCCCTCGGTCGGGTGATCGATCTCCTGGAAGAACCCCACGGCTTTCAGATGGGGATCGTCGATCAGGTCGTCCAACTGGTTGAGCCGGACGCAGGGGATGTCGTTCGCTTCGAGCAGGTCGAGCCACTCGCGCGTGGTGCGCGTCTTGAAGATCGCAGCCAGCGACGCGTACGCCTCCTCGTAGTTCATCGCCCGCTCCGCGTAGGTGGCAAGGTGCGCGTTCGCGGCCACGTCGCCGGGCCGCCCGATGGCGCGGAAGAACGACTCCCACTGCTTGTCGTTGTAGACCAGGGCGCAGACGTAGCCGTCCTTGGTCTCGAACGGGCGGCGGTGCAGGAGCCGGCTGTACCCGGCCGGTCCGCGCGGCGGATCGAAGCTTCGTCCACCCATGTGATCGTCCAGCACGAACTGCGCCAGCGTCTCGAACATCGGCAGCTCGACCTCCTGCGCCTGTCCGGTGCGCTCGCGGCAGAGGAGGGCGGCCAGGATGACGTGCACCGCGTTCACCCCGACCACCCGGTCCGCCATGTTGGCGGGCACGTATGCTGGCGGAGCGCCGGCCCGCGCGAGCAGAGCGGGAAGCCCGCAGGCCCCCTGGATGAGGTCGTCGTAGGCGGGCCGGCCCGCGTACGGACCGCCGCTCCCGAACCCGAGCAGGCTGGCATAGACGATGCGCGGGTTCGCGGCGCGCAGCTCTTCGTAGGACAGACGCAGCCGTTGCATCGCCGCCGGCCGGACGTTGTGCACGAAGACGTCGGCCTTCTCGCAGAGCCGCAGCAAGGCGCGCCGGCCGCCCTCCTTCTTCACGTCGAGCACCACGCCGCGCTTGTTACGGTTCATCTGCAGGTGCAGGTGCCCCATCTTGGGGCCGCTCATCGGGGCGGCGCCGCGCATGATGTCGCCTTCGGGCGGCTCGACCTTGATCACGTCGGCTCCGTAGTCGGCGAGGATCTGCGTCGCGTACGGACCCATGATCACGGTGGTCAGGTCGACGACGCGGATCCCCTGCAGCGGGCCGGAAGAGGTCATGGAGCTCAGTATCCCGCGGCGCAGCCGTCGGTGCGCGGCTCGGACCCGCCCTGCAGCGCGCCGGTCTCGGGGACGATGAGGATTCCCTGGTAGCCGCCGCCGTTGCGCTCGACCCAGGCGGCCGCGTGGCCGCGGCGCTGGAGCTGCGCGAAGACTTCTTCCGGAATTCCCTCCTCCACGGCGAGCATTCCGCCGCCTTCCACTTCCGGCCGCCCAGTGGGCGTCGGCGATCCGAGGTGCTCGATGCGCGGCGCTTCGCCGGCAGCCTGCACGTTCATGCCGAAGTTCAGGAGGTTCACCAATACCTGTACCTGGCCCTGGGGCTGCATGTCCGCGCCCATCACCCCGAAGACGAGCCAGGGTTTGCCGCCTCGAGTGGCGAACGCCGGGATGATGGTGTGGAAGGGCCGCTTGTGCGGCTCGAGCCGGTTGGGATGCGATGGATCGAGCGAGAACTGCGATCCCCGGTTCTGCAGCGCGAATCCGAGCCTGCCCGGCACCATGCCCGACCCGAAGTGCTGGTAGATGCTCTGGATGAGCGATACGCAATTCCGCTGCGCGTCGACGGCGGCGAGGTACACGGTGTCGCGGCGCAGGGGTTCTCCCGGCGGCAATCCGGCGCCCGCTCGACGCGGATCGATCAGCTTCCGCCGCTCGGCCGCGTAGCTCTTCGAGATCAGCTCGTCCACCGGGATCCGGGTTTTCTCCGGATCCGCGATGAACCGGGCCCGATCGGCCCAGGCGACCTTCTTCGCTTCGACGAACAGGTGCCAGTAGTCGGCCGAGCGGGGCCCCATGCCGCGCAGGTCGAACGGCTCGAGCAGGTTCAGCATCTGCAGGGTGGTGATTCCCTGTCCGGGCGGCGGCAGCTCCCAGACGCGCACTCCGCGATAATCCGTGCCGACCGGCTCGACCCAAGTTGCGGACGTGTCCGCCAGGTCGTCCGGCGTCAAGAGCCCACCCGACGCCTGCGAGAACGAGAGGAGATCGCGGGCGATACGCCCCCGATAGAAGGAGTCGCGGCCGCCGCGCGCCAGCTCACGGTAGGTCCCAGCCAGATCCGGATTCCAGAAGATCTCTCCAACGCGCGGCGCGCGCCCGGCCGGCAGGTAGGTGCGCGCGGAATCGGGGTTGGCCGCCAGCTCGGTTTCGCTGGCCTGCCACATCCCGGAAGCGACCTCGCCGACCGGGAAACCTTCCTCGGCGATGGCGATGGCGGGCTCGAGCAGCTCGGCCAGAGACCTCGACCCGAAGCGGGCGCGGAGCGCTTCCCATCCGTCCACCCCCCCGGGCACCGACCAGGAGAGAGGCCCGGCGAGGGGGATCTCGGTGAGACCTCGCCCGCGCATCTCTTCCACCGTGGCGCGGTAGGGGGAGCGCCCGGCGGCGTTGAGCCCGAAGAGCTTTCCGCTGTGTGCCTCCCAGACGATCGCGAAAAGGTCGCCGCCCATGCCGCAGGACATCGGCTCGACTACTCCGAGCACCGCGTTTGCGGCGATGGCGGCGTCCACCGCGTTGCCACCCTGGCGGAGCATGTCCAGGCCGGCCTGCACCGCCAGGGGTTGGCTGGTGGCGATCATCCCGTGCCGGGAGTGGACCACGGAGCGTCCGGAGCACCCGGCGCGCCGGACGTGGCGGCACGTTCCCGGCACCAGCTCTGCGGGCATCGGAACCTCCCACGGAACCGCTACCGCATTCTGCTCAGGGCGTGAAGGTGCCCGGCCCCTCCGGCAGGCCGGCTCAGAGGCGCACGCGCTTCAGCCGGAGCGCATTTCCGATCACGGACACCGAGCTGAGGCTCATCGCCGCGCTGGCGAACATCGGCGTCAACAGCAGTCCCGTGACCGGGTACAGGGCGCCGGCGGCCAGCGGAACGCCGAGCGTGTTGTAAGCGAACGCCCAGAACAGGTTCTGCCGGATGTTGTGCAGCGTCGCCTTGCTCAACCGCCTCGCCCGCACGATGCCGCGCAGGTCCCCCTTGACCAGGACGATGCCCGCGCTTTCCAGGGCGACGTCGGTGCCGGTGCCCATCGCGATGCCCACGTCCGCGGCGGCCAGCGCGGGGGCGTCGTTGATCCCGTCGCCCGCCATTGCGACCACCGCTCCCTGGCTGCGGACGCGAAGCAGGATTTCCTCCTTGGCGTCGGGGAGCACCTCCGCGTGCACTTCCTCGATGCCCAGCTTGCGCGCGACGGCTTCGGCCGTGGTGCGGTCGTCCCCGGTCGCCATGACCACGCGGATCCCCTCGTCGCGCAGCGCCCGCAGCGCCTCGGGAGCGGACTCCTTGATCGGGTCGGCGACCCCGAGCACGCCGGCGAGCTGCCCGTCCACGGCGAGGAACACTACCGTCTGCCCCTCGGCGCGGAGCGCATCGGCCTGGCCGTGCGCGTCGCCCACGTCGACGCCCAAACCGTCGAGCAGCGCGGCGTTCCCGAGCGCGATCTTGCGGTCCTCGACGTTCCCGACCACTCCCTGGCCGGGGATGGCGCGGAAGGAGGACGCCGGTGGGGCTTCGATGCCTCGCTCCTCCGCGGCCGCGAGGATGGCGCCCGCCAGCGGATGCTCACTGCCGCGCTCCAGCGCGGCAGCGAGGCGCAACGCTTCGCCGGCGGGAAAGTCCGGGACGGTTTCGATGGTGACCACGCGCGGCTTGCCCTCGGTGAGCGTGCCGGTCTTGTCGAGCACCAGCGTATCCACCCGGGCGAGCGTCTCCAGCGCCTCCGCGCTGCGCACCAGCACGCCGGCCTGGGCCCCGCGGCCGGTGGCGACCATGATGCTGATCGGCGTCGCCAGCCCCAGCGCGCACGGGCAGGCGATGATCAACACGGACACCGAGCTGACCAGCGCGTACGCGAAGCGCGGCTCGGGTCCCCAGAGGAGCCACCCCGCGAAGGCGGCGGCGGCCACCGCGATCACGGCCGGAACGAACCACGCTGCCACCCGGTCCGCCAGCCGCTGGATGGGCGCGCGGCTGCGCTGCGCCTCGGCGACGAGGCGCACGATCTGCGCGAGCAGGGTTTCGGACCCCACCCGCTCGGCGCGCATCAGGAAGGTCCCGTGCAGGTTGAGGGTGCCTCCGGTGACCTTGCTGCCGGGGACCTTCTCCACCGGCAGCGCCTCACCGGTGATCATCGATTCGTCCACGCTGCTGTGGCCGTCGATGACCACGCCGTCGACCGGCACTTTCTCCCCGGGGCGCACGCGCAGCACGTCCCCGGGGTGGACCTGGTCGAGCGGGACGTCGCGCTCCTCCTCCCCCTCCACTTCGCGGGCCGTCTTCGGCGCGAGGTCGAGGAGCGCCCGCAAGGCGCCGCGGGTGCGCGCGCGGGCACGCAGCTCCAGGACCTGGCCGAGGAGCACCAGGGTGACGATCGCCGCCGCGGGCTCGAAATAGATCGGCACGGCGCCGTGCGCGTCGCGGACGCTGTCCGGGAGCAGGCCCGGAGCGACAGTGGCGACCACGCTGAACAGGTATGCCACGCCGGTCCCCAGAGCGATCAGCGTGAACATGTTCAAGCTGCGGTTCAGGACCGAAGCCCAGCCGCGCTGGAAGAACGGCCTTCCTCCCCAGAGTACGACCGGCGTCGCCAGCGCCAGCTCGATCCACGCGATCAAGGAGGGCGAGAGGGCGTGCTGCACCGGCCGTCCCGGCAGCAGGTCCGACATGCCGAGGAAGAGCACGGGCACGGTGAGCACCAGGCTGATCCAGAACCTGCGAACCATGTCCCGCAGCTCGGGGTTTTCTTCTTCGTGGGCGGACACGCTCCGCGGTTCGAGCGCCATGCCGCAGATCGGGCAGGCGCCCGGCCCGTCGGCGACCACCTCCGGGTGCATCGGGCAGGTCCACTTCGTTCCCGAGGGCGCGGGCACGGCGGGTGCCGCCTCGCCGAGGAACTTCCGCGGATCCGACTCGAACTTCTCCCTGCAGCGGTCGCTGCAGAAGCCGTACTCGCGCCCTTCGTGGACCACGGAGCCGCCCTTGGGGTGATCCCAGTCCACCGTCATGCCGCAGACGGGGTCGCGGCCGGTGCGCTCGGGGGCCTGCCCACCGTGCTCGGGAGCTCTCAACCCGCCGGGCTGTACTCCGGAGCGCCGAAAGGTGCAAATGAGCGACGGAAGTTGCCATGGCGTCACCTGGTTGCCACACGCTTCGGATAGAGCGAGGAGTCCATGAGCAGCCCTCAGCTCATCCTCATCGTCGAAGACGAAAAGGACCTGGTCGACCTCATGCAGTTCAACCTGCGCCAGGCGGGGTTCGAGACCGTCTCCGCCCGCGACGGCGAGGAGGCGCTCGCGCTCGCGCGCAATCGCACTCCCGACCTGGTGCTGCTCGACCTGATGTTGCCCGGCGTTCCCGGGACCGAGGTCTGCCGCCAGCTGAAGAGCTCCCCGCGCACCAAGAACGTGCCGGTGATCATGGTGACCGCGCGCGGCGAGGAGGTCGACCGGGTGGTCGGCTTCGAGCTGGGAGCCGACGACTTCGTCACCAAGCCGTTCAGCGTCCGCGAGCTGGTCCTCCGGGCCCGCGCCGTGCTCCGGCGCGGCGCGAACGGCGAGCCCGATGTCCTGCAAGACAAGGTCGGTCCGCTGCGCATCGACATGGCGGCGCACCGTGCCTTCGTCGGGCCGGAGGAGATCGGGCTGACCGCGCTCGAATTCAAGCTGCTCGCCACCTTCATGTCCCGGGTGGGCCGGCTGCAGACGCGCGGCACGCTGCTGCGCGACGTGTGGGGAGTCTCGGGCGAGCTGCAGACCCGGACCGTCGACACCCACGTGAAGCGGTTGCGCGAGAAGCTGGGCCCGGGGCGTGATCTGGTCGAGACGGTGCGCGGCAGCGGATACCGGATGGTCGATCCGGGGGAGAAGTGAGCGATTGGCCCTCTTCTGGCGCAAGGTCACGCTCGACGAGGTGCTCGGCGCGGTGCGCCTGGAGCTGGGGGCGCACCGTCCTGGCGAACCGCTGCCTCGCGAGGTGGTCGAGCTGTCGCGCCTGCTCCAGGCGGAAGAGGCCGGATTCGTCGCCGGGGGGCCGCCTCCGGCCCCCCAGGAGATCGTCGACGGCATCCCGGATCCAGCGGGCATCCTCGACCCGCGGGGCCGGTTCGCGGTGGTCAACCGCGCCCTGGACGGCCTGGTCGGGACGGGCCGCGCCCTGGGACGCACCGTGCTGGAGATCACCCGCAGCGCCGAGCTGGGCGAGGCCGCCGAGCGCGCGGGCACTGGCACGCCGGTGCGTGGCGAGTTCAGCGTGGCGTCGCTCGACAAGGTGATCTTCGCAACGCTCTCGCCGCTGGCGGATCGCAGGGCACTGGTGATCCTCCGGGATCTGACCGAGGAGAAGCGCCTGGAGAGCGTGCGGCGCGATTTCATCGCCAACGCGAGCCACGAGCTGCGCACTCCGGTGGCGGCCATCACCGGGGCCGTCGAGACGCTGCTCTCCAGCGGACAGATGCTCGAGCCGCCCGCGCGCGGATTCGTGGAGATGATCGCCCGCCACGCGGACCGGCTTTCGCGCCTGACCCGCGAGCTGCTCGACCTGTCCCGCCTGGAGACGGGCGAGTTCCACGTCGAGCTAGGCCCGGTCGAGCTGGCGCCCCTGGTTTCCTCGTCGCTGGACCTGGTGAGAGGACGCGCGGAGGCGAAGCGGATCAGGCTCGGATTCGACGGACCGCCTGGACTGCGCGCGGTGGGGGACCGCCGCGCCTTGGAGCAGATCCTCATCAACCTGCTCGACAACGCCCTCAAGTTCACCCCCGAGGGCGGGCGGGTCACCGTGCTCGCCGACGGCACCGGTCCTTCGGTGGTCCTTTCGGTGCTCGACACCGGCCCCGGCATCGAGCCGCGCCATCGGGACCGGATCTTCGAGCGCTTCTACCGCGCCGACGCGGGACGCGCGCGCGAGAACGGCGGCACCGGCCTGGGGCTCGCCATCGTCAAGCACCTCGCCCAGGCGCTGGGAGGCCAGGTGGGGGTGGAGAGCGGCCAGGGGGGTAGCCGCTTCTGGGTGAAGTTGCCTGCCGCGCCGTAGAACGCCACGCGCTTGTCACACGTACGTCACACGAACCGACTAAAGGAGGCGCCATGAGAAAAATTCGCGTAACCCTGCTGTCCACCTTCGCCCTCGCCACGGCGGCACTCGCCGCCGACAAGATGCTGATCACCGGGGCGGGCGCCACGTTCCCGTATCCGCTCTATTCCAAGTGGTTCAGCGACTACAACAAGCTGCACCCCGAAGTGCAGATCAACTACCAGTCGATCGGCTCGGGGGGCGGCATCAAGCAGATCACCGAGAAGACGGTCGACTTCGGCGCCACCGACGCGCCGATGAGCGACGAGGAAATGGCGAAGGCGCCGGGCATCCAGCACATCCCCACCGTGCTGGGCGCCGTGGTGGTGGTCTACAACCTGCCCGGCGTGCAAAGCCTGAAGCTCACGCCGGAGACCCTCTCCGGAATCTTCCTGGGCAAGATCTCCAAGTGGAACGATCCGGCCATCGCGCGCGAGAACGCAGGGGTCAAGCTGCCCGACGCGCCCATCACCGTGGTGCACCGCTCGGACGGTTCGGGGACCACGTACGTGTGGACCGACTACCTGTCGAAGGTCTCACCGGAGTGGAAGGCAGGACCTGGGACCGGCAAGAGCGTCAATTGGCCGGTCGGACTGGGCGGCAAGGGCAACGAGGGCGTGACCGGGACGGTCAAGCAGACCGATGGAGCGATCGGATATGTCGAGCTTGCCTACGCCAATCAGAACAAGCTAATCCCTGCGACTCTCAAGAATCGCGACGGGGCGTGGGTGAAGCCGACGCTGGAGTCCGTTTCCCAGGCGGCTGCGACGGTGGAGATGCCGGACGATTACCGGGTGTCGATCACCGATTCGAAGGGCAAGGACGCCTATCCGATCTCCTCCTTCACGTACATTCTCGTCTACAAGGACCAGACGGACCCCGCAAAGGGGCACGCCCTGCTGCAGTTCCTCTGGTGGGCCGTCCACGATGGGGAGAAGACCGCCGCTTCCCTCGATTACTCGCCGCTGCCCAAGTCGGTGGTGCGCAGCGTGGAAGGCACCTTGAGGAAGATGACCGTTCAAGGAAAGGCAGTTCTTGCAACCAGCAAGTGAAACGCTCGCCGCGCGTCGGCTCGGACGGCTCATCCGGGTCGCCGAGCCGACGCGCAGGAACTTCGCTGACCTGGCGTGGGCCACGCTGCTCACCGTCCTGGGCGTAGCCGTCTTCGCGGTGGCCCTGGTCATCGTCTTCGCGCTCTGCAAGTTGTCGGCTGGAATGCTCGCCCACACCGGCCTGCTTTCGTTCGTCTTCAACAGCCAGTGGGATGTGGTGCGCGACGTGTACGGCGCGCTCCCCTACATCTACGGCACCTTGGTGACCAGCCTGGTCGCGCTGCTCATCGCGGTGCCGGTCTCGGTCGGTCTCGCGCTATTCCTCACCGAGATGTCCCCTCCCGGCGTGCGGTCCGTAATTTCGTTCCCGATCGGGATCCTCGCCGGCATTCCCAGCGTGGTCTACGGGTTGTGGGGGCTCTTCGTCCTGGTCCCCGTGCTGCGCACGAAGGTGGAACCTTTCCTGGGGAGCACGCTGGGGTTTTTGCCGCTGTTCCGCGGTCCGCCGGTCGGGTTGGGCTACCTGGCGGCCGGCGTGATCCTGGCCATCATGATCCTGCCCACCATCACCAGCATCTCCATCGAGGTGCTGCGCACGGTCCCGCTCTCGCTCCGCGAGGCCGCCCTCGCCCTGGGGGCGACGCGGTGGGAAGCCATCCGCATGGCCGTCCTGCCGTATGCGCGCGCGGGAATCCTGGGAGCGACCATTCTCGGCCTGGGGCGCGCTCTGGGCGAGACGATGGCCGTCACCATGGTGATCGGGAACTCTCCGACCATCTCGGGTTCGTTGTTCGCGCCGGGTTACTCGCTGCCCGCGGTGATTGCCAACGAGTTTGCCGAGGCGAGCGGAGCGCTGCACACGGGTGCCCTGGCCGGGCTGGGTCTCATCCTCTTCGGGGTGACGCTGCTCCTCAACGTGGCCGCGCACCTCCTGGTTCGCCTCTCGACTCGCGGACCGGCGCGGGTGGCGGCATGAGCGCGCGGCTCCGCCGGCGGCGGGTGGTGAACGCGGCCATGACCGCGCTCTGCGCGATCGGCCTCCTGGTCGCATTGGTGCCCCTCGTGTCGGTGCTCTGGCTCGTCCTGTCGAAGGGCGTCGCGGCGCTCGACCTCGACTTCTTCACCGCGCTGCCCACGCCGGTGGGCGAGCCGGGCGGCGGCGTGGCCAATGCGATCGCGGGCAGCTTCTACATCGTGGGCATCGCCTGCCTGATCGGCGTACCGCTGGGCGTGGGCGCCGGCGTCTATCTGGCAGAGCGCGGAGGGGGCCGGGCAGGAGACGTCATCCGCTTCACCGCCGAGGTCCTTTCGGGGGTGCCCTCGATCATCGTAGGCATCGTCGCGTACGGCCTGGTGGTGCTGCCGATGAGGCGCTTCTCGGCGCTCGCGGGTGGGGTCGCCTTGGCCGTCCTGATGATTCCGACCCTGGCGCGCAGCACGGAGGAGTTGGTGCGGCTGGTCCCCGGCGCGCTGCGGGAGGCTTCGCTGGCGCTCGGCGTGCCGGAATGGCGCACCTCCCTGCGAGTCGTCCTGCGCACGGCACTGGGCGGCATCATGACCGCGGTGCTCCTCGCGGTGGCGCGGGCGGCTGGCGAGACCGCGCCGCTGCTGTTCACGTCGCTCAACAACCAGTACTGGAACTGGCGCGCCGACCAGCCCACCGCCTCGCTGACCGTCCAGATCTTCAACTACGCGGTGAGCCCGTACGAGAACTGGCACGACAAGGCTTGGGCGGCCGCCCTGGTCCTGCTCCTGATCGTGGGCGGGCTCTCGCTCGGCGCGCGCTTCTTGACGCGGCAGCGCTTCGGGGCGCGGCGGTGACGGGCGGGAACGGCGCGCAGCCGAAGATCGAAGTGCAGAACCTCAACGCCTGGTTCCGCGGGAACCACGCGCTGAGAGGTGTCTCGCTGTCGGTGCCCGCCAACACGGTGCTCGCCATCATCGGGCCGTCCGGGTGCGGCAAGAGCACCTTCGTGAGATGCATCAACCGCATGCACGAGCTGGTGCCGGGCGCCCACCAGAGCGGCCACATCCTGGTCGACGGGCAGGACCTGCACGGGCGCGGCGTCGATCCCGTGCACTTGCGGCGCCGCGTCGGCATGGTGTTCCAGCGCGCGAACCCGTTCCCCACCATGTCGATCGTCGACAACGTCGTGGCCGGCCTGAAGCTGAACGGGATCGGCGGCAACCATGCCGAGCTGGCGGAGCAGAGCCTGCAGCAAGCCGCGCTCTGGGACGAGGTGAAGGATCGATTGCACCAGTCGGCGCTCTCCCTCTCGGGAGGCCAGCAGCAGCGCCTCTGCATTGCCCGCGCCCTCGCCGTGGGGCCCGAAGTCATGCTGATGGACGAGCCGGCCAGCGCGCTCGATCCGATCGCGACGGCGAAGATCGAAGAGCTGATCCGCGAGCTGCGCGAGCGGCTGACCATCGTGATCGTCACCCACAACATGCAGCAGGCCGCGCGCGTCTCGGACACGACCGCCTTCTTCTACATGGGCGAGCTGGTGGAGCACGGTCCCACCGAGCAGATCTTCACCAACCCGAAGGAGCCGCGCACGGAAGATTACGTGACTGGGAAGTTCGGGTAGTCGCCGCCCCTAGGGCGGCGCTACGCTTGTTCGCGGGCGGAGCGGTACTCTTGAGGAGGAGAGACTCGATAATGGCCGTCAAGAAGCACACCGATCGATCGTACGATGCGGAGCTGGAGGAGCTGCGCTCCAAGCTCCTCACCCTGGGCGGGAAGGTGGAAGCGGAGATCGCCCAGAGCATGCGCGCCCTTTCCGAGCGGGACTCCAAGCTCGCCGAGCAGGTGGTCGGGTCGGACCGCGAGGTGAACCGGCTCGAGCTGGAAGTGGACGAGAGCTGCCGCCGGCTGCTGGCGCTGCGGCAGCCCGCGGCCAGCGATCTGCGCTTCATCACCACGGCGCTCAAGATCGTGGTCGACCTGGAGCGCATCGGCGACCTGGCGGTGAACATCGCCGAACGGGCCATCGACCTGAACCAGTCCCCTCCGCTCCGGCCCGTGCACGATCTGACCCGGCTCGCCCAGCTCTGCCAGTCCCAGCTGCGCAAGGCCCTCGACGCGTTCGTGGACGCGGACCCCGAGAAGGCGCAGGCGGTGATCAAGGACGACGACCTGCTCGACGCGCTCTACCACAATCTCCTGAACGAGCTTCTGGCCCTGATGATGGAGGACCCGCGCAACATCCGGCGGGCGAACAGCCTGCTGTTCGTGGCGAAGCACCTCGAGCGCCTCGGCGACCACGCCACCAACGTGGCGGAGATGGTCGTGTACATGGTCCGCGGCACGGACGTGCGGCACCCGCACAGCCGGGAGAACACGGGCCAGCCGTAGCCAGCTTGAGTCGCGGTCGCGTGGCCGATGATCAAATGCGGGCGCTGGTGAGCCAGCGCTTGTTCTGCTCCGTCCCGTCGAATTGCTGGGTCGTCTTGAACTGCTCCCACTTGCCGCCCTGGGCGGCCGTTTTGGTGCGCTCCAGCAGGGCTCGGCGCTCGTCCACGGGCATCGGCTTGAAGTCCACCGCCAGGTGGAGCGCTTGCTCGAGGACGCCCTCGCCGTCGCAGCCGGTGATGGTCACGTTCACGCCCGGCACGCTCATAGCGTAGCGTAGGCATTCCTCGGCGGTGGCCGCGCCGGACTCCAGGATCAGGCCGGCGCCCATCGGCTTCATGCCCAGCACCGCCACGCCGTCCTTCAGCGCGACGGGCATCACCTCGCGCTCGAAGCTGCGGTAGTGCGCGTCGAGTACGTTGATCGGCATCTGCACCGTGTCGAACTGGAACCGGTGCGCGCGCGCCACGTCCAGCATGTGGCGGTGGATGTCCGGGTCCTTGTGCCCGGTGAACCCGATGAAGCGCACCTTGCCGGCTTTCTGCGCCGCGACCAGCGCCTCGATGCAGCTGCCCGCCGCGAAGCACTTCTCCGGATCGTCCGGGCGGATCACCTCGTGGATCTGCACCAGGTCGATCACGTCGGTCTGCAGCCGCCGCAGCGACTGCTCCAGCTGATCGTTGGCGGATTTCGCGGTGCGCCCGTCCAGCTTGGTCATGAGGAACGCCTTGGACCGCCAGCCGTCCCGCAACGCCTTGCCCATTCGGCGTTCGCTGTCGCCCCCGTTGTAGTCCCAGCAGTTGTCCAGGAAGTTCATCCCGTGGTCGAGCGCCGTCTGCACCATGCGGATGGCTTCCTGCTCCGGGGGCAGGCCGAGGTGGTACCCGCCGAGCCCCACGATCGAGACATCGACTCCCGTCCGCCCCAGCCGCCGCGTCGGCACTTTCGCCCCTTGCGGAACCTTGTATTTGCCCTTCGGGATGCTGCCCGTGGGAGCGCCGCCCGCTTGCTTCGCCATGGGGCACCTCCTCGCGACCGGCGTATCGTATCTACGCCGGGGCAACATCGCACCCCCGCGCGAGGTCCGGCTGTCGTACGCTCCCGCCCCGATGGCCCGGGACGCAGCCGCCACGCAGCCGCGCACCGCCAGCGATTCGGGGCTGCGGCTGCAGGCGATCGTCTTTGGCCTGGTGGCCGCGTCCTTCACGGCGGTCTACATCACCCAGCCGGTCCTCCCCGTCCTGCAGGTCGAGTTCGGCGTCAGCGAGAGCATCGCCTCGCTCACGATCTCCGCCGTCATCCTGGGCATCGCGCTCGCGAACCTTCCCTTCGGCGTGCTCGCCGACCGGTACCCGATTCGGCCCATCCTGATGGGCGGCGCGGCAGTGGTGAGCGCGGCCAGCCTGCTCTGCGCGGCGACGCGAGGCATCTGGCTGCTCATCGCCGCGCGATTCGTGCAGGGCCTTTTCATTCCGTCGCTCACCACCTGCCTCGCTGCCTATCTCGCGCGCAGCCTTCCGCTGGCGCGACTGAACGTGGTGATGGGCTCGTACGTGTCGGCCACCATCGCGGGGAGCCTCGGGGGACGCCTGCTGGGCGGCTGGATCCATCCGCCGCTGCACTGGCGGTACGCTTTCGTCACCTCGGCGGCGCTGCTCATCGCCGCCGCCGTTGCCGCCGCGCGTTCGCTGCCGCGCGAGCCGGCCGAGCGGCCCGCGGAGGAGCGGGGCACGGGATTCATCCAGTTGCTGTCCCGGGCCGACGTGCTGCGCGTCCTGCTGGTGGCGTTCACCGCCTTCTTCGTCTTCTCGGCGACGTTCAACTACCTGCCGTTCTACGTCTCCCGGCCGCCGATCAACGCGCCGGTCAATGTGATCACCCTGCTGTACCTCGCGTACGTGGTGGGGATGGTCGCCGGCCCGGTCGCGGGCAACCTGAGCAACCGCCTGGGGAGCGGCGCGACCATGGCGATCGGCTCGACCCTCCTCGCCGCCGCGGTAGCCTGCACGCTGGTGCCCTCGCTGGGGGTGATCGCCTCCAGCCTCCCGGCCATCTGCGCGGGGTTCTTCGGCGTGCACGCGGCCGCGCTGGGGACGCTCAACAGCAGGCTGACCGGCAGCCGCGGCCGGGCGAATTCGCTCTACGTGCTCTTCTACTACCTGGGCGGCGCGGCCGGGATCAGCGCGACCGGCTGGGCGTACTCGCACGCCGGCTGGCGCGGCGTGGTCACGCTGGCGATCTCGGTCCTCCTGGTGCCGCTCGGCGTCGGGTTGTACGAGCTCGCCGGGCAGAAACGGCGCTCGCCTCAGTGAGATACTCTCTCTCTCGCCCGAATGCGGGAGACGAACGCGCCCGCGCGTCGCGCGAGCAGGCGCGCGACTCCCGCCGCCAAGAGCAGCCCCGCGACCCAGCGCCCCACCGTCGCGAGCGCGGCCGCGTCCAGGCGAGGCCAGTCGGTCTTCCAGAGGATCTCCCCGCGGTCGATCATCCAGTGCCAGCCGGTATGGGCGACCAGCGCCGAGAGGATGATCACCCCGACGCGGCCGGGAACTACGTATCGGCGAAAGAGCGCCAGGACGGGGAGCATCGCGGCGAGCACGGCGATCTGGCCGATCTCGATCCCGATGTTGAACGAGAACAGCGAAACGAGGAGGTGGGTGCCGGCGAACTGGAGGTTCTCTTTCAGCCCGTAGGAGAAGCCGAATCCGTGCACGAGGCCGAAGAGCCCGGTGATCAACCAGCGGTGGCCGAGGTTGGCGCCGGCGATGTTTTCCAGCGCCATGTAGACGATCGACGCCGCGATCGCCGTCTCCACGAAGGGCGGGAACCAATCGCCGCCGGGAGCGAGTCCATAAGCAGAGCCGAGCAAGGTGAACGAGTGGGCCACGGTGAAGGCCGTCACGATCGCCACGACCTGCCGGAACCGCAGGGCGGGAATCACCAGGCAGAGCAGGAAGAGCAGGTGATCGATGCCGCTCAGGATGTGCGTGATCCCGAGGAGCACGAACCCCGCGCCCGCCTGGTACCAGGCCGGGTTGAGCGGCACCCTCCCGGAGCGGCTGGTGATCACCATCGCCCGGGCCCCCTCGTCCAACGGCAGATACCGGACGGCGAGCTTCAGGTAATCCTTCAGCTCGGGAGCGACGCGAGTCTCGATGGTGAAGCGGGCGCGCGGCGACTGGATCGAGTACGTGAGGTGCGCGTCGAAGTAACCCTGGTCGATGTAGATGCCCGTGTCCGGAGCGGGCTTCCGAGCGACGTGCGCGACCGCGTCCGGGTAATGCTCGAAGGAGCGGTCCGAGGGCAGTGAGAGGCGGCCGACGGCGTTCTTGGGAACCAGCAGCCGGCTATCCTCCCAGAGCAGCACGTCATGTCCGACGCCTTCCAACATCCGCTCGATGGCAGGCTCGGCGTTCGCCAGATCGATCTCGGCGCCCTTGACGGGAAAGCGGATCGTCTTCGTGACGTGCAGGGGCAGCCGGATGACGAGGTGGAGCTCGGTCGGTTCCACCCCCACGAACGCGTTCATCAAGCTCTCGAGCTTGAACTCGTGCGCGTTGGCTTGCCGCACGGCCGCGGCGAGGAAGCACGATGCGACCAGGAGTGCGAGTGGAGCCGGTATCGCGCGGCGGTTCGTCATCGAGGCCCACCTTCCGTCGCAACTGACAACGACGGCCGGGAGCATCGCCGCTCCCGGCCGTCTGTCCGACCTGCTAGTCGTCCCTGTCGCCGTCGCCACCCTTGTCCCTTGCGTCGTAGTGGCGGAGCGTCACGTCGGGGTAGCCGGACGGCCTGAACGCGGTCGTCTTGGCGTCTCTCAGGTCTCCCGCGGGCTTGAACTTCTGGATGCGCCGCCCGTTGATGGTTTCACCCGTGAACAGGTTCCCTCTGGAGTCGAGCGCGATCGAGTGCAGGAAGACGAAGTCGCCTGCCATGTGCCCGGAACGGCCGAAGCCGGCCAGGATGGTGCGCGGCCACTCGCCGCACTCGATCGTCGTGCAGGGCGTCGATTGACCGGCGAGCGCGAGCTGGTGATCGAACGTCCAGACGATCTCGTTGCCGCCGTCGACCTCGAAGAAGAAGCTCTGGTCCTTGTCGATGGAGAAGTCGAGGTCCCACGCCGATCCAGCCGTGCCGAGGACGTTCTTGTACACGCCGTCGGATCGACCCGCGGTCACGCCCGTGCCGGGGATCACAGTGATGATCTTGACGGGCTGGCACACGGGCGTAGCGCCCAGGACCCAGACGGATGGATCAGCCGTGCAGTTCTTCGGGGCCTTCTCGTAGACGAGGATCCGGTCGCTGGCGCGGTCGCATACGTACAGGTATCCGTCCTTGCCCATGACCAGGCAGTGGGGGTGTCCGCCGTCGCCGGCCGCGAAGCTGCCTCGGTCGTGCGCGGTGAGATTGGGGTTGGCGCTGTTCTGGACCACGCCGCCCCAGTGCCGGAGCCACTTGCCGTTGCTGTCGAACACGACCACGCGGTGGTTGCCGTACCCGTCCGGGACGTAGATGCTGCCTCGCTGTCCGGTCACGGGGTCCGGGTTCGGATCCACCCTCACGTTCGGTGGCTGGTTCAGGAGAGTCCGGCTGTTGTTGGCTGCGGCGTTGCCTCCCGAGTTGCCGCAGGTATTGGCCGGGGGGTTGTCGCAGACGCCGCGCAGGCCGATCTGCAGCAGCAGCTTGCTTCCGTCGTGCGAGTACTTCTGGACGATGCCGTCTCCATTGCCGGCGATCCAGACGTTGTCCTGGTAGTCGACGAACAGGCCATGGATTCCCTGCGGCACTCCGCGCAGCGCCCCATGGCACGCCGGGCTTCCGTCGCAGCCGACCGGGTCGATCGGAGCGGTCCACCACGGCGCCGTGGCGGACATGATGTTCGGCGGCCAGGAGTTCACCACGTTCCCCGCCCGGTCGAACTCGACGACCGAGGGAGATGGATGCGCGATCACCGTCTCCGGCGACACCAGGTTGCCTTGGGGACCGCGGGTGACGATGAAGACGTGATCGTTCGAGTCGATGCCGTGTCCGGCGACCTCGCCGGTCACCCAGGGCTTGGTGGCCCCGGGCCCGGTGGTGCGATTGCCGTCAGTCGCGGCGGCTGGATTGGTTTCGACGTCGGAGGGGAGCGGCTTTGGCCAGAACGGATCGACCTTGAAGCGGGGAGCGTTGTTGCGGTCGTTTGCGACCGCCTGCTTCAGCGGGCTCCAGAGACCGAACCCGATGACCAACGCGGACACGACGGCACCGAGATACACGAAGCGCCATTTCTTCATGGCGACCTCCTTGTGGAACTGAAATGAGCGTGGTCCCTCGAAAGTCGGAGGCGAAGCAACGCTCTGGCGATTCGAGCTTCAAGTCCCGACGCGTTACCGGATGCCGACGTCGGCAAGTCGAAATTTGCGCAAACGTTTGCCGCATCAGGATTCGCCTGACGGCCATTCGTTTCCGTCTGAACCGATCGGTCCGCGCTGAGGATGGACCACGCAGAAGCGGTGCCCGGTGGGCGCCTCCATCACCCACCACCGCTTCACGAACTGGACGCGCTTGGCGCCCAGCGCCTCGAGGCGGCGCACCTCGGCCTCCAGATCGTCGCTCTCGATGTCGAGGTGGATCCGGCTCGGATGCGTGACCTGTTGCACGAGGAGCAGCGGCTCCTCCGGACCAGCGCGCAGTTCGCGGTAGCCGCCGCTCTCCGGAGTGACCTTCGCCACGGGACGGCCCAGCGCGCGGCTCCAGAACTCCGCTGCGCGGTCGATGTCGGAGGTCTCGCAGTCGATCACGAACGTCGACAGCTTGCTCTTGTGCATCTCTCGCCTCCTGGTCGCGCCGGATGCCCCGGGGACGACTTGTAGAGTTGCACGGCGAGGAGCAGCATGTCTCGCAAGAAGGTCGGCGCGCGCCCCGCGCCCGCGAGGCCGCCATGGTCCAGATCCCGATCAAGCGGACGATCGATCGAATCCCCGGCGGCATGATGATCGTGCCGCTCTTCCTGGGTGCCATCATCCGCACCTGGAAGGCGGGGCTCCTCGGCGTCGCCTACAAGCCCGCCGCGGCGAGCGCCACCGTGCTCGTCGCCACCAGCGTGGTGGTGACCGCGATCCTGGTTCCCATCATCACCGCCTGGTGGTACCGGCGGATGCAGGCGCGGCAACCAGCCCTCGCGCCCGCCCCGGCGGTGCAGCCGTGACCGACGTGACGGTCATCGCCGACGACCTGGCCGGCGCCGCCGACTGCGGGATCGCCTTTGCGCTGGCGGGGCTGCCGAGTTTCGTGTCGATCGGCAATTCGCCCCCGCCCGATTCGGCGCAGATCGTCTCCGTGGACACCGATACCCGGCGCCTCTCACGGGACGAGGCCGCGCGGAAATCCGGGGAGGCGGCCAAGGATGCGTACCGCAGGGGATCGCGAACGCTCTACAAGAAGATCGACTCGACGCTGCGCGGGCACTTGGCCGCCGAGCTGGCGACCACCTTCCGGGCGGCGGCTGAGCACAGCGGCGGTGAATCGCCGCTGGTGATCTTCGCTCCCGCGTTCCCCGGCACCGGCCGCACGACGCGGGACGGGCGGGTGCTGGTCTCCGGAGTGCCGCTCGAGCAGAGCGAGCTATGGCAGAAATCGGGGATGACGGGGCCCGCGGATCCGGTCCCGATGCTCGGCCAGGCCGGGCTCGAGGCGGAGCCCGTGCGTCTCGCCACGATTCGCGGCGGACACGACGACTTGCGGCTGACGCTCTCCGACATGATCCTTCGCGGCGTGAAGGTCGCGGTGTGTGACGCCGAGCAGGAGGACGATCTGCGCCGCATCGCGTACGCGGGCGCGAAGCTGCGCTGGCCGACCATCTGGGTCGGCTCCGGCGGGCTCGCCCGTCACTTGCCCGCGGCGCTCGGCCTGCGGCCCAGGGCGGGGAGCGACGCGAAACCGCGGCTTTCGAACGGCCCGATCCTCGCGCTGGTGGGCAGCCGCTCGACCGTGGCGCGGGAACAGGCCCGGATCCTCGGCGCGGATGACGAAGTCGAGACGTTCGAGCTGGACACGGCACTCCTGCTCGGTGGCGCGGAAAACGCGGAGTGGGTGCGCACTGCCGCCGACGTGCGCAGGACCCTCGCCGCGGGACAAGACGTGGTCCTGGTCACTTCGCTCGGCTCGACCGTCGACCTGGAGATCGGGCCTGCGCTCGCCGAGGCGCTGGGGAGATTCGCGACCGAGTCGGCAGAGCAAATCGGCGGACTGATCGCGACGGGCGGCGACATCGCGCGCGCGGTGCTCGGATCCCTGGGAGCGGGCGGGCTGCACCTGTTTGGCGAGGTCGAGCCCGGCGTGCCCATGGGCCTGGCCGACGCGCGCCGGCCGCTTCCCGTGGTGACCAAGGCGGGCGCCTTCGGGACGCCCCAGACCCTGCAGCGCTGCCGCGTTGCCTTGAAGCGCCTGATCCGCGCCGGAGCCAGCTGAGCCATGGCACGTCCGATCATCGGCATCACCATGGGGGACGCCGCCGGCGTCGGTCCCGAGATCATCATGAAAGCGCTGGCGGTCCCGGAGCTGTACGAGATCTCCCGGCCGCTGGTCATCGGGGATGCCCGCCGGCTGCGCAAGGCGGGCCAGATCGTCGGATCGAAGCTGTCCCTCCGGCCCATCCAGAAACCGGAGGAAGCCACGTTTCGCCTCGGCGAAGCGGACGTGGTGGACCTCCCGGTGATTCCCGAAGACCTGCCGTTCGGAAAGCTGTCGGCCACCGCCGGCGACGCCGCGTTCAAGTTCATCCAGCGCGCGGTCGAGCTGACCATGGCGGGACGCATCGACGGAATCTGCACCGCGCCGCTCAACAAGGAGGCGCTGCACGCGGGCGGGCACAAGTACCCGGGCCATACCGAGCTGCTCGCCAAGCTGGCCGGCACCGAGGAGGTGTCGATGATGCTCGCTACGCCCAAGATGCGCGTCATCCACGTGACCACGCACATCGGGCTGCTCGAGGCGATCGAGAAGATCGAGCCGGCGCTGGTGGAGCGCACCATCCGGCGCGGGCACGACGCGCTGGTGCGCTCCGGGATGGCCCGCCCGCGCATCGCGGTCTGCGCCATCAACCCGCACGCCGGGGAGGGCGGCCTGTTCGGCCGGGGCGAGGAGGAGACCAAGATCATCCCCGGGATCAAGGCGGCGCGGGCCCGGGGCATCGAGGTGGAAGGCCCACTGCCGGCGGATACGCTCTTCTTCCGCGCGGGGCGCGGCGACTTCGACCTGGTGGTCGCGATGTATCACGACCAGGGCCACGGACCCGTCAAGGTACTGGGCCTCGAGGCGGGCGTGAACATCACCGTGGGGCTGCCGTTCGCGCGCACCTCGGTGGACCACGGGACTGCGTTCGACATCGCGGGCACGGGGAAGGCGGACGAGCGCAGCCTGGTCCAGGCCCTGCGCGACGCGGTGGCGCTGGCGCCCAAGACGCGCGCGTAAGCTCAGCCTAGACGAAAGATCGCCGCGCCTGGCGTGTGCCTTGCGCATGCTCAAGTGCGACAGAACTGGTTCGCGACTAAGACAGGCGCTCCATTCATCCGAGAAGATCGCCCACTCTTCAGGTGGCCGATGAGCCCGGCCAAGACAAACACCGGCCCTGCCCGTTACCTCCACTGTCGTCAATGAAGGCTTGCATGGGCACGATGACTGTCCGCTTTCGCCTTTGGCTCGGAACCAGGGGAGTGAAGTGCTCCCTTGAAGCAGGTACACCGGATAACGTTCCTCCCCCAATCCGGGAAGAGGTCGACCGGGCGGTCATGAGGAACTCGTGCGGACCCGGATCGGCCGCCAACGCGCGTACACCAACGACCCGCGTCTCATCCGGTGGGTTCTGCCACCGATTTTCTCTGAAGGGGTGGCCGGGCTCGTCTCTTCTGGTGACGCGCCACCCGGGCGGATCCATGATGATTCTGTTAGCATTACGGCCGGAATCATGGATGCCGGCCACAAGATCATCGACGCGATTCCCACGCTTGCGTGGCGCGCCCGGCCGAGCGGCTGGAACGAATTCCTGAATCGGTGGTGGCACGACCACACGGGTCTGCCCTCCGAGGAAAGGCTTGGCTGGGGATGGAAGTCCGCGGTGCATCCCGAGGACCTCGGCCGGTTGACGGCGAAGTGGGACTCGATCCTGGACACGGGGGAACCGCAACGCCACCGAGATGCCGCTGGCACAGGGACTGGCACTCGAACGAAATCTCTTCTTGAAATTATGCATCACCGAACCTGCACTCGCGCGCATGCGTTCCTATGAAGAGAAGAAGATCACCTCGCCGTCCCGCTCTTTCGAGGTCTTAGAACGGTGAACCATGGCTAAAACTAATCCAGCGGCGCACGTGCGGGTGATCGAGGAAACGCCTGCGTACTGGAGGGTTGTATTCGAATATCCGCCTTTCAACATAGTGGACGCGACCATCTTCGAAGGCCTCCAGGATCTGCTCGTTCGGATGGACACCAGCCCGAGCCTGCGTGTCGTCGTATTCGAGAGCGCGAATCCTGACTTCTACCTTGCCCACTTTGATTTGACCGGCAAGACGGGGAACATCACCACAGCCGTCGGGGCTTCCGGCCTCCCGATTCTGATGGATACGTTCGTGCGTCTCACCAAGTCCCCGGTGGTCAGCCTCGCAAAGATCCGAGGCTGCGTCCGGGGCGTGAGCAGCGAGTTCGTCCTCGCCTGCGACATGCGCTTCGCGTCGCGCGAGAACACGCGACTCGGCCAACCCGAAGTCGGGGTGGGAGTGCATCCCGGCGGCGGCGGTACCGAACGCCTCCCACATCTGGTCGGCCGCGGCCGCGCGCTCGAAATCGTTCT
>WNFA01000036.1_pt1 | contig 101111 bp, 100 predicted proteins | sample 5400481 | NCBI WGS metagenome assembly WNFA01 (sample SAMN13153340, study PRJNA577476) | soil metagenome | isolation source: 120 cm saprolite under Douglas fir tree site 2 hole 1 replicate 2 | place: USA:California | collected 2015-04-18 | reverse complement strand
CTGGGAGAACTCCACCTTTACAAGTCCCGCATTCCAGAGGCAATCAGCGACTTCCAGCAGGAACTGGCTCTTAACCCCGGCCACGCGCCGACTTATTACAAACTGGCCGACGCCTACTCCCGGATCCAGAAATTCGATGACGCGGAAAGACTCCTGCAGCGCTCCATCTGGCTGGATGCAACCTCAACCGGACCTTACATCCTGATGGGGAAAGTATTGGCAAAGAAGGGTGAAACTGAGCTGGCAGTAAGAGCTCTACAACACGCGCTGGGCATGGATCCGAACAATTCCGTAACCCATCATCTGCTGGGCCAGGCCTATCGTGATATGGGCAGGAACGAAGACGCCGAGCGAGAACTGAAAATCGCCCAGCAGTTGCAGGATAGTAGCATCGTCAAGCCGTAACACCTTGGCGACACGAGCGGGTTTCGGGAAGGGCACGGTTCAAGCCTTGCTTTAGATTCTTCCCGGTCAAGGTAACTCCAGACCGCGCAGCGAAATCACTGGGTAGCGGATGATGTCTTGGCTGTCTGCTCTTTCGCCAATCGGTCCACCCATTCCTGCGGCAGCTCATGCAAGAACACCAGGAATGCGGCGTTCGTCCAGCCGAAACCGATCACGTTCTGCTGATATCCCGCGTGAACACCTGACTCCGAAGAACGTGTCACCACGTTGTATTTCTCGCGAATGGTACCGTCGTGGCGGAAGTTCTCGGCGATGGTGGCTAGAAAATTGTAGGAAATCCGATTGGCGTCGTCGTTGAAACCATATCGCCGCAAACCTTCGATAGCGACGATCTGTGTGGGCGCCCACCCGTAGGGATAGTCCCATTGCACGTCGGCGTCAGTGCTGCTCATCGCCAGGCCCCCGGGCTGTTCGAAAATGCCGAGATTGCGGACCAACTCCCGCGCCTGTTCCGGAGTCGCCAGTCCAGCCCACAGGGGATAAAAAGTTGTGATGTATTCGTACGAGGAGCGCACCCCGGTTTCGAAGTCATAGTCGAAGAATAGCCTGCGGGCTGGATCCCATAGATATTTCTGAATCCTGTCTTTCCTTGTATCCGCGCGCTGCAGCCATTTCCGCGCGTCATCTTCGCGGCCGAGAATCTCCCCCATCGCTTGCAGGTCTTTTTCGGTTTTATAAAGCAAGCTGTTCAGGCAGATAGGGGCATAGTGATGAGTCGCGGCGCCATACGGGCCAAAGCGAAAGGAAATGTCGAACCCGGATTCGCGCATGGACCGGTCGCCCTTGTAATAGTCGGGGCTAAGGGCAATCTTCCTGGCGGCCTCGCATTCCGGCTTGGCCGTGGTGTTGGGAACGTCGCAAATCTGCACTGAGTACCAGAAGCCGGCCCCGGAACCGGAGTCGCTGGAATTTTCAGCGAGATAATTCCGCCCCGGTTGCGGGTGCAGGAGAAAGTAGCCGGCCACCTTGCGATAGCTTCCGGCTTCGTCTTTCAAGCTCTCGGGAGCGGGTCCGTTTCCGAAATCGTAGTAGCGCGACAGACCGGTCGATCCGGCCAGGTGAGGCTCCCGGTTCCAATTTTCGTAGTCTCTGCTGGCATAGGCGTACGCCCTTTCCAGCCAGTTGCGGTCTTCGTGGCCAGCAGCCTTGTCGGCCTCATACACCGCCATGATCATGGAGGTTAAAAACGGAGGTTGAGAACGAGTCAGGTAATAGGCGCGATTCGCGTTCAGGATGGTGCCGTAATGCTCGATTTCGAAGAAGAAATTCTCCACCATGCCTCGAGCCAGATCCATGCGCCCGGCGCGCACCAGTCCGAGAATAATGAAGTAGCTGTCCCAGCCATACATTTCGTTGAACCTGCCGCCCGGGACCACATACTTGTGTTCGAGATACAACAACCCGGGAGCGATCCTGGACGGATCAATCTGTCCTGGCGTTGTGACCACAGCGGGAAGCGCCTCCACATGGACTTTGCAGCGTTTCTGCAATTCCTGCACGGCCGTTGGCGGCGGAAAGTCAGCCGGAAGATAGAGCACCGCAGCCTCGGTCAATTTGGGATCAACCACCGTCTGGCAATCGGTCATCGAGCGTGTCAGCGTGTCCCAACCCGAAGAAATGTAAGTTAGGATTGGGGTGAGGCCTGATTCAGGAGGGGAATTCTTGCTGTCGGCGGCCCAAGTCCAGGTACCCGCCAAGGGCACCCAAAGAGCGAAAACAGCAAGGACAAGAAGGCGGAACGACCGGTTAAGTTTCGGGACTGCCCCAAGGCAAGTCATTGTAGCTACAAGGATAGATCATTTGGGCTGTAAACCGAAGAAAGTAATTGGGTAATTGATCAATTCGCCATAGGGCAATTGACCCCGCAGGACCGCGCCTGACCCTGTCAAATTGGGGGATCGCTAGATTTTCACTAGCCCGATTTTCAGGCCGTTACCCCACCATGCGCCGTTGCTCGGCCTCTTTCAGAGAGATGTAGCGCAGCAGGATGTCGCGGGAAGAGACCAGGCCCTTGAGTTCCTTGCCATCCACGATGGGCAAGTGGCGAAAACCAAATTCGCGCATCAGGTACAGGCAGTTTTCTATGGTTTCTTCCACGTTGACCGCCTTGGGATTGGCAGTCATGACCTCGGAGATCTTGGTGGTCCCAGGCAGGCGTCCAACAGCGACCACCCGGTTCATAATGTCACGTTCGGAAAAAATACCCACCAATTCGCCGTTGCGCAGGACCGGCAGAGCGCCGATGCGGTGTTCCATCATGAAACGAGCGGCTTCCAGAACGGTGCTATCGGCTTCGATGGAATAGACCCGGCGATCCTTCACCAGATCGTAGATGGGGGACATAGACAACTCCTTGGAATCAGCGTTTGGAAGTCCTTTCCAGGGCAGCGAAGTGCAACACTCTACCACGTATGTCGGCAGGTTGTAACGGCTGCAGGGCGAGAAAGGAAACGGCAGCCTGAGCAGGCTGCCGCGGTTCCACTGGGTGCTAGAAACGGATCACCGGGCCGACGGTCACTTTGAGGTTATTGCGTGCCCCATTGTCGAAGTAAATTTCGTCCCCCACCTCGAGTCGCATACCGAAGGGACCCCAAAAGCCTTCCACCCCGGCACCGGGGTACAAGGCAAATTGTGTGTCGCCGTTATTCACAGCACCCAGCGCTCCCTTGAAACCAGCTGCCGCATTCTGATCGGAAACGCTGAAGTTCACGAACCCCACCTTCCCGGTGGCATAGGCCCGCAACGGCCCGGAGCCGACCAGGAACTTGGGTCCGAACAGTCCGCTCAGCGGGCGCAAATTGGTATTCACGAGTTGAGTGGTGACGCCATTCGAGAAGGTGCTCGCGTAGCCGCGTTTGAAGTCGTAGGACATCTCGGCTTCCAGCTGAACGTTGGGATGCACATTAAGTGCGGCGCGGCCTCCCACGCCGACAAAGTTAATATGAGGATCAGTACGACTGAGGTTCAAGTAATCAGCAAATACCCCCACTTCGCCGTGATCGTAGCTTTGTGCCCTTGCCCCTGAGGGCAAAGCCAGGCCGCAGCTCAACACAACCAGAAAAATAAGGCGTTTCATCCCTTGTATCTCCTCCTAGGTTCGGTCTTGTTCCGCGCCCACGCGCAGCCACGCCCGAGTTCAATCCCCGGGGAGTGGACTGCTGCAGGAGCGGTGCAGGTGGGTAGGCTATGCATAGGATGCTTTCATGGGTGCGAGGGTTGGGTCTAAAAAGCATGGTCCCAAATCCGCACGGATGCTGTAGTTTGGGCGAATGGGCAGACGTAGAAAGCTACGTCTCTACGGAATATGTCGATGGGGAATGTTGGTAACGGAGATGTAGAGACATTGCTCGCAACGTCTCTTAGCTGGGCTGAAACCTCAGAACCTAGCGGGAGCAAAGCGGCGCGGATCATGACGAACCCGCGCCAGATTTCAATACATTTTGAGGGCTTATTTAGAGGAAGCGTTCTCGGCGGACTTGCCGCTCTGGCGCGGAGTCGCAGAAACTACGCTGTATTCCCGCTCCTTCTCATCGATGTCTTCCACTTGCAGCAACATCTTGTCCTTGTGAATGCGGAACTGAGCCTTCTGGCCCACCGGCAACAGTACTGGATGCTTTTCGTCCCGTGGGCGAATACGGTAAATCACGCTATCACTCTGCAGCAGATATTCCTGACACAACAAAGCGTGAGTCTTCTTGTGAGCCGAGTCGGTACCGACGAGTTCGCCGACAACGCTCTTACCGCTGTTTTCGTCCACACCACACTCCGCCGAGTCCATTTGCAGCAGGGTGCCACTCTGATGGACTTTTGGCTCTTTGGCCTGGGCAAAAGACACACATAGAATTGCAGTGATGAGAATCTTAGATTTCATTTAGTCCTCCGGCGCCAGACTGGCAAACCCACGCCAGATGCGCACTGGTCCAGATTGTCACTCATGAGGCCCAGCCAGAAGGTCACCTCGGTGAAAGACCTCCGGTAATCAGCCTTCGCGAGCAGAGAATCGCTTCTGCGCTGGCGGATTCGAGGTCCGGCCGATAGCGGTCGCGAATACAAAGAATCATAGCGATGCTGGACCAGCTACCAAGAACCATAGTTGACGGCGTTTGCCCGACCCCGATAGGCTGATAATAGTTACGAAAGTCATCCGGGGGCGTCGGGCCGCAAGCTCAGGCAACGGCATGGGTTCAACCCGGGTGCAGCCGACCATAAACCCTGCAAGCGGTACAACGAAAAGATAGTTACGCCGCATCTGACTTAGTGCGGCCGGAAAAGGCGACTTGACGGACGCAAGAAAACTACAGGGCGACAAGCTTTCCGAAGCTGAGGCTATTGAGCGGGCAAAGCAGGGAGATGCAGAAGCCTTTCAGCTCTTGTATAGCCTGCATAAACGGCGCGTGTATTCGCTATGTTTGCGCATGACGGCCAACACGGCGGAAGCCGAGGATCTCACTCAGGAAGCTTTTCTGCAGTTGTTCCGCAAGATTGCCACGTTTCGCGGCGAATCAGCCTTTTCCACTTGGCTGCATCGGATGGCGGTAAACGTTGTCCTGATGCAGTTGCGCAAGAAGAGCCTTCCCGTAGTCCCGCTCGAAGAGACGCTGGAAAACGAGGACGAGACTCCGAAGAAGGAACTGGGCGCGCCCGATCCGATTCTGTCGGGTTCGATCGACCGGCTGCGACTGCAGCGAGCGGTGGATGCGCTGCCGCCGGGATATCGAAGGATTTTCGTACTGCATGACGTGGAAGGTTACGAGCACAACGAGATTGCGACCATGGTGGGATGTTCCATCGGAAATAGCAAATCTCAGCTACACAAAGCGCGCATGAAGCTGCGCGACGCGCTCAAAACGAGCAGAGCCGAAAAGGCCGCAAAGCCGTGATGAGCGAGAGCAGACGTTATGGGGGAGAGATGAAGTATGAATTGCACACAGTTTCAGGAAATTTTGGCGGAAGTGATTGATGGTGGTCGGAGTACCGAGCAGGAAGCGCATTTGCAGTCCTGTCCGGTGTGTTCAGGCTTGGTGGCGGACCTCAATCTGATCGCGGGGGAAGCGCGGCAGCTGCAAGAGTTCGCCGAGCCCGCTCCGCGGGTTTGGAATTCCATTGAGGTTGCGCTGCGGCGCGAGGGGCTGATTCGCGAACCGCAGCTGGGACCAGCCTTGCTCCCGCCCGTCAAGCGTCGATGGAACGTGGCCTGGCTGGCGCCGGTGGCGGCCGTGGCGCTGCTTACGTTCGGAGTCTTCGTCTACGAAAGAGGGGCACGCGAACCGCAGCCGGTGGCGCAAGCGCCCACGGCTGCTCCTGCCGGAGTCACCAATTTACAGACTGGCAAGAACCAGAAAAGTGTAAATAATGAGGACCAGCAACTGCTGGAAGCGGTGGCATCGCGTGCCCCGACCATGCAAGCGGCGTACGCTTCCAACTTGCAGAATGTGAATGCGTACATTCGGGATGCGGAAGAATCCGCCCAGGCTGACCCGAATGACGAGGAAGCCCAGCAGGTGGTGATGGACGCTTACGAGCAGCGGGCAACGGTTTACGAGATGGCTTTGGATCGGTCGTTACCATGATGGGGCCGTAAGTGCGAAGGCAGATTTGGGGAGCTCAAAGTCATTCGTGGTTCGAGGGCTTGAGAAGGGAAACCTAAATGGAGAGCGCGCAGCGGGCGGCACAGTTGGTTACAGTCGCGATTCTGGCCACGACTATTTGCTCTTCGGCCGAAGTTCGGAAGGAATTCCGTTTTACCGTGGGTCCGAGGGCAACCGTCTCGGTAACCAATCAGTACGGGCCGATTTCGGTGAAGGCGGGCTCGGGAAACCAGGTCGTGGTGACCGCAATCCTGCATTCCGATCGAGCAGAAATTGATCAGAGTCAAAGCGGAAACCGAGTTGACATCATCTCCCATCTGTTCTTTGAGGCAACCGCCGACGCGGGGCGCATCGACTACGAAGTGACTGTCCCCGCCGACGCCAGCGTTACCTTGCGATCGAGCACCGGCCCTCTGCGGGCCGAAGGACTACATGGCGATGTGGTTCTGGAAGGCAGTCAGGCCAACATTGATGTGCGCGATATTAGCGATGCCCACGTGCACATCAAGACTTTGAACGGTTCGGTAACCTTGAGCAATATTCGTAACGGGCACGTAGAAATTACTTCAGTCGGGGGCGATGTGACGCTAAATCGGGTGAGCGGTCCGCAGGTGCAGGTCAACTCCACTAGCGGCAAGATTCGCTACGAAGGCGATTTCGGCAACAGTGGTGAATACTACCTTGCCAGCCATAGCGGAGATATTGAGGCCAGCGCTCCGAACGATGCTTCCATTGATGTGACGGCCCGCTCGGTGCGCGGCAAAGTCGAGAACGATTTCCTGCTGGAACCCAAACACACTCCCTTCGTGGTCAAGGCAGGGAGTGCCTTCGCAGGTACGATGAACAAGGCAGCATCTTCAGTCCGGTTGTTTTCCTTCAGTGGTAAAATCCATCTCAAGAAGCGCTAAAACAAAGCAACAAGCGAGAAGCTGACGGAACGTTTGATTACGTTTCATTGCAGCTCCGCCATTGGCCGCCATGTATGAGCTCCAAACCCGATGTGCAGCCGGAGATCACAATGTCTGCGGCTGACTCCGGGGCGCGGACCGTAATCCTGGTGGGCTTCATGGGAGCCGGCAAGAGCAGTGTAGGCCTGGCCTTGAGCCGCAAGCTGGACTGGCCTTTCGAAGATTTGGACGAGCGGATCGAGGCTCAGGAACGCCGGTCGATCGAGCAGATTTTCCAGCAATCCGGAGAAGCCGCGTTCCGCCAGATCGAGCACGCGGCCTTGCGTTCGCTGATCCGGGACTTAGGTGTTTCTCCCAAGGTCGTGGCAGTGGGAGGGGGCGCTTTTGTGCAGGCGAACAATGCTGCATTGCTGGAAGAGGTTGGATTTCCAGCCGTCTTTCTGGACGCTCCGGTGGAGGAATTGTTTCGCCGTTGTCAGGAACAGCAGCTGAAACGTCCGTTACGCCGCAATCTGGAAGAGTTCCACCGGCTCTATGAGGCACGCCGGCCTTGTTACCTGAAAGCCGCGTTGCGGATCGAAACTAGCGGCAAGGATGTGGAGAAGGTCGCGGCGGAAGCGATCCGCAGTTTGGGACTGCGATAGTTTGAAAGTCTGGCGATAGGCGGCGGGGCATTAAGGGGTGCGAACGTGAAGTGTAGAACGGCATGGGTAGTGGGGATCGCGTGGCTTTTGCTGGTCTCGGCAGCTATGGCAGAACCGGGCAATGATAAGGATAAGAGTGATAAGGATAAGCAGCCAGTAGGCAAGACCGTGGACACCGGCTCCTTCGGAGTTTTCATGAACGGACGACGGATTGCCACGGAGAAATTTTCCATCCAGCAGGATTCCAGCGGTAGCGTGGCCACGTCGGAATTCAAAACGGAAGAAGGCGTCGCCCAAGCCGCCCAATCGTCCGAATTGCAGCTCGCGGCCAGCGGCGAGCTGCGCAAGTACGAGTGGAAGGAAATCAGCCCGGGAAAGGCGCAAGCGGTAATCGTCCCCAACGACAACCTGTTGATCGAACGCTCCACCAGTAACCCGCAGGACAAAGCGGAAGAGCATCCTTTCCTGCTTCCCACTTCCACCAGTGTTTTGGACGACTACTTCTTTATCCAGCGGGAAATTCTGGCGTGGAAATATCTGGCGACCGGTTGCCGCCAGGACAAGGGACGTGTAGCCTGCCCGCAGAACCAGCAGGTCAAGTTCGGGGCGATTAATCCGCATCAGCGTTCTTCGCTGCTGGTAAGTATGGCGTTCACCGGGAAAGAGAAGGTTCCGGTGCATGGCGTGGAGCGCGAACTTGATCATTTTGTTCTGAAGAGCGAGGCCGGGGACTGGTCGATGTGGCTGGATGATCAGTTCAAACTAGTACGGATCCTGGTAGCGAGCGACAACACCGAAGTGGTGCGGGACTAAACAGGAGGACGAGCGGCGGGAACTCCATCAATGTCCCTGATTGACGCACGTACGACGCGGGTCCTGTTTACAGTGCTGCTGTTTGCGCTGGCCCTCGGCTTTTTGTACATTGCCCGCCGGACGCTAATCGCCTTCCTGTTCGCGGTTTTCTTTGCCTATCTGGTGGACCCTGCTGTTTCCCGAGTTGAAAAATGGGTGAAGGGCCGGGGACTGGCGATTGGCGTTATCTATCTGTTGCTGGTCGCCCTGCTGGTCACGTTTTTCTTTTTCGTAGGGCCGCAGATCGGCCGCCAGGCGCAGCGTTTGAGCGAGTCGCTGCCCAAACTTTTGGAAACCGTCAGTTCCGGCCAAATTGCGGAACAGATTGGCAAAGAACACGGGTGGAGCGTGCCTACTCGGGCAAAGCTGTCCGCGTTTTTGGCCAATCACCGCGGCGATCTCCTTGACCTGGCTCAGCGAATCGGCCTGCGCGTGGCGGACGTGGCGAAGCAGGCCTGGCTGCTGATCGTGGTTCCGATTTTAGCGGCATTTTTTCTCAAGGATGCGCGGGCGTTCGGCGAAGTCTTGCTTTCGTTTTTGCATTCACGCCCGCAGCGCGAATTCCTGCAGGGCGTGCTGGACGACCTGAATCAGATGCTGGCGCAATTCATCCGCGCCCAGTTGATGTTGGCGGCGTTTTCGTTCATCGCTTATCTGGCCTTTATGGAAGTAGCCCGGGTTCCCTATGCATTGGTACTCGGTACTGCGGGTGGGATCATGGAGTTCATCCCGGTCGTCGGACCGCTTGTCGCCGCCGCCGTCATCTTCGGCGTTGCCTTGCTGATGAGCTATCCCCACTGGGCGCTGCTGCTGATTTTTCTCGGAGCTTGGCGCCTGGTTCAGGACTACGTAATTTCGCCTCGCATCATGGGACAGAGCATGGAGCTACACCCCCTGGCCGCAATTTTCGGTGTGCTGGCCGGCGGTGAAATCGCGGGTGTGCTGGGAATCTATCTCTCCATTCCGATCATGGCCAGCCTTCGCATCGTGTGGCGGCGCTGGCGGCTCTATGCCGAGAAAAAACGCTTTGGCCCGCTGAATGACTATTCGTTTGGCGCCGAGATCATTCCCCAGAAGTCAAACCCTTAGAAAAAACATAGGCGCGTACGTCCTGCGACTCACCTGACGCCCAGCTTGGCGATAACTCGGTTGCAGGCTCGCGCCGTCCACATGAATCCATCGTGCTGCAGCGGCTGCCATTAACATCTGTCAGTACTGTTAAGTTCCCTGGATCGGTTAAGTTTCCTGGATCAAGGCCGTTACCTGCCTGTGTTGTAAAATCTCAACAAACTCATATGACGGCGAAAATCCCCGTGGGAATCCTGGGCGCGACCGGAATTGTCGGGCAGCGCTTTGTCCAAATGCTCGAACACCATCCCTGGTTTGAAATCGCATGGCTGGCGGCTTCGGACCGCTCCGAGGGACGTTCATACGCGGAAGCCGCGCGCTGGAAGCTGAAAACACCGATTCCTTCGCGAGTGGCGGAAATGCGGGTTTCGCCCGCCACCCCAGAGGGCGCGCCCAAGGTGATCTTCGCCGCGCTGGATGCCTCGATCGCCGTCGAGATGGAACCTCGCTTCGCCGCGGCCGGATGCGCCGTGGTCACCAATTCCAGCGCGTTGCGCATGCAAGGCGATGTGCCGCTGGTGATTCCGGAAGTGAATCATGACCACATCAAGCTGATCGAATGCCAGGCATGGCGCAAGAAGTCAGGCGGATTCGTGGTTACGAATCCGAACTGTTCCGCGATTGGACTGGTCATAGCCTTGGCTCCGCTCCAGCAGGCCTTCGGCTTGGATACGGTGATGGCAGTTACCATGCAAGCGGTGAGTGGCGCAGGATATCCCGGGGTGGCGTCGCTGGACATCCTGGGCAACGTAATTCCCTACATCGCTAAAGAAGAAGAAAAAATGGAAGAGGAAACCCGCAAGCTGCTGGGGCAGCTCAAGGGCTCCGGCATCATCATGGGTTCGTTCGCCATGAGCGCACAGTGCAACCGCGTGGCGGTGGAGGACGGACACACGGAATCGGTCTCGATCAAGCTCACGAAGAAAGCGGAGCCGGAAGAGATCATTAAAGCCTGGAATACCTTTCGCAGTCTGCCGCAAGAACTGCGGCTGCCCAGCGCGCCGGAACAGCCGGTGGTGTATGTGACGCCGAGTGATCGCCCCCAGCCCCGCTTCGATGCCGACCGCGGAAACGGGATGACGACCACGGTAGGCCGCTTGCGTCCGTGCGGCGTGCTGGACTGGAAGTTTACCGTGTTATCGCACAACACGATCCGCGGGGCAGCCGGGGCGGCCTTGCTCAACGCCGAGTTGCTGAAGGCTCAAGGTTACCTGCAGTGAGATCTTTGACCAGAGCCTCCGTCGTTCTGCCATCCATACTGATCCCCGTTCCCCCGAGCCTGAGGAATCTACCCCGATGATCGTGATGAAGTTCGGCGGCACCTCGGTGGAGGATGCCCGAGCCATCGAGCGCTCTGCCGGGATCGTCAAAGGCCGCCTGGAGCACAATCCGGCCGTGGTGGTCAGCGCCATGGCCCAGGTGACCGACCAGTTACTGGCCATGGCCCGTGCGGCCGGTACTGGTGACCGCAAGACCGCGCTAAAACTCTGCCGAGCTTTGCAGGAACGTCACTACAATACTGCCGGAGAACTGCTGGGGACAGCGCTCTTCACGCAATTTCATAGCGACCTGGGCGCGGACTTCGAGACCCTGGAAGAACTGCTGCGTGGCATTGCCGCGGTGGGCGAACTGACCCCGCGCACCACCGACTACGTATCCGCCTTTGGCGAGATGTTATCCAGCAAGATTGTGGCTGCGGCATTCTCCGCCCTGGGCATGGATTCCGCGCTAGTGGATTCCCGCGAGTGGCTTGTGACCGACAGCGCCCATATGCGGGCCGCTCCTCTGTTTGATGAAACCAACCAGCGCTTGCAGTCCCAAGTGGCACCGTTGATTGCCGCAGGCAAGGTACCGGTGATGGGCGGTTTCATCGGCGCGACCAAAGCCGGGATCACCACCACCATCGGTCGCGGCGGTTCCGATTATTCCGCCGCGATTGTCGGCGCCGGCTTGAGTGCGGAGCGGATCGAAATCTGGACTGATGTCGACGGCATGATGACCACCGACCCGCGGCTGTGCCCCGAGGCGCGGCGGATCAAAGTGATCAGTTTCGACGAGGCGGCAGAGCTGGCCTACTTTGGAGCCAAAGTCCTGCATCCGGCGACTGTGCTCCCGGCCGTACAGAAAAATATTCCAGTCTATGTCCTGAATTCCCGCAACCCCGATTGCGAGGGGACGAAAATTACCGCGCGCGCCCCGCGTTGCCGGAATTTCTTCAAGGCCATCGCCGTCAAAAAACGTATCACCATCGTGGATGTTGCAGCTCCGCGTATGCAACTCGCGCACGGTTTTCTGAGCTCGATTTTCGCGGCCTTTGAGCGACATCGGGTGGCGGTCGACGTGGTCTCCACCTCAGAAGTGAGCGTGTCGCTCACTGTGGACTCGAACGAGTCCATTCCACCGCTGGCAGCTGATCTTGCCAAGCTGGCGGATGTAAAGTATGAAGGTCGCAAGGCAATCGTCTGCCTGGTCGGAGAAAACTTGCGCGATACTCCGGGCATAGCCGCGCGGGTGTTCGGCGAGCTGGCCGACGTCAAAATACGCATGATTTCGCAGGGGGCTTCAGAGATCAATCTGACTTTCGTGGTCGAAGAAGACACGGTGTCCGAGATTGTACGGCGATTGCACAAGACGTTCTTCTCGGATCTGGATCCGGAAGTCTTTGCCTAGGAGTTTGCGGAAAACGCCGATCTGGATGAGCTTTGGGAAGAGTACGATTTTGGAAGGGTACGACTTGAGTCGTGCCACAAATCGCTCAAAAGCAGGTCCGGCTTTGGCCGCTGCGGTTCACTGTCTTATGCCGCAGCGCCCTTTTTCTGCAGCTACCCAGTGAATCTCGAGGGATCTTTTGTGAACATTCTTATCTTAGGCCGCGGCAAAACCGGCTCATTGGTGGCGCAAGTGGCCCGCCAGCGCGGCCATGCCATGACCCTGCTGGGCGCGGCAGACAATGCCCAGGCGGCTGCGCTCACCGCCGGCAAACTCGCCCAAGTCGATGCCGTGGTTGATTTCACCACACCCGAAGCGGTTCTGGGCAATATTGAAGCTTGCGTTGACGCGGGCAAGAACATGGTGGTAGGAACCACGGGTTGGTACGGCGACCTGGAACGCGTGCGGCAACAGGTCGAAAAGCGCCAGACTGGTTTTCTTTATGGCGCGAACTTCTCGATCGGCATAAATCTGCTTTTTGAGGCCGCGCAGACCGCTGCGGGAATATTGCAACATCGATATCTGGGGCGCATCTTCGAGCGTCACCACGCGCAAAAAAAAGATGCTCCCTCGGGGACGGCGGTAACCCTGCAGAAGATTATTCGTGACGCATCCGGCGTCGAGGTGGAAATCACTTCGTTCCGGGAAGGCGATGTGGTCGGGATGCACGAGGTTGTGCTGGATTCGCCCAATGACACGATTTATCTTTGCCACGACTCCAAATCCCGCCGGGGATTCGCCGAGGGCGCGGTGCGGGCCGTTGAGTGGCTGGCCGGGAAAAAGGGGTTTTTCGACTTTAAGGACGTTTGGCGAGAGACCTAAAGTCAGATGAAGCGCGCAGCCATCGGCGTTCGTAGGTCTGGCACAAGCAAAGCTGATTCCGCTATGGCGTCGCTTTGCTGGTGCGACTGGCTCTAGCCGGCTCTTGCCGAACTGATCCAACCGAAACTCTCAGGGTTTCCTACACACCCCAAATAGCGTTATCTTTATATCCTATGAAATTTCGTGGCTGCGGTACGGCTCTAGTCACTCCGTTTCGACAGGACGGCTCCATCGACGAGAGCGCCCTGCGCCACCTGGTTGAGTGGCAGGTGGAGGCGGGGATTGATTTCCTGGTTCCCTGCGGCACCACTGGCGAGACTCCGACGCTCTCTCACGACGAATGGCTGCAGGTGATCGATACCACCATCGAAGTCGTGGCTGGACGCGTACCCATCGTTGCCGGCGCCACCTCGAATTCCACGCAGGATGCCGTGGAAAAGGCCAAAGAACTGGCTGCACGGGCGGGAGTAAATGGCATCCTCACTGCCTCGCCGTACTACAACAAGCCGACCCAGGAGGGCCAGTACCGTCACTTCCGAGCCATCGCTGAAGCGGTGGACAAGCCAGTCATTCTCTACAACGTCCCGGGCCGCACCGGCGCGAACCTCGAGCCCAGCACGCTGGCACGACTGGCCGAGGTCCCGAACATAGCCGGAGTGAAAGAAGCCAGCGGCAATATCAGCCAGATGGCCGAAGTTTGCAACGTGGTTCCGGAGCATTTCGCAGTCTTGTCAGGCGATGACGCGGTGACGCTGCCCCTCATTGCGCTCGGTGGGGTGGGAATCATTTCGGTAGCCTCCAACGAAATTCCACGCGAAATGGCGGACATGACCCGCGCCGCGCTCGGTAACGATTGGGAGACCGCCCGCCACCTCCACCGGAAATACCTGCCCCTGATGCAGGCCAATTTCATCGAGTCCAATCCCCTGCCGGTGAAGGCGGTGCTGGCCATGATGGGCAAAATCGAAGAAGTCTACCGTCTACCCATGCTGCCCATGCGTCGCGATACCCGATCCAAGCTGCAAAAGATCGCGGCCGAGGCGGGACTGATTGCTAAACCGGCTACGCCGGAAGCGGCTGATTTCTATGTCTACGAAAACTGGCTGGCCGGTCCGCACAAAATCGTCCTGCACCGCTCCGGTTGCGGCCAGTGCAATCACGGCAAAGGACGCCCCGCCGGGCACGACGCCAACCACGCCCGCTGGCATGGACCGTACGCAACCCTCTCCGAGGCGCGCGAAGCCTCGCATCATCTGCCGGGAGTGTTGATCCGGAGCGAGTGCAAGTGCATTTGAGGCGCTGAGTAGCGCTGGGCGGCCCGCCGACGATTTCGACCGGATCTCGCCCTCGAAAGGGGTGCGCGGGAGCCGCCGAGACGGCGGCGCTACGAAGTTGCTTTATACTTCCGTTCTCATGCCCTCTCTCCAATCTGCCATTGAGCGCCTCGCCACTCTGGGCGAGGTAGAACGTAATCCCGACGCGCGCCAAGCTTTTCTCAAGTTCCGTGAGCAGCTCACCCAAGGAAAGATCCGCGCCGCCGAGAAGATCAATGGCCAATGGAAGGTGAACGCCTGGGTGAAGCAGGGAATCCTGCTCGGCTTCCGATTGGGCGAACTCAGCAAGATGGGCGCCGACACAGATACGCTTTCCTTCGTAGACAAAGACACTTTCCCAGCCCGCCATTTTGGGGTGGCTGACCGCGTGCGCGTGGTTCCCGGCGGATCGTCGGTGCGTGAAGGCGCCTATGTCGCGCCTTCCGTGATTTGCATGCCACCCATGTTCATCAACGTCGGCGCCTATGTAGACGAGGGCACCATGGTGGACTCGCACGCCCTGGTCGGCTCCTGCGCCCAGGTGGGCAAGCGCGTGCATTTGAGCGCCGCAGCCCAGATTGGGGGCGTCCTGGAGCCAGTCAACGCCGCTCCCGTGATCATCGAAGACGATGTGCTGGTGGGCGGCAACTGTGGGGTCTACGAAGGCACGCTGGTGCGGGCACGAGCAGTGCTGGGCGCAGGAACGATTCTGACTCGATCCACGCCACTCTACGATCTCGTCCGCAACCACGTGTACAAGGCGACGGAAGGGCAGCCGTTGGAAGTGCCCGAAAACGCCGTCGTCGTGCCCGGATCGCGAGCGGTAAGAAAGGGACAGGCCTCGGATTGGAACCTGTCGCTCTACACGCCGGTGATCGTGAAGTATCGCGACGAGAAAACCGACCAGCGGATTGAATTGGAAGAATGGTTGAGGTGACTACCGTGCGCTCGAAGGAACACGCTTGGACGCATCGTGCGGCTTGACTGGCAGTCTGAAACGCACTGTCACCTCGGTCTCAACCCTACAGGCTCGCGGTTGAGCAGGTATGGCCGGTATCGCCATTGGGCTACGGTGTTCTCGGCAGGCGAAGCTAGCATTGGATTGCCGCTTCGCGTTGTTATCTTCCCGATTGTGCCACTTTTTGCCAACCAGAGTTGAAGAACAACATCACCTTCAATAAGCCCGGCTCGAGTTTCGGGGGATAGACCGGTTGGCTCTATATGAACAACCTTTCCTCTGGCTATGGTGCAGACGACCTTCGAAGCAGGTTTGTGGGGATTCGGATGCTGCGCAAACAATAAAACGTTGAAGGAGAGTCAACAGGCGGCGCTGACCGTAATCCGAACCCTCATGTCCGTTTAGACACCAGCGACCGCTATTTCCATCTGGTTCCCGTCCTTTGCATTCCGCACATTGATTTGTGCCAGCTTTTGAATCACCACGTCGGCCCCCAGCGCCGACGCCGAGTATGTGCTGGTGATGCCGATGACTTTCATCCCTCCAGCATGAGCGGCAAGGATGCCCGCCGGAGCATCTTCAATCACCAAACAATCGGACGCATTCATCCCGAGCAGTCTGGCCCCTGTGAGGTAGGGCTCGGGGTCGGGCTTGCCCTTGGACACGTCATCCGCCGACACCATGACTCGCGGAGTGGGCAGACTCGCGTGCTTCAGCCTGGAGCTAGCCAGATACCGCGTACCGGAAGTCACGACGCACCAGCGGCCCTCGGGAATCGACTTGAGCAAATCGGCGGCGCCGGGCATTACGACGACGCCGTCTTGGTCCTCCGCCTCCATCTTCTCAATCCGCTTCACTTCGGCTTCGGCGTCAAGGTGTGGCGCTAGCTGGCGCACGACGTCAATGGAGCGAACTCCGTGGGGAATATCCTCCACTGTTCGTGGATCGAGGTTGGCCTTCTGAGCCCACAACCGGTATTGGCGGGAAACGGATCGGGTAGAGTCCACGAGAACGCCATCCAGATCGAAGAGTATGGCCGAGCAGTTAAATGTTCGCATCGTGGAGTTCAGTCGTCACCTGCAGTGCGGACAAAACTTTTAGCCACGAAGAACGCCAAGACAGCGCGAAGCACGCAAAGAAATGGTTCGCCTTCGCGATTCTTCGTGATCCTTGGCGACCTCTGCGGCTAAAAACTTTTGATCGTCCTATTCACGACGGTAGTGCTTTTAGAGGATCAGCCACCACCAGTTTGCCATCGCTTATCCGCCCGCGCCTTTCCATATGTCGCTTTCGGAAATGCGACCGGGCGCGCTCTCCCCAAGCCCGCACGAAATAATAGTTTAGCCCGGCGCCGATTAAGGAACTGGCGAGCGGAATGAGTCGCCCCGACCATTTCTCCACCGCTTCCGCGCTGGCCTGGGCGGCGATGCGCTGGATGACGCGCGGCACAAACCGGCTGACCACTTCCCTCTCCAGCAGTTCGCGGCTGATGTCAACCCCGGCGGCGCTGGCGGCTGCAATCCATAGCTCTGCGGTTTCCTCTTCGGTATTGAACTCAAACCCATAGATCAGGCTGAGCTTCTGAACGGTTCGCAAGGTGACCGCCGACAGAATTCCCAGATCGGGAACGATGGTGATCAAGCCACCCAAGCCGAATCCGGCGCCTTCCGCCGCTGCAACCTTCATTGCGCTACGAATCACCCGCTGGGCGAGGGCGTCGAGCTGGCCGACTTCCACCGAGTAAACCCCCTGAAAATTGCTGATGGGCAGGCCGTAGGCGGCGCGCACCTGCAGCAGAAACTTCGACGGGTCCACTCTCACGGTTTCGTAGGCGTGCTGGAAGCCGCGTCGCAGGCCGTCCTCGACCCGACGTCGCAGCCACGTCTTGCGCCCCGGCTCAACCATACGGTTCAACCTTATCGCAGATTCCAGACGAGTGGAAGATTACCGATGTAGGCGCGAGCGCCCGCTCGCGCTCCCACCGCAGAAACGCCGCTCCCACCTGCTTGTGCTACGATCACTACTCCGCATGCCAACTGGAAAACTGCAAATTGTACCCCTCGGCGGCCTGGGCGAATTCGGAATGAATTGCATGGCCATACGTTGGGGTGACGACATCATGGTCATCGACGCCGGCCTCATGTTTCCTGAAGCCGAACTGCTCGGGGTCGATATTGTTGTCCCTGATATTTCCTACCTGATCGAGAACCGGCAGCGGGTGCGCGGCATCGTTTTGACCCACGGGCACGAAGACCACATCGGCGCGTTGCCGTGGGTTTTGAGTGAACTGAACGTACCGGTCTTTGGCACGGAGTTCACGCTTGCCTATGTGGAAGACAAACTGGAAGAGCATGGATTGCTTGACAACGCCGATCTGCGTGAGATCCGGCCAAACGAACGCTTCAAGCTAGGGCCTTTCACCGTCCATCCCATTCAGGTGACGCACAGTCTGGTGGATTGCGTTGCCCTGGCGGTTCATACCCCGCTGGGCGTGATCATTCACACTGGCGACTTCAAAGTCGATCCCACACCCACAGACAACCGCTTGTTCGACCTGCACGCCTTCGCTGAGTACGGCAAAACCGGGGTGCTGGCGCTGTTTCAGGACTCGACCAACGTCGAGCGCAAAGGCTACACCCCGAGTGAGCGCGCGGTGCGCCGGAAATTCGACGAAGTGTTCGCGCACACCAAGCGACGCCTGTTCATCTCCTGTTTTTCATCCTCCATTCATCGCATCAAGCTGGCGGTGGAAATGGCGTGGCAGCACGGTCGCAAAGTTGCATTCGCCGGACGTTCGATGAACAACTCCGCCGAAATCGCCGAGGATCTGGGCTACATCGACATTCCCGAGGGCCTGTTGATCCACCCCGGCGAGATGAAAAACTTTCCCGCGGAAAAAGTTTGCGTGCTGATCAGCGGGACGCAGGGCGAGCCGATGTCGGCGCTCTCTCGCGCCGCGGTGGACAATCACAAGCACGCCAAGATCGAAAAAGGCGATACGGTCATGCTCTCGTCGCGCATCATTCCGGGCAACGAGAAGGCCATCTATCGCATGATCGATCACCTGTTCCGGCGTGAGGCGTATGTGATCTATGACGACGGATCATACCCACCGGTCCACGTCAGCGGTCACGCCAGCCAAGACGAATTAAAGCTGATCATCAACCTGGTGAAACCAAAGTATCTCATTCCCATCCACGGCGAATACCGGCAGTTGAAGCTGCACGCGGAAATGGCAGGCGCCATGCACGGCTCGGTCGGAAAGGCAATCCTTATCGAGAGCGGAGACGTTCTCGAGTTCGATGAACTGGGAGCGCGCAAAGCAGGCCGAGTAAACATCGGGCGGGTCTGCATTGATTCCGGCTCCCGTACCGACGTGGTTGAAGATCTGGTCGTTAAAGACCGGCGGCACTTGAGCGAGGATGGCATTGTGCTGCCCATCATCGCCATCCACAAGCTGACTGGCAGAGTAGAGACCACTCCCGAAATCGTGACCCGGGGATTTTCGCCCGGCGAAGACGGCTTCGTTGAAGGAGCCCGCGAGATCGTCATGCAGACACTGGAAACGTCAAGCGACGAGGAGAAAACCGACTACGGCGTGATCAAAGAAAAAATTCGCACTGACTTGAAGCGATATATTTCCAAGCAAACGCAGAAGCGTCCGTTGATCATGCCGGTGATCCTAGAGATCTGAGCAGTTTTGCTGTCAATGCGGTTTTCTGTCATCCCGAGCGAGGCCTGTCCTTCGCTCGCGAAGGACGATTGAGTCGAGGATCCCCTACTCGCGGCAACGCACTTTCGCGCTAGGGATCCGTCGATTCTGCACGGACATCGCCAAGCGAAGTTCGTCCTCCGCTCAGGATGACGGCGGTAGTTTCTTGTCATCCCCAGGGATGACAGGACGACAATGGAGATGGTCCCATCGTCACTCTCAGCGATATTCGCGAAGCGCAATCTCGCCTGCACGGCGTTGCCGTGCGGACGAAACTGATTCCATCGCACGTCCACCAATCGGACGGCATGAAAGACGACCGCCAGCTTTACCTCAAACCAGAGAATCTGCAGCCCATCGGTTCCTTTAAGCTGCGAGGCGCCTACAACAAGATCGCATCCCTTTCTAACCACGACCGTCAACGCGGCGTAATCTCCTACTCCAGTGGCAATCACGCGCAAGGCGTGGCCTATGCCGCGCGGGCCCTGGGCGTAAAAGTGGTCATCGTGATGCCCGGAAATGCACCCGCTGTCAAGCGCGAGGCAACCATTGCTCTGGGGGCGCAGATCATATTGGTGGGCCCGTCCAGCTCCGAGCGTCAGGCCAAAGCCGAAGAGCTCGCAGCACAGAACGGATACGTGATCGTACCTCCTTACAACGACGAAAAGATCATCGCCGGCCAGGGCACGATCGGACTGGAGATTTTGGACGATTTGCCTGACGTGGAAACAGCCATAGCACCGGTCGGCGGTGGAGGTATGATCAGCGGCATCGCGGCGGCCATCAAGCTGAGCCGACCCGCCGTGAAAGTGATCGGCGCGGAGCCGGAATTCGCAGCCGACGCACAAGCCAGCCTACGGTCCGGCAGAATTGTTCAGTTTGACCCTGAACAAGTGACCCGCACCTTGGCCGACGGGCTGCGCACCCAGAGCATAGGAGCGATCAATTTTGAGCATATTCGTGAGTACGTGGATGACATCGTTACCGTAAGCGAAGACGAAATCCGCGAAGCCATGCGGCGACTCTCGGCCGATCCCAGGACGCTCGCCGAGCCGAGCGGGGCGGTGGCGGTAGCCGCCTTCCTATTCCATCGGGAACAGCTGCCCCACACTGCACTAAACGTGGCCGTGATCAGCGGAGGAAATATTGAGCCGGGAGTGCTGGCGGAACTGAAGAAGGAAAGACCATGACCGACCAAGCTTGTAGCGCTGCCGTCCCGGCGGCTGTGGGATGGGCGTCTCGCCCACCGTTTTCGAGCGCGAGACGTCCTCAAGCCAGTCGACGGGACGCCGGCGCTATTTTCTCCGGTGTGAGTCTTGTCGCGAGCTGTCTTCTCTTGCTCGTGATTTCCGCCACCGCCGCCGACTACCAGCGCGGCACGGTTGTTCGCGTGGCTCAGGTTTATCTCTCACCCGATGTGAGTTCGGCGAAGCTGGCAGAAATGGATCGCGGACGCGAAATCATCGTCCTCGAAGCCCCCCGGGGGTGGGTCCATGTCGAGGCTAACCTGAGCGAAGAGCGCACGGTCACCGGCTGGATGCTCGACAAAGGCGTGGTCCGGACGTCCACGCCGAACGGAGACAAGGTGCTGTTTGGCGAAGCGGTAGACTCCGAGGATCAGGCCTCTCGAAGACACGGGCGCAACGGCGCGGCTCAGGATGCGATGCGGCTTTATTATCGCGCGGCAGAATATTTTCCCTCATCGCCCCTGGCCGCAGAAGCCATGTATCGTTCGGCCGATATCCGCTGGCAACTGGAGAGAGCGGACGTGTCCTCGCGCCCGTCCTCCAGAGAGCGCGAGTCTTATCTTCGCGAGGGCATGGAAGAAAAATACATGAAAGAGGTGATCAAGAAATTCCCCGGCACAAAGTGGGCTGACCTGGCCGCCTTTCACCTGATCGACAACAAACTGTGTGGCGACTGGCAGGGCAGCTCGAAGTGTCCGGTAAAGGAATCGGAGATCTACGAAAAATATTCCACTGAGCACCCTCAATCTCCCGCGGTAGCCGAGGCGCTGTACGATGCCGCCTGGCGGTGGTCGGCGCTGATCGAGATCTACAAGACCGAAGAAGAGCCGAGAAAATCCGAGGAAGCAAAGACCCGCGCAATCGCTCTGGCCCAGAAAGTAGCATCACAATCCGCTCCATCCGATTGGGTGACACGCGCCCAACGTCTGCTTTACCTGATCGAGCAAGGCATACCGACCTATGGAAACGTTACCCAATGAATTGCCGAGACATTCGTCGCCCTGTTATGGCGAAGGCGACGCTCCTGCTGGCGGTGATGATGATTTCGACGGAGGCGGGAACCGCGCAGGACTCCGCTGCAGGTCAGAAAGCCGCACGGCCCGGAGCGAAGGAAGTTCAAGTTCCACTCGCGTCACTCAAGCCTGAGGCCATATTCAAGATCGGTAAAGTTGCGGACTGGGTGCAAATCACTGATGATGCGGTCTGGGTCGCCAGCTCTAACCCCGCGTCCGTCCACCGAATCGATCCCAAGACCAACAAGGAAATTGCCATCGTCCCCATGCCCGGTGACCCATGTGCAGGTCTGGCCTTCGGCTTTGGTAGCCTTTGGGTACCGTTGTGTGGAAAACACAACTCGATGGTGCGCGTTAACACTGTTACCAACCGGATCAGCGCCAGGCTTTCCCTTGGACCAGCGGGACCCGAGGGTGGAATCGCCGCCAGTGGTGACAGCATCTGGATCGTCACTGACAATGCCGGCACGCTCGTCCGCATCGATCCGGCCACGAATAAAGCGCGTCAGAAAATCTCCATCCCGCCCGGGTCCTACAATCCATGTTTCAACGAAGGCACGGTCTGGATCACCGGAGCCATTACGAACATCCTGACTGCCGTCGACGCGTCGACCGGCGAGGTGTTGGCCTCGATCCCAGTAGGCCCGAACCCCAGGTTTCTGACCGCCGGCGAAGGGTCCATCTGGACCCTGAACCAGGGCGATGGAACTGTGACCCGGGTTGATGCACAAAGCAGGAAAGTAACGGCCACAATCATGCTGGGCATTCCCGGCCACGGAGGCGACATCGCATGGGGCGCGGGTTCCATATGGACAACGGTGTTGGACGTGCCCCTGACTGCCATCGACGCCGGAACCAACAAAGTTCTCCGCCAATGGGTGGGCGCGGGCGGCGATTCGCTACGCTTTGGTCACAATTCAGTCTGGCTGACCGACTACAAGCGTGGAACACTGTCGCGCATTGCCCGCAGTGAAACGCTCAAATAGGTCACGGTTCCGCCGGCGACCCAGGAACCGGGCTGCCCAATCCGGTATCAGTCGCAATTTCTGCGATACTATTCCACGCACGCTGGAGGAAGCTTGAACGACTACCTGCTGTCCGTAGTGCTGGGAATCATTGAAGGGATTACGGAATTTCTGCCCGTCAGTTCCACTGCGCACCTGCGAATCGCCGAGGCCCTCTTCCACATCAGCTTGTCTGACGGCTACTGGAAGATGTACACCATCGTCATTCAACTAGGGGCCATTTTGTGCCTGCCGGTGTACTTCCGCAGCCGGATCGCCAAATTTATTTCTACTTTCCCGCAAGGCGAGAGCGGCGACCGTACAGCTCTGACCCATCCTCTGGGTCTCACTGCCGTTGCTTTTGTAACCACTGCAATTCCAGCATTTCTTTTGACCAAGACCATCGGCAAACATCTGGAAAGCCTTTCCATCATGGGCGGTTCCCTGCTTATCGGTGGGATTGTCATGTGGATCGTCGATGCCATGAACGCGCCCTCGGAAGCCGCTGGACCCGGCGCAGCCACAAGCCGCATTCACACTTGGAAGGTGGAAGCCATGAGCCTGGGTCAAGCGATTTGGATTGGCGCCTGCCAGATTCTGTCGGCGGTGTTTCCTGGAACGTCGCGGTCAATGTCCACGATCGCGGCCGGACAACTCGCTGGCATGTCCCGGGCTTCGGCGTTGGAGTTTTCATTCTTCCTGTCCATTCCGACCATGGTCGCGGCCACTTGCTACGACTTGCTGAAGTCGCTGCGCGGGAAAGGCGCAAACCCCATCGGCGTTTCGCAGATCGATCCCCACGGATGGATCGTGCTCGCAATCGGCTTCGTGGTTTCGTTCTTGGTCGCCTACGCTGCGGTCGCGTGGTTCATGGCTTGGGTACGGAAGCACGGGTTTGTGCCGTTCGCGGTGTACCGCATCGTGCTAGGAATTCTGGTGCTGGTATTCGCGGCTGGGCTGACGACCTAATGCCTTAAGTAGCCGGCATCTGGCCGGCTTTCGGGTGGGGCGTCCCGCCATCCAGTTCGAGAGCCGGACGCTGGCGCGACCGGGAAACCAACTCGATACTGTCTCCAAATTCCTCCATTGTCGAGCCGCGCAGTTCTTGACATAATATTTGGTTCTGGCTGAGTTCCGGCGTCCAGCCTGGGAGTTCGTTCCCTGGGTGGGCTACCAAACACTCTCATGAAGTATTTTTCTCAGATCTTCGCCCCCACGAACAACCGTCGGCTCAACGAGCTGATCGGGTTCCTGCTCTGTGTCTCCGGGCTGCTTCTGTTCCTGGCGCTGGCTTCTTATTCTCCGCTTGACCCTTCGTTCAACAGTGCCTCGGTACTAACCGGTTCGCGGGCGGCCCGCAACTGGATCGGCCTGGTGGGAGCAATCGTTTCTGATCTGACGCTGCAAGGCTTCGGCATTGGAGCGTTTCTGGTTCCCGTGTTTTTGGGGGCGCTGGGGTCGCGCTGGTTCCGTTCCCGCAAAGTCGTGTCGCCGGCGGCCAAGTCCCTGGGCGCAATCTGGCTGCTGCTTTTTGTTCCGGCGCTGGTGGCGCTCTTGCCCGGACACTCGCGCTGGCTAGGCGTGATCCCGATGGAAGGCTTGGTCGGACGAATCGTCGGTGACGTGCTCATCCATTACTTGAACCTGGCGGGCGCATACATCGTGTGCGCGACGGTTTTGGCCGTGGCGTTGTATCTGACGACGGCATTCTCTTTTGCCTCCCTGCGCGTCTGGGCTCCGACTCGCTTCGCTTTTGTAGTCGCGCTCTGGAATCGCTACAAAGACTGGCAGGACAACCGCGCGAAAAGGAGGATGCAGAAAGAACTGGAAAAGCGGCGCGCCACTCGTCCGACTGTCACAACTCAACTAGTTCCCGCTCGTTCCGCTTCGTCTCAGGCATCGTTTCAAGCGCCTGAGCCCGCCAGAGTGACAGGCATCGATCGTATGATGTCAGCCGGCCGTAGCGAGGAACCGCCCCAACATCTGCAGCCACAGGCCCCCCCCGAACCCGTTATTCCGGAAGTTGAAGTTAGCGAGCGCGCTGACACCGGAGTTAGGCCCAAGACGACCCTGCCCAGGATCGCGGCTGGAGGCTTCAAGCTGCCGCCGAGCAGTTTGCTGCATCGCCCTGATGAGCAACAAGCTATCGACGCCGACGAATTGAAGCTGCTGGCCCAGGTGCTAACTGAAAAATACGCGGAGTTCGACGTTCACGGACAAGTCACGCAAATCAATCCCGGTCCTGTGGTCACAACCTTCGAGTACAAACCCGAGGCTGGCATCAAGTACAGCCGCATCACTAATCTTACCGACGACCTATGCCTGGCGCTCAAGGCCGAGAGCATTCTGATCGAGCGCATGGCGGGCAAGTCCACGGTCGGCATCCAGGTGCCAAACCGGGAACGTGAGATCATCTGGCTGCGCGAGAATATTGAGTCCTCGGAGTTCATTGGCACCAAGTCGAAGCTCACACTGGCCTTGGGCAAAGATATCAACGGCCGCATCGTCACCGCTGACCTCGCCGGCATGCCTCACCTTCTAATCGCCGGCTCGACCGGCGCCGGCAAGAGCGTGGCCATCAATGCCATGATCATGTCCATCCTGTACAAGGCCACGCCCGATCAGGTAAGGCTGATCCTGGTGGATCCTAAGCGGCTGGAACTAGGCAATTACGAAGGCGTGCCGCATCTCTTCACTCCGATCATCACCGAGCCCAAGCTCGCCGCCAATGCCCTGCGCAATGCCGTGCGTGAGATGGAGCGCCGCCTGAAACTGCTGGCGGAAAAAGGCGTGCGCAACATGGAGCAGTACAACAAGCTGTTTGATGATGAAGGCACCCGCAGCCTGTTCGGCGAAGATTCAGAAGATCGACCTTTGCCCTACATCGTCATCATCATCGACGAGTTGGCTGACCTGATGATGCTGGACTCGGGCAACGTCGAAGAATCGGTCACCCGCTTGGCCCAGATGGCGCGGGCGGTTGGCATTCACCTGGTGCTGGCGACGCAACGGCCATCAGTCGACGTGATCACGGGCCTGATCAAGGCCAACTTCCCGGCCCGTATTTCTTTCCGGGTCGCGACCAAAGTAGATTCCCGTACCATCCTCGACGCCAACGGCGCGGAAGCTCTGCTGGGACGCGGCGACATGCTCTACCTGCCTTCTGGATCAGCCCGTGTGCACCGCCTGCACGCTCCGTTCGTCACAGAGAAGGAAATCGCCGCCGTGGTCGAGTTCTGGCGGGCCCAGGGGACGGCCGAATACGAAGAGAAATTCCTGCAAGCGCCCAAAGAAGAACGTGCTTCCGGCGAACCGGGTGCTGCGGGCGAAGACGGCGACGAAGAAAACGACCCGCTCTACAACGATGCTGTGCGTCTGGTCGTAGAATTTGGCAAAGCTTCCACTTCCCTGCTGCAGCGCCGCCTACGCATCGGCTACGGGCGCGCCGCTCACCTCATCGATCTGATGGAGCGCGACGGCATAGTGGGCGCAGCGGATGGTCCCAAGCCGCGCGAAGTCCTCAAGCGACCGGAGTGGATTTCCGAAGTAGAAGAGTCGATGCGCTAACCCGCAGCGGGTAGGCGACAACGGATCCCTCCGGCTCGAGCCGATCCAAATAAGCGGCCGCCCCAGCCTCTTATCAGATGTGAAGTCAATTCATATCTTGAGAATCCAGGACATTCCCGCCGGTAGGGGTTATCCCGCAGCTTCTGCTTTCAGCCCTCGAACCGCCAGCGCCGCCAGCACCGCCACTGCCAGCAGCATAGCCAGCCACAGAACCGCATTGTGTCGCTCTGACCAGGGACGGTCATCGGGACGCCCGCTGTAGGCCTCATTGCGCGCCCCAGGGCCCAGTTCCCCTTTGGCGGCTGCGGGTTCTGCATGGAAGAACCTGGCATAGTCGTAGACCGGGGAATCGAGCTTGTAGTCGCCGTAGTAGAGTTTGAGCGAGGACTTTTCTTGCGGATCAAAATAGACCCGGCGTTCGATCGACAGAAGTTGCACGGCGGCAATCGCCAAAGCCGGATTGTCCCCGTTGTCGACGGTAATCGTTAGCCGGCCGGAGCTTTGGCCCGCGATTGGCAAGTCCAGCTCTTCCGACACGACGGTGGTGCCAGCGCGATTCAGCCGCACTCGCGTGATTTCTCCACCGCTTTCGTACCGGCCGCTCGAATCTGACAGCGCGACGGCCCGCCGAAAGTTCACCTGTTTGGCGTCTACTTGAAAACGAATTCGATCCACCGGAACTCTCACCGGCGACTCGCAAGTGATCACCGTAGTTCGCGGCTTCTGCGACGGCGCACCGCACGATCCCACGTTGGTCCAAATCGCCTTGGTCTCTTGCAGGTTGTAGATAGTCGCGCCTTTGACCTGCTGAGGAGCGATCCCGGGAGAAAGCTTGACGTGCAGATACCGGAAGCTCGACGTAGGCAATTTCAGCACTGAATTGGAGCCCAGTTGTTCGCGGGTGAAATCGTAAAGCGTGGAAGGGGGCAGCTTGGTCGCGGGTCGTTCGCCGAGTACATTGCTCCCTGCCAACAAGGCTGTAACCACGAAATTCTTGGCTTCCAGATTTAGCCTGATGCGGTCGTATTCGGCAATCTGTCCCATGTCCAAATCAAATTCGGTTCGCCCACCGAGATTTCCGAGGTTGAGAATTCTGGCCGCTTCCTCCTGGCTGGACGCGCCCCCGCGCTGCACGCTGAGCGCATATTGCACCTGGGCATCGCCATGATAAATTCGCAGATCACCCAGATCGGGACGAGCCCGGCTCCAGATTTCTTCATCCACCACAAAGTAACTCTGCGCACCAGGTTGGGAGACGCGGATGTCACGGACACTGGTGAAATAGGAAAATACCGGGCCCTGGGCTGCAGGCAGCAGGTGGAGCGGCGCGGCGAGAATAACGCCAAGCGCGAGCACGACAAAGAAAGTGCGGTTCATGCCCTAGCCGAACCTTCTTCTGGACTCTTCCGGCTGGAGAGCCGCAGCCAGTCGCGCTGGTACACGAACGAGATGGCCAAGAGCAGCGCACCGAGGACAATGAAGCTCACGATGCGGTAGCCGCGATCCAATTCTGACACGTCATACAGAAACACCTTGCCAATGGTGAAAGCGATCAACGCCAGCGCCTGCCAGCGCACGAACGCCGAACGCCGCCAAAAGCCCACCATCATCAGCATAGCTCCGTAAGCCATCCACAGCGCGGAATACGTAAAGTCGCGGACGATTTTCACGTGTTGCCAGTTTGACCAGTCGGAAGGATCCCAGCGCCCATGCGGACTGAGGTTGGTCATCTGCTGCGTGTAGTAGTCGGCCACTTCGAGGCTCAGCGATCTGAGAGCCAGTAGGTTCAAGGTAACGACGGAGATAGAAGCAGCGATACGGCCGGTTTCATCTTTTCGACGGCTCCCGTACCAGGCGACCTCACCCAACACCGCAATCGCAACTGCATAGGTCACCATCCGGGTGTTGAAGATGGGGCGCGGGACATAGAAATTGTCGACCAAAAGAAGCCGGCCCACTCCCAGCACTAGGGCACCCACCACGAACACGTTCAGCAATTCAGAATGAACCCGGTCGGCCACCCATAAGAGCACGGCCGCTTCTACAAACCAGCCCATAGTGACCCAGTGGGCGTCGAGTCGTATGGGAATCGCAACCGTGATGAACCCGATGGCCAGCGCAAGATGGAGGAGATCGACGGTCCGCGCCGCCTCCGGGCTTCCCGCTCTGGCCCGGGTTCGCCGACTGAGAAAGATGTACGCCCCGGCCAGAGCCAAGGCGAACCAGGCGGTGTCTTTGCTGTTGATCTCCTCGTACATGATGTAGATCTGCAAGAAATATCCTGCCGCGTTCACCAAGACCAGAAAGAGCGGGATCGATTCAGACAGCCGCGCTTTGTTTTCAGCTTGGCGTGCCAGCAATGGCGCCACCGCAAAGATGGCGAAAAATAGGGTGGCGAAGCCCACTGTCAAGCGGAGCTGGCTGCGGTCGTAAAAACTCGAATACCAGCCGATATAAAGCAGCAAAGTTCCGGCATAGCTTAAGACCAGCAAGCGCCTCCAGGGCTTGAGGATTACCAGCGCGAGCGCACCCACATCCAGAATGACAACGTAGGAAAACAACGATACTTCGCGGTTCTGGCCGGTGGAAAGCAGCAGTGGAGTGACAAAGCCGCCGATCAGGGCAAAGGCTGCCAGAATTTCCGCGTCCTGGGTCCATGCCATGACGGCGGTGGCCGAGGTTACTGCGAGCATCATGACGAAGGCCACGCCGCTGGGCACAAGACTGTAGACCTGGAAGGCCGCATACAACGAGAGGTAAAGTATGCCGATGCCGACAGCCTTCAGCGAATAGGAGAATATGCGGTAGCCGCGGCGGCGAAAGCTTTCGCTCCAGAGGACGACGGCAATGCCGGCGAGCAGGCCAATGGCTACGCGGCCGGTCGGCCCAATCCAGTTATTGTCAAAAGCAAATTTCAGAAAGTAGGAAACACCGATCAGTACGGCGGAGATCCCGATCCGATTCAGCCAGTGCGATCCGATGCGTGATTCCAGATCGGGCGCACTCTGCTTGCGCGCCGAGGCCTGCGGTGTGGGTGCAAGGCTCGGCCGGATTTGGGGAGGCGGTGGCGCGACGGATGACGGTGCAGCCGTGGACCTAGGGGGCACATCAATCCTGGGTGCCTCGGCCGTGAGGCCCGGCTGCGGCATCAGCGCCTGCTCGATGCGAAACACTCGCGCCGTCAGTTCGCCTAGAAGCCGCCGAAGCTCTAGCAGTTCGTCTTCAGAGTGATCCACGGCACCCCCAGAAACTGATTTCCGAAGCATTATCTGCGAAACTGGCCTGGGTTTCACAAATTATTAAGGGGACGAACCATGAAGTGTCTTACCGAATACTTGAAGTTTCACACCCGCTCGCACCGCGCCTACGTGCACATCACACCCCAGGTAGAGCAAGTCGTAAGTAAAAGCGGCGTCCAGGAAGGCATGGCGCTGGTGTCCGCCATGCACATCACCGCCGGCGTCTATGTGAATGACAACGAGAGCGGGCTGATTGAAGACATCGATCAATGGCTGGAAACGCTGGCGCCCTTCCGCAAAGACTACAAACACCACCAGACCGGCGAAGACAACGGCGACTCTCACCTGAAGGCTCTGCTGATCCACCATGAAGTGATCGTTCCCATCACGTCGGGAAAACTCGATTTGGGAACCTGGCAGCGGATTTTTTATGCGGAATTCGACGGCCAGCGGGACAAGCGCGTAATCGTGAAGGTGATGGGTGAGTAGGTTACCGCTCGCTGCACGATAGAGGACCCAGCGGCACGAGTTAAAGTCGTGCCCTTCCCGGCGTAACGGGTGACATTGAGCGGTTCCGCCGCACTTGATCGGCTCCACTCGATTGGTTCTACTCGATCGGCTCGACCAGGGGCATGGGCTCCGACGACTTGCCATCCGGCCTCTGCACTACGATGATTGCCGCCAGCACGAATACTATCCCTGCCACCTGCAACGGGCGCATGATTTCCCCTAGCGCGACGGCGGCAATCACGATGGAGAACACGGGCTCCAGACAACTGACAACGATGGCGCGTGTGGGCTCTAGACGTTGCAATCCGGCAAAGTACAAAGAAAATGGAGCGAGCACGGAAATCAGCGAGAACAACAACAGGAAGAGCCACTGTTCGCCCGAATAGTGTGCCGCGGCAATCTTCCACGGCGGGTTGACCACCAGCCAGAACAAGGACGCGCTGCACGTGGTGAACAGCAACACCATCCACCGATCGTGGCGAGCCAGGACGTTGTGCCCACCGATGTTGTAAAAGGCGAAGGAAAAAGCGGCGAGCAGTCCGGCGAACAAACCGACCGAATCCAGGCGCAATCCCCTGCCGCCGAATAAGCCGATCACCAGAGCAATCCCAGTCACAGCCAATCCCACCGCTCCCACGCGCTGCCGCGTAGGTCTCTGTTGTCCGCGAGCCACGGCATAGAGCAATACCCAGATGGGCGCGGTGTATTGCACGATGATGGCAGTGGCGACGTTTGTTCTCTGGATCGCCAGATAATAAAAATAGTTGGACGCAGCCACACCCAGAACACCGATGAGACAAGTATCCCGAACATCGGCAGCGGGCAAACGCAAGCGGCGCCATCCCCGAAGCAGACCAAGGACGGGGAGGAGCGCGAGAAACGAGAATGTGGCGCGGCTTTGGGAAAGGATCAGCGGATCGATCGGGCGCAGCGCCTGCAGGCCGGGAAGCCTGCCCGTGAAGGCGGCTCGGCCGAGGCTGGCGGCGACTCCCCAACAAAATGTAGCTGTGGCGATGTAGAGATAGCCTTGCGCCGGTTTGCGGATTTCCGTTGACAATGAATTGTTCCGTACCAAAGAACCGCCGAGTTTTGCTCGGCTGGGCGGCGGGGGCACCCGCCCCTACGCGGTCCTTTCTATCTCCGGTTGTCCGTGCTGGGCTCGGGATGGATCAACACACGGAACAGCTCCGGAAATTCTTGCTTGAAGCGGATTTCGAGTGCGGTGGAGATATCGTGGACGCTGGAGAGTGGCAGGTGATCCGCCATGGTGCAATGGGCGGAGACGTAAACCCGGCCGCGCACGCGCTTGATCTGGATGTCATGCATGTCGAGGATTTCCGGAAACTCGGAAGCGATCGCTTTCAGCCGTTTTTCCAGCCGGGCATCGTGGATCAATTCGTCGCCGGGTTCGATGGTCGCAGGTTCGCTCTCGATGTGAGTAATGATGGAAGAAATCTCGGGCACTTCTTCACGAATCTCCGATTCAAGCGTGGTCACGCGGTCGTGAGCTTCCTTGAGACTGAGGTTCTCGTCGAGTTCCAGGTGCTGCTCCACATGCAGCTGCCCCTGGAGGTCCTGCACGCTGACGTCATGCACGTTGAAGTTGTAGCGCGTAGCTACGGCTCGGACGCGGTCGAAAATATTCTCGGTGCCCAGAGGGCGCGGCACCGAATGCACCACCACGTCGGCATCGGGCAGCACGTCATGTACCGCATCGGTCACGGCCGTTGCCATCTGCTCGGAGCGCTGGAATGTGACATTGCGCGCCACCCCGACGGAGAGGTCAGCAAAGTAGCGATTGCCGGCGCGCCGGATGCGCACCCGGTCCACCTCGAGCAGACCATCCACGCTCGAAACTGCGGCGATAATCTTATTGCGCACCCCTGCCGGAGCAGCGTCGAGAAGCGCGTCAATCGTTCTGCGAGCCAGGCGCCAGCTCACGGACACCACTACCCCGGCCACGAACAGCGCAGCCACGGGATCGGCGTCGCGCAACCAGTCGATATTCCAGATTCGCCCCAGCAGCACCAGGAGCAGGCCAAGAACCACGATCCCACTCGACCAGATATCAGTGGAGAAGTGGAGGGCATCGGCTTCGAGCGCCTGGCTGTCGTACTTGGCGGCGATCCTGCCCAAGGCGCGCGAACGCCAAAGATCCACACCCATGGAGACGAACATCACCAGAAACGCGGCTAGGCTCGGCTCGATATGGACGTGATGAAAGAAGAGCCGCTTGACAGCTTCGTAGATGATCCAGACGCAGGTGAGCAGCAGCAGGCCAGTCTCGAGGAAGGCGGAGAAGTTTTCCACTTTCCCGTGCCCGTATTGGTGATCCGCGTCAGCCGGCTTGTCGGAGACTCGAACTGACATCAGCGTGATAATCGCAGCCACCAGATCGAGCGCGGAATGCAAAGCCTCTGAAAGTATGCCCAAGCTGCCGGTGGTGACCCCCACCACAATCTTCAGAGTCGTAATGGCGATGGCGGCCAGCACGGAATTTCCCGCCACTGCGCGCTTCTCGGCGCGCATGGACTCCGAGCTGTAAACCGCTGGCAATCCTGACATAGCGGTCATTATAGCGGGGGAAGCAGACCCCAGCGTTGGACTTCACGCACTCGACATCTCGATGCAGCACCGAACGGGCGGGGGCGTTTAGAAACTCTCCCACGCAAAACATCCTTTTACGGTGTATCTGGAGGCGAGTTGATGTAGAGTTCATTTGTTGATTGACGTTTCGAACTTTCAGGCAAAAACACTCACCATTTCGACCCGGTGTCCCATTCACCCGAGCAAGGAAACTCTCATGCATCGCACCACTCTCCGTCCGTTGATAACCGCCTTCGCAATTGCTGCCGCGGCATTTGCCACGCAGGCGCAAACCGCACCGCCGATCAAACCGGGATTGTGGCAAATCCACAGCGAACGCGAAGTCAACGGGCAGAAAGTGCCGGACGCGAGCGAACGCATGAAGAACATGAGTCCTGAAAAACGCGCGCAAATCGAAGCCCTGATGAAACAGCATGGCGTTGCCGCGGGCGCCGCGGGCATGGGCCAGGTCTGCTACACCCGCGAGACGCTCGAACGGTCACCCTGGGCTGATCAGGCGAATGACTGCAAGGCCACCTTCAGCAACCGCAGCGGATCCTCGTGGAAGTGGCACACCACCTGTCCAGGGCCCGGCTACGAGGCCGACGGTGAAGCCGTTTTCTCAGATCACGAGAACTACACTGTCAAGTCCACTTCGGTGACGAAGATTGGCGACCAAGTTCGCAACTCGCGTACTACGATTACAGCTAAATGGCTGGGCGCCGATTGCGGCGGTCTAAAGCCGCTAGAGCCCAAGCCCTGATCGCGCGCCCACGCACACAAGTCAGGTTACGGCTGTGGCGGAAATGCGGATATTTAGCGGATCAATCAAATGTCTCGGGCGACGCTCAAACCAGGTTAACTCCGCACCACTGACCCGAGGTCCGACACCTGCTCTATGCTAGGATTCTCGGTGCGCCCATCGCTCCCGCGCCGGAGGAATTCAGCTTTGATGAGTTATCGCGGATGGATATGTCCATTGGTATTAACCACGCTGGCATGGGGGCAGGCGGAAAAGCCATCGTCCCCTCCTGCGCCCCCAAAAGCGCCGACCGCGTCCCATACAGCCGCCACCAAAGCTCCAGATGGAGTACCGGTTCCCCGCGACGCCGCCGTGATTACAATTCCTAGCCTGTGCGACAAGCCGCCCTTGGACAAATCCAAACCGGCCGATTGCAAGACTGTAGTTACCCGTGCCGAGTTTGAGCAGCTCATAGACGCGGTTGCCCCGACCATAGCGCCGGCTGCTCGAAAGCAGCTGGCAACCCAGTATGGAGTTGCGCTGGTCATGGTCCATAAAGCGCATCAGATGGGTTTGGACAAGGGACCAAAATTTGAAGAGCTAATGAAGGTTGCCCGAGTCGGTGTGCTGACCAAAGAGCTAAGCCAGAGTTTGCAGGACGAGGCAGCCCACGTCTCCGACCAGGACGTCGAAAGCTACTACCACAAGAATGGACCAGCATTTGAGGAAGTAGACCTGCAACGCATCTACATCCCCCGCAGCAAGCAGGTTGCGGAAAACAAGGAAAAGCCTGGCGGGGACGACTCCAAGAAAGCCCAGCAGGAAGCCGAAGAAGCCCTGAAGAAGGAAGCCGATGCGCTGCGAGCGCGGGCTGCTGCTGGAGAAGATCTCGACAAGCTGCAGGAAGAGGCCGCCACAGCGGCAGAATTCAAGGGTAAAGCTCTAACCAAGCTGGGCAAAGTGCGCCGCACCAGCTTGCCGCCCGCGCAGGCCGAGGTGATGAACCTGAAGCCCGGCGAGACCTCACAACTGATCTCCACTCCGAACGGATACTTGATCTACAAGATCGGAGAAAAAGACACCCTGCCTCTCGACAAGGTGCATGACGAGATTGTTGCCACGTTACGTTCGCAGCGTATCCAGGATGCCATGCAAGCCATTCAGCAGTCCGCCACGCCTGAACTGAACGAGAAGTATTTCGCGGAAGCGCCGGCAGGCGCTCCGGAGGGGAAAACTCCGGCTGATGGGCAGGCCATGCCACCGGCAAGGTCTCCCGAATCCGGTCCCAAATAAATGGGCGATTCCAAACCAACTGTAGTAATCACGGGAATTTCCGGAAATCTGGGGACCCGTCTGCTGCCGCAACTGGCTCAGTTCGACGTGATCGGAGTGGATCTGACTCCGCCTTCGACCGATCTCCCTTTACGTTTCGAACGCATGGACCTGGGGGAAGAGGAATCCTGCCGCCAGCTCTTCCTTCTGCTCCGCGCTTCCCAAGCGTCCGCCATAGTCCATCTGGCGTCTGTACTCGACCCCGTGCGCACCGGTGTGCTTGACCTCAGGCGCATGTGGCACATCAACGTGGCGGGTACGGCGCGGGTCATGGAGGCCGTCACAGAAGTCAACCGCGAAAATTCGACTGTCCACAAATTTATTTTCCCCAGTAGCGTTTCAGTCTACGGTTCAGACTTGTCCGGACCGGCGACGGAAGAGCATCCGCTCGGAGCTCACACCCTGCCCTATGCGATTCACAAAATGGAGTCCGACAGGGTAGTTCAGCAGCGCGCGCCAGCCCTGCGCGGCTGCAGCGCATATATGCTGCGTCCGCATATTTTTGCCGGAGCCAGCGTGGAAAACTACATGGTCGACGCTTTCAAAGGCACGCCCAACGGACGCAGTGATCGGGCTGCGAAAATGCGCGACCGGGGCAAGCGCCTTCCCTGCCTGCTGCCACATGGGCGGCAATATCTGGACCACCGCATCCAGTTTGTCCACGTGGACGACATGGCGAGACTGATAACCCACATCCTGCACAAGACCGAACCCGAGTCACAGCGGCTGACGGTGATGAACGTGGCCGGACGCGGCGACCCCCTGACCTTTGAACGCTGCGTGGAAGTAGCCAACGCCAGGCTGTTGCGGGTACCTGGTAAACTCGCGTTCCGAACCGCTTTGCAGATGTTGTGGCGGTTGGGGATTGTGGCCATCCCGCCGGACGCGGCGCCCTACATGACCGGCGAGTACATCATGAATACCGATCGCCTGCAGAAGTTCCTGGGCACAAATTACGAGGACGTAATCCGTTACACGATCGCCGAGGCGTTCGCCGACTGCTTCAAGGCCGCGGTTCCGGTAGCGGCCGAACAACCGGCAGAAACGTCGTAGCATCGGGCCAGAGCGACGTGGGGACAGCCGGCCTCGGCTGTCCCGCCGAGCGTATTCGGTGGAAATAACTGTTGCCGGTTCGGGAATAAATTCGCATCCGGCTGGTTTACTCTATGGAGGTGTCGGAAGGGTACACAGCGGCGACGTTCGAAGAGTTGGCTATGCCGCTCTTTGACCAACTCTACAACTTCGCGCATTGGCTCACCCAAAACCCGAGCGAAGCCGAGGATTTGGTGCAGGAAACCTACGTGAAGGCGCTGAAGGGATTTTCTTCATTCCAGCCGCACACGAATTTTCGCGCCTGGATTTACCGCATCTTGCGCAACACGTTTCTAAGCTCGCGCGCCGGCCTGAGGGCCAGGTCAACCGTTCCGCTGGATGAAGAGGAGGGTCCGGAAATCCCCGCATCCACGGGCACGCCGGAGAGTATCTTCATCGAACACGCCCAGGAGCAACTGCTGCAGAGCGCGATTGAGCAACTTCCGCTGCATTTTCGTGAGATCTTGCTGCTCTGTGATGTGGAAGAAATGTCATATAAAGAAATCTCGGATGCGCTCTCCGTGCCCATCGGCACGGTAATGTCACGCCTGTCGCGTGCGCGGAACGCGTTGCGCCAGATTCTGCTGCAAAACCTTCAGGGCTGACATGGCAGACGATTACACCGCCAAACTCGCGACGTACCTTGACGGCGAGCTCCCGCCTGATGAGATGAAAGCCGTAGACGCGCACGTGAGAAGCTGCCCCTCGTGCGCCGCGGACGTGCTCGGCCAGGTGCAGTTGAAGCGAGCCGTGCGGTCGTCGGGAAAACGCTACACTCCGGGTCCTGCGTTCCGCGCCCGCATGCGGCGGCAGATTGCGCCGAGGCCGCGGACTTCGGTTTGGAGCGCCTGGCTAACCGCTGCCACGGTAGTGGCTGTGTTGGTCATTGCCTCTCTGGGCGCCGCCTACTTTGGGCAGCGACGGTTGCAACGTGAGCAGGCTTTCAGCGAACTGGCCGACCTCCACGTGGCTACTTTGGCCAGTGCCAATCCGGTGGACGTGGTTTCCACCGACAGGCACACCGTAAAGCCGTGGTTCCAGGGGAAAATTCCTTTCACTTTCAATCTGCCGGAGGTGCAGAATTCAGAATTTGCGCTGGCAGGCGGCCGCGTAACCTATCTGGGCCAAGCGCCGGGAGCGCACTTGATCTATCAGATCCGCAAGCATCAGATTTCAGTATTCATTTTCCAGGATCGAGACCTCAAGGGTGGACTGAGTTCTGATCTGGGAGTGCGGAAGCGGCACTCATTCGAGGTCGATACCTGGAGCCAGGATGGCCTGCGCTACTTCGTGATCGGCGACGCCAGCACCGCGGACATCCGTGACCTGGCGACCAGGCTGAAGGCAGCAGAGAGCAGCTAAGATCGCAACGAACCACGTGAGCACAGACCGGCTTCCCGCTTGCGCTATTTTTTGGCTCGATACAATCCGGCGATACCAAAGGTGTACGGGCGCCAGGAGGCCTCCTGGAAGCCGATCTGCTCCATGCGCTGCAGCATCTCATCGGGTTCAGGAAAACGCGCAACCGACGCGGGCAGGTAAGCGTATGGCCCCTTTACGCCAGAAATAAGTGTGCCTATCGCCGGCAGCACGCGCTTGAAATAAATCCGGTAAAGGCTCCCCATCGCGCCGCGCGGCTCGGCGAAATCCAGAATCCCGCACTCTCCGCCGGGACGCAGCACGCGCATGATCTCGCGCAGCCCGGCATCATAATTGACCAGGTTGCGGAAGCCGAATGCTGTCGTAACCAGGTCAAACTTTCCGTCGGGAAATGGCAGGCGCAGAGCATCGGCCTCGACCCAGCGCAGCCCGGTTGTCGCCGATTTAGACCTTGCCCGCTGCAACATAGCGTGGGAAAAATCAGCGCCTAGAATTGTTGGCGAAGACTGCCCTGCTTGCCGGTGCAGCGCGAAAGCCATATCTCCCGTGCCGCAGCACAAATCCAGCACCTGCCCTTCGGATTGGGAAAGAATGGGGGCAAAGATCCGTGCCGTCCTCCTCCACCAGAGCCGGTCAATGTTGAAGGAAAGCACATGGTTCAGTAGATCGTAGCGCGGTGCGATGGATGTGAACATCTCGCGCACAGCCCGGGCCGAAGATTGTTGGTCGCTGCCGCCTTCCGGAGCCGCGCCGATAACCCTCGATTCGGTCAATTTGATGGAATCGCTCAATTCGTTGGCGCTACCTGGACAACTGCCGCAACTCGTCCATCGCTTCCAGAACCACCCGCTCGGGCACGTCGTTCACGACCTCGACTTTGCCGATCTCCCGCGGCAGCACAAAATGCACTACACCATCGCGTGTCTTCTTGTCCGATTTGAGCAGGCGCAGGATGTTGCGGCTCGGCACCTGAACCTTGGGTAACGGACCCAGCCTCCGCACCGCATCGGCAATGCGGCTGGCGCTGGTGTCGTCGGTTCTTTCCACGGCAGCGGCAATTCTGGCAGCCGCAATCATTCCCCAGGCAACAGCCTCGCCGTGTAGAAAATGCCGGTATTGGGTCTCCGCTTCCAGCGCGTGTCCAATGGTGTGGCCGAAGTTCAGCACGCGGCGCAGTCCGTGTTCGCGCTCGTCGGAGGCCACTACTTCCGCTTTCAGTCGGACTGATTCCGCAATCACCCATTCCAGCTTGGCAGCATCGCGACGCAATTCTTTTACGTCAACCCTTTCGAGAGCGTGGAACAACTCCGGCTTGCCGATCACCCCGCACTTCAGAGCCTCGTAGAGCCCAGCTCGGAATTCGCGATCTGGCAGTGTGGCAAGGACGGCGGGGTCGATCAAAACCATGCGTGGATGATGAAACGTGCCAACCAGATTCTTGCCCGCGCGCAGGTTCACCCCGGTCTTGCCACCGATAGAAGCATCCACTTGCGCCAGCACCGTAGTGGGGATTTGTACTACGTCCAGGCCGCGCATGTAGAGCGATGCCAGCAGTCCGGTTACGTCGCCCACAACTCCGCCGCCGAAGGCAACAATGGCTGAGTTTCGATCTGCGCCCAGGCGACTCAACTGCTCCGACAACTTCTCAACCGTGGCCAGCTTTTTGTGGCGCTCGCCATCGGGCATTTCCAGAATTTGAGCCGCGAATCCGGAAGCAGCCAGCGAAGCCATCACCTTCTTGCCCCACCGGCGGCGCACGGAAGCGACGGTCACCACGAACAGGCGTTTGCCACTCGCTTTCGCGGGCGAACCGCCCGCACCGAAGACCTCGCACAGCTTTTCACCGGCCCCCTGCAGCAGTCCGTTTTCGATGACGGCGTCATAGGGCTGCGGCGGAAGGGCAATGGTTACGCGAGTCATGCATCCTCATCATAATCTAGTTGGCTGCGCAATCCGGAGCGCCAGCCCAAAACGGCAGCTCACAGCTGGCAAAGGAGAATGTTCTGTCCGAACTTTCGGGGATCGTGGCAGCCCGTCTGCAGAAGGGTTCGCCGGACGTCTTCTTTTCCTGCGATCCAGCCGGCCTGGAAGAACCAGATCTGGGCCGAGGGATTCGCTCGGACAAAAGGATCGATCGCGCTCAGGGTTGAGCGGTCAGGCAGGGCTTTAGAATTCGGCGCAGGCGTGTTCACGTGTAGCCCGCGGCAGTCGGACTGAAGAAGTGGCTGAAAAGGGATCTCATACTGAACCACTCTCTGGTGGCAGAAGTAGTAGCTGAGGGAAAGACCTCCGCCGTTGTCGGTGACGAGGACCGAGCCGGCTGGAATCTGCCGCTGTACAAATTGGAGGGATTCCTCCATCAGCTTCTTACTCTGGTTGCGGGGCTGGATATAGGCGCCAGTTGGGTTCGGGAACACATTGCACATGACAAGGACCAGCGCGAGAGCCAGGACAAGCGGTCTTCCCCACCGGCCGCGATTCGTCCAACGGGAGAAGCCGATCGCGATTCCGGACATCGCGAAGCCTGCCAGCACTGCGTTATGGCGCGTGCCGCCGTACGGATAGAGTCCGGCAATTGCCAGGGCGCAATTGATGACGAGAGGAAGTACCAGGAGCAGCCCAAGCTGACGCGAGCTGGGCTTGCCGGGGGCCGGCGGGAACCTACGGTCGCCCATCCATAACCCGGTCACGCCAATGAGAAAGCACAAGAAACCGAGCACTCCGATTGCGCCCTGGCTGAAAAGAAAATGAAACAGGCGGATCGTAGTTCGGAAGACAAAGACAACAAGATGATCATGGCTGGGATGGTAAATCGAACTGCCCAGCCAGGTATCGATTTCGAGCGGCTGGCCCGAACTCTTCAGCCGGGAAATATGGGTTGCGTATAAGAAGACACAAAGCGCCAGGGCCCCGACTTGCCCCACGATCCATGGGATCGCCACTCTGGCCGTGGTTCCACGGTACAGGCGGAACGATGCGTAGGCCCCGAGGCTGACCGCAAAGATCAGCGCGGAGTAGTGAGTCAGCAGCGCAAGATAGAGCGCGAAAAATGAAAGGAGCATCATGCGCGCAGACTTCTCCGAGAACGCACGTTCAAGGAAGTAGAGGGCGATGGCGGAAAAACATAACAGAAGAGCGTATTGCCGGACTTCGGACGAGAGGTAAATGAGCGACGGTGAGAACAAGAGAAGCGCAAGACCCGTCAAGGCAGTGGATCGGTTTGTCACCTGCTTCAGCCACAGGAAAGTGGTCCAGCAAAAAGCAGCTCCTGCCAGCACAGAGGGTAGCCGCAGGATCCATTCGGCGTGGCCCAACATGCGCCAGTAGTATAGGAACAGAATCAGCAATGGAGGATGCTCGGTTGTCAGGCTCGCCTGGTACGCCAGACCCAGCGATGGTTGCTCCGAGAGGAGGTAGTGCAGGATTTCGTCCGGGTTGAGAAATGTGAACCAGGCCAGGGCGAAGCGCAGGAGAAAACCGACCAGAACAAGCGAGATCGGTAGGATGTCAGGAGTTTGCTTTTGAGACCACGCACCGAACCAGGGCCGCATTTGAGCTTCTTGGTTTACGTTCATGTCCTTCGTGGTCGTCCTGGCGGTAAAGGGGTGGTCAGACGGTTTTTGGTCTGAGCAACGAGGCCGCCACCGACAAAAGCAAGATCCCCGCCACCGCGCCTAAAGCCGCAACTGTCGGAATCTCGTAGTAATGGGACAGTAGCATCTTTGCTCCAACAAACATCAAAACCACTGAGAGCCCGTAGTGCAGGTAGCGGAACATTTCCATCATTCCCGCCAGGGCGAAGTACATGGAGCGCAAACCGAGAATCGCGAAAACATTGGATGTGTAGACGATGAATGCATCCCGGGTAATGGCCAGTATGGCGGGAATGGAATCAACCGCAAAGAGCAAATCGGTGGTTTCGACCACCACCAGGACAACTAGCAGAGGCGTCGCCAAGAGTCCCGTCCGCTGAACGAAGAATTTATCCCCCTCGTAATCCTTCGTCACCGGAACCCAGCGACGAAGTAGTCGCAGTACCGGGTTCCTTTCCGGATGGATCTCGGCCTCTCCTTGGCGGAACAGTTTGATGCCGCTGTACACCAGAAATGCACCGAAGACATAGACAATCCAGTGAAATCTCTGGATGAGCCCGACACCCGCGGCGATGAAAATCGCGCGCATGATCAGCGCCCCCAGGATTCCCCAGAACAAGACCTTGTGCTGGTGTCCTGGCGGCACCTGGAAGTAGCGGAAAATCAGCAGAAAAACGAACAGGTTGTCGACGCTCAGAGAGAGCTCGATCACGTATCCGGTGATAAACTCCAGCGAGGGCGTCCGCCCGTGCCAAAAATAAATCACTACGGCGAAAATCGCCGCCAGCGCCACCCAGACTGCGCTCCAAATGAGCGCTTCGCGATACTTCACGGTATGGGTGCGACGATGGAAGACGCCCAAGTCGAGCACCAGCATCGCCACTACGAAAACGTTAAATAGTACCCAGAACAGTATCAATCAGTGGCCCCGCCTCAGGTTTCGATCGCCAGACTGCACCTTTCCATTGGCCACTGAATCAACCAACCTGGTGGCCTGTTCGTGCTGTCTAACGGTCCTAATCCTTTCGCCCCCGCTTGCCGCTTTCCCAACTATCCCACATGCCGAATGTCTTCAACTGCTCATCCATATGAGTTTCGCGAAGGGTCTGTTCAATCTGGGCGTGGTTGAGGCGCGGGCCGGGCCGCACCGGGGCGTTGGCGATACCCAAGGTCAATGCAGCCGCTTCGGCGACGTGTTTTTTGAGTTGGGCCAGATCGACCTTGTCAAACGTATCGGACATGGCGTGGTAGTTGATCAGGTAGTTGTACTCCTCCTGGTGGGCAACGAACGTTGGCACGCCTTGAAGCAGGAAATCAAAGTTGTCGGTGCCCCAGTCCGCGTCGGTGGTGAGGGTGGCAGCGTCGAATTGCTTCAGGGGAGCAACCAGTGGCGTGGCAGCCTCTATGAGGTCACGCCGTCCGCCTAACGAAAAGCCGGTGACGCGTCCTGTCCCGGAGTCAAAGATCACTACGCCGACCGCCATGTCCAGCTCAGCGCTATGGGTAACCGTGTAGGCCCGCGAGCCAACCATGCCCTCCTCTTCGCCGGAAAAAAGGATGAAGCGAATGCTGCGTCGAGGCCGCAAGCCGGATGCCTTGATGGCGCGCAGCGTATCGATCACCAGCGCCGCGTTACAGCCGTTATCGAGTGCGCCGGTGCCCAGCTCCCACGAGTCCAGATGCGCACCGAGCACCACATACTCATCCGGCTTCTCAGTGCCGCGGAGCTCGGCTATGACATTGGCCGCCGTGATCGGACCGCCGATGTGGTTAGGAATAGAAAGATCGGCGTAGAGAGCTTCACCGGCCAGCAGACGGGCCATGCGTCCCGCATTCTCTCTCGCAACCAGGACCATGGGAAGGCGGTCCAATTCGCCCTCGCTAGAATTGGTGTGGCGATAGAGAAGATCATTGGGGCGCGTGGATTGGAAAGCGATCGCCAGCGCCTTGCCCGTTACCGCGCGGTCAATGATGCCGGGCGCTCTCAGATACTCGGCGAAGAGGTCGTCCCATTTCTTCATTTCTTCCGAGTGCACGAGAAGCAGCGCGCCGGCTACCGTGCCGGCTCGAGAGAAATCCTCGACGGCGCCTTCACCCACATCGATTACGCGCACATGCCGATGGGACAAGAGTGCCGGAGCCCAGGCAACCGACACAGCGCGCACCCGGAACTGCGAAACCGGAACTGAGCTCAACTTCTGATCTCGATCTCTACCCCGAGTCGGTATCGCGGTGACGGAAATCTCGGTGGCGCCTTCGGCCCAGGAGACCGGGAGCGTGAAGTTCTCGGTGTGAACGCTGTCCGCACCGGCGGCCCTGAAGGCGTCCACGCCCCAATCCACGGCTCTTTGCATGGCTGGCGTACCCGGAACTCGGCCGCCAATCTCGTCCGTCAGGCGACGCAAATTGGCTTCAAGCGCTGAAGGCTTCAAGGCTTCGGTGATCACTTGATCGGCGGCATCCTGCGCAAAGGCAGGGGACAGCGGAAGGGGAATGGCGAGGAGGAGAAGGCACAATCGTCGTGGCATGATGCGGAATTAGAAATGAAAAACGGGAAAAGAGCAAAAGGACTACCACCGAGGAGCTGGAACCCTATTTCAGGTTGGTGATTTTAGATTTCAGATTTCGGAAGACCATCTCTGCGAAGGTTCTCTTCCTACGGGATGCTCACTTCTTGTCCAGCAAACGCACGGTTTCCAGTATCACAGTTCCTACAATTTCCATGCTCTTCGGGCTGAGTTTGTCTAGCGTGTCCTCCGGGGTGTGATGGAAGACGTTGCCGTAGCCGTAGTCGAGATCAATCAGATCGGCGCAGGGCACACCATGCTGGACGAACGGCAGATGGTCATCCTCCACCGGGATCGTCCGCCCAAAGAAGTGAGACTGGTAGCCCAGTTTCGAAGCCGCCTGGTAGACCAGATCCTCAAGCCAGGGAGTGGAGTTGCTGTCGCGGTCGATATTGAGGTCGGCGTCGCCAATCATGTCAGCCAGCAGGAATACTTTTATGTTCTTGAGCGTGCCGTCCTGCTGCCATTTTTCGGCCAGATGACGCACGCCATAGAGACTGTCGGTGGCGGTCCACTCTTTTACCGCTTCTTCCCCGTCGGTCCACAACAGCCACACGCTGTAGCCTTCGCGCTTTTTTCCGCGCAGCTGGTTGGCCAGCTCCAGCAGAATGGCAGTCGAAGAGCCGCCGTCGTTGGCGCCCACGTAACCGGTGCGGCGCAGCGGGAAGTTGGTGTCATAGTGGCCGGCGATGACGATGATTCCGTCCCGAGTTCCGGGAAACTTGGCAACCAGGTTGCGTACCGGGAACTTGCCTTCGACGGTGTCGGCGGTGAAAGCGTCGTCTTCCACACTGTCGCCCTTGAGGTGATTGAGGATGTAATTCTCCAGCTTCTTGTGATTGGCGCTGCCGATAGGCCGCGGGCCGAAGGCCACCACTTCACGCGTATATTGCATAGCGCGCGTGGCATTGAACGATTGAGGGTGAGCTTGTTGGACGCAAACCACCAGGCCCAGTAAAACGGCAAACACCCCGTAGCGCTGGCCTCCCGCTGGCTGTCGCGAGGGCGGCCCTCCGGCTTCGCTCAGGGCAGACCTGCCGTCGCAATCATCGTCTCCCAGCGCTTGATGATCAGCCGAGCTGCGCTCGGCCGGACAGCCGGGGGCGGCTGTCCCCACGTGGCTACGGAGGATCCCTATCATTGGTCTTTTCTTGCCCGCCGCGCCTTGCGCTGTTTGGGATGGACCATCCACGCGATTCCGATGCTTAAGATGTAAAGGGCCACCATCGGCGCGGCAAAAATACACATGTTTAGAATGTCAGTGGTCGGAGTAATAATGGCCGCAATGATAAAGATCACCAGAATGGAATAACGCAGATTGCGCCACATCCAGCCGGCGTTCACGATGCCCATAAGCGCGAGAAAGAACACCAGAATGGGCAATTCGAAAATCACTCCCATCCCAATCATGATGGTCAGAAACAAGTCCGTGTACTCGCCGATTGTGATCATCGGCTGGAATTGCTTGCCATAATCGATCAGAAAGTTGAGCGCGGCCGGGTAGACCATCTTGTAAGCGAACGCACCCCCGGCCAGAAACAGGAAGACGGTCGAAAACATGAAGGGGAACACATAACGTTTTTCGTTGCGATACAAGCCGGGAGAAATGAACATCCAGACTTGATAGAGCACAAAGGGTGAAGTCACAAACAAGCCGGCCAGAGCCGCCACCTTCAGGTAAAGGTTGAAGGGTTCAGTGGGATTGAGATAGACCAGCTTTTCGGCCATGCCGTTCCGGTGCAGAGCGTCCATGATGGGCCGTTGCACAAAGCCAAAGATAAATTCGTGATAGTTCCAGCAGGCGAAGAATCCAACCGTGACGGCAAGGATGGAGTAAATCAGGCGGCGCCGCAGTTCCTCGAGGTGGTCGAGGAAGCTCATCGCGGTCAAGCCGTCGCGAGACTCTTCAGACGGAGGAAGCTCAGCCGCCATTTCAGGCATCGGGAGCCTTGGCCAGCGAGGCGTCGGGTACGGAAGTCTCGGCCGGGGGCAGGCTGCCGGAGGCTACCGATCCTGCTGGTGCCTGAACCGGGGGCAGGATGGTCTGGCGGTTGTTTTCCAAATCCAGCTGAGAAATCTCGGATTCGATCTGTGCCTTGAATTCGTTCGAAGCCCGCTTGAATTCATTGAGGGCTCGTCCAATCTGCCGTCCAATCTCGGGCAATTTCTTGGGCCCGAACAGGATCAGGGCAAAAAGGAAGAGAAAAATCATCTCTGGAAAGCCCAGGTTCATAGATTCCATGATACTGCCGGACCGAATTGCCAGCAATCGGCGGCATCCATAAATTCAGAGAATTGGAAATGTGGGCACGGCCGTCCCGGCCAGGCCGCCCGCTCGATAGCCCTTCCGTTTGAGCGGGAACAGCACCAGGGTTTCCGGGCCACGCCGAAAGCGAGCCACACCTGAGCGAAGCCGAAGGGACGCCCTCGGGACAGCCGGCGAGACGCCGGCGCGATTGAACCGCGAAGGCGATCTGACGCATCTAAAAACGTGCCTGCAAACTGGCAAACGGACGCCCGTGGTGGTTACTTCCGGGTAGCAAAAAGCACGGGTAGGTCGCCGTGACCGCGTGTTATACTGCGCTGACACGCGGTGTACCGAGGTAGCTTAGACTTTCCGGCGAAATTTTCCGGCGAAGGAAAACAAAGATGGTTGGTAGTTCTCGTCGCGCACTCTTCCTGGTTGTATTCATATTAGTCACCTGCGGATTCCTAGGCATCGTCTTCGGGCAGAAAATCAATCCATCGGCCGCCCCCGGCGGTGACTCTGATGTCCGAGACAGCCTGCGCCAGTTCACCACGGTGTATGACGTTGTCGAGCAGAACTACGCCGAGCCCGTGAATCCCGACAAAGCGATTTACAACGGAGCCATCCCGGGCATGCTGCACGTGCTCGATCCGCACTCCAATTTCTTCGACCCCAAGGCCTATTCCCTGTTGAGGGAAGATCAGCGGGGCAAATATTACGGTGTGGGTATGACGGTTGGCCCGCGCAACAACAAGGTGATCGTCATTGCGCCCTTTGTCGGAACCCCGGCGTATCGCGCTGGAATCCGGCCCGGTGACATCATCGCGGCCGTCGATGGCAAGCCCACTGATAACATGAGCACGGGCGACGTGGCGGACCTGCTGAAAGGGCCGAAGGGCACAACCGTACATATCACGATTCTGCGCGAAGGCGCGGAAAAGCCCCTTGAGTTTGCCGTAGTCCGCGACGAGATTCCTCGCTACAGCGTTGATCTGCACTTCCTGATCAAGCCCGGTATCGGCTATATGCACGTTTCCGGCTTCAACGAAACCACGGAACATGAAGTTGCCGACGCGCTCGACCAGATGGGCGACCTGAAGGGGTTGATCCTCGATTTGCGGCAAAACCCCGGTGGCCTGCTCAACGAAGGTGTGGGCGTGGCCGACAAGTTCCTGCGTAAGGGCCAGCTGATCGTTTCCCATCATGGCCGCTCTTCTCCAGAAAAACGCTATACGGCGGCGCATGGCAACGGCGGCAAGGAATACCCGCTGGTGGTGTTGGTGAACCGGGGAACCGCTTCGGCAGCGGAAATCGTGGCCGGCGCCATTCAAGACCACGACCGCGGATTGATCGCCGGAGAAACTACTTTTGGCAAGGGTCTGGTGCAGACGGTCTATCCGCTTTCGGAGAATACCGGTTTGGCGCTGACAACGGCCAAGTACTACACACCGAGCATGCGTTTGATTCAGCGCGATTACTCCAACGTTTCGCTCTACGACTATTACTTCAACCGCGAGAGTGAGGAGAACGAACACAACGCCAGCCGGGAGGTAAAACTCACCGACAGCGGCCGCACCGTCTACGGCGGCGGCGGGATCACACCGGACGTCAAAATCACAGCGGTGAAGAGCAACCACTTTCAGGATTCCCTGCTGCAGCACTATGCCTTCTTCAATTTTGCCAAGCACTACGCCGTGACCCATCACCCCGGAAAGAGTTTCGAAGTGGACGACGTGGTATTGCAGGATTTCCGCAAGTTCCTGGACGACGAAAAGATTCCGTACACCGAGGCCGAGCTGCTCGAAAACAACGCCTGGGTGCACTCCAACATCAAGAGCGAAATCTTTGTGGATGTATTTGGACAAGAGGAAGGTCTGAAGGTTCGAGCTGAAACGGACCCGCAGGTAACCAAGGCGCTCGACCTTCTGCCTCAGGCCAAGCAACTAGCGGAGAACGCCCGTCGGGTGGTGGCAGAGCGTGGCAGCGGTCACCCTCTAAGTCAGTAACGTCTCTAAGGTGTTCAAAAGAAGGCCCGAGCCATCGGGCCTTGTTCTTTTTTCCTTCGCCTCTAGGGCGAGGGCAGGACCTGCCCTAAGCGAGGGTCGGAGGGATGCCTTTGCGACAGCTGGCGGGACGCTGGCGCTACGAGTTACCCTGCTTCTTTACATTGACTTGGGCGGACCAACCGCGCATAATCCGCTGTTAAGGCTGGTTTTGACCCTCTCCGGCCGTCCAGCTCCGGACATTTCGGATGGCTACCCCAAATGCGAAATTCCGCCTGGTTTTCCCGTGCGCTCGACCCCGGCCTGCGCGGTTGAGCCGATGATGAAACAGGGGGTGTGGATGTTGGCAACAATTCCTGCGGTGGTTGCCGGTTGGACCGACTGGCGTTCCCGCCGTATCCCCAATTGGTTGACTGTGCCCGCGCTGTTCCTGGGAATTGGGGTGAACACGCTCGCCCTAGGCTGGGCTGGAGCCAAAGACTCCCTGTTGGGAGCGGGGCTGGGCCTGGGGCTATTGCTGCCCTTCGTGCTGCTAAGAAGCCTTGGCGGAGGAGACTGGAAACTGGTGGGGGCGCTGGGGGCTTTTCTGGGACCGACGCGCCTGATCGCCGTGCTGGTGGTAACAGTCCTGGCAGCGGGCGTCATGGCGGTAATCCTGATCGTGTGGAAAAGGCGAATCGGCCAGACAGCGCGCAACCTGCTACACATGCTGGCTTCCATGTTTACGCTTCATTTGCCCGGACCAGATCTGTCGCTGGATAACCCCGACTCTCTGAAGGTACCGTTCGGCGTGGCTGTTGCCGTCGCGGTTGTTCTTTATACCGTCAGGCAGGCGTGGGGCTTCTAACGGAAATGAAATTCTGGAAACACACCGCACGCGACACCAGCGGAGCCGAGATCGCCGAGGCTGCCATCGTGCTGCCTCTGGTCTTTATGCTGATGCTGGGAATCTACTGGTTCGGGCGGGCCTACAACATCTACGCCACCGTCACTCACGCGGCTCGTGAAGGAGCTCGCGCCGCGACTGCCCCGGCTTGCGCGCTGTGCGGAAACGCCGCTCTAACGCCGGACCAGGTGGCGGCTCGGGTATCACAGGCCCTGCAAGCCTCCAAGCTGAACCCCAATCAGGTCACTCCCTTGCTTCCGAATCCGGCGCTGAAAGATTGCACTACCAAGACACCGGTAGTCACCTGCGCCGCTATCGGCGGAGGAAACCCGCAGATTTGCTTCCAGGCGAACGTCCAGATCAACGCTCCGACCACGGCACCGTTGGCCTGCGGGGTCTCGGTCAGCTTCCAATACCCTTACCAGTTCTATCTTCCATTTACATCGCTGAACCAGCAGCTGATCCAGCTCAAGGCCAACGTGCAGACCACAGGAGAAGACTAGGTGGGCGGGCGTAAATCACCATTTCACGGGGGGGAGGAGAGGGCGGCATTTCTCGCCGATGCCTCCGGCTCGCAGTTGCTGGAATTCGCCGTCGCTCTCCCCCTGCTGGTGGTTTTCGTGGTGGGAATTTTCGACTTCGGCGGTGCCTTCAACCTGAAACAGATGCTGAACAACATCGCACGCGAGGGTGCCCGCTTCGCTTCCACTTTGCCTACCAACGACCTGGATGCAATTGGGACTCCGGTATCGGTCACTGCGATTCGTGATCTGGTCGTGTCTCATCTCCAAACGGCGAGGCTGAACGATTGCGGTTTGGCCACACAGACCGCTCCTCCCCCCGCTCGGCCGATGACCTGGACTTACACCGCTGCAGGCGGTGGCTGCCCAGCTCCGCTGGTCCTGACTATTGAGCGCGGTTATTCCTTTCCCACCGTTATCGGTGCCAACACGTTTAGTGTGATCAGCACGCGAGTAAGTCTGAAGTACCCATATTCGTGGCATTTCAACAAGGTGATTACGTTGCTGGTTCCCGGGGCGACCTATCAGGGCGTGACCCAGATTGATACCGATGCGATCGTGCCCAATATGGACTGAGGATTTTATGAGCAACAGAAGAATCGCGATTCGCCGGCGTCCAGAAGAGCGTGGCCAGACGATCGTCCTGGTTGCGATCGCCCTGGTAAGTCTGCTCGGCATGGCTGCGCTGGCGATTGACGTAACTACGTTGTATGTTGCCCGCGGCGAGATGCAGCGTGCCGCTGATGCCGCTGCCTTGGCGGGCGCCAAGGCGTTTGTGGATTCGGGGATTACGACCGACACGGCCAACGCCACGCGGCAGGCCCTGGCTCAAACGATGGCCACAAGCGTGATCAACTCCATCCTGGCGCAGAACAAGATTTCGGGAGCGCCACCGGTGCTGGCCGCAGCTCCGGCGTTCGACTTCACCCGTCCCGGCAACCCGCAAATCTCCGTCACCCTGCAAAGAACCAACCTGCCCACTTTCTTTGCCCGCATCTGGGGAACAAAACTGGTCACTGTAACGGCCTCCGCGATCGCGGAAGCCTACAATGCCTCCAGTTCGCAGAACAGCACGGGGAATTATGTTCCCGTCACTCCGAAATGCGTGAAGCCACTGCTGGTTCCCAATCTCGACCCCAATCGCGGCGGAGCGCCATACATCCCCATCGTTGCCACGGGGGCAGTTGCGCCTGGCCTGGTTGGGGAAGGCCCTTTTACACTTTCCAACGGTTGTCCTAACGGGGCCGCGCTTTGCCGCGCAGTGCCCGCTCCGGCGGCGAACAATTACTTTCCTGCGGCAGCCGCAGCCAATCCGGACAACCTGTGCCCTTCCTGCGTTGGAGCTTCGGTCTACGAGCAGAGTATTGAATGCTGCGATTTCAAGCCCTACTCTTGTGGAGGAACTGCGGCTATACCGCCCCCAAGCGTAGATGGCACGATGGGTGGCAATACTTCTCGCCAAGATACCCACAATGGCGTGCAATGTCTGATCCATTCACCAGGGGAGGACACCATTGTCGTAGATGACCTGGTCGCCGGCACTGGTCCGGCAAAGATTACCGCTGGCAGTGGACCGCAGTCGGGAAATTTGGTGACCACGAGCAGTTCAATCGCTACACTGCCCATTTTTGATGTTGCTTCCCTGAACCCCGGAACCGGGGACGTTACCATCGTTGGCTTTATGCAGGTCTTCATAGCGGGCGCTGCCGGGAACGGCGATCTCACCGTCGCTATTGTTAACGTGGTGGGCTGCGGCAACAACCCTAGCGGGGGCGCGCCCGTATCGGGCGGCGGGATGTCTCCCATTCCAGTGCGGTTGATTCACTAGTGATCGTGATTTGCCGTGTGGCGACGAGCGTCCCTCCATCCATACCAGAAGATACGGTTCTATTGCGGCGGAGGACTGTCCGGCGGCTGAGGAGCCTCCTGCTGCCCTGCGCCTTCCTGTGGCGGAGGTTGCGTGTCAGGCGGAGGTTGCATATCAGGCTGGGGAGCTTCGGGTTCCGGCTGGGCGTCGACTACGGCCGGTTGGGGAGGGGCAATCGCGGGCTGCGATGCGCCGCCACCCCGGAAAGAAAGAATCACACTCTTCAATTTGGACGGATCCTCGTCCGCGCCCACCATGATGAAGTTGAATCGCGAGCCATTCAGTAGCGCGGTCAGAGCTTCTCTGACCGGGAGCAGACCAATGTCGGCCACCACCTGCTCCTGTGACGCCACCGATGGAATGGGAATATCGGCGCCAGTCTTACGTTGTACCTCGTTGAGAACCTGGGCCAGGCTCACATCGTGAGCCAAAATACTCATGCGTCCTTCGTTGAAGTCGACTTCCAATACGGGCGCGGGCTTGGCCGGAGCAGGAGGCGTGTAGGACACATCCTTGAGCTGTGCTTGTACTCCCACGGCCGCTTGCTTTTCGCCCGTCATCAACTTGACGATCACGGTCTTTCCCGAGGGATAAATACGATAGGGCTGCGGGCTTTTCAGGTCAATGACCACGCGCGTGACCGGCGGATGCTGGGCGAACATACCGACACGAATCCCTTTCACCTGGCCGCGGTTGATGGCCTGGTCATGCAGGTCGGTGCCTGGCAGCGCGTCGGGAAAATCGAGAATGAGGCGGTCCGGCCCAGTCACTACCTGACTCCGCAGAGCCACTGACCGGCTGGTTGTAATCTCCACCTCTATGCCGCTGCCGCCGCCTGTCACCGTAACCCCGTTGACCCTCGGCGCCGGCATGACCGCGATCTGGGTTACAGCAGGATCAGTGGCTGCAGGCTGGGTCGCGGCAAAAAGGGATGGACCGAACAGGAAAATTGGGCCTCCGGCAGACATCAGCACCCAACAGAAAACTCGCTTATAAATACTGCGCATCGTCACTCCCTGTTTCGATTCTAACAGTCTGGGCAGAACATACCCTGGGTCCATGTCCTTCCGAGTAATGACTTTGTGACAGGGCTAAGAGGTTTCGGGACGGGATCAAAATGGGCTGGGGCCTCGTAGCGCCGGCGTCCTCGCCGGCTCTCTGGCAGGCTTGCCGACCGCCCATCGAGCCCGCCAGTGCACTACAAAAGTGGCCCTACTTCTTCTCGCCGTTTGCAGCCTCGCCGGCGACCGATGCGGAAAGCCGCGTGATCTCCGCCAATTGCTTTTGGGCGTCCTCGATATCAGAAGGCTGCGTGGCCACGTGAAGGTAATTCTGAATGTGGACGGTTGCTTCCTGGTAGTCATGCTTTTGCATCAGGATCACACCCAGCAAATACTCCAGCTTGGGGAACTGGTGGTTCTCGTCAATTTTCACGCCCTGGCGGGCGCTCTTCTCCGCCGCCGCGAAATTGCGCATATAGTAATTGCCCAGCGCATTGCGGAACCAGGCATCCGGGAAGCTCACCGGATTCAGTGCCAGCAGTTGGTCGGTCACCTTGACCAGGGACTCCCACTGCTTTTGCTGCGTATCCAACTCCGCCAGACCACGGTAAGGATTAGCATACTTCGAATCCGCCGCGATCGACTGCTCGAACGAACGGCGCGCCGGCTCAAACTGACTCTTACGGAGTTGGACCCGGCCAAGCTCAAACCAGGCAACCGCGTACCTGGGATACATTTGAACTGCCTTCTCAAACAATTGCTGGGCCTCATCCAATTTTTCTTTGCCCGCCTTGTCGCGTCCTTTCTCAAATGCCTTCTGCGCCTCTTTGGGCGCCATCGCGCTGGTGGCGCTGATGGTCAAGCCCTCCACCTGGCCGATCCGGTGCAAGACCAGCCGGCCGACATCGGTGCTTTCGAAGGTAGACATCTTGCTGCTCAAATCGATGGGCTGCGAAGTGAACCCCGGCAGGTCCGCTAGCAGCTCACAATCGCGCCAGTCCCGCCCGTTTCCACGGCTGCCGCTCGAAGGGCTCCAGGACGAATCGACATCGGCATCGCTGATGCCAGCGGCAGCGGCTGAGGCCCGGTCGCCAAATTCGAAGCTGAAACCGCCACGGGAATCAGTGTGGGTCACCGTCTGCTTGTGGCCTCGACAGATGGTCTGAATCGTGGCCCCTTCGGTAATCCCAGTGCCATCGTCCAGAACCACCTTTCCGCTGATAATGGCTCTCTGCCCCAAAGTCATATCGGGCACGTTCATGTTGGGCTGCGTCGTTGGCCGGGTTGGGGTGGTAGGGGTGGCGGTGCCACGACCGGGCGATTTAGTGCCTTGGGCCGAAGCAAACAGGGTCAAAGTCAAGGTGAGAAACGCACAGCAGGCGAGCCGGTAGTTCATAACAAGCCCCCAGGGAACAGATTGCCATGATTATACGTCCGGGAGGAGAACGCCCGCACAAGCTTATTTCGGAGTGTGGGAATCCCTACTCGCCCGTGAAACGCAAATCGCGCATGCTGGTTGATCGGAAAGCGGTTATGGCAGGCCGACGCCGGGCACGAGGGCTCGAAGCGTACGAATATTGAGTCCCCCAATTCTGCTATAGTTTTTTGCGGCGAATAGTTTTACATGCCGAGGTGCTTCCGATGTCACGAATCGTCCGCTGTGGTCTGATTCAGGCGCGCAATGTCCTTGGTGCCGAACACTCGCTTGCCGAGATCCGCGAAGCCATGGTCCGGAAGCATGTAGAGCTGATTGAGCAAGCGGCTCAGCAGCAGGTCCAAATCCTGTGCCTGCAGGAACTGTTTTACGGTCCCTATTTCTGCGCCGAGCAGGATCCCCGCTGGTATGAACTGGCCGAACCTGTGCCTGACGGCCCCACCGTCCGCCTGATGCAGGAAATTGCCGCCCGGCATCACATAGCCATCATCGTTCCAGTGTACGAACAGGAACTTCCTGGCCTCTACTTCAACACCGCCGCCGTTCTCGACGCTGACGGACGCTACCTGGGGAAATATCGCAAACACCATATTCCCCACTGTCATCCCGGATTCTGGGAAAAGTTTTACTTCACCCCGGGCGACCTGGGCTATCCGATCTTCGACACCACGTTCGCCAAGGTGGGTGTCTACATTTGCTACGACCGCCACTTTCCCGAAGGAGCGCGCGCCCTGGGATTGAACGGGGCCGAAATCGTCTTCAATCCGTCCGCCACGGTGGCGGGTCTTTCTGAGTATTTATGGGAATTGGAGCAGCCCGCTCACGCGGTGGCCAACGGGTATTTCGTCGGTGCCATCAACCGGGTTGGCGAAGAGAAGCCCTGGAGCATCGGCGAGTTCTATGGCAAAAGTTATTTCTGCGATCCCCGCGGCAAGATCGTCGCCCAGGCCAGCCGCGACAAGGATGAAGTGCTGGTAGCAGATCTCGACCTGGACATGATCCTCGAAGTACGCAAAGTCTGGCAGTTCTTCCGCGACCGCCGCCCCGAGAGCTACGGCATCCTGACGACGCAAAGCGGCAAGGCCAGTTCGGGGGCCTAGAAGCTCATCGGCACTCGCTGCTTGAACAGCTCGCTTCTAAATACCTCGCTATTTCAATACTACGATCTCTGCCATCCAATCGGCTGGCGCGCGTGTAACCGTGAACGCGGCTACAGCCGAACCCGGCGTTGCCTGGAACGGATTGGCGCCCCGGTATACGTGCCCGGCGATGGGTCGAACGTAGGGGCGTCCACGTCGCCTTGGCAGGGTGAGGCGGAAAGCCGCAGCCGACAAACCGCAGAAGAGCAACCATGGCCAATAGCTCCGCCAAACAGCCGTGAACCAGCCCTCGAACCGATCGACGAGAAAGTTCCCGGTTCCCTCCTTACTCACCACCCTCTGGACAGCCCGTGTATAAAGATAAGTTCCAGTCTTCGCGAAAACCCATGCCAACTTCGCCTACCCGCGCCAACATCGAATCCAGTCCGCTTTACAACCGTGATCTTGCGCCGACGGTCATGCCCGGCGAGGCTGCCTCGGGGGATCGTGGAGCCCGCACCTGGGGCACGTACAACTACGCCGCCCTCTGGGTTTCGATGTCGGTCAATATATTGACCTACATGCTTGCAGCCAGCCTAATCCAGGGCGGGATGAACTGGAAGCAAGCGGTCTTCACCGTGTTTCTGGGCAATTGCATCGTGCTGGTTCCGATGCTGCTGAACTCGCATCCCGGCGCACGCTACGGTGTGCCGTTCCCAGTGCTGGCGCGAGCCTCTTTCGGAGTGCTGGGAGCGAACGTCGCGGCGGTCTTGCGGGCGTTTGTGGCCTGTGGCTGGTTCGGAATCCAAACCTGGATCGGCGGCGAAGCGATCAATGTTCTACTGGCCACGGTTTGGCCCGCATGGAAATCGGTGCCACACGGAGCTGGCATCTGCTTCATGGCATTTTGGCTGATCAATCTGGCCGTGATCCTGAAAGGAATCGAGTACATCCGCTTTCTGCAGGGCATCAGTGCGCCCGTCCTGCTGGGCGTGGGCTTGCTGCTACTGGGATGGGCTTATGTTCAGGCTGGCGGCTTTGGTCCCATGCTCGCGGCGCCTTCGCGCTTCAGCAGCTTCCCGGAGTTCCTCAAATTCCTTATTCCCGCGCTGAACGCCACGGTTGGCTTCTGGGCCACGGTTTCACTGAACATTCCCGACTTCTCGCGCTTTGCCCGCAGCCAGCGGGCGCAGGTCATCGGTCAGGCGCTAGCGCTACCCACGACCATGACTTTGTATTCGCTGGTCGGCGTGCTGGTGACTTCCGCCACGGTGGTCATCTACGGGACTGCGATCTGGGATCCGGTGCAGCTGTTGAACCGCTTCCACTCACGCCTTGCTGTGGTGGTGTCGCTTATCGCGATTCTGCTAGCCACGCTGAACGTGAACATCGGCGCCAACGTGGTTTCGCCGGCCAATGATTTTTCCAACCTTTGGCCTCGCAAGATCAGTTTCAAAACCGGCGGAGTGATCACCTGCATCATGGGCATCGCCATCATGCCCTGGAAGCTGCTCGATAATTACAAGACCTTTATCTTCGGATGGCTGGGAGGATATGCCGCGTTTCTGGGACCAGTCGCGGGAATCATGATCTGCGACTACTACGTCATTCGCAAACGAATGCTGCTGGTGGACGACCTCTATTTGCGCGGCGGCGCTTACGAATATTCGAGCGGCTTCAATTGGAGGGCTGTGGCCGCGCTCGGGCTGGGCGCGGCGGGCGCGCTGGTGGGTCTGGTGGTTCCCCCCCTGCGCTTCTGGTATGACTACTCGTGGTTCGTCGGCTTCATCGTATCGTTCGCAAGTTATTACGGCTTGATGGCTGGACAGAAACCCTTGAACTGATCTCGGCCAACCGGGTTTTCATGTAAACCAAGACATGCCCACTATTGGAGTGTCAGAACTTTTCGAGACCGGAAGTCGCTTTCCGGAATCCTATAAGTGAGGCTATGGACCAGAAGACCAACTCGCGTGTGGTAATCGTGGGCGCAGGTTTTGGCGGCTTACTCGCCGCTCGCACCCTGGCGCGCTATCCGGTCCGGATTACGCTGGTAGATCGCCAGAACTATCACACCTTCCAGCCCTTGCTGTACCAGGTTGCAACCGCCGGCTTGTCGCCGGGCGAAATTGCTGCCCCCATCCGCTGGATCATGCGCAGTCACCGCGGCGTTGAAGTCCTGATGTCGGAAGTGCGGGATTTCGACCTTACACGCCGAGTGGTAAAACTGGAGGACGACGAGATTGGGTATGACTACCTGATCGTGGCGGCCGGCGCCAGCCACGCCTACTTCGGACACGACGAGTGGGAACCTTTCGCGCCCGGCCTGAAGACCATTGAAGACGCTCTAGAGATCCGGCGTCGCGTGTTGCTCGCGTTCGAACTGGCTGAGCGCCGGGCCGCCGGCGGCAAGGAGCAGGTCCAACTAAATTTCGTGGTGGTCGGCGGCGGTCCCACCGGAGTGGAACTGGCAGGAACTTTGGCCGAGATCGCGCGCCAGGTTCTGGCCAAGGAATTCCACTCCATCGATCCTAAGAAGACCAGGATTGTGCTGCTCGAAGGTGGCCCGCGCATTCTACCCACCTATCCTGAAGATCTCTCCCGCAGCGCAGAAGAACAGCTCCGGCATCTTGGAGTGGAAGTGCAAACCTCAGCGCTGGTCACCCAGGTAGAACCGGGCGCCGTCCGGATTGGGGAAACTAAGCTACCAGCCGCCGTGATTCTCTGGGCGGCAGGCGTTGCGGCTTCGCCTCTGGGAAAAAAGCTGGGAGCGCCAGTAGATCGAGCCGGGCGCGTGCTGGTGAATCCCGACCTCAGCATCCCCGAACATCCGGAAGTCTTCGTGATCGGAGACTTGGCTGCCCTGAAGGACAACAATGGCAAGTGGCTGCCAGGGGTCTCGCCCGTCGCGATCCAACAGGGCAAAGCCACTGCCCACAACATCGGACGCGAGTTGCGAGGCGAACAGCGACAGAACTTCCACTACTGGAACAAGGGCAGCCTGGCGACGATCGGCAGAGCCGCCGCAGTCGCCGATTTTGGAAAGATTCATATTTCGGGCTTTCTGGCCTGGCTGTCGTGGCTGTTCATTCACATCTTTTTTCTGATCGGTTTCCGCAATCGCCTGATCGTGCTGATACAGTGGGCTTGGTCCTATCTGACCTACGAACGCGGCGCCAGGCTGATTACGGGCGATACGCACTTGCCAGGATGGGAGCAATTGCGAACGGAAGAATCCGAAGTCGCGGCCCCAGCTTCAAAAACTTAAGGTTCCGTACCGATTGTCCTGAAGCATCCTGCTCTGGTATGTCCGTGCGTGCGGTCTCGCGCAAACCGATCCACTCTTGTGTCTCCAAGCGTATCGCGCGATTGCCTCCGGCCTTCCTGCAGCTTACAATGCGCCATTGTCGTGACGTTTCCTGTCTATTTGCAAATCGGCACCATTCAATTGCATCCGCACCTCGTATTCGAAGGTCTCGCCTATCTGCTTGCCTTTGTCACCTATCTTTGCCTCCGCAGACAATCCGAAGATCCTATCTCCCACAACGAACGCTGGTGGGTCATCACGGCAGCTTGGGCGGGGGCTGCCGTGGGAAGCATCCTGCTGGCTTACGCTGCTGCTCCCCTCATCTGGTCGCAACCGCCGGGCAAGACGATTGTCGGAGGACTCGTTGGCGGATGGGTTGCCGTGGAGTGGGTCAAGAAACTGCGTCGTCTCTCGATTCGCACCGGTGACCTCTTCGCTCTTCCTTTGACCCTTGGCATTGCTTTAGGCAGAATCGGCTGTTTCCTGACAGGGCTTTCCGATCAGACTTACGGCAACGTGACCAGTCTTCCGTGGGGTATTGATTTCGGCGACGGCATTCGCCGTCACCCAACTCAGCTCTACGAGATCGCATTCTTGCTCGGCCTGGCTCTCTTGCTGCGCCTATTCACGGCCCAGCCACACCTGAATGGTGATATCTTCAAAGCCTTTATGATCGGATACATGGGCTGGCGGTTGGCCATTGATTCTCTGAAGCCCGGCCTACGCGTCGTGGGGCTGACTGCGATTCAATGGACTTGCCTCATCGTCCTGCTTTACTATGCGCGGGACTTAATCCGGATGATTGCCAGCCTGAGAGCCAGTAGCGACCTGGTGCATTCGTGACGGCCCGAACCCGACCCTATCTCTTCTACGACATCGCGGTCTCCATCTGCTCGCGGTGTTACGCAAAGGTGGAGGGCAAGATCGTCTTTCAGGACGGCAATGTCTACCTGCTGAAGAGATGCCAGCGGCACGGTTCTGAGCGTGTTCTTATTGCGGACGATGTCGACTACTACCGCCGCTGCCGCGAGGTTTTTATCAAGACTCCGGAAATGCCCGTGGTTTACAACACGCCGGTCAAATGGGGATGCCCCTACGACTGCGGCCTCTGTACCGACCACGAGCAGCATTCCTGTCTTTCTCTGGTCGAAATCAACGACCACTGTAACCTTTCCTGCCCCATCTGTTACGCGCGCAGCGGACCGACACGGATGCAGTACCGCTCTCTCCCGCACATCGAGAAGTTGCTTGACGCTGTCGTCCGCAACGAAGGCCAGCCCGACGTAGTGCAGATTTCCGGGGGCGAGCCTACGCTGCATCCTGACTTCTTCGCCGTGTTGGAACTGGCCAAGGCGCGACCCATCCGACACCTCATGGTCAATACCAACGGTATTCGCATGGCCCAGGACGAAGACTTCGTCAAACAGATAGCGGAGTGCATGCCCGACCTTGAGGTCTATCTCCAATTCGATTCCTTCGAACGCGATGCGCTCATGGAATTGCGCGGCGCCGATTTGCGCAGCACGCGACAACAGGCCCTGGATCGCCTGAATTGTTACGGCATTTCAACCACTCTCGTGGTGACGCTGAAGAAAGGGTTGAACGACAACGAAGTAGGCCGCATCATCGAGTTCGGCTTGCAGCAACCCTGCGTTCGTGGGGTGACATTTCAGCCCATCCAGGCCGCCGGACGGCTGGAACAGTACGATCCTGCAACCGACCGACTCACTCTGACCGAAGTGCGCCGGAAGATACTGGAGCAGAGTAGTGTACTCCGTCCAGAAGACGTAATCCCAGTTCCCTGCCATCCCGACTGCCTGGCTATGGCATACCTACTTAAACTCGACGGCAAAGTGGTTCCGCTAACCGGCATGATCGACCCCGAAATCCTCATCAACGGCGGCCGTAATACGATCGTTTACGAGGAGGACGACGCGGTACGCAATGGCGTCTTCAGGTTATTTGCAACCAATCATTCTCCACAATCAGGAGCGGGAAGCTTGCGCGATCTGTTGTGCTGTCTGCCCCGTCTGGCCGCTCCTCCGGAGTTGTCCTACAAGAACATCTTTCGGGTCCTGATCGTTCAGTTTCTCGACGCTTATTCGTTTGATGTGAGGTCGGTGAAGAAAACCTGCATTCACATTGTGCATCCCGATGGCAGGCTGATTCCGTTCGACACTTACAACCTTTTCTATCGCGATCAGCTGGAAGTCGAACGCCTGTTTCCATTGCAGAAGGTTGCGGAGCAGATCACTTATGCCCGATGACGATGCGTTTTCGGTTTCGAGGATTATCGCGGGGCTTGGCCTGGGCTTCGCGCTAGGCATCATGGTGCCAGTTGTTTTAGTGTCAGTCGTTCCCCGCATCTCCCAGAAGTCGGCCTGGACTTACCCGATTGTGAATGGCGTTCTGCTGGGGTTCGTCATCTGGGTCACCCGGGCGGGATACGGCGAGTCGGGCTTCGTACGAGGCTTGATCATTGCTATCGCTATAATGTCTTCCTTAAGCGTGATTTGTGGCGGAATCTTGTTTTTCGTTGCCCGCTAGCCAAATGCGCCTGTCCGCCAGCCCACTAGTACCGCTGCCCAGCGCATTTGCGAGACAATAGTGCCAAGAGGCACCTCATGAAACCGCCCTCCATTTCGTTCAGACTTGCCGGAGCACTGTTGGGCTTCTTGCTGTTGGCTCTTTCGATTCCCGCCTCGGCCGAAGTGCTGAAGATTGTCGTCGACGACACCATCCATCCCATCACGGATGAATACATAGGCCGCGCCTTGGCCGAAGCTAAGCGCAGTAAGGATCAGGCCTTGCTGATCGAGTTGAATACGCCCGGCGGTTTGCTGGACTCCACTCGCCACATCATCGAAAAGATTCTAGCCTCCCCGGTTCCGGTCATCATCTACGTCACGCCCAGCGGCAGCCGGGCCGCGTCGGCGGGCTTCTTCATTCTCGAAAGCGCAGACGTGGCTGCCATGGCTCCGGGCACCAATACCGGCGCGGCGCATCCGGTGACCCTGGGCGGCGGCAAAGTGGACGACGTTATGAAAGAAAAGATGGAGAACGACGCCGCCGCGCTGATGCGTTCCGTTGCCGCCAAACGCGGCCGCAATGTTGAAGTAGCCGAGAGCACAGTGCGCCAGTCCAAATCCTTCACCGAGCAAGAGGCTCTCTCGCAGAAACTAATTGACTACGTGGCGGCAAGCGAACAAGACCTGCTGAAACAGATGCAGGGCAAAACCGTCAAGCGCTTTGACGGGAAAACCATCACCCTCAACCTCGCCGGCGAACCGATTCGCCCATTCGACATGACCCTCAAGCAGCGGATCCTGGCCTTCATCATGGATCCAAACGTCGCGTTCATTCTTCTGGCCATCGGGGTACTGGCCCTCTATGCCGAGTTCAACCATCCTGGCGCGGTAGTACCGGGAACCGTGGGAGTGGTTTTTATCCTCCTCGCGGTTTTCGCGCTGAACCTTCTGCCCACGCGCTTTGCCGCCGTGGTCTTGATCCTGGCTTCGTTCGCGCTGTTCGCGCTGGAGGCGAAATTTTCCGCCCATGGCGTTCTGGCGATCGGGGGCATGGTCACCATGATTCTGGGTGGATTGCTGCTGGTGGACGCACCCATTCCGGAAATGAGAGTGCATCTGCTGACCGCGCTGGCGGTGAGTATTCCGCTGGGCGCGATCACTGTGTTCCTGATGAGCATCGCCCTGAAGGCGCGCGCCAACAAAGTGGTCACCGGAGCGCAGGGACTGGTCGGCGAAATTGGCATTGCGCAGACACCGCTCTCACCGCACGGAAAGGTGTTCGTGCACGGCGAGCTTTGGGATGCGACATCCACAGTCAGCGTGGCCGCGGGTCAAACGGTAGTGGTCCGCGGGGTAGACGGACTGCAACTGCGAGTGGATCCGTCGCCGGCGGTGCAACACACTCCAGCCGCGACTATGGCCTAGGCGCTGCATTGGCATCATGCGAGGCACCCCCCATCTCCCGGGGAGATGCCATCTCCGTACGGGATTTGCGATACAATCCGCCACAGAAGCGTTCCTGACAATCAGGCGCGGAGGCTTTAGATGGGTCTTTCGTTCTCGGCCATCGCAACCATCGTCGTTATTCTTTACCTCTTCAGCTCGATCAAGGTCCTGGCCGAATACGAGCGGGGTGTGATCTTCCGCCTGGGCCGGCTGCTCGGTCACGAAAAAGGTCCCGGACTGGTTCTGGTATTCGCACCGATTGATCGCATGGTGCGCATTTCGCTGCGGCAGGAAGCGATGGAAGTCCCGCCCCAGGACATCATTACCCGCGACAACGTCACCCTGAAAGTTAACGCCGTCATCTTCCTGCGCGTGATTGACCCTCGCAAGGCGGTGGTTGAAGTTTCAAATTATGTCTACCAGACCTCGCAGTTCGCGCAAACCACACTGCGTTCGGTGCTCGGTGAACAGGAGCTCGACGAACTGCTTTCTCATCGAGAAAAAATCAACCTGCGGCTACAGAGCATCCTGGACACGCACACCGCGCCCTGGGGCGTGAAGGTCACAAATGTGGAAGTGAAACAGGTAGACATGCCCGAGTCTATGCTGCGGGCCATGGCCAAGCAGGCCGAGGCAGAACGCGAAAAGCGTTCCAAGATCATCCACGCCGAAGGTGAATTCTCCGCCGCCCAGCGTCTGGTCGACGCCGCCGCACTGCTGGCCAAGGAGCCGGTCAGCGTGCAGCTGCGCTATCTGCAGACCCTGACTGAAATCGGCGTAGAGAAAAACACCACCGTGGTCTTCCCGGTTCCTGTGGATTTCTTCTCCGGGCTGCAGAAAGTGTTGGGAAAATCAGATGGCCCGCCCGCGACCTGAAAAGACCAGCGCCGTGAAGAGAAAACAGCTGCAGGGCTTCCAGCAGTCAGAATCAGGTGAGACGGGGTAAACATGTCGGGTAGTGAAGATACAGAAATCACGTTGGGCACGGGCAAGATGCTGGCCCTGTTTTTCGGCCTGGTAGCATTGTGCGCCGTGTTTTTTGGGATGGGATTTTCTCTGGGGAAAAATTCCGCCAGACCGGGCGGCGACTCACTGGCCGCCGCCACGCCGGGCGCGGTACGCCCCACGGCAGTGAAGGCCAACACCCCTCGCCCACCCTCTGATCTCACTTTCTACAAGGCCGTAGGACAGAAGGATCCGGATGCTCAGCTGGCGGCCAATACTGCAGACCCGCCTTCGAGCGCGAGCGCCGCTCCCAAGTCGCCGCCCGCGGACGGCAACGTGCCTCCGGATCTCACGGCCGTTTCGTCTCAGAGCGCTTACTACGTGCAGGTTGCCGCGGTCAGCAAGCAGGAGGATGCCGGAGCCCTGGTGGATGCCCTTAAGAAAAAGCAATATGCCGCCTTCGCCGCCAACATTCCGGGAGACAAATTGTTCCACGTCCAGGTCGGTCCTTTTTCCGACGTCAAGGACGCCGAGGCCGCGCGCGGCAAGCTGGTAAGCGACGGGTACAATCCGATTTTGAAGAAGTAAGCAGGCAGAGTGCAGATCTAGATTGCAGGTTTCGGATCTTGTCATAATCACGGCCGTCAAAGGAATGTCTAGGTTTGCAATCTAAAATCTACCAGATGAAATCGTTCTTCAATCTCTGCTAAACCTCTGCTCCTTCCCCGGATCTCCGCGCATGTGGTAGCCGTTTTGTTCCCAGAATCCTGGCGCGTCGTGGTCCAGGAACTCCAGGCCACGTATCCACTTCACCGACTTCCAGGCGTAAAGATGAGGAACGATGAGGCGCAAGGGATAACCGTGTTCAGCCGTCAGCGGCTCGCCGTCGTGGTGGGTGGCGAGCAATACTCCTTCCCGCTCCAAGTCCGCCAGGGGGACATTTGCGGTGAATCCTTGTTCCGCATGAACCAGAACGTAAGCCGCTTCCGGCCTGGGACGAACTCGCGCCAGCAACTCACGGAACGCTACCCCATCCCATCGGTTGTCGAAGCGGCTCCACCGGGTCACACAGTGGAAGTCACTGGTTCGCTGAATTTTGGGCAGGGCGTTGAACTCTTTCCAGCTCAGTTTGAGCGGCGACTCCACCAGTCCGTAGACGCGAAAATCCCATGTCTCCGGGTCGAACCTGGGCACGGAGCCATAGTGCAGGACAGGCCATTTGAGCGTGAGTGATTGGCCGGGAGGCAGCAGGCCGTGACTCTTTTTCAACTTCTCAAGTTCTCGACGGTCTTGACCTTCAAAGAGCATGGGAATCGGGCATCGGACCTTACCGGTACCATTGGAGCAGGGTCAATCACTAGGGAGTCTTGCCTGGCCGCGCGAACAGGGGCAGGAAATTTGCCGCAAAATTCCGGCGTTAGCTTTCCAGCTTGAAAACTCTCTCCATCAGCAGCCATTTCTCCCCAGATTTTGCTTCCGCAAGTGGTTTCTGGAACTTCCACATGAGATTTTCCCACTCCTGAACCTTAGGATTGCTTCGGTCGGCTTTGGCTTTGGCTTCGAACGAAAAGTGTTCGTTGACTTCCATGATCATAAACATTCGTGTTCCGCGCAGATAGATTTCCATGTCCTCGATGCCGGATTCTTTAATGCTGCGGCTAATTTCAGGCCAGATTTTCTGGTGATACCGCTTGTATTCTCCGATCAGCTTGGGATCGTCTTTTAAGTCCAGGGTCAGGCAGAATCGCCGGTTCATTTGAGTGTCCTCAACTTCATCGCCTTTAAACTCTCAGGTGTGGCGGGCAGGCTGACTTTGACATCGTCCGGTTACTGTATCGCAAGGCCAACAGTCCGCCGGTAAAAAAACGCCGATCGGAGTGAGGCTGGAAAATGGCAGGACTTGCAGTCGTAGGGTAAGTCGCTAAAAAATGGCTGCGTACACTCGCGCCGGGGCGCTGAGATCCCACTCAAGATCGATTCCGGCCTCGGACTCATCTAGGTGCTGGCTACACGCGATGAAAATTGAAACGAGGTGGAACGCGCGCCGCGCCCCACCTCAACTGGAAAGACCTAAAAGGTAACGCGGGCCGAAAACTCCAGTTGGCGCATCGTCGAACCAGCCAAGATGTCAAATATCCTGCCTGCTCCCGAGGAAACGCTGCAATCAATACAGCCGTTCGGGTTGGACAAGTTGACGTGATTGAAGACGTTCTGAGCTTGTGCCTGCAACTGTAATTTCAGGTTCTCGCGCAGCAGGAAGCTCTTGCTGATAGACATATCGCTATTGAAGAAGCCCGGTCCATTGAGCGCGTTGTACGGAGTGTTGCCGAAGTGAGCCACATCCGGCCGGCGCCACGCACCCTCCATCGCTCCATTCGTCGCCAGGGCCGGGCCGGGCGTGAAGTAAGTGACAAAGTGGCTGGTTTTGTCCAGGCCGCTCGCGCTCGCATGGAAGCTGCCCACTTTGTCCGGACGGCACGGCCCCGTATCGATGTCAGGCCCGTAACATTCCGCGTAGTAGGGAGAGTAAGGCAAGCCGCTGGACCAATTCAGCGTGCCGTTGATGGCGATTCCTCCAAGAATCATGTTCACAAAGCTGGGAACGCTATCCCTAAGGGAACCGCTCCGGCCGAAGGGGAGGTCGTAATTCCCGTAAAGGATGAAGCTGTGGGTGCGGTTGAAGTCATATCGTCCGTAATTCACACTCGGGTCAACCAAGAGATAATCGCCAAAGTTCCCGTTGGCCATGCCTTTTGACAAGTTGTAGCTGGCTTGGAACTGCAGACCGCGAGAATAGCGCTTGTCGAGAATAATCTGCAAAGCGTTGTAGTGAGTGTTGCCAATATTGGCGAAATACGCCTGATAGCCCGGCCCGCCTGGAATGCCGAAGTGCCGGAAATAGTAGGTGCGTTGCGAGTAGGGTACAGTTGGGAATCCCACCAGGGTGGCTTGATTCAGATTTACCCCGCCCCATGTTCCACCCGGGATTTCGTGGGTGCCTTTATTACCGACGTAGCCAACCTGCAGACTGGTGTTCCGGCTAAATTGGTGCTGCACCGTGGCGTTCCACCCATCCACGTAAGGGACTCTCATCTGCAAGGGGCGGGTCTCCGGTGCGAGCTGGCCCAGTGGATTTGTAATCAGGCCATCGGACGGGATAGGAAATACCGGAGGCGCCTGCGGGCCCGTTGCCAGCGTAACGATCGATGTGCCGTCCTGATTGACCGCGGCTCCGTACGAACTGGTGCTGCTTAGCGACTGCGGGGTCAGCACCGGGGGTGCCTGAGTCACCGCGGCACTAAAAATATCCCCGAAAAATCCAGGATCGTAGGACCTGCCGTATCCCGCGCGAACCACAGTGGTTGGTTTCAGTTGATAGGCAATGGCAAGACGGGGAGCGAAATTGCTCCAAGTATTCTTCACGTTGAAGTTCGATCCGATTTTGCCGTAACCGGCCACCCGGATGGTATTTGTCTCGATGTCGTAAAAGCCGCCCTTACCCTTGCCGTTGACGGTTTCCGGAAAGTAATCCTCCCAGCGAACGCCGAAGTTGAGCGTGAGCTTAGGGGTTACGCGCCAGCTATCCTGCACATAGAAGAACATACGCTTTTGCCGTTCGGCGGCGTCCGCCGTGGAACTTACGAAACGAGTGAAATTGGTTACGTCGCCCAGCAGCATCGTGGCCACGCCGAGTCCGCCGGCGCTGCCGACCGCATCGGCACTTGCGGTGCGTCCACGAACGAAAGTCAGCATACCCGCCCGGTTTTGATCGCTGGGCACACGCAGTTGCATGATGTAACGGAAGTCCGCGCCAACCTTGACCGAGTGGTTGCTGACGATTTTTGTCCAGTTGTTCACGAAATCAAACTCCTGCTCCTGCATGTTCAGAGGGCAGTTGCAGTGGTTGGGTGCCACATTGCCGGCGCCAAAAGCCGAGATATCGTCGGGGTAGAACGCCGAAGCGCCGCCGGTGCCAAAGGCACCCGTATTCAACCCCGGAATGCCTAGCGAATCCTCGAGATTTTCTTCGCCGTCATATTTCAACTGCAGAATGCGGTAACGAAAGAAGCCAAAGCGAAAGTCTGTCAGCAGTGTGGGGCTGATGGTCTTATCCGCGCCAACTGCCAGAGACTGATTACGGCCGGATGAGCTTCCAGCGAAGATAGACCCGCCCCCAAAACCGGCTCCGCCTGCCTTGCCGAAACCACCCGGCGACGAAACGCTGGCACCCAAATAGCCATAACGGCCGAACAGGTGCAGGGTGCTGCTCAGTTGGTCGTCGATGCGGACATCGAACTGATTCGTATTGAACAGACCGAAACCGCTGGCGATGAAGTTGTTGGTGATCGTGTTGGCATCACCCGCATTGGGTGCTGGCAGCAGCTGCAGCAGGGCCACCCCCTGAGGCGAGAGCCTGGAGTTCGGGATGAGATTGCCCACGAAGGGCGCCCTTCCGTGGCCGGTGGGGTTGGTCAAGGTGCCGGCGTCCGTGCCGGGATCGTAAACCTGACCGGTGCCATTGCCCTGTAAATATTGACTCAGATCGCAGTTGCCGGTAGATCCCCCGATGCAAGTCTGTCGGGCCAACGCAGTGGGCACGGTCTGAAAAAAAGAGTTTCCTGTCTTGGAGCGCTGGCTCTGATAATCGCCAAAGAAAAATATCTTGTTTTTCTTGATGGGGCCGCCGAACGATCCGCCAAACAAGTTATAGACGCTGGGCGGAACGTCCGGTCCCACCGGGTTGTTCCCGGGAAACTGAGTGAAGGGATTGCGCGCCTGGGTGGCGTCGCTGCGCCGGTAATCGAACGCGCTTCCGTGAAAACTGTTGCTTCCGGATTTGGTTTGCGCCACCAGAATGCCGGCCACCGCCGCACCGAACTCCGCGTCGTAGTTTTGATTGATGAACTTCAACTCGGCAATCGAATCCAACGGCGGATTTACGATCACTTCGCCGATGAAGGAGTCCTTGTTGTCCGCTCCATCCAGAATGGAGCCAGCCGAGAACGGAGACTGTCCGTTGGCCGACACCGCTGTGGACTGCTGCGGGTTCTCACCGATCGAGTTCTGGAACGTCGAAGCGATGGTGCCCGGCGCCAGCAGAACAAAATTGGTCGCGTTTCGACCGAGATTGGGCAAATCCTGGATGGAACGTGTATTCAAGACCGTGGCCACCTCGGCCCGGTCGGTGGTGAGTTGGGGAGTTTCGTCCGTGACCACGACCGTCTCCTGAACTGAACCGACCTTCAACCGCACATCTACTCGCGGAGACGTGTCCGCCGCAACCTGAATCTCATTCGACTCGGCTGTGCTGAATCCGGTTGCTTCTACTCGGATCTTGTAGGCATCGGGAATCAGATGTTGTACTAGGTAGTTCCCGTCGGCGTTGGTCTGAGTAACGTCCTTGGTTCCCTTGCCCACGTTTGTGACAGTAACAGTTGCGTTGACGACAGCCGCCCCCCCCGAGTCCGTCACGGTTCCATTGAGCGAGCCGTAGATAGCCTGGGCGTATGCGTCGACTGAGAATAACGTTAACAACACTGTGATCGCGGCCAACCAAAGGCAGACTAGCGAACCAGCGCTGAACCAGCAGTTGTCTGACCTGTTATGCATGGGCGTAAGCCTCCATATCAAAGTCGATGAGCTGACCGAAAACCGTTGCCCGCTCTCTTCCCAGAGCGGGGCTCGATCCGCTACGTCGAGGAAAACGTTTGCATTTTGCGACCGCGGGAGACTGTATCCGCGAAATCCGGTTTGCGAATCCGACGAAAGTAGGAATTACCTGAAAAAAAGCTTTACGAGAAAGGTACGTGGCGGAATCTACAGAAATCGGAAGAGGGGCGGTCCGAGCACGGACCTAATGCAAAACAATTACGACCAACACCTGGGTCTCGTGGTCCGAGGTCACAGGTGTACCAAGCCTCGCTGCAGAGCCGTCACCACCGCTTGCGTGCGGTCGCTCACATTCAGTCGCACCAGGACACTGCTCACATGACACTTAACTGTTGCTTCGGTGATGCCCAGCAAACTCCCGATCTCCTTGTTACTCTTTCCGCCGACCAGCAGTTTCAGGACCTCTTGTTCTCTCGAACTCAACTCCGAATCCGGCATCCGTGATGCCAGCGCCTGAGCGACCGGCGGCGGCAGAAAGCGTCTGCCTGCGTGCACTCGCTGAAGAGCGTCTACCAAAGTCTGAAATGGCATGCCCTTGATCACATAGCCCTGGGCGCCGGCCTCCAGCGCATGATGAATGTCCGCATCTCCCTCGTATGTTGTGAGTACAACGAAGCGAGCCTGGGGATAAGTCGATCGAATCGCAAGAATTGCGTCCACACCGCTCATCCTCGGCAGTCTGAGGTCCATCAGTGTTACGTCGGGTTTATGCCGATGGAACAGGGTCACGGCTTCTTCGCCCGTCCCGGTCTGGGCCACCACTGTCATATCGGGGCGCGCGTTCACAATCGAGGCCACGCCCACTCGCATGAGAGGATGGTCATCCACCACCATCACTTTGATTTTTTCGATTCCGCTCATAGCCTCATCTCGGACATCTCGTTCGGCTCAACCGGCGCCTGCCGTGGAACCTCGATGATTACCTCGGTCCCCGCTCCGGTCCGACTGTTCAGCGTGAGCTTGCCCCCCATGCGCTCGACACGTTCTTTCATGCCGAGCAGGCCATAATGTCCCACCGGTAGAAAGGACACGGCCGCAGGATCAAATCCCAATCCATCGTCTTGCACCTTCACGCTGCATTTGTCTTTCTCAAAACAAATCTCAAGCTGCACCCGGCTGGGCTGCCCGTGACGCACCGCATTGTACAGCGCCTCCCGCGCTACCATGAGCAACTCATGCACGGTTGACTGGTCCAGCGCAAAGGGCTTGCCGGAAATCTGACACTCGACCGGCACGCTAAACTCACGGCTCACCTGTTCGGTCATTCCCGCCAGCAGCGGACTGATATTCTTGCCGGATTCAGAACTGAGGCGCAGGTTCCACACTGCTTGTCTGATCTCGTCGATGGTAGAGCGTAACTGCATACGCGCGTAGTTCAGCAAGTCATGCTTGGCATCTGCTTCCGAGTGCCCCAGGCTGGAATGCGCCTCCAGCAGTGCCGATACGCTCGTACATCCCTGAATGAGGGTGTCGTGCATCTCCCGCGCCAGCCGGTTCCGCTCTTCCAATACGGCGCGAAACCGGGCCCTCAACTGACCCAGACGGAACTGGTATGCGCCAAAAACACCCGCGGCCAGCAAAAGCACACAACAGCCCACGAACCACCCGGTCCGGTAGAAGTGTGGCTTTTGAACAATTTCCAGGGATGCCTCCGTGATCTGCTCCGGATTGTTCATCTCAAAGGCGGCAACACGAAATTGGTACTTCCCGGGCGGGAGATTGGTGTAGTAAGCCACTCGGCTCAGAGATGACTCGCTCCAGTCTTTATCGAAGCCTTCCAGCATGTATCGAAACCGCACCCGTTCCTGCGATCGCAAGAGCACGACACCGTAATGCACTTCCAGTTTTGCGCTGTCGGGGCCCAGTGGAACGCTTCCCGAAGCCGGAACCGTACGACCGTCGGCTATGACCTCCTCAATCACCACGGGGGCCGGGCCAAACGGTCTGGGCTGATCGACAAACACACGTACTGGGCCTTTGCTGCTGGAAAACCAGACTTCTCCCTCGGTCGTGAGGACGCCGGCAGGCTTCTCGCCGCCATACATCTGCAAGGTCTCCAGCCCATCCGAAACTCCGTAAAGCACCAGCGAAACGGAGCGCGCTGGTTGGTCCCCGACGGCATCCAGTTCGGGACGGCTTATTACCGAGATCCCGTTGGGACCACTCATCCACAAATTGTTGTTACGGTCCTCGAGCAGTTCGTAAATGCCAGAACTCGCAAGACCCTGCGCCACGGTGTAGTGGGTAAGTTTTCCGGACCGCCAGCGATACAAGCCCGCAGTACGGGTTCCGAACCACAGTCCACCGTCGGAGTCCTCGTGGATGGCCCACACTTTTTCGCCTTTGAGCGCTTCCGTAGCTCCGTCATGCGTAAAGCTGTCACCGTGCAGACGGCTCACGCCCCGCTCGGTGCCGATCCATATATCTCCGTTTCGATCTTCCAAGAGCGATCGTATGCTGAAGTAGGACAGGCCATCACGCATCTGATAGTTGGTGAAGCCTTGCGGTCGCCAACGGCTCACTCCTTCATCCGTGCCGATCCAGATACTGCCATCGCGGCTCTGAAGAAAAGCGCGGACGAAATTGTTAACCATACCTTCCTTGGTGGAGTAATGCACCAAGCGCGCACCGGCTTGGCGGTAGACTCCTTGGCCCTCGGTGCCAATCCAGAACTCGCCCTCACGGTCGCGGAATACGTTCCGGATCCTCACGCCACTGATGCCGGGAAACCGATAAGGGGCAACTTTGCCATTGTGAAAACGAAACAGGTTCACGGCCGCAACCCAGATATCGCCGTTATGGTCCTGATATACCGTCTCCGCATCTGAATCGGCTGCATCGGGTAAGCTGACCGTCCTGACCGGCGTCTTGCTCAAACGCAGCATGCCGGCTTGAGTTCCAATCCAGATGTTTTTCTCAAAGTCTTCGAAAAGGTTAAAAACTGTGTTGCTCGGCAAACTGGCGGGGGCTTTCATTTCCGAGAAGCGATGATCCCGGTAAGTGTAAAGTCCCTGACCGATCGTTCCGACCCAGAGGGTGCCGTCTGAAGTCTGCCGCAAGAAACGTACAGTTCTACTGATTCCCTTCACTCTTGCGAAGGAGGAGTGCGCTTGATTGTCACGGGTCACCTTCTCCAGGGTCATCTTCTGTAGACCCGAAATGGTGCCCACCCAAACCGTGGCGTCCTGGGTTACGAGTATCGACTTGACCCGGTTCTGGCTGGCATCTCCCTCCAGGGGGTACTCCCGGGCCGAGTCGCCTTCCAGTCGCACCAGTTTGGATCCGCCTACCCAGATTTGGCCAAAACTGTCCTCACCGATGGCGTGAACGGCGATCAATGGAAAATCAGCAGTGTTATCGATTCGCTCGATTCGTTCGTCCGCCAATCGAAATAGTCCGTTGTCAGTACCAATCCAAATCTGTCCTTTGCTGTCTTGATACACAGTTCTGACGAAACTGCTGGTCAGTCCATCGCTGCTGGCGAAGGAGCGAAAAACGCCGTTCCGGTAACGAATCAATCCTCCACCCTCGGTCCCGATCCACAAGGTGTTATCTCGCGCTACCATCAGGCAGAAAATGTTGTTATCTGTGAAGGCGGGGGTGTTCTCGCGGTCGTACTGCTGAAAGCGGGCACCATCGAAGCGCAGCAGCCCGCCGGTGGTGCCGATCCAGAGATATCTGTCCGCGGTCTGGGCAAACGTCTGCACAATCTGCTCCGGCAAGCCCTCCTGCGTCGTCCACATTCGCTCGGTATAGGCAGCTGGAGGCGCCTCAGTGGAGCCAGCGGAAGCAAGTTGAAGGACAGAAATAATGACAAAGGAGATAAGCAAGGCGGGAGCGATGGCGGTGCGCGGGAAGGCGAGTCTAGCTTTGTGGTGGCCCCGGTTCATCGCGTGCAACATGGAATGCTGACGACTCAGTCGAAGAGCGAGCCACGGGAACCGTCCGCCGGTTCCCGAACCCCGAGAATTTACCACACTTCACGAACCGCATGACAGCCGCCTCGGCTGTCCGGGCGAGTCCAGTACATCAAATGCTCACTTACCTCGCGTAAACCGGTCGAACACCGTCACCACCGGTAGCGCATTATGCTGGTCGTCAAAAAAACCTCGGACCGTGAGACGCCCCTTGACTGCCGGTTCCCACCAGAACACGCCTTTGCCACGACCGTTTGGCGTCTCCATCACCACCCGGTTCACCTCTTCGAGAAAAGCCCGCTGCCCTTCGGGAGATTCTGGAAATGGCGCAGGCTTGTTCACATAATTCTCCGGCTGCCAGTTGTAGGCGGTTTCAACCACGATAATGTCCTTTTGATACTCGGCCGCCATGAATTCCAGGTTGCCGCGCAGATCGTCCAAACTGCCGTGCCACCACGGATAGTACGACTGGCCGATGACGTCGTAAGGCACGTCGTAGGAGTTCAGCTTGTCGAGAAACGCCTTCGTTCCTTTGGAGTCACCACCACGATCAATATGAATCATGATCTTGGGGCGCGGGCCATTCCCCCGGCCCGCATCCACGCCGTTGACGCCCGCATAGACCAGCTGCGCAAAGTTGTCCCAATTTTCCGGAAGTTTGCCGTCCGGCCACAGCATTCCGTTCGTGATCTCATTGCCGATCTGAACCATGTCCGGCAGCACGCCAACGTCGCGGAATCGCGCAATTGTGTCCCGGGTGTAATCGAATACCGCTTGGATCAATTCTTGGTGTGATTTCCCCTGCCAGGCCTTCGGAATGGGCTGCTTGCCTGGGTCAGCCCAGCCATCGGCATAGTGATAGTCGAGCAGAAACTTGAAGCCGAGTTTCCTGGCATCCTTTGCCAGCGCGATTGTGTACTCCAGGTTGTTGGGAAGTTCGCCGGGCGTGTGAAACAAGCGTAGCCGGACCCAGTTGTAGCCATGGTTTCTCAGAATTTGCAGCCCTGGTACGGCAACTCCGTTGTCTTTGAAAGCCATTCCCTCATGTTCCACCTGACCAAGAAAAGATACATCCGCACCGATCGCGTAGTCCTGGCTTTGAGCCGAGTTGGTCAGCGCAACCTGTACAGTGAACAGTATGGAAACCAAGCAAACGCCGCATGCTTTCATGCCGTCTCCCGCCAATATCGAGTTGGGGATTTCTGGCTATCGAGGTTTCAGGTCCATTACCAGTTCGTACTCCGGGACAATCTTCACGTCTTTCAGCTTTGCCACCTGGCCATCGGGAGGGAACACGGGGCGTGCACTGGCAGGAAGATAGATCGGCGAATGATCATGGAGCGGCAAGATCTTCAGTTCAAGCCGATCCCAGTACTGGCTGGGAATGCTCTTCAGTCCGATCAGCCAGGGAGTGCCGTTGTAGAAATTGTCAGTAAGTAGTTTTCCGTCCACGTAAAGCCGCGCCACATCCCCTTCGTATGCGATTTGAAGAAAGACGTTGGACACGCTGCCGGGCTCAACTCGCGGCACGTTTATCTTCCAGCTTGCCGCTGTGTTAAATGCAGAATCCTCCGGTGCCATGGCAACCTCTTTGCCTAACTTGACGGGAGGGTCCACACCAAGATCCTGTAGCTTCCGAACTCTGGCCATGCTCCATACTTGCTGTACGCGGGTTGTATAGCCCTTAAAGATGCCGTCGGCGGGGGCAGCGGCAACAAAACCGGCTGGATCGCGCTCGAGGGCGGGGAAGAAACTCACTTTTAACCGGGAAGAATCGGTACCGAGCATATGCACGCGATCCTGATCGAAATACAACTGGGCCGCAGACAAAACCAACCGCTCCCGCCCGGCGAGAGTGGCTTTCCATGTGTGCAGGGCCTGTTCTCGCGACAAAACGATTATGTTGACGCCGGCGCCGCTTCGATTGCCAACCCGGATTGCGACCTGTGTTCCCGGTTCGATCCGAACGTAGGCCATCCCTCCCTCGCGCGTGACGGGCCCACCCGAACTTGCGATGGAAACGCTATCCTTTTCTTCGAAGGCGAACTCTGGTGAAATCCCCGGCCATGCAAAAAAGACGTAGGTTTGCGGATCGTCCAACTTGCACAGTAGTTGCGCCGTGGCATATCGAAGCAATGTCCAGCCGAGATTGAGATTCACGGGCCAGATCGCGTATGCCCCGGTGGGAACATTCACAGGACGGCGGGGTACGTAGACCACACTGGAGGAGAGCTCTAGCTTGACCTGAAAATTCTTCTTCTCCGGCAGCGCGTATGTCCGCTCGTGGTTGTTGAGGAAGATGAACCCATGATCGCCTTGAAGGCGCGCGGCAACCCGTGGGGTCCAGGTGTCCTGTTTGCTCTCCGGCATGCGCTCAGGCAAGTAAGAGGGCATCGGCGCGAGACTCGAACCGAAATCGCCGAGGAACAAGTGAAACGTCTTGAGGACCCCGTACGACGCCTTCGTTTCGCCGAATTCGCCGAGCGGCGCCTGGAAATCATAAGACTTCACCGGCAAATCGTTTGGATACCCTGTCGCTTGCGACTCCTGCAATGTTGTTTTCTTGCCGTCCGGATTGGTGCCCCCGTGAAACATATAGTAGCCGTATAGAACGACCCCCGATCCCAGCTTCACGACCTCCATGGCCGCCGTATCGTCAGCACTGAGCAGCGGCCGCCGGTGATACGCGACCGCCATGCCTCCTCCCATCTCTGCGGTGAAGAACGGGTAGGCAGCGTCGAGGGCGTCAATGTCAGGACGCTTGGAGCGCAGATCGTCGCCGACATTTTCCTCGCAACGGATCTGGGTGAAGAAGTAGTTCGAACTTGGCGCCAGATCGACCAGGCTGCGCCACCAGAATCCGTCTGCGTATCCCCCAAATACCGGCAGCACATCGCGGGACGGAACTACAGCGTTGTCCCACCCGGTCACGGCGTAAAAAGGAGCGTCTAGGCCTGCTTCCTGGGCAATTTGTCGCAGATGGAGAATGTGGTCCTCGCCCTTGCCCGGTCCGCGCGCACTGTACTCGTTTTCAAGCTGCAGCCCAACGATAGGCCCGCCCTCCTTCCAGAACAATCCGCCTAGTTGCTTGCCAATTTCGCCGAAGAAGCGGCGGACATAGCCAAGGTAGACCGGGTTGTTTTCGCGAGTTGCGGTCTTCTGAATCAGCCAGTCGGGAAGCCCTCCATTGCGCACTTCGCCATGGTCCCACGGCCCGACACGAACCCAGACGTACATGTCATGGCTGGCGCAGAGCTCGACGAAACGGCGCAAGTTGCGCTGTCCTTGCCAGTCGAACTGCCCTTCAATTTCTTCGTGGTGAATCCAGAAGACGTAGGTCGAGACTACCTGGATGCCGCCTGCCTTCATCTTCAGGATTTCTTCATCCCACTGAGTTTCGGGATACCGTGAATAGTGGAACTCCCCCATCACCGGAAACCACGGCTTTCCATCCCGCACCAGATAGCGGCTATTAAGCGAAAGTGTATGCCCGTCGGGGGTTTGGCCACCCGCCGGAAATGGCAACGGTTGTGGGCGTGAAGGCGCAGTTTTCGCATCGATGACAATCGGGGAGGACGAAGCCTTATTTGGCACAGCAGCGGAAGCAACCAGAGCCGCGGCAAAGGTCAGGACAAGACTTGCCCCGAGCCTGAAGCCTGGGTTGCGCCTCCGCAAGTTGTTTTTCATCGGCAATCCCTAGATCTGAAAAATTGTGATCCGAAAATATGATCCGAAATTTATCATTGCACTCGCGTCCCTACATCCGACTAACGTTGGATGACCGACAGGATATAGCCGATAGCGTATTGGGTCAGTGCGGCGGCCTGGTTGTCATGAACTTTCTCGGAGAAATTCGTGAAACGAGGTAATTGGAATTGCATACCATAAGCCTGGTCTGGTCTCGAGTCTGTCTTGCGATAATATCGGTGGCGTTTCTTGTAGGCGCTGCGGCTGCCGAGCATCAACCTGTTCTCCTTTGGTCGAACGGGGCCCCCGGTTCGGAGGGCAAAGGCTCTGAAGGCAAGGCTTCGGAAGAAGCAGTGAGGCTGAATGAATATGGAGAGCACATCGTATCCGGCATCCATCATCCTTCGATCACTCCGTATCTTCCTACCAAAGACAAATCCACTGGAGCCGCGGTCATCATCGCGCCGGGTGGCGGACACAAGGAACTTTGGATGGATCACGAAGGCTACAACGTCGCCGAATGGCTAAGCGACCACGGTGTAGCTGCCTTCATATTGAAGTATCGTCTAGCGCGGGAGCAAGGTTCGACCTACACCATCGAAGGGCATGCTTTGGCGGACATCAAGCGCGCGATCCGCCTGGTGCGAAGCCGTGCCTCAGAATGGGGCATTGATCCTAAGCGGATCGGCGTGATGGGTTTTTCCGCGGGCGGCGAATTGGCCGCCCTGGCGAGCACGCGGTATGACGCCGGCACTTCGAGCGCAACGGATCCGGTCGAGCGCGAGAGTTCAAAACCTGCGTTTCAGGCACTGCTCTATCCCGCCATCCCGCATGACATGAACCTCTCGAAAGAAACACCGCCCGCTTTTCTGGCTTGCGGTGGAGATGATCGGCAGGAAATTGCACAAGGTCTGCCGGAGCTCTACCTCGCGCTCAAGCGGGCGGGCGTGTCGGCAGAACTTCACGTTTACGCTGGCGTGGGACACGGCTTTGGCGTGCGGGCGAGCAATGGGGCTGCCGTTTCCGGCTGGCCACAGCTCTATCTCGAATGGCTTCTCCACCAACTGACAGCGCGCAAGAACGGAGGGCTGGAATAGGAACCAGATCCGTCATCCAAAATTCCGCAGTGCTGAACGGAATTGATACTCGGTTCCAGTCAGCCGCAGACCCTGCTAGCTGATAGCTTCCTGATGCGCTTACTTTTGTCTTCGTTTGCTTCGGCAATCCGTGCCTGTTGGCCCGCATCTGACACGGCCTCATGAATGCGTCCGCACTTTTTGGGCTTGACACCTTGCCCGAGACGATGTTGCGGAACATCATGTGCTTGCCGTAAATGGCGCGGGTAGAGTCGTCATCCTGCTCCGCCACCGCACCTTCCAGCGTCAGGCCGGCGAACACGCCCTTCGAGCCCGAGTAGGTCAGGATTTCAGTGTTCATCTTCCAGTCAGCTCGGGCGGAAGCGTGACGGCCTACTGGTCCGGCCGCAACAGATCCTTCACCGCTGCGTGCGAACTTGCCGGAGAGCAGATGCTGGAGACCCTGCTCGTTCATAACCAGCATGACCAGATTCACGCCTTCGACTCCAATCTGCAATCCCCAGCTTCCGCCCCAACTGAGACGAACGCAGGCGCACTCCAGCCTTCAGTCGTTCGGCAAGAGGCCACGACACGGCCGTGCTTGCCCCCCAAAATGGCTTCTTGTGTAAATTGAGCAATCTTGCACACAATCGCGGCCGCTGATGTGTCATTGTGAGCCTGTCGACGTTGCGAAAGAGTGGCGATCCTTGGGCGCCGGGGGCAACTAGGATAATTGTTCCAGGTTCTCTTGCGGGTCACCTGGCGCCCGCCGATTGAGCGGCCGGGAAATGCGGGCATTTCCGCTGTGAACCTCATGCATCCTTTTCTTATCCGTGTTCGCAGGTTGTTCGCCTTCATCGCTGGGCCACTAAGAAAGCTCTTCGCGATGCAAACATACCGCAGGGATTTCGGATCACAAAGGATGTGCCCATTCTGCGGGCTGATCACTTCGCGATCCAAACCATTCTGTTTAGAGTGCGGGAAGTCGCTGCGAGGAGGTCAACTGGGGCGGAAAGATGCGAAGCAAGGATGAGCAATATTGGGAACGAAGAACGCACCGAAAACAGCGTCTCTGCTCGGGGTCGACTGGTAGACGAATTTGATTTTCGGGCGCCGCAGGAATCAGCGGAGGATATGAACATGCTGCACGATTTTCGTTGTGATCCTGATTCTGTGGCTTCTGGGTTTCAGTCTCCACGTGGCCGGCGCTCTGATCCACTTGCTGCTGGTAGTAGCGTTGGCGGTTGTAGTCATCGACCTGGTGCGCGGCCGCCGCGCGGCGTAGAAGCCTTCCCCTATTTGTGCGGGCCCTACCTATGTTGGAAAAGGACGCGCAGGCCGCGGCTCATAGCTGCCTTCAGGACTCGCAGAGCCGCCTGGCCAGAGTTCTCGGGGCGGGAAGTCTTGAAGGCGGACAACTCTCGGTCGAGATGCGTCTTAGTCGATGGATGCCCTGTGCTGAGCGTGCATTTCTTTTTCGGTTTAGCTCCGCACATGGGACAACGAACGGACAATATTTGTCCCAACGTGAGTTTCGCGGGTTTCAGACCGATATTATTCAACATCGCCCATGGTCAATCCTGGTCTCTTGAGATTTCAACCACTTCAAAACGGGAGTCTAACGGGAACTGATTCAGTCCAATGGTGTGCCCGGGGGGAGATGAGTGCTACCAACTTCGCCGCCCTGCAACAGCACTACGCGTTAATTCCAGAATTTCAAAGTGCGCCACGACCACCCAGCTTGGCTGGCACCGACGCCCGCAAATGCAATGAGGCCGCATGCTGATTTATCACTGCTGCTGCTTGCGTGCGGCGGTTTCCATTCATGCTGTTGAAATCGAGGGTGGTGACGCTATGCTCGCAGAATGTGCACGTGAATGTGGTGCCGCCATTCATCGGTTTGGTTGTGTAATATCTCACATCTCTAATTGTAGTCCTTCTACCGGTTCGGGCTTTGGGCAATGGGTGTGCAACCTTAGAGCAGGAAACGCCGTCGCTAGCGGGGAGTCCAGAGCGAAACGTCGCAGAGTTCCTGGGCGTCTAGTCAGAATTGGACACTTCCACTCCGAATACTTCGCCAAACGCTGGACATTCCGCCCTTCCCGTGACCGGCCGGGACGCCGCAGATGTAGGGGCGACCCTAGCCGTCCTTCACGACGTTGTGCCGGCTTCGATTCAGCACAAAGTGAACCGTCGCCAACAGGAAGTGAGGACCGTCGCACCTGGCCACGAGCGCATCCACGGACTTCAATGCATCAGCCGGCAGCTCCACGTCCCCGACGAGCATGACGATGGGGACCACTGGTTTGACCTTCTTGATCTCAGCCGCCACGCCCCGCCATCCAAAAGGCCCAACTGGTTGTCGAGCACAATTGCATCCACAGGCCGGAACATAAAAAGGCGCAGACCATCGGCACCGTTGGTAGCGGTTAGCAGCTCGTATCCGTTTTGTTCCAACAACTCAGTTGGGCTGGATTTCGGTGTATACACAGCAGAGTGCTGTTTGTGCCCATGCCGGTTCATCTATACCGGCAGGCTTCCCACCGTTCTGTCAAAATTGCTCAATACCGGAGCCGGCCCCGCAATCATCAGTACAGTCAAAAGGCGCACGGACGAGCTTACGTATTCTCACGCGGTGATTCCAGGGCTTTCTGGGTACCCCGTATGCGCTTTCACCGCAAATTTGGGTGATCACGGGCAACAAGCGGTGGGTGTTTCGTACTTGGAAACGAAGGCATCGTTCTCTGGCGACCGCTTACGTGGAGATGCTCAATCGTGCAGCACTACATTGAGCAGCGAGCTGTGGACCTGCAGACCGCCGTTGTAGTGAATGAAGCCCAGTTTCCTGAACCGGTTCATGAAAAAACTGACTCGCGAACGAGTGGTTCCAACCATCTCGGCCAGGGTTTCCTGACTGATTTTGGGGACCACGGTTTCCGGAATGCCATCTTTGCCGAAGTGAGCGAGCAATAGAAGGACCCGGGCCAGCCTCTTTTCACTGGAGTTGAACAGTTGGTCGACCAGGTCTTCCTCGTAACGGATGTTCCGGGCCAGCAAATACGCCACAAACAAATCGGAAAACGCATGTTCGCGGTGAAGTGCAGTCATCATCGCTTTCTTGTCCACTCGCAAAAGCTCGCAATCCGTCATTGCCGCCGCGGATCCCATACGGAGAAGCTGACCTGCCAGCGAACCCTCACCAAAAAAATTCCCCTCACTCACTATGCCGATCGTCGCTTCCTTACCGGCCGTGGATACGACGGTAAGCCTCACTTTGCCTTTTTGGATATAGAAGACGGCGTCCGCCGCGTCCCCTTGGGCGAATATCATTTGCTTTTTCGGAACGGCCAACATCTTCCTGCCATTGCCGATGGTCGCGAGGAAAGTCTTGGGATCGAACTCACGCTTTTTCTTGACTCCCACAGCCAGCTTCATAGAAGCAGATTATAGCGTAGAAAAGAACTAAGGTTAATTTGGGGCAACAGGCTTCTGGAGTGTGCCATTCTGCGCAGTGTTTCCAGAAGAAATGAGATTTATTGGGGGTAGGCCAAATCGGTGTTACTGAGGAGTTACTCCGTAGCCGCCAAGCGCCGATCTCGATGTGGCTCTGTCCGCGGGAGGCCGATGCTCAGCTCACACTTCTCTCCCGGCTTGGCGCCACAAGTGGGGCAACGAACCGCCAGGGCTGCTTCCCGTTTGGTTTTCATAGCTGCATAGTGCACCGTTTGCCCGCCAACAAGATGTTCAATTGTGACCACCGCCCGAGGGGGCGGCCACTCTGTCCGTCGATTTTGAATTTCTGTTTTAGCACCTTGCTTTGCGTGGTTACAGCGGGGACGACGGGACTCGAACCCGCGACCTCTGCCGTGACAGCTGAACATGAGTATTTTCAGCGACTTGGAAGAGGCGCGGACGGCAAAGTAGCACTTAGCGCGCCGGGGTTGACGTGACATCGTCAATTTGACCAGGAATTGTTTCGTAGTCCCCTAAAGTCCACAGCCAGACAGCCGATTTCCTATTTGACCATCGGAAGACGCTGTCGTGTCAACGGCTGAATCGTCTCCACGACCGCTCACGGAATCCTGGATGGAGCCGATACTCGGTGCAGGATACAAGGTTGAAACCGTCACAAATCCCGGGGACTTCTCGTGCTGCGTATCGCTGATATTAGTTGGTCAAAAAAGCTTCTTGCGGTCTCCAGCCCACCGTGAGCAGGCCAACGATGTAAATGCTGGAGACGGCAAGAATTTTCTTCGGCCAACTGATGTCAGCAATGCGGCCCAACGGTATGCCTCTGCTCCTTAAAATTACGCTAACTAAGGATATCGGCAGAAGCTCACAAAACTTAAGTTTGTCAGCCCAAATCTTCGACCTGATGGAACTGGGGGAGTCGCGTTGGCAAGATCAGATCTTCGCCAAGTCATTCTCGCCAGGGCTAAGCGGCGGCGGCGGCGAAGATTGACAAGAACCAGAATGGCGCTGGCTGTTTTCCCTTTTCGTGGGCGCGCTGGCTTCATGTTCCAGAAGCCAGGACTTGCGTGCGATACCGCCACCGTAGCCTGTAAGCGAACCATTAGCTCCGATGACGCGATGACAAGGCACGACAACTCCAACCGGATTTGAACCATTGGCCAAACCAACAGCCCTGACAGCTGCCGCTCGACCAATTTGCTCGGCAAGTTTTGCGTAAGAAACGGTGGTGCCGCAGGGGATGTTTCGCAATGCACGCCATACCTCGCGCTGAAAAGGGGTGCCGCCGGTTTGCACCGGCAGGATGTCTATCGCCGTAAGCTCTCCCGCAAAGTAATTGCTGATCGCATAGGTTAAGCCAGTCGGATCGCGAGCCGGTTCGAGCCTGAATCCATGTTCGCCATAGTGGAGCCGCAGCAGGTGGCGCATGCGGGTCTCGTGCTCTGCCCAATCCACAGCGTGCAGGTTTCCCTCGCGGTCGGCCACGATCAACATCTTGCCGATGGGAGTGTCGATTCGATCGATCAGCAATGGCAGGGGCTCGCTCATGCGCGCTCCCTGGATGTCGGAATCGCAGTTGCCTCTGCGGTCCAGAGATGCTGCGCAGCATAGGCTCGCCACGGCCGCCATGACTCGGCACGATTAAGAAGCCTGGCCGAGGTTGACCGCGTTCCATCGACCATTGCTGCGCCGCGAAGCAAGCCAATGTCCGATGCAGGGAACGCGTCCATCTCGCGTAGAGCCCGCAGGGCTATATAGTGTGCTGTCCATTCGCCAACTCCGCGGATGGTGCGCAATCGCACGATCGCTTCTTCCATGGTTCCAAATGGCCGAAACAGATTCGGATCGACCGCCGCTGCTTCCGCCAATGCCTTCATCGACCTTTGACGCGCAGCCGGCATACCAAGGCCGATAGATTTCGCCAAGGCAAGACGCTCGGCTGTGGGGAACACATGCGATAGGCTCGGATGACCGCAATAACCCGTCGATACAGGTTCGCCATGGAGTGCAACCAGCTGTCCCGCGAGCCGGCGTGCAGCGGCAACGCTAATCTGCTGACCAAGAATCGCGCGCACCGCCAGCTCAAAGCCATCCCACCCACCGGGTGCGCGCAGCCCGGGACGTTGCGCTACCAAGGGCGCCAGCATCGGGTCGCGAGAGAGGTGTGCGTCGATCGTCTCGATGTCCGCGCCAAGATCGAAGAGACGGCGCACGCGGCTTACAATCGCAGGTAAAGCTGTGACCCTAGGAAACCGGATCGTAACACCCAAGGTCTGCTGTTGGGGCAGATGTGCGACTTCGACACTTCCAGTAAAGCCATTGATCTCAACCGTGCGTCGATAAGTTCCGTTCTCGACAACCTCAACGCCGGAAATCGCACGCGCCCGCAGATAGCCGAGCATGGCTTCCCAGTCATAGGGAGGACGATAACGGAGCCGGAGCGTCACAGCTGCATCCGCACCCGCAGCGCTCACGGAAACTCTTCGCCTCAGTGCACTGGGAGGGCGGTGAAAAAGGTCCTGGAATATTTCATTGAATCGCCGCACGCTGCCGAATCCGGCCGCCAGCGCAACTCCAGTCATAGACATTCGCGTTTCGTGAATGAGCTGCTTAGCAAAGAGCACACGCCTGGTTTGTGCCACCGAGATGGGCGAGGCTCCAAGATGCTGCATGAACAATCGGCGGAGTTGGCGCTCGCCTACTCCCAGGCGTTCTGCCAGTGCTTCGACGCTTGCGGTCTCGCCGTCAAGCGCGCCGTCGTTAATGAGAGCCAGCGCGCGGGAAACAGTGTTCGAAGTTCCGCGCCATGAGGCCAGATCGGGAGCAGTCTCCGGACGGCAACGCAGACATGGGCGAAAACCAGCTCTCTGCGCCGCGGCCGCCGAAGCAAAGAAGCTACAATTCTCGAACTTCGCGGTGCGCGCTGGACAGACCGGCCGGCAATAGATGCCGGTTGATGTCACACCTACAAACAGCAAGCCATCGAACCGGGGATCCCGGCTCTGCAAAGCGCGATAGCAGATCTCTGGATCGGGAAGTTCCATACCCTCATTCTCCCATTTGTTGAGTGGGCAGACTCGCGTTTTTCGGACATGATCTCTCATCGAGATCAGGCAACCGGATGCCGGTGATGCCAGGACGTGGCTCCCTGGATCGCGGCGGCAGGCCTATTCGCATCACGCGCTCGCCGCGCGTGCCGCTTGTTCCAGCGCCTTCATCGCCACGAGGTAAGGGGCGGGGCCATGGCTCACCCTTGCGACGCCATGCTCTGCTAGTGCGCGCACGGGCGGGGTGGCGTCGCCGACCATGATGTTGAGAGGGAGCGGCGACACTTCAGCCAGGCGGGTGATCAGAGCGATATCCGCTAGACCGGGCGCGAAGAGCCCATCCGCGCCAGCTTCCGCATATGCGTGTACTCGCGCGATTGCCTCTACGACCATAGCATCGTCATGCTGCTCGGGCGGTCGCTGGAAAAAGATATCAGTCCGAGCGTTGATGAAGAAGCAGCTATTGGCTGCATCGGCCGCCTGCCGAGCGTGCCGGATGCGATCGGCCTGATCAACTGTCTCGCGGAGTCTTCCATTCGCCGGAAAACTGTCCTCTAGGTTGCAGCCTACGGCCCCTGCGTTGATCGCCCGAGCGATGGTCTCGCCGACCACTTCCGACGCGTCGCCATAACCGCTTTCCAGATCGATCGTGACGGGTAGCTCTGTCGCGCCGACGATCCGGCGCAGATTGTCGATCGCCAGAGCAAGCGGGATCCGCTCGCCATCGGCGAAGCCGTTTGCATTGGCGACCGACCAACTACCGGTCGCGATCGCCTTGGCACCTCCCCTGGCGACGGCCTTAGCGCCACCTGCATCCCAGATGTTGAAGAGGATGAGCGGCTTTCCGGGAATATGTAACGCCCGGAATTGCTCAGCTTTGCGCGTCTGATCAGCCATTCTCTTCTCCCGATAAAGATAAATTAGTGAGCATGAAATGCGTACAAGTGTCATGCCGCCTTCTGTTGTGCCGCTTGCCAGTGTTCGCGTAGTTCCTTGTCGAATTCCGCCCAGCGTTCCTCAGGGAAGAAAATTCTGGCACCCTTGAACTCGACGCGGCGCCGAGTGCCTGGGATAGTATCGGCGAGCCAGCGCGACCATTTCACTTCGAAATACACATCATCCGTTCCCCAGACGACCAGCGTCGGCGCCTTCAGCGTCTTCAGCTGTGCTTCAATGGCGAGCGTGTGCCTATTGTCGAAAGCTGCAAGGAAACGTTGCAGGTCGCGCGTGCGCTGCTCGGTCCTGACCAGCGGGCGCAGATATTTTTCGATGCTGTCGTCACTCAGCTGTTCCGGGTGTTCATATGCCGGTGCCAGAGCTTGCGGTGATCGATAGACGCTCTTGTCCGACAACATCGCCTCTAGCGTTCCACGTAAACCACCGGCCGCCGCCATCGCCAGGAAGGGTTTGAAGGCCTCGGGCGGCCAGTTGTCGTGGGTGTCGCAGTCGGTGAGCGTGAGGCTGCGCACGCGCTCCGGATTTAGCGCGGCGAAAATCTGTGCTATACCGCCACCGCTGTCATTGCCCACGAGATCCACCTGATCGATGTTCAAGGCATCGAGAAATTCCTTGAGCATCTTCGCATTGGCCGTTACAGATACGTCCTGATCCGGCGCGATTTCGGTGTCGCCATGTGCAAGCAGGTCCACGGCTATACAACGTCGAATGTCGGACAAATCCGTCAGCTGATGACGCCACAGATGCCCGTTCAGCAGCACGCCATGCACAAACAACGCGACCGGTCCCGTACCCTGCTCCGTGCAGCTGATACGGCCTGACGCGGTCTGCACGCCAAGATGGGTCGCCGATGACTTGTTTCCATCCATGGCTCAACCCTTCCTCGCCGCTGTCGCGGAAACGTGCGCTTCCTTCAGCTTCTGTGCGCACTCATCACAGCACACCTCAACCGTCTTGCCGCCGATTTTGACCTTGATGAGATTCGCATCTAACTGGCAGTCGCAAGCCGCACAAGTTTTCTCAACCATGATATCGCTCTCCAATTACCCGAAGTCCGGGTGCGACCATTAGGCCACGCAAGAAGAGAGCGCCGCTGTCAGAATCTTTAGCGATTTGCTTGGACCGTCGCTAACGATGCAGCGCCGACTGTCTGAACTCCGAGGGCGAGCGGCCGTAAACCTCGCGGAACACGGCGCTGAAATGGCTGTGGCTAGAGAAGCCGAGTTCCAGGCTTAGAGCGGTCAGGTCGTCATATTGCGCGAGAAGGTCCAGCGCCCGCGCTAGCCGTAGTCGCAACTGATAGCGATACAAGGGCAGGCCTTCCACTTGTTGGAAGACCTGCGTGAGATAAACCGGGGAGCCGCGCACTTCGGCGGCGACCTCGGCCAACGTCCATCGTCGCGCCAGATCGCTCGCCAGCACTAGCTTGGCCCGATCCACCAGCCGCTGCCGTCCGATACTGGCGCCCGCCGCATGTGTGGTGCGCGGCCCCAACGCCCGCTGCACTAGGGTCAAGGCCAGGCTTTCTGCTTCCAAAGCTTCCGCGATCTTCTGGCGCAGGCTGTGCCGCAGCAGCGCCGCGAGCGCTTGGGCTCGCGCGTCAATCCGTAGACGCTGCCGCCGAAATGCCAGCGTCGCGCTGTCGCGCAGAAGAGTAGGTGGCGCCAGTTCACGCAGCTGCGGTTCACTGATGGCCAGCGACAGACTGGCATCGCCACCCGGCACGGGGTGGCTCACCCGGTAGCCTTCGGTGGCGTTGAAAAACAGCACTTGGTTCGCCTCGGCTACGGCCTGGTCGTGCCCAAGATGGCGCACATAGACGCCGCGATACGGAAATACCAGTTCTGTGGCGGTCGCGCACTCTTCCGCATCCTGGTGTCGGCGGTTGCCCTGGCAGTACACGTCTCGGATCGTAACGCTCGGAGATTTTAGTAGCGATTGAGCGGCAAATTCAGGCACGCATTTACTTTCGTTTTTTAACCCCACACTCTTGACCTACCGGTTGTACAAATCACCAAAGCCTTTCTCCTGCTAGAACCTTCGGGGCTGCCAGTGCCTTCCCTTGCGCGGATGGCGCATGGTCCAGCTAAGCCGACCTTTATCGCCGCTGCGAAGCATCTAGCCTTGCTTGCCCCCTGGGGGAGACAGATCACCAGAACCATATCGCTGCGCGTTCGGTTTCAACTCGCAATGTCGATTGCCCGCCAGCGACTGGGCGACAACCCATATGCGCGCTTGAACTGGCGCGTCATATGGCTCTGGTCAGCAAAACCGCAGGCAAACGCCGCGTCAGCGAGGGAGTGCCCGGCACGCACCAGAAATCGAACGTGGTCAAGGCGGCGCATTGTCAGATATCGGTACGGGCTGGTCCCAAGCCGCGTCCGAAAATGGCGAGCGAGCGCATAACGGTCAAGGCCGGTGAGAGCCTCAAGCTCCTCGGAGGCGACAACCCGCTCAAAATGAGCATCGAGGAACTGGCGCGCAAGCTCAACCGCAGTGGAACAAGTTGCGGCAACGGATCGGTTCTTACTAAAAGCGTCGAGCGCCAGCAGGGCCTCTGCAATAGCCAGGACGACCTGATCCGTTTCCAGTGCCTCCAAGTCTCGATCCAGATCGTCGAGTGCAGGACGAAGCGCAGCCATCAAACACTGATTCCTCAAAACTGCACTGCGCACAAAAGGCAAGCTCCTGGTCTTCTCTCCCAGCGCATTTCGAATGAGGCGGGGCTCGATGTAGAGCATTCGATACAGAAAGCCCGCTTTCGTTCCGGCGCGCCCATCGTGCACCTGGTCAGGATACAAAACCATGACGCTACCCCTGGTGCTATCGGCTCGAGCACCCCGATAGTCGAACGACTGCACTCCGCCCACGGTGTAGCCGATGGCATAGGTGTCGTGGCGATGCGGGTCGTAGGCATGGCCAGCGAAGAACGCTTCGATGCGCTCCAGGCCCGGCTGCGAGGGAGCGAATCTGATCCAATCACAGGGCAGGGGACCGCACGATCGTTCAAGACGAGCCTGGTTATGGTCGTTCAGAATCGTGCCCATGGGCTTCGGTACCAAGATCGCCATCGTCGTGCGCGAGGATCTCGCCACCTGGCAGAAACTCAACGTCGCATGTTTTCTGTCAGGCGGACTCGTCGGATTTTACCCTGAACTCGGCGGAGAGTGCTATGTGGACGCTTCGGGTCAGACCTATGGCCCGCTCGTCCGGCAGCCAATCCTAGTTTTTTCGGCCTCAGCAGCTGATCTGACGAGAACGCTTCGGCGCGCTACAGATCGCGGCCTGAAGCCGTCAATTTATACTCGGTCGCTGTTCGGGACCAACAACGACATCGACAACCGTGCCGCGGTCCTCGTGGTTCCCACCGACGCCCTGGACCTCGTTGGCGTTGGGCTCCACGGAGATCGCAAAGAAGTTGACAAGGTCATCAAGGGCTTGGCCCTCCATCCTTGATGCGGAGGGGCAAGGACTGCAGTGGTCCCGTCGGGACGAACGAGGCGATTGGTTTTCCTCTCGTCGGAGGTTTATTTTGACTCAGAGTTGGCGCTGGCCTGTTGCTGCCCAGCCTACGGGCCGACCAACGGACGAGTACCCGAAGGTCAAGGTTCCGACTGAGGTCTGGCTTTGGCCATAATTTCATACACAGGCTTGTTGTCGGCGTAAACTTGCCACTTCTTCACCAAGCTGTTTTCCACGGCAGCCAGCCACGCGGACGATGTCCGCCATTTATTCTCCGGCTGAAGTTTGCCGTTTGTCACGATAGTGCCACCCGCCGTGCCAAACACGGCTACGGTGTTTCCATTTTCGAATATCTCCTCATGTGTCACCCAATAGTCCGGGCAAAATGAATAATAGCCTCGCCAGGCCACGCGCATTTTTTCGCGACCGCGCACCGTGTTACCAAGAGAATCGATGAATACGTGATCCTCCGTCATGAGCTCGGCCAGCTTGTCCGCGTCCTTTTTGTTAATGCGATCGAGAAAATCGAGAACCGTTTCGATTGAACTCATGTAGTACCCTCACATGCAATGTGGCCGGAGTGCTAGACCAACAACAATCAGAGAGAGCGCCAGACCAGATTGAGGTGCCCGGAATCGGCCGGGAGACGAGATTCCCGCCCGCTCTAGCGCTGATATGCCAGTCTGTGAATTTCCGACTTCAAAGGATGTTACAGCTATCCAGTCAAAAAGGGGACTCTATGCCTTCAACTGGGATTCTGGACGAATTGGCAATACGGAAGTTATCACTCACCGGCCGGCCGTGCAACGCAGGCGCGTTCCTCTGGTGGGGCCCGCTGAAACACTGACCGACAATCCCGACAAAGATCTCCCCTTGATTCAAAAGAGAATTTCGAAAATGTATGAGGCATCTTGAATTCCCTGAAGGCAGCTTCGACGGCCTCTGGTCATCCTTCAGCCTCCTTCACATGCGCGCGATTGAAATTGAAATTGATAAGACTCTCTCTGGTTTCATATCTGTGTTAAGACCGTGCGCATCGGCAGCCGTGCGCCGCCACCGTTCTTGCTGTCGGCCGCCGAACTCGATGCCCGCGCCGCTGGATTCCGCAGAATAGGGCGGTTATGCTTCCGAGGGCCAACCGCAGCCGATACCAATACTTCGTCGGTCCAGGAGTAGAAGACCATGCCGACACTCTGGGCGAAAAGTCAAGGAACGTATCCACTGCACTCCGCATATGAATGGGCTCAGGTTCTCGCGCCCGCCGACGAGTATGACAATTCCACTCTCGTTGGAAGCGCAGGCTGGGTTGTCGCCCCTGAATATTCTGGCGTGGACGTTCCGTTCAGTCACCCGTTCGGCTTTGATTGGGAATTTCAGATTGCGCTCGACGACGATGCGAAGGGATATCCGGATTTGCTCAGTCCGGCTAACGCGGAGGGCGAAGGCGATCCAAACCATAACTCGATCCTCTTGGCGAACGCTCTAGGATTGAGCGCCTCGCGGACTCCTCGGCATGGAATGGGACAAGAACCTCCTCCCTCAAAGCTTCCGAGCCCGGGTGGATCACGGCGACCGCGTAGCACTACTCGGCCGCTGGATTCTCGATGCCGGTCACGATCCTAGCGGGTATCTCAGGACCGAGATTCATCCGCCACTGGTGATGGCAACGGGGAATGTGAGTAAAGACCCTCAAGGCGCTCCACTTACCCGTGTGCTTTTCATCGCTCGCCCGTATCTGGCTGGTCAAACCTATGTCGTCGATGTTGCCGACGCGTACGACGATGGGGCTGACGATGACGGACCACTGTTCAATCACCTCGTCAAAGAAGTCCTGAACGTGATTGAGTTGGACTCGAGGCAAGTCGAAGCTCATCCGAAGATCAAGTCATTTCCTTTCCGAGGCGCGCATCGCTTTCAGTTCACCATAAGACCACCGCAACTCGCTGATTCCACGAAGTTCAGGCTCGTCGTTTCCTTTCAATTTACGGTACGTAGCGGCTGTCATATTCGGGTGACATCTCCCACTATCGATGCGATCAATGTTGTCGTCTCCGTTAGCGAAAATGAGTATAAGCTGCCACTGCTACCGGACAGAATAGAGCGCAGCTATGGCGCAGACGAGGCTGGACACGCTAAGCCCAGGATCAGGGTGGAAGGCGGAGTTAGCAGATGCCCTGGCCGCAGCGCTCGCCGGCTACTACTCGTGGGCAGGCCCATGGATGGCGCTATACGGCATACGTACTTTTTGGCCGAGGTATCAAGACAGACGAGTATGAAACGCTTCCGGAGTTCAATATCCTTGACTCTGCAAGTGCTGTAGAGAATGCATTCGCGGACAACATCCCCGCCGGACAGGGCGTGGTCGTTGACGACAACCAGCCTTATCCGCTCTACGGCTGGTTGGAAGTTAAATGGGTAACGCGACGGGGTGGTCTGTCGACATCGCCAATTGATGCCATTACTGACCTTTTTGCGACGGACTGAGATTCTGATGCGGATCGGATCGACTAGCTACACTTGCGCAAAGCCGCCATCGACAAACAACTCCGCTCCCGTGACGTAGCTCGCGTCGTCAGAGGCGAGAAACACGACGGCCTTAGCGATCTCATCTGGTGTGCCGAGCCTGCCGAGCGGAACATTGTTGGAGATCATCTTCAAGCGTTGCTGGCCCGTTTCTGAGGAAGCCAGGAGGCCACTCAGTCCGGGTGTGTCAATGGAGCCTGGACTCACTGCGTTCACGCGAATGCGGCGGTCTTTTAAGTCCGTTGTCCACGTCCGTGCAAACGAACGAATGGCGGCCTTGGTGGCGCTGTAAACACTATTGATTGGCAACCCTTTGCTTCCGACGATGGATGAATTCAAGATGATAGAGGCGCCGTTTGGCAGAAGAGGAAGCGCCTTTTGCACTGTGAAAAGGAGGCCTTTCACATTGATGTCGAAGGTCCAGTCATAGAGCTCCTCGGTGATCGTGCCAAGGACGGCAAACTTCGCGACCCCAGCATTGGCGAACACAATATCGAGCCTGCCTTTTTCCTGCCTGATTTGTGCAAAGAGACGATCAAGATCGGCAAGATTCGACACGTCTCCTTGTACGCCGATTATATTTCTTCCGATCTCCTTGACGGCCGCAGCTAACTCCGTCTCCCGTCGTCCTGTGATGAAGACGTAGGCGCCTTCGTTCACAAACGCCTTTGCCGTCGCGAGACCAATCCCGCTATTACCGCCGGTAACGAGTGCAATTTTTCCTTCCAACTTTCCCATGGGTTTCTCCTCCTTCTGCTCGACACAATCAGGCAACCGCCGGACTAAGGGCATCGGACATCTGAAATCAGTACAGGACGCGGTCAACTATGCCGACTGGGGAAGACCGATCCCGTAGCGGGGAGCTGGCACCGCGTTGCCGAACCGCTGCGAGAGGGCACGGCGCGCGGCCTCGAAACGGGTCCATTCGTCTCCATCGAGGAGGCCGGGAATCGTAACCAGTTCGCCCTGATCGAGCCCCACCAGCGCCGCATCGACCATGTCTTCCGCGGACATGACGACGGACCGAGGAAGTTTCTGCCAGGGGAGGCCGGCGATTTCCCAGAGGTCCGTTGCGGTCGCGCCCGGCAGCACCGCCTGGATGCGGATACCTTTATCGGCGAGCTCGTGCTGCAGTGAATGGCTAAATGCGATGACAAAGGCCTTGGTCGCGCCGTACACGCCGTTCAGAGTCTCCGGCGAAATACCCACCACGGATGCGATGTTGATGATCGTGCCTGTGCCACGCTTGACGAATCGAGGCGAGGCGGCATAGGTCAGGCGCGTAAGCGCGGTGATGTTGAGAGCGATCATGGCCTCCATCTTCTCCACATCAGCATCCAGCAGCTGAGCGACAGAGGCAGTGCCAGCGTTGTTAACGAGCACGGTGGTGGTCTGATCGTCCCGCAGCGTGGTTTCCACCTTCTCGAGATCCGCCTTGTCATTGAGGTCCGCAAGCAGCGGAGTGACCGAACGTCCGGTCTCGCTCACCAAGCGGGCGCAGAGTGCCTTAAGCGGCGCCTGGCTGCGCGCCACAAGAATGAGGTCGTAGCCACGCTTGGCGAGACGGTCGGCATAGACGGCGCCAATGCCCCGGGAGGCGCCGGTGATAAGGGCCGTGCCGTTTGAGGACGAATTATTTCTGCTGTTCGGATTTGCGGGGAAATCATTCATGTTCTTCTCCTTTGGGGCGCAGCCGATCACTTCAGTCGCCAGCCTTCGTCAAATATGATGAGCATCATGTTTCGAGGGATTCAAACATTATGACAATCATGCAACGATGACCGAAGCATCTAAAGCCTCTGGAGGTTACGTTTATGAGATACCCGGCAGCAGAGACTGCGGAAAAACACCAAAAAATCATTCGAGCAGCCTCGCGGCTCTTCCGCGAGCGCGGGTTCTCCGGCGTGAGTGTCGCTGAAATCATGCAGGCCACTGGCCTCACGCACGGCCCGTTCTACAACCACTTTCCATCAAAGGAGGATTTGATGGCGAGGAGCCTGGAGCAGGGGATGCAAAGTACGCTGGCTGGCATAGAGCAAGTCGGCGACTCAGCCAAACAGACAGCCGAATATCTCGACCGCTACCTCAGCCCGCCCATCGAGACGCTCCGGGGAAAGGATGCATTATGGCGGCCCTCGCTTCCGTCCTCGCACGCAACCATGCTGTATTTGGCAGTTGGAAACAAATCCGCAATTCCTAGAGTTCGGTCCGAGTGACGCTGATATCCGGACTTTCTGCCGGATTCTGTTCGTGTTTGCCCAGCCTGCGAGGGTCCTGACCAGGGAAATATGACCCTCTCACGCGAGTCCCCGTCGCGCCTCGCGCAGTATTTCCTTCGAGAAGGCCTCGTCGTCTACAGCGCGGGCCAGGATCAGCGCGCCCACCATGGTAGAAAGCATACGAATTGAGTTTCCTCGTGCGGAGCGTTTCGATCGCCAGGAAAAGTTGGGAACCATCTTTTCGATGACCGCCTTCACATGCGTGGTGAATGTATGTCTTACCTCAGACTGTTGCCGAATATCGAAGGCGCTTTCCTCTTCAATTTGATCTGATTGTAATCAACGGCGGCACGGACGAGATTTTTTAGAGCACGCTCATTAATCTTATCGCCCTCGAAAAAATCGATCGCTCGCCACGCGTTGCCTTCGAGGCCCGCGTTGAAGAGCTTGTCAGGATCTGGGAGGCTCGCCCCGTGGGAAAAGGTAAGCTTCACCTTATCTTTGTGGGCGTTGGCGACCGCGATTATTCCGTCGTGAGACCACACTGGGCTTCCCATCCACTTCCACTCTTCGACGATCTCAGGGTCTGCCTCGTGTATGATTTCGCGCACTTTCGCGAGCGTCTTCCCGCGCCAGTCCCCAAGTTCCTTGATCTTCTCGTCGATTAATGCAGCGGCAGATTCCACCGGGACGGGCCTTTTCATGTCCAGCTCCAACTCTCGCACCTACTTTAGCTGCGCTCAGCGAAACCTGCAACCTTCGCAAGTGGAAGCCTCTTCTGGTTCGATAGCAGTTCGGAAAGATGGTGGCAACTCGCGTGCGGGCTTCATAGGGATGATTGGAATAATGTTGAATGCATGACTACCTCAAATTCAAGGTCAGCGTCAACGGGAGGATAGGTCGCACAGCCCGCCTTTCCGAACGTCTGCGAAGGTAAGTTACGTCAAATCTCGCCTCACCGGCAACGCGGTGGCGGGCAACGCCTACAACGTCGCCGACATGGCCTCGCTCCTGCAGCCCGTGCGCAATGCGGGCGCGAACAACGTGGTCATCCTCGGCGCCTGGCGTACTCGAGCGACTTCTCGCAGTGGGTGCCCTTGGTGAACAACATCCCCACGCTGGCCTCTCGACTCAACTGGCTCACATCGCCAACGTCGCCTCCTCGCACTCCTACGACCTAAACAGCCGGCGGTGCGCGGTCAGGCGCTCGCCGGCGTGGCCTGCAGGCGGCGCCAGAAGAAGTACGAGAGCCCCCCAGAGCACGCCGGTGGCCGCCGCCCAACCCCACGCCTCCGGGCCATCGTCGTGCGGCCGGCCGCCCGTTCAGTCGGTGCGTCGCCCGCTGCGCCACCTGGTGGCATGCGGCAGCACGAACAAGTACAGACCGGTGAACAGGAGCAAGGCGAGCGGGAACACCGCCAAGAGGCCCACCCTAGAGGTATATTTCCCCTGTACCACGGCGACGATGTTGACGATGACGGCCACCGTAAAGGCAATGGACAGCCAGCGGTGGGTCTGCCGAACCCATTTGTTCCAGTTCAATGTGACCTCCTCTGAAGACGAGCCCGAAGCGGATCGGGCACACCTACAAGTACTACGTAACCCCTTCGGCGAGAGCGTCCTGCTCGCCGAGCGTGACGAAGTCCAGCGGGTAGCCGAGGCGCACGAAGCCGTCGACGTTCGCTTGCACGTGGAGGACGTGGGCCACGCTGGCGGGAGCACGGACGACGCGACCAGGCCGGTGGTCACCCAGTAGGCCACGAGCCTCGATCGGCTCATGGGATCCTCGCGAGCAGGTCGACGAGCTTCCCGCCCATCATCTTCCAGCCGTAGCGCGCGCCACCAAAGTTCTGCTTCTGGTCCGACTTGAAGCCCGACTGCACGGTGCATTGTTTTGCGATCCACCTCGATTCACGAGTTTTGAACTGCCTGAGGCGGCCAGTTGGGCGTTTCGATACCGAACTGCTTGGCGTACTCCGCGTTCAGCCGCTGCCAGCCGCCGAACTTCATGGCCTCGGCGCCGACGATGCGTCCAATCGGCTCACCCGCGAGGAGCCGCTCAAGGACGTCGAAGCAGATGTGCCATCCGGCAGCACCCATTGAGATGAAGCGGCGATCGATGTTGGTCCACAGCGTCAGGCGCGTGCCGCCACCAAAGGCTTCGAGTTCCCGGCGCATATCGAAGCCACCCCAGTTGTACTCAAGCGCCTTGGGAGCGTCGGCTCGCGTCACTGTTGTTTCGGAAACGTGCGGCGTGGGCGCTCCCACCGTGGTGAGCTTCACCGTGGTTCCAACCGTACCCAGGCTCTTATCGGCGTCGAAGGGCGCCCACTCGCGTAGATGCGCCGGGTCGGTAAGCGCCTGCCAGACCTTTTCCGGCGAGTGGCGCAGTTCTCTGACGAGAATGAGCGTCCACTTCTCTCCGTCCTTTCGTACCTGGGCCCCGCTGGCGGGACACGGTGCGTACTGCTCGTGATCGGTCATCTTCTCCTTGTCTTCCTTTTCGTTGGTGTTGACTGATCCATGCGGTCGAGGTGGCGTTCGAGAGCATCTAGGTGAGCGGACCAGAACCGACGGAACGGAGCCAGCCAGGCATCCACCTCCTGAAGTGGTTCAGGTTTCAGCCGGTAGAGACGGCGCTGCGCGTCCACCGTGGATTCCACAAAACCGGCCTCGCGCAGCACTCGCAGGTGCTTTGACACGGTCGGCTGCGGCATACGAAGCTGACGCTCGATCTCTCCCACCGACTGTTGTGACGAGACCAGGAGGCTCAATATCGCGCAGCGGTTCGGCTCCGCAATGATTTCGAACACAGATTCCATTCTGTTGATATACTCCGCAGAGCATATACGTGTCAAGGCATATACAGGCAGGGGGCATCCGCTTGCGGGAGCGGGCATTGGTGCTCCTCGCGGCATCCACTTGGTTTGCGCCAGAGCGAGTTGTTTGGAGTCAAGTGGGGCGATATCGATTTTGCGCAGAACACAATGAACGTCGTACGGTCAATTGTCTACGGAGGAGTCGGACCTTGCAAAACGGAGTCATCGCAGAAGCCTGTACCGGTCCATCCAACCGTTTTGGAGACACTCTCGAAATGGGAAAAAACATGCCGGTACCACAAGTCCGATGACTTGGGTCTTTGCGAGCAGAAGGCACCGTGGCCGGAAACCAATCTGGGGCCAAGCAATATTGCGCAGGTATATTCGGCCGTTGCGCAGCAGGTCGGAATTCAGAAGCGATTCGGATGGCATACGTTCCGGCACTATGTACCCTGCCTGACTATGTCTTGTAATCGCTCGCTGGCCCAGTATTTCCGGCCAATGTGGGAAGCAGGCGACGACATAGTATTGGCTCATTCCAACAGCCCCGTGCCGGTGGAAACAGGCCCATCGTGAGCGGTATGTTTGACTCCCAAAGAGTTCTGGCGTGAGCCTCGGAGGACGCCCCTGCGGGGCATATCGCGCCGTTTGCAAGATCCGTGCGCGAGCAGGGATACACCCGGGACTCGATTCACGGGCAGGTTCTACGCGCCTTGTGCTTGGTCACGAACGAGTTCGAACCCCACAAATTCATCTGGAAGCGACGATTGCCATGAAGGAGAGAGTTTTGGCGAAAACATCCTCGCCGCATGGACGACGGGGTCGCTATAAACCTGGGGACTGACTCCTCGCCTTCCAGAAGAGTCTGCAGCCAGCAAGAAACTATGTCGGGTCATGTCCGCGGGCTTTGCAGGAGGCGACGTGATTTCTCCGGGCAAAATCCGCAAAGGCTCTCCGTTACGAGACATAGTCAGGCAGGGTACATAGTGCCGGAACGTGTGCCAGCCGATGCATTTCTGGATTCCGACTCGTTGCGCAACCGGGCGAACATACTTTCGTAAAATGGCCTGTCCCCAGTACGGCCTCCGTCCCCGGTAGCACCTGCTGGCAAAAACCCAGTCATCAGGTGTTGTGTATGCACACTGTTTTCGCCATTCGGACAAAGTATCGGCCAGGAGCGGATGAACGGGCACTGGCTTTTGCGACGATTCCGTCTTGCACGGCCCAACGACGCCGTAGACGATGGACCGTGTTACGTTCATGGTCCCTTGGGCAAAGTCGATGTCTCCCCACTTTAACCCGAACAGTTCGCTCTGCCGCAAACCGGTGGACACCGCAAGGAGAACCAGCGTTCGTTCTCGAATGCTTAAATTGTCCACCAACACCTTGATTTCAGTGGGCATGAGGACCGTCGGCGCTCTGCGGCGCTTTGCGCTCTGACGAACCAGGTGGATTGGATTACGGTCGAACAGCTCATACCGACAGGCGTGGTTGAAGAGAACGGACATCAGATTTCGGATTTTGGCACAACTGCTCTTCGCCAAAGGCAAACGTCGAAGCCAAGACTCGACTTGTATTGTTCTGACCTCAGCCAGTTCGTATTGTCGCCAGTGAGGAAGAACCCAGCGGGTCAAGTACGCCTGGTAAGTCTTCTTGGTTGAGTAACTGCGCCACGTATTCTCCTTTGCTAATTCCCGTTGCTCGAAATGATCTCAAAGCTGCGCGACCGTAATCGAGCGGGAGCCAAATCTGACCTTCTCCGAATTAAGCTCTGCCAACAACACGGCCACCGCGTTACGGGCGCCAGCCTCGTCTCGATAGCGCTCAACCGTGCCAATCACTCTCTTCCGCTGGACACGAGCTCCATGCAAATCTTTCTCCGACCAGCGAAACTGCCAGACAGCAGGCCCCTCTTTGCGACTGAGTATTGCCAGACTTCCGCGTTGCATCGTGATCCTCCTGCGCCACAGTTTGGCGCAGAAGAATCTTCACGCATGGTCTTGGTGTTTGTCCTCATTTCTTTTTCTCCTTTTTCTTTTTGTCCTTAAAATAATGCTCAAACTGGTCGAGGCGCTGGTTCCAGAACCGTTCGTACTCATGAACCCATCCAGCCACCTCGCGAAGTGGTTCACCTCGAAACGATATGAAGACTTCGCGACCCTGTTTCCTGCGTTCAATGAGTCCAGCTCTTTCGAGTAGCTTCAGGTGTTTCGTTACTGCATTCAGAGCAGTGTCGAATGGTTTTGCGACATCCAAAAATCGAGCTGGCCCATGCGCGAGCTGCCCAATGATTGCTCGCCGAGTTGGGTGCGAAATCGCGGTCAATACGTCTGTCAGTTGATCCATGACAACATTACACCCTACGGTGTAATGAGTTGCAAGATTTTTGTTGGGCATTTTTTTGAGGTGTGGCGAAAAGAGGGCGAGAAGGAATTGTGACGCCGCGACTGCGGCCTTTGAAGTCGGGATGAAAGCGCGAGCCAATTCAATCGCGAGTACAGCCGGTTATTCGGCCAGCCGCTGATCCGCGACATCAAGGCGCTTCGCGCCGCCGACATCTCCGCTACTGGCCTGCTCTGATTACGAAAACAACGGGACTCAACAAGATCGCGGATTGTGGGTTCGGTTGTGGGTTGAAGAAAAAGCGATTACGCGACCGCAAGCAACACTGCATTGCCTTTCCTCGCGCAAAGAAGCATCACGCCCCTGCCCTCTCCCGGCAGGGGCGCCTCTACTACCGACGGCCGGAAGCCGTCATGAAAAGGCAGCGTAATTGGAAGGCAAGGACGTTGCCGCCGCAAAGCAGCGTTCAGCACCCTTCGGACGCCACCGAGCTACGCACAACGACCCGCTCGCGCGATGGGCCCCACAAGCAACCATCCATACGCGATGAACGTGGCGAACCCTCCCTGCACCAGATTGATGGGCACAAAGTTGTACTCGCCCCGCACGATGTGAAATACAGCCGCGAGGATCATGACCAGCGCCAGGCCAAAGGCAGCAAACGGCGTGAGCTTCGGTTTGACTCCGGTCATCGCCGGCACGATCAGGCCGACGCCTCCAAGAAACTCACAGACCCCGATGAAGATGAGCAGGTCCTGCTCACACCTTCACCGCCAGGGCAGCGTCAAGCACCAGTGTCAGGCAGTCCCGCAAAGAGAATTAGGGAGAAAAATCTGGAGTTTCATCGCTTTTTACTTTTATGTAGTTTCGCTCGAGTACCCGCAGGTGCTTTTCTCTTCAATTTGATCTGATTAAAATCCACGGCGGCACGGATGAGATTTTTTAGAGCACGCTCATTAATCTTGTCGCCCTCGAACAAATCGATCGCGCGCCAGGCGTTGCCTCCAAGGCCCGCGTTGAAGAGCTTGTCAGGATCTGGGAGGCTCGCCCCGTGGGCAAAGGTAAGCTTCACCTTATCTTTGTGGGCGTTGCCGACCGCGATGATTCCGTCGCGAGACCACACTGGGCTTCCCATCCACTTCCATTCCTCGATTATGTCCCGGTCGGCCTCAAGGATGGTCTTGCGGATGCTGGCGAGCGTTTTGCCACGCCAGTCTGTGAGTTTTGCGATCAGCTCGTCAATACGTTCCGATGGATTCATTGGATCTTTATGCCTCCAATTCTTGCCCCGTTTTCGTGCCGGTAGTTTTATTGGGTAACCTTTAGGGGAAAGGGTAAATTTGAGACTTTCTATCAGCGGTAACAGGTTGTGCTCTACGCGCCAACCGCAGCATGGTTGCCATGCTTCTCGGTTGCGGTCTTCGGCGGTCCGAACTCTTGTCCGTGACTGTGTTGATTAACTGAAATGATTTTTCTATCCGCAGGTCTGAAATACCACGATATTACAGTCAGGATTAGAAGTAACAACGCGGGAACATTTTGAGTCATGGAATCACCCGATGCGATATGTGAAAATACCGCTCCCGACATCGCAAAGAAAAAGCCTGCATAAGCCCATTCCTTTAATAAAGGAAATTCAGGAATAAGCAATGCTACAACTCCCAAAATTTTCCAAACACCTAGTATTGTTAGAAAATAGACGGGATAGCCCAAATGGGTAATACCATATACCCCGGGCGGCGCCACGGCTCCTTCCGCTTTCGCTTTGAATAACTGTAATGTTCCAGTTGCCAGCATTCCTAATGCAAGCCAGATAGTAGAAATCCAATAGATAATTTTATTTCTCTTTGTCATAGATCCTCCTCGATTCACGAATTTTGAGCCGCCTTAGGCGGCCAGTTGGGCGTTTCAATACCGAACTGCTTAGCGTACTCCGCGTTCAGCCGCTGCCAGCCGAACTTCATCGCCTCGGGGCCGACGATGCGGCCGATGGGAGTTCCGCTGAGAAGGCGATCCAGAACATCGAAACAAATGTGCCACCCGGCAGCACCCATTGCGATGAAGCGGTGACCGATGTTGGTCCACAGCGTCAGGCGTGTGCCGCCACCAAAGGCTTCGAGTTCCCACCGCATATCGAAGCCACCCCAGTTGTACTCAAGAGCCTTGGGAGCGTCGGCTCGCGTCACTGTTGTTTCGGAAACACGCGGCGTGGGTGCTCCCACCGTGGTGAGCTTCACCGTGGCTCCAGCCGTGCCTAGGCTCCCATCGGCGTCGAAAGGCGCCCACTCACGCAGATGCGCTGGGTCAGTAAGCGCCTGCCAGACTTTTTCCGGCGAGTGGCGCAGTTCTCTGACGAGAATGAGCGTCCACTTCTCTCCGTCCTTTTGGATCTGCGCCCCGCTGGCCGGACCCGGTGCGTACTGCTCGCGATCGGTCATCGCGCCGCCTGTGATTTGCGTGCCAGTTGGACAAGCTGGATGAGGTTGCCGCAGGTGTCGTTCAGCATCGCAATGATGGAGGCGGTCACGTCGGTGGGCGGCATCGTGAACTGGGCGCCGCGGGCCTTGGTCCGCTCGTAGTCGCCCTTGACGTCGTCGGTGTAGAACATGGCCGCTGGCTGGCCTTGTTGAAACATCGCCTGCTGATACGCTTTGGCCGCGGGGTTGTTGTTCAGCGCCATCTGTAGCTCAGTGCCGTCCGGCTCCTCGGGCGAGACCACGGTCAGCCAGCGATATGGGCCCTGACTGAAATCGGTCTTCTTGGCAAAGCCCAGTACCTCCGTATAGAAGCGCAGGGCCTTGTCCTGGTCGTCCACGTATACGCTGGTCACTTTGATTTTCATTTGGTTTCTCCTTTGCCACTTTCACGGTTTGGGCCGCGCCGTCTTCTCCTTGTCTTCCTCTTCGTTGGTGTTGACTGATTCATGCGGTCGAGGTGGCGTTCGAGAGCATCCAGGTGAGCGGACCAGAACCGACGGAACTGAGCCAGCCAGGCATCCAGCTCCTGAAGTGGTTCAGGTTTCAGCCGGTAGAGACGGCGCTGTGCGTCCACCGTGGATTCCACGAAACCGGCCTCGCGCAGCACGCGCAAATGCTTTGACACCGTCGGCTGCGGCATACGAAGTTGACGCTCGATCTCTCCAACCGACTGTTGTGACGAGACCAGCAGGCTCAGGATCGCGCGGCGGTTCGGCTCGGCAATGATTTCGAACACCGATTCCATACTCTTTGTATACTCCACGGGGCATATACGTGTCAAGGTATATTTAGGTTGGAAGGCCCAGGCAACGGCGGCCGAAGTGGGTTTCGATAGCCTCGAGTGGCTCCTGAAACGCCTCAGTGCGCTTGCGGAACTGACCCACAAACTCGCGAAGAAACTATGGGCGCCGCTCATTCTGAAAATTACCTGAGACAGTCAGCGCACCGGAATTCCTCTCCGTGACCGCATGCAACGACTGATTTGTGGGTTGATTTGAGGATTGGCAGATCCGGGCGTGCCGCGCAGCGGACCAACCAGGATGGGCTTCGTGCGGCGGAAGCGGGTGAGTCAGCCCCTGCCCTTTCCCGGCTGGTCGCTGATGGCGGTGGGATCCATAGGCTCAGCGAAGCAGGGATGGATTGTACACCGAGTCTCGCTGTTGCAAAGGGTCCGGCTCTAATGCGTGTGCTTTAGATGCTTGTCGAAAT